>Ga0210144_1001332_pt1 | contig 10454 bp, 5 predicted proteins | sample Muzzi_PWA_D2_FD_185532 | JGI IMG/M metagenome (GOLD analysis project Ga0210144, IMG submission 185532) | Wetland microbial communities from San Francisco Bay, California, USA, that impact long-term carbon sequestration - Muzzi_PWA_D2 (SPAdes) | ecosystem: Environmental > Aquatic > Marine >...
ACCCTCGCCGGCCTGCTCCGGGAAAAGACGCAGGTTCTGGAGCAGCTGCAGGCGCTCGGCTGCCTGCATCTGGTGTCGCTCGCCGGCGTTACCCGGGAACCGGAGGAGACACCCCCGCAGCACGCCGTGGCTGCCCGCCGGGCGCTTCGCTACCTGGCGGAAGTTCCCAACAAGCGCCGCCAGGTGCGCACCGGAAAGGCCTTCGATATGGACGCGACGGTGGCGCGCGTGCTGGCCAACCAGCAGCGCCTGCGCACGGTTACCGATCGCCGCGATGCGCTGGTGGTGCGTATCGCGGAACTTGAGCCCTGGGGCGATTTCAGTTTCCCGCCCCCCGGCGCCCTGGGCGGGTGCATGCTGTGGTTCTACATCGTTCCGGAGCGCCAGATGCCGCTGCTGGAAGCCCTGACGATGCCCTGGCAGGTCGTTCACAAGGACAACCGCCAGTCCTGGGTGGCGGTCATCGATCCCGGGGAACCGCCGCGCGATGCCCTGCCGGTGCCCCGCACCCATACCGGTGCGGTCAGTTTGAGCGAACTCGCCAGGCAGCTCGAGGAAACCGAGCTGGAACTGGAGGATGCGGAGGCCGAACGCCTGGCCCTGACCCGCTGGATCTATCTCATGTCCCGTTCCCTGGACCGGGCCGAGGACAATGCGGTCCTGCGGCACGCGGAAACCCAGACCCGGGATGCCGAGTCGCTGTTCCTGGTACAGGGATGGGTGGCCGAAGCGGATGTTTTGCAGGTTACCGCGCTGGCCGAAGGGCACGGTCTGGCCGTGCTGCTGGAAGACCCGGACCCGACGGACAGGCCTCCCACCCTGCTCGACAATCCCCGGCAGCTGGCCGCGGGCGAGGATCTGGTGGGCTTCTACCAGATGCCCGCCTACGGCAGCTGGGATCCCTCCCAGGTGCTGTTTTTCTCGTTCACCGCATTCTTTGCCATGATTCTCGCGGACGCCGGTTACGCGGCGGTGCTCGGGGTGCTGCTGGCCGTTTACTGGCGGCGACTGGAGCAGAGCCAAATCGGCCGGCGTCTGCGCATCCTGGGAGCGGTGCTGGTGGGCGTCGCCTTCTGTTACGGTGTGCTCGTGGGCAGTTATTTCGGCGTCTCGCCGCCGCCGGAGAGTCTGTGGGCCCGTTTCAGGCTGCTGAACGTCAACGATTTCGATACCATGATGAGGCTCTCCGTGGCTATCGGTGTGCTGCACCTGGTGCTTGCCAACCTGCAACAGGCCGCCCTCAAGCGGGGCCGGAGCACGGCCTGGGCGCACGTGGGCTGGACCGGCGTGATGCTGGGTGGATTCGCACTGTGGCTGGGCGGGGCGGAAGGCGCCTCGCACTGGCTGGGAATCGCGGGTCGCTGGACGCTCGGCCTCGGCCTCGGAGCGGTGTTCGTTTTCAGTAGCGAACGGCCGGTACGCGATGCGCGCAGCGCCCTGCTGTGGGTGCTCGACGGCCTGCAGGGCCTGAGCAATGTCACCAAGATCTTCGGCGACGTGCTGTCCTACCTGCGCCTGTTCGCCCTCGGTCTTGCCTCGGCCTCACTGGCGCTCACCTTCAATGACCTGGCGCGTCAGGTTGCCGCCGAGGTGCCGGGGCTGGGCCTGCTGTTCGCGATCCTGATCCTGCTGGTCGGGCATGTGCTCAACCTGTTATTGTCCGTGATGAGCGGTGTCGTGCACGGCCTGCGTCTGAACTTCATCGAATTCTACAACTGGGCTCTGCTGGGCGAAGGCTATCCTTTCCGGCCCTTCAGAAAAAAGGAGGCAAGCGAATGAACGAGCTGGTCATCGCTCTGGGCTGGGCGGGCATGTACGGGGTCATGGCGCTTGCCGCGATCGGCAGCATCATGGGCTGCGCCGTCGCCGGCCAGGCCGCCATCGGCGCCATGGTGGACACCGAATCCGGACACGGGCGTTACATCGGCGTTTCGGTCATGCCCTCGTCCCAGGTCATCTACGGCATCGTGGTCATGTTCACCCTGCAGCGGGACGTGGTGGTGGAGAACGCGACCGGGTTGTTCGGCATCGGCATCCTGGCGGGGCTGGCGCTGATGTTCTCTGCAATCTTCCAGGGTCGGGCCTGCGCCTCGGCCATCCACGCCAGCAAGACCAAGCCGGAGATCTTCGGCCTGACGCTGGCGCCGGCGGCCATCGTCGAGGGTTTCGCGGTGTTCGCATTCGTGTTCGCCCTGGTGCTGGCGGGCAGGATTCCCGGCTGAGGCGGCGGGTGGAACATGGCTGAATCGCAGACCGACAAACACGCACAGCTGGCTTCCTCCGGCGTCGAGGCGCTGATCGAACGCCTGCGCGAGCAGGGGGTGGATGCCGGCCGGGCGGAAGCGGACAAAATCGTGGTAGAAGCGCGCCGGCGCGCCGCGCAGATCGTGCACGAGGCCGAGACACACGCCGCAGAGCTGGTCGAGGCGGCCCGCAAGGAGACCCGGATGTTGCAGACCGGCGGCGAGGAGGCGTTGCGTATTGCCATGCGCGATACGGTGCTGCGCCTCAAGGTGGAGTTGTCCGAACGCTTCGGCGCCGAGGTGCGGCGCCTCATCGCGGTTGCGATGGACCAGGAGTCCTTCCTCAAGCAGCTGATACTCGAGGTGGCCGGGCGTGCGCGCGAGGAAGCCGGCGTCGATGCCGGCGAGGCGGTCCAGATTCAGCTGCCGCGGGCGCTCGTCGGCCTGGAGGATCTGCGCCGCAATCCGCTCGAACTGCGCGAGGGTTCGCTGTCCCACTTCGTGCTCTCGCTGGCCGGCAACGTACTGACCGAGGGCGTTACCTTCGGCGTTGCGGGAGACGAGGCACGGGGCATCTGCCTTTATCTGAAGGACAAGGACGTGACCATCGACCTTACCGACGAGAAGGTGACGGCGCTGCTGCTGCAGCACCTGCAGCCGCGCTTTCGCGCCATCCTGGAAGGCACCGTAAAATGAGAGCCTGTGAACATTTCGCCAGCCAGCTGCGCCCATCGCTTTACGGCTGCGGCCACGTTGCGCCACGCGAAAACTTCGGTCATTTGGCTCACCAGACTCCCTTGTTTTCGCGCAGCGCGGCTTGCCTCGCTCGCAAATCAACGCCCTCGCGACGGCCGTGGAGATTTTCACAGGCTCCGGGGCGCGAGCCGGCGTGAGCGCCGCCACCCGCTATGCCATGCTGATCAGCAGCCTCCCCTATCACGGGGTGCTGTTCGGCGCCCGGCAGACTCCGCTCTCGCGCATTCGCCTGCAGCAGCGACTGAAGCTGCTGGAGCCGGAGGATGCCGCCTGCCTGCATACGATTGCCGGGCTGCTCGACTGGACGCACCCGGACAGGGGCCGGCGTGATGCGGAGATTGTCGCCCGCGCTCAGGCAGTGATCCCGACACTGGTCAACGACTTCGTCCGCGACCTGGTGGTCTGGCGACTGGAGCTGCGCACCGTGGTGGCCGCGTTGCGCCGTCGTCAGCGCGGCGAGGCGGCGCCCCCCGTCCATGAGCGCTGGGGCTACGGCCGCTGGCTGGCGCAGTTGCGCCGGCACTGGAACGAGCCGCACTTCCGCCTGGAGCGGGTATTTTCCTGGCTTCCCGAGGCGCGGTCGCTGCTGGAGACCGGAGACGCGCTGGGAATGGAGCGTCTGCTGATTGGCGTCGCCTGGGAGCACCTGGAACGGCTGGCCGACGGCCATCACTTCGACTTCGAGGCGGTGCTGCTCTATACACAGCGCTGGGACCTGATTGCCCGCTGGACCGGTTACAGCGGCGAGGAGGCCGTGGTGCGTTTCGACGAAATGGTCGAGGCGGGTCTGCGGGCGGTGCCTCTGGACGCGCTTGTTGCCTGAACCTGTGATGCCGGGTTTCAGGGTGGTGTCCATTCATACAGAAATTAACGCAACGCAAAGACGCGAAGACGCAAAGGAATTTATTAACAAGAAGTTAAACAACTCTGCGCTCTTTGCGTCTTTGCGTTGAAAATGGTGTGTATAAACGAACAATAGATAACCGATCCCAGGGACTTGCATCTTGATTGACACAACGCACAGCGCAATGGAGAAAGTAACGGCGGAACAGACCGATGCACCCTCACGGGTGGTGGCCGTGCAGGAGAGTCTGGTGACGATTCGCGCGGGCTTGCAGGACGGCCGGCGCCTGCCGCTCCGGAAAAACGAGGTCATCTATATCGAGGCCGGCCGCAGCGCGGCCGCGGGTCACCAGGAGCGACTCAAGTCCGAGGTGCTGCGGGTGCGCGGCGATCTCGCCGATGTGCAGGTGTTCGAGGACACCGGCGGGGTGGTCGTTGGCGACCCGGTCGTGCAGAGCGGCGAGATGCTCTCGGTGACGCTCGGTCCGGGGCTGCTCGGCCAGGTCTACGATGGCCTGCAGAACCCGCTCGAGAACATCGCCATCCAGTATGGCACTTTCCTGCCGCGCGGCGTGGCGCTGGAGGCGCTCGATTCACGCAAGAAGTGGTCCTTCGTCCCGAAGGTGCAAACCGGGGCGCGACTGCGCGCCGGCGGCCTGCTCGGCACCGTCCAGGAGGGCGCCTTCGTCCACAAGATCATGGTGCCTTTCGACCAGCAGGGGGAGGTGGAGATCACCTGGATCCAGGAGGGCAGCGTCACCGTGGACACCCCGGTGGCCCGCATCCGCGACGCGCACGGGCACGAGCGTTCACTGGACCTGACGCAACGCTGGCCGGTACGTCGCCCGCTCGCCGAGCACCTGCTGCGCACGCGCGTGTCCGAGCGGCTCTACCCGCAGGAGCCGATGATCACCACCATCCGCCTGGTGGACACCTTCTTTCCCGTGGCGCGCGGCGGCACCGGTTGCATTCCCGGGCCGTTCGGCGCCGGCAAGACCGTGCTGCAGCAGCTGCTCGCCAAGCATGCGTCGGTCGACATCGTGATCGTGGTCGCCTGCGGCGAGCGCGCCGGTGAAGTGGTGGAGACCATCACCGAGTTTCCCCAGCTTTCGGACCCGCGCACCGGCGGCTCGCTGATGGACCGCACGATCATCATCTGCAATACCTCTTCCATGCCGGTGGCCGCCCGCGAGGCATCCATCTATACCGGCATCACCCTGGGCGAGTACTACCGCCAGATGGGCTTCCACGTGCTGCTGCTGGCGGACTCCACCTCGCGCTGGGCGCAGGCCATGCGCGAGACTTCCGGGCGCCTGGAGGAAATTCCGGGCGAGGAGGCCTTTCCCGCCTACCTGGATTCTGCCATCCGCAGCGTCTACGAGCGCGCCGGCGTGATCCGCGCCGCCGACGGCGCGGCCGGCAGCCTCACCATGATCGGCAGCGTCTCGCCCGCCGGCGGCAACTTCGAGGAGCCGGTGACCCAGTCGACCCTGGGTACTGTGAAATGCTTCCTGGGGTTGTCCTATGATCGTGCCTACAAGCGCTTCTACCCGGCGATCGATCCCCTGATCTCCTGGTCGCGCTATCTGGAGCAGCTCGCCGCCTGGTTCGCGGAGCACATCGAGCCCCTCTGGGTGGGGCAGGTCACGGCCCTGCAGGAACTCCTGGTGCAGGGCGATGCCGTGCAGCAGATGATGCAGGTGACGGGCGAGGAGGGGGTGACGACCGAGGACTATGTCACCTACCAGAAGGCGCTGTTCCTCGACATGGTCTACCTGCAGCAGGACGCCTACGACAAGGTCGATGCCTCGGTCTCTCTCGACCGCCAGCGCCTCGCCTTCACCCGGGTCCACGCCCTGGTGAGCCGCGACTATGCCTTCGCCGACAAGGCGGCGGTGCGCGACTACTTCACCCGCCTCACCGGCCTGTTCAAAAACTTCAACTATGCCGCCGCCGACTCACCCGAGTACCAGCGCCTGCTGCAGGAAATCGACGCGCTCTCCGAAAGCACGCCCTGAGGCGCAGACTCATCGAGCGACCGGATGGGGACAGACCACGTTTACCCAGGAAAACGTGGTCTGTCCCCATTTTCGTGCCCATTTTCCATGCCCCGCGAACGGGTTTGTCCAAAATAAAACCTTCGCGGGCAAGCCCGCACCTACCACACTATGTTTGCATGGTGCCAGATCAGGATTTTCCCATTCTCCATCGTGTCCGTTACCATTTCCCATGAAAAAGCGTGTAGGAAACGTCTGATAAACATGTAGGATAAATCTTACAAAATGAAGTTGACGATGCGGAATCTATTGAAATAAAGAAAAATTATTTGTTCGTGCAATCTGAAGACATCGTCATGCGTAGAATTACGTATTGACCATGACGTCGGCAATATGCAATTAATTCCACACCCTGGCTGAAGGTGAAAGGAATATCTCCATCAGCCGGCAAAATGAAAAGAAGCTGAAGTGCGTTTTTAACAAGGGGGAGACATGCGATACCGATCCAGTCGGTTGCGGTTGTTGGGCTTGCTCGTTTGTGTATTGATCTTCCTTGCCGGGTGTTCCGGGCAACAACCTCTCTCCAATTATGCGCGAACCGGCGATACGGTGCTGATATCGCTGGGCGGGACAAATCAAAATGCCCTGCTGCCCATCATCCACAAAGAAAATATCGCGTTAACCATCACAGACGCGGCAAACGTTACCTATCCGGTATTATTGCGTCGCCTGTTTCGCGTCTACAGCGATCCGACCAGCGGATACGATTTCCGTTCACCAAACTCGAATTACCCGTCTTCTGTAGGCAATCTGGATAGCTATGTCGACCCTTACCAGGGAATGTGGCTGGCGGTTGTGGATCTCGTCGATCCACAGACAAACGCACCACCTCCATTGGTGGCAGGGATCGCCCATCTGGCAGTTTTGTCTTCAGAGATTCAAAACTGGTTTGATCCCACTGGATGGAGCTGGCCATGGACCAATGGAAATCTCGACAGTATCCCGCTTGAAATTCTACCCGGCACCGGTAGCAAGAATCCCCTAAATTACCTAACGCCCATGTCAACGGCGCCGCTTGCCAGCCTGGAAGCACTGGCTCAGCTCGATGTGACCGTATCCGGAACACCATCCGGACTGATAGGTGGAGGCGGTTTCACCATTCAATATCTCGATTCAAGTTTTCCGGCTTATGCTCCTCCGAAGGTGGTAACAACCACTCCCGATCCCAACGTGCAGCTTGCCGTCAAGCGCGAGTCGCAGGGAGACGGAACATCGCTGTTGCGCGTCATAGTGACCAATCCCCACGGATTCAAGGTGAACAATACGCGTGCGGGATTGATTGATGGTAAGAGCATGCTGCGCAGCCTGCAATTTAGTCTTGTTTGGGACTGGGGCAGTGATGTGACCGATGAGAACTGGGAAAACTCGATTCAGATGGTAAGCGGGGAATATTTCGATATGGACGGTTATGTCATGCCGGGAATCGTTCCGGTCATGCAACTGAGATAACCCTCATCGAAGCGCAGGCGCAGAGAAAGCATCCCGCCAATGGCTGAACTTGACACAGGGCGATTCGGAAAGAGCATGAACATACAACAAAGTGCCAGAAATCCGCTGGAACGAATTCTGCGGGGATTTGCGTTCATCGCAGTCCTGTTTGCGGTGTTGTTTTCGGTGGAATCTTCATCCGTCGAATACCCGGCAGGGGATGTGGCGCCGCACGGCAGTCCCGACGGCCAGCTCAAAGCGGCGGACGTGTTTCTGCTGGAACGCTTCATCTTCGGTGACATCACGCCCACGCCTCTGGAGCAGACGATCGGGGACGTGGCGCCCCTTGGTAATCCGGACGGCGTGCTCAATGCCGCGGATAAATTCCTGCTGGAGCGGGCGGTGCTGGGTGAAGTCGTGCTGCCGCCCGTGGTGATCGGGCCGGACGCTCCGGTGTGGATCTCGACACCCGCGTCGACAAATGAAAATCCGTATCTGCTGAGCGGAACGGCGGCCCCGAATACCGAGGTGCGTCTGTATGTCAACGGCATCCAGCAGAAGACGACGACCTCCGATGGCTCCGGAGCGTTCAAAATCTATGCAACGCTGGAGCAGGGCAGCAATTCGATCTATATCACGGCATGGGACGGCACGTCGGAGAGCGCGCCGTCGGCCGCCATTTCAGTTGATTTTACTTCCTTGGCCCCGACGGCGGTGATCAGGGGGGAGACTCAGGGCCCGGTCGGCCTGGAGACCTTCTTCGACGGGACGCGATCCTTTGACAAATACATGCGCGACCTGACTTACAACTGGGATTTCGGGGACGGTACCGCTGGGACCGGGGAAAACCCTGGCCATGTGTACACGACCACCGGCACCTATACGGTGACGCTTACGGTAACTGCGGATGGTCAGACTTCCGATCCGGTTACCACCACGGTAACGGTAAAACCCACGCAATACCTTTATTACCAGTTCAACAGCGGGCAAACCATTCTGACTGGTGACAAGATTTACATCGCAGATTCAAGAAATTTCACCGGGAACGATTTTATCGTTCCGGAAGGGGCTTCCCTGATTGTTGAGGCAGGCGCCGAACTGCGTTTTTCATATCCGACCATGTTAGTTGTCGATGGAACGCTTAACGTCAGGGGCACAAGCAGTGATCCAGTGCGCTTTACGCGTTTAGACGGAAATCCGTGGGCTACTTATTTGGGTTACGACTATAGGACTGCGGCGTGGTATGGAATCTGGCTGTCGGAGAATTGTCATGCAACGATTGATCACGCATGGGTGGAAGGGGCACGCAATGGAATTCAGGTCGGTTACAACATCAATGGCGTAAGGATCACAAATTCAGTTATTCGATACAATTGGAATTCGGGTATCAATATCTACTCTTACTCTGGATATTACGGCTATTCCGATCATTCAATGATCAAGAATAACGTTATTGAAGATAACGGGGCCGGGTTTATCTTCTACGGCGATGCGAAGACCTTGGTGAGCGATGGCAACATCATTCGCAACAATGATTTTGGTGTACTTACCAGCTCGAGTGGCGGGAATCCAAGGCCAACCATTTCAGGCAATGCCATAACTCGTCACTACCACAGTTACGAGTCCTATTATGCCAACCCACCGCAGGAAATTGCTCTGAGCGCACAGGATAACTGGTGGGGTACCACAGACACCGTCCTGATCACCCGGGACATTTCTGACGCCAGGAATGATTGGGGCAATACGGAGGTTGATTACAGCAACTTTCGAACGATTCCATTAATCACTGACCTGGAACTCGATCCGATCTATGACGAAACCGCCGACAATCCCTATCGGGTTAATGGCACCGCTCCGCCGGGATCGGTAGTCAATGTCTATTCCAAATCCTATGATTTGGACCTGCTTTACCTCGCGGGAACGGCTACGGCGGACCCAACTGGCAGGTTCTCCGCGGATATTTCCTTCCCCGAAGAAGCCGAATATGAATTTTTTGCGCGACGGGTCGTCAATGGCAAGGAGGTGGAGCAATCCGACTGGTCGATTAACAGCATTTATTACACGCCGAATCCCTGGTGGTCGGACGTTCCGGTCATCAACTGGAGCGAAGGCGATAATCCGACGTTGACGAACCCGCAGACATTGTCGGTAGATGCCGGCAGATCCTTCAGGGAAGTAAATTTTTATGTGAATGGCGAGTTTCAGGGGAGGGCGCAAAATTATAATTCCTATGGCTCGATCTATTTTCCGGTGATCTTAAATGTAGGCGAAAATACGGTCTACGCGACATTTTCTACCAGCGACGGCGAAAGCGCGCCGTCGCAGCCGGTCACCGTCATCTACCAGCCGGACGGCAATGCCCCGCAATTCACGGGCGGTACAGTGAGCGGCAACAAGGTCCTGTCGCCGACGGCCGAGCCCTACCAGATCACCTCGGATATCAATGTCAATCCCGGCAGCAAACTCACGATCCAGGCGGGAAGCGTGCTGGAATTCGCAAACGGGACACGCCTCGTCGCGGACGGGGAACTCGATATCCTGGGTACGCCGGATAGCCCGGTGCACCTGAAATCCGCATCTCCGACGCCGCAGGACGATGACTGGTACGGGGTCATCGTTTCGGACCTGCCCCAGCAACGCCGGATCGAAAATGCCGTCATCGAGAACGCACTGAGCGGCATCTTCTTCGGCGGCGGGTCGGCCACGGTTGACAAGGTGGTGCTGCAGAACAACTACTACGGGCTTTATATCAGCAACGGGTCCACACCGACCATCGCGAACAGCGACATCCGCGACAACAGCGTGGGCATCTGGATCGAAGACGCGGCCAGTCCGGTCATCTATCCGCACAACTCCATCACCGGAAACCTAGAGGGCATTGTCCTCGAAGGCAGCGGCTGGGCCGGTGACAACCCGTCAGCACGTATCAACGAGAACAACATCTTCGACAATTCCATCTTCGATCTGGGTGCCGCGACCTTCTACGATGCGGCCAATGTCACCCTCGACGCGCGCGGCAACTGGTGGGGTATCCCGGACGCCGCGGCTATCGCCAACCAGATTTACGACGGCAACGACAACCCGGCCGACTCCCCGCTGGTCGATTACCAGCCGGTCCAGCCGGCGC
>Ga0210144_1001334_pt1 | contig 10433 bp, 8 predicted proteins | sample Muzzi_PWA_D2_FD_185532 | JGI IMG/M metagenome (GOLD analysis project Ga0210144, IMG submission 185532) | Wetland microbial communities from San Francisco Bay, California, USA, that impact long-term carbon sequestration - Muzzi_PWA_D2 (SPAdes) | ecosystem: Environmental > Aquatic > Marine >...
CCGCCACTGGGGCGACACCGCGGTTTCCAGGACCGATACCTGGTACAGCAAATCCTCCGGGAAGGTCGGGGAGAAGGCGAGCGGCAGCTGGACCAACACCCGCACCGGCACCACCGGCAGCTATTCGGCCAACCGCTACGTCAATCCCTATGAGGGGAAGGCGGGGCGCAGTGGCGAGCACTCGTATCAGACCGTGGGGGGCGCCACTGGCAACGTAAGCCGCAGCGAAACCTACAACGCGAAGAGCGGGCAGACGCAATACAGCGCCAGCAAATCGGCGACCACGCAGGGCGGCAGCACGGTCAGCCGCGACACCAGCGCCTCCTGGGGTCCGAAGGGCGACTCGGCGTCGCGCGACACCACAGTCACCAACGCGCAGACCGGCCAGACCCACACCTTCAGTTCGGGAGGTGACGACGGCCAGCGTTACGCGAGCGCCAACGGGGAGAACTGGCGCAACGACGGCGGCGGCTGGCAGAAGCAGACCGCCAGCGGCTGGCAAAACGTGGGCAGCGGGGAGGACACCTCCTGGGCGGACCGCGAGCAGCAGGCGCGCAGCCAGGGTAATGCCCGCGTCAGCAGCTTCAGCCAGGGCGGTTTTGGCGGGGCTGGTGGTGGAGGCTTCGGCGGTGGTGGTTTCGGCGGCGGTAGGAGTGGCGGTTCTGGCGGCGGCGGTGGATTCGGTGGTGGTGGAGGCGGCTTCGGCAGACACTTCGGTGGCGGCGGTTTCGGCGGCCGTTTCGGTGGCGGCGGCGGTTTCGGCGGCTTTCGCGGAGGACGGCGTTAAAAACCCGTCCAGTGGCCCCGGAATCACACGGAGTCTACAATTCCATTGAGCGGGTTCGCCGTGGTTCCTGGTGGCTGGATTGGCGAGACCCTCTGCACGGCGATTACACTGAGTCTGATGGCGGACAGCGGCTTCGCAGGATGCGGGTCTTGCAACGCAAGATAGTTGTTTCCAGGCAGGAGCAGAAGCCGGCAGCGTGACTCGTCCCGGTTGGATAAGGAAATAAACCCAAATGAGGAGGAAATCTCATGATGAAGATTCAGGCATGTAAGCCCAGTCGTGGATATATGAAGGCAATCGGTACTATTTTGCTGGGCGGTACACTAATGTTTTCTGTCACCGCCCGTGCGTCCGACGAATATTCGCCCGGCTACCAGTACGACATGCGTGGGAACGTGGTACGCGATGTCGCGGGCAACTGCCTGCGCACGGCGCAGTGGTCGCCTGCAAATGCGCTGGCCGCGTGTGATCCGAACGTTGTCGCGCAGCGCTCTGCCGAAAAGCCCGTCATAGGAAAGGAGGCCAGGGTGACCGGCGTCCTGACGCAGGTTGATCTGGCGGTCCTGCAGGCAGGCAACGCCTTCGCCTTCGACAAGGCCGAACTCAGCGAGGCGGGGAAAGAGTTGCTGGCTCAGATCGTGGCCCGTCACAAGGATCAGTACGTCGCGCGGGTGTTTGTCGCCGGCTACACCGACAGGATCGGGAATGACGAATACAACCTGAAGCTCTCGCAACAGCGTGCCGACGCGGTCAAGGCGCAGCTCGTTGCCGACGGGATTCCGGCCGACAGCATCCACACGTCCGCGGAAGGTTCGGCGGATCCGCTCGTGACCTGTCCGGGGCTGGGCGGTGAAGCACTGATCCGTTGTCTGGCGCCGAACCGGCGCACCGAGGTGCGGTTTGTGATCCCTGTCGTAAGTACCGCGGCGCTGGGTGAATTCGTGGGAAGCCGCCGGCAGACGAAGATCGAGGACAAGAACGTCGAAGCGGTGGGCATTGCGGTTAACACGCCCATCGTACAGCAAGGGATGGACGAGGCGGTGAAAATCATGGGTGAGGGGTGCAGCAAGGAGGTCAACTCGTTGTGTGAGCAGGTGCCGCTGGGCGGCGGCCGGGTCATGAACTGCCTGTTCGACCACGAAAACCAGTTGTCCGCCGGCTGCAAGCTGGCGATCGATAAAGGCGAGTCCACGATCGAGGCGGCCCTCGGGGATGCCAACTTCTTCGGCGCGAACTGCGCCGCCGACATGCAGCGACTTTGCCCGGATGTGGTCGCGGGCGGCGGTCGGCTGCTGGCCTGCCTGATGGACAACATCAACAACACGGAGCTGCGCTGTTACGACGCCATGCTCAAGGTGGGCCTGTTTCACGAGTAGCCTCGAGGTCTATTGAGAAAAATCGGCGTATGACCCATCCCCGTGAAGGCGGGGATGGGTTGAGCAGCTGGACTGTCTTATCGATACAGCGGGAGGAATGCGAATTTTGCGTTCAGATGCACCTGACGCTCCTTGCCACGCACAACCCGGCGGGACTCATTATCAGTACCGGGATGAAGGCCTACGACGAGGAAACAGGCCGCAGCGGAATCAGGGCAGGGTGAAGTCAACTGTCACGGAGATTGCCGACGTGCTGAAGAAGCGCTTCCAGCAGGAAGGCTGGATCAGCCAGGCAGCAGAGATTGGCTGTGATTTCGCGACGGCCAATCGTTCGCTTGAGAATGCATCACCTGAGGCGCCAAACACTCAGCAAGGGAGAGACGCAGATGACAAGGGTAGGGTGGTTTATGTTGACGATTGCAGGCGTGCTGGCCCTGACGGGCTGCCAGTCCACGGGACAGGTCCTGGCGAGCGATGAGGAGGTGGCGACACAGACGGCCGTACGGCGCGGGCAATTCGAACTCGGCTGCCCGCAGGCAACTGGTGAGATTCTGTCGAGCAATATGCTCCAGCCGGTGCTGTGGGGCGGAGAGGAGCGGGCCGAGTACACGGTCGGCGTCTCGGGCTGTGGCAAGCGAGCGGTCTACGTCGTTGTCTGCCCGCTCGGCTCCTCAGGCTGCTTCGCCGGCGCGTCGCGTGCTAACCCCGAAATTACGCAATAACCGTATGAGAGATACCACGTTGTCTGGAATGCCGGGCGTACCTATTACGATCAAGTATCGGGCGAAGCGTTGTTTTCCGTCCGCCAGCGTGCCGGTGTGGAGCCGTTCCAGCGTTTGAACGCGCGGTTGAATGCGCTGACACTGGAATAGTTGAGCATTGCCGCGATCCGGACGATAGGCGTGGCACTCCCGGTGAGCAACTGCCGGGCGATCTCGTCACGGATGGTATCCAGTTCCAGTTGATAGCTAGTGCCTTGCTCGTGCAGCCTGCGGTGCAGGGTGCGTTCGTGCATGCAGAGATGTCTGGCGATCTTCGTTGCCGTGAAGTGCCCGCTCAGCATCGATTTGCGTAATATCCGGCGCACATCCCGGGTGACGTTGGCTTCTCGCGGCTGATGGAGCGCATTTGCTTCCCGTTCCATGTGACGATAGAGCAATGCGTCAGCCCTCGGGATTTTGTGCTTCAGCCAGCGATTCGGGAACACAAGGACATTCAGGTCGCTGTTGAATCGCACCCGGGTCCCGTAGAATCGCCGGTAGGGTTTCAGGTCGGGTGGCGCGTTCCTTGAGAGGCAGACCTCTGTGGGGTTCCAACTCCCGCCACAGAGGTGGCGCATAATGTTGCACCCGACGGAAATCGACAGGTCGTAGATCTGCTCGCATGCCTTTACGTTGGTTTGATGGATGGTGTAGCCGAGTAATGTGGAGTTGCCCTGGCTGTCCAGAAAAGCCTCCCCTCCGTGGTCATGCAGATCAAGATTCTGCACAAGAGCTTCTAAAGCGGCACCCACATCCGGGGCGTTCAGCAGCAGGAATCCGGGTATGCCAAGGAGTGAGGGGTGGGCGCGGATTCCCAGCAGTAACCCGAAATGGTGGGATTGCGTCGTCTCTGCGCAACGCGCCAGTACCTGAGCGGCGATGACATAGGGAATCTCGAAATCGGGATCGTCGAATTGCGCCGTGGTGTAGCCGAGCGGTTCCAGGATTTCCTCGGGGTCAACACCCAGTTCACGCGCAACCGGCACGACCCCGGTCAAGGGGCCCAAGCGGACGATGCCTTCGCCTATTCCAGACTGGTGTTGTGGTTTTTCCCGGTGGTCTCTGGTGTCCTGCACGGGTAGGTCCTTAACAAGGAGGTTTAGCTGTCTGGAACTGGTAAGTTGTTGTCGTAATTTGTTAATCCTTCAAAGGTAATTCCAATATATAATCCCGACTCGGATGTATGCAACATAAAAAAAGCAAATCAAAATCAAATAATCGCGTTTTAAATTCATACCTGAGATCATCAGGCGTCGAGGCCGTGCTCAATGCCAGGTGGGCGCATGGTGAGTGAGAACCGTGTTGAAGTGTACAGGACATCCGCTGTTCATCATGACAGCAACAAGAGCAGGACGAGAAAGTACATATGGATCGTTGGGTTGGCAGCCAATAACCGGTTTCGACAAGCTGTGGTTGCCGGTGCATGCGGTTGTCTCCGAATGCTGGTGATGCGGTGGATGCAGGATGATGCCTGGCTTGAAGCGGTGCAGGGATCGCCTGTAGAGGTTTACGGCTGTCCGGGTCGGTAGTTTCTGCCAGAATAATCTCAATTTAGCTGACGAGCAGGGCGGAAACGCGATCGGTGCATGGTGGTGAGGTGCATTTTTGCTTTCGAGGCTGCGTCTGCAGTTGACGAGAAGTACGAAGGGAATTTATGTGGTCGTTTTGTAAATGGGAGCCAACCATATGAGAGGTAACGAAGTGATTCATCAGTCAAGACAGTTCGGAATTATCCGGAAATGGCGGATCGCAGTACTGGCCCTTGTGTTCGGCCTCGCGGTCGGTACGGCCCAGGCGGCGGATTTGGGCTCCCGCGAGCATGCGGAGGGTCGCTACGACGCCGGCAATTCCACCTATCTGGTGGTCCGGGGCGACGAACTGGACGCCATAGCCGAGCGTTTCGGTGTCTCGCTCAAGGAGCTGATGAAGGTAAACAAGTTGTCCTCGACGGAGATCGAGTTCGCCCAAACGCTGGCGATCCCCGCCCCGGTGCACGTCACCGGCAAGCTCGGATCACCCAGCGCCACGACCACCATACCGGGCAATCAGCTGCCTGCGCCCGCGCCGAAGTTCGGCGGCGTGATCAAGGATGACGCACTGCATTCCACACCCTGGTGGCCGCCGACTGTGGTGCCGCCCAAAAATGCACCCAACATCCTGCTGATCATGACCGACGATGCCGGTTTTGCCATACCGAGCACGTTCGGTGGTGTCATTCCGACACCGAGCATGGATCGTATTGCCAAAAGCGGACTGCGCTACAACCGGATGTTCTCCACCTCGCTGTGTTCGCCGACGCGCGCCGCGCAGATCACCGGGCGTAACCATCACTCGGTCGGCTTCGGGGTGATCGCGGAACAGGCCACCGGCTTCCCTGGCTATGACAGCGTCATCGGTGTGGACAACGCGACGATCGGCCGCATCCTGCGCGACAACGGCTATGCGACCAGCTGGTTCGGCAAGGACCACAACACGCCGACCTACCAGGCCAGCCAGGCCGGACCGTTCGACCAGTGGCCGACGGGCATGGGCTTTGACTACTTCTACGGTTTCGTCGGCGGCGATGCCAACCAGTGGGGACCGAACCTGTTCCGCAACACGACGCAGATCTATCCCTTCAACGAGCACATGGGCACCCTGAAGATGGATCGATCGGATCCAAAGGCAGAGATCTGGCCGGTCACCGGCAAGGAGAGCTCCTGGAACCTGGTCACCGCGATGGCCGACGACGCCATTGACTGGATGTACCGGATTCACCAGACCGACCCCAGGCAGCCGATCTTCCTCTATTACGTGCCCGGCTCCTCACACGCGCCGCATCACCCGCCGAAGGAGTGGGTGGACAAGATCCATGCGATGCACTTGTTCGATGATGGCTACGAGAAACTGCGCGAGCGCATCTTCGAGAACCAGAAGAAACTCGGCGTAATTCCGCCGGACGAAGAATTGACGCCCTGGCCGGATGATGTCCTGACTCCCTGGGACAAGCTCTCGCCCGGGGCGAAGAAGCTCTACATCCGGCAGGTCGAGGTATTTGCCGCCTATGTGGCTTATAACGACCACGAGATCGGCCGGGTGATCCAGGCCTTCGAGGATCTGGGCAAGCTGGACAACACGCTGATCATTTACCAGAACGGCGACAACGGCACCAGTGCCGAAGGCGGTCCTGAAGGCACGTACAGCGAGGTCGCGTTCTTTAATGGCGTTCGCCCGCCGGTGGACGTGCAGATGAAGTACTACGACGCCTGGGGCACCGAATATGCCTACAACCACATGTCGGCGGGCTGGTCGTGGGCCTTCGACACCCCCTTCGACTGGTTCAAACAGAACGCCTCCCGGCTCGGTGGCACCAACCAGAACATGGTCATCTCCTGGCCGAAGCGCATCAAGGACAAGGGCGGCCTGCGCGAGCAGTTCATGCATGTCATCGACATCGTGCCCACCCTGCTCGAGGTCACGGGCATCCCGGCACCGGAATATGTGGACGGCATCAAACAGAAGCCGATCGAGGGCACCAGCTTCGCCTACACTTTTGACAAGAAGAATGCGAAAGAGCCGTCACGTCATCATACGCAGTACTTCGAGATGATGGGGCAATGGGCGCTCTATCACGACGGCTGGATACTGAGCACCAAGGTCAACCGCGTGCCGTGGGATGCCTACAGTCCCGCCAACCCGGATCCGCTCAACAACCAGGTGTTCCAGCTCTACAACCTGAACGAGAACTTCAACCAGTCCGAGGACATCGCCGCGCAGTATCCGGAAAAGGTCGCGGAGCTGCGCAAGCTGTTCGTCGAGGAAGCGAAGAAATACCACGTCTTCCCGCTGGACGCGTCGGTGGGGGCCCGGGTTGCGGCTCCGCGACCGAGCCTCACCGCCGGCCTGAGCGAGTTGACCTATACGCGGCCGATGACCGGCGTTCCGCAGGGCGATGCGCCCTACCTGCTCGATACCTCCTACAGCCTCACGGCGGACATCACGGTGCCGAAAGGCGGTGCCGAGGGCATGATCGCCACCTCGGGCGGTCGTTTTGCGGGCTGGGGCTTCTACCTGCTTAAAGGCAAGCCGGTGTTCAACTGGAACCTGCTTAACCTCGAATGGGTCAAGTGGGAGGCTCCGGAGGCGCTCGCGCCCGGCCGGCACACGCTGGAGTTCGATTTCAAGTATGACGGCCTCGGCGTCGGCACCATGGCGTACAACAACTTCTCCGGCATCGGCAAGGGCGGCACTGGCACGCTGAAGGTGGATGGCAAGGTCGTTGACCAGAAGCGGATGGAGAAGACGATCCCCATCATCCTGCAGTGGGATGAAAGCTTCGACATCGGCTCGGACACCATTACCGGCATCGACGATGCCGACTATCTGCCACCGTTCCCGCTGACGGCGAAGTTCAACAAGCTGACGATCAGGATCGACCGTCCGCAGCTCTCGCCGGAGGACATCAAGAAACTGGAAGAGGGTATGAAGAAGGCCGCCCTCGGCATCCAATAGCGTTGGTCAGGTTGTGAAATGCGCGGGCCGTCCACTTCCGAAAGGGACGGCCCGCATCTTTATGACCGACCTGACACAAGCCATCGATTCCCGAATCGTGTGCCGCGTTTGCGGTTAGTTACAAGGAACTGAAACAAAACGCGTACGGTCTGAGAATGTCGCTGGGGACGTTTATTCCTAAATGATGTTTTGCAGCTTGAAGAAAAATGCCATCGGAATACAAGTTGAATGGCGCTTAATTAAGCGCCCAATCGTGGTAAATAGCCACGGAATCACACGGAAAACACGGAAGAAAAGAGCAAATATTCCTGTGTTCCCGTGGCCATAAGGGTGTGGTTAGACCTGGTTAAGTAGTATGCATATACAAGTTAATTCCAGTTAAACAAAGAGATTCTAAGGGCATGAAAAAGGACAGAGTTGTTAGCAATATCCGGATGCTGAGTTTCGCCTTGGCCGGATTCTTTCTGGTGGCCGGCAATGTCACTACGGCACCGGCGGCCACGGAATACCGGATGACCACGCCGGTCGCACCGGGCGTCGCCACCCCCGACAAGATCGAAACCTCGATTGGCACATTGCACTTGAGAGACGGCGTTCCGAAGCCGGACACGATCGAGAAGATTTACGACAATCTGGATCGATCACGCGCGCTGCAGGCTTACCTGCTGGCTATTCCGATCGTCAATCAAGCCAGCATGCGCGATTCGCTGCGCAAGTTCGGGCCGGACAACCAGACCGACGTGATCTGGGAGAACCTGGTTGACCCCAAGACCGTGGAGCTGACGGCGAACGACAATACGATCTATAACTTCATCTGGATCGATACCCACAAGGGACCGGTGGTGCTGGAGGTTCCGCCGATGTCCCTGGGTGCGATCGACGACTTCTGGTATCGCTGGGTCAGCGACATCGGTATCACCGGCCCCGACAAGGGCAAGGGTGGTAAATACCTGATCCTGCCTCCCGGCTACGACGGCGAAGTTCCACAAGGCTACTTCGTGGTACGCCCGAGTACCTACGGCAACTGGGCACCGTTCCGAACCTTCCTTGTGGATGGCTCGCCCAAGCCCGGGGTGGAGTCGGTCAGGAAGACCCTGAAGATTTATCCACTCGCCGATGCGGCTGATCCCGCCCCGGTGAAGCTCGCCAATGCCTCCGGCATTCCCTCGAATTTCGTCTTTCCCGGCGACTACAGCTTCTGGGAACTCTTGAACCAGGTTATCCAGGAAGAGCCGAGTGAAGGCTCTGATCCGACTACGCTGGGTCTTTTCGCCTCAATTGGCATCGAAAAGGGCAAACCCTTCAATCCCGATGCGCGAATGAAAAAGATCCTGACGGACGCCGCCAGCATCGGCGCGACCACCGCCCGCGCCCTGGCATTCAAGATGCGAGAGAAGGACGCCTTTTTCTATCCGGACAGCCAGTGGCGCCTGCCATTCTTCGGTGGCTACAAGTTTGAGGTCTCACCGGGTGTGAGCAACCTGGATGGGGCCGCTTTCTTCTACTTCTTCGCCACCGGTGTGACTCCCGCGATGGAGGAGAAGATGGTCGGCAAAGGTTCCCAGTACCCATGGACCGCCCTGGATGCGAACGGCAACCCGTTCGACGGCGCCAGGACCTACAAGCTGCACCTGCCGCCAAACATTCCGGTCAAGGACTTCTGGTCGGTGATCGTCTACGACACCCAGACCCGCTCAATGCTGCAGACCGATCAGCAGGCGCCGAGCGTGAGCAGTCAGAACAAGGATCTGTCAATCAATGAGGACGGCTCGGTGGATGTCTGGTTCGGCCCAAGCGCCCCCGAAGGGAAAGAGAACAACTGGGTACAGACGATCCCCGGCAAGGGCTGGTTCATGATCCTGCGGCTCTACGGCCCGCTGGAGCCCTGGTTTAACCAGACCTGGCGGCCCGGCGAGATCGAACTGCAACCCTGATTCGGGCAGGCTCGTTGCATCTGCGCAATCCTGCGTCATATACAGCCGAGAGGAGGATGGATTATGCCATCGATGGAAGAAATCGAACTGGAAAAGCGCCGCAAGGCGCTGGACAAGGACGTCAGCTCGCTGGTGGATAAATATCTCAGGGCGATGGAATGGGACATCCCGGAGGCCGACGAGGCCCGGGGTCGGCAACTGATCCTGGATGAAATCAAACAGGCGATCGGGCGCATCGAAAGCTCGTCCTGAGGCACTGTGAGGATCGGCGAATGGCTGGAGTGCCCCCCGCGTTGATGGCGCTTCGGCAGGTTTCTGGCACGCTGGCTCGACGTTGTGATGCGCAACGGTCCTGAGAATAGCCCTTTGGATGAACCGGAAGCGCAGCGGTCGCTGCTGCTGATGAGCCTGCTCGCAGTGGCGACCGGCATGATCGCCGGCACGGGCGCGTGGGCGTTTCGCATGATGATCGGCCTGGTACACAACGTGCTTTTCCTCGGTGATCCATCGTTCCATTACGACGCCAATGTGCACACGCCGGCCAGCCCCTGGGGCTGGGGCGTGACCACACAGAAACACTCGTAATAGTTGCTCCATATTTTTCCGTGTACTTCCGTGGCCATAGGGGTGTGGTCAGGTTTAACTGAGTACCATTCGATTCCGGAATGACGAGTCTTCGCCGGCTCGATCGGGAAGAACAAGAGACAACTGGAGCGGCTTGTACAGCGCTGCTCTTCACGAGGAGATGACATGCTGGGATTTGAAATTACCTTCTGGGACTACCTGACCTTCCTGACGGCCTTTCTCGCTGCCGTTGCGGTGATCGTGATACTGCTGTGGATTGCAGGACTGCCGGGCCAGATCGCCATTGCACGCAATCACCCGGAGGCCGAGGCGGTGAAGATCATGGGCTACGCGGGTTTCCTGGCGATGGTGCCCTGGATCCAGGCCTTCATCTGGGCGTTCAAGCCGACCAATGTGGTGGACATCCGGCGCTTCCCCTCCGAGGAGGCGGCGGAGACGGAAAAGGAGATCGCCCGCCTTAAGGGAGAGACGGACAAGAAGAAGACCAAGTCGCCGGCAG
>Ga0210144_1001336_pt1 | contig 10420 bp, 8 predicted proteins | sample Muzzi_PWA_D2_FD_185532 | JGI IMG/M metagenome (GOLD analysis project Ga0210144, IMG submission 185532) | Wetland microbial communities from San Francisco Bay, California, USA, that impact long-term carbon sequestration - Muzzi_PWA_D2 (SPAdes) | ecosystem: Environmental > Aquatic > Marine >...
ATCGCCGAGACGCGGCTGCCGCCGGGCGCGGTGCACCAGTATTCGCCGATCGACGTGCGCTCGTGGGTCGGCGCGTTTCTCGCCCACTGGCGCCCCGCCATGGCGATCCTCGTCGAATCCGAGCTGTGGCCGCAGGCGATCATGACCCTCTCCGAGGCAAGCGTGCCATTGGTCATCGTCAACGGACGGCTCTCGAGCCGATCCTTCGAAGGCTGGCGTCGGCATGCCGCGGTGGCGGAGGCGATGTTCTCACGCGTGAGCCTCTGCCTTGCCCAGAGCGATCCCGACGGGGAACGGTACCGCCGGCTAGGCGTGCGTTCGGTTTCGGTCACCGGCAACCTCAAATTCGACACGCCGCCGCCAGGCTCCGACCCCAAGGCGCGGGCGGCCCTGAAGGCGGAGATCGGCAACCGCCCCGTCTGGCTCGCCGCGAGCACCCATCCCGGCGAGGAGGAGATCGTGGCTGCGGCTCACCAGCTGCTCGTCGAACGGCATCCCGGGCTGTTGACGATCATCGTGCCGAGGCATCCCGAGCGGGGGAGCGAGCTTGCCGCCGAGCTCGCCGCGCGGCGGCTCTCGGTGGCGCGCCGCACGCCCGAGGAACCGATCGTTCCGTCCACCGACGTTTATCTCGCCGACACGCTCGGCGAACTCGGCCTCTTCTATCGGATCGCGCCTGTCGCCTTTGTCGGCGGCTCGCTGGTTGATCACGGCGGCCAGAATCCCATCGAGCCGATCAGTCTGGGCACCGCGATCCTTCACGGCCCGCACACCCACAACTTCTCCGAAGTCTATGGAATCCTGGACGAACGGAACCCCGGCAGCCGGATCACGGACGTTCGCGAGCTCGCCGAGGGTGCAAGTGCGCTGATCGGCGATGCGGAAGAGCGCAAGCGGCGGGTCGCCGAAGCGCGTGCCGCGCTGTCGCCGCTGCGCGGTGCCCTCGATCGCACGGTGGTGGCGCTGATGGCCGTATCCGGCGACGCCGAGCAGCCACTCGCCGACGCCGAACGTCTGGAGCCGGCAGGGCCGTGACCCCGCCGTCGTTCTGGTGGCGGACCCGGCCGGGCGTCGCGGCCATCGCCCTCTGGCCGTTGTCGAAGCTCTGGGGCCAGAGCGCCTCCTGGCGCATGAACCGCTCGCCGCGTTTCCGCCCCCCGGTGCCGGTGATCTGCGTCGGCAATTTCGTCGTCGGGGGTGCCGGCAAGACGCCGACAGCCATTGCGCTCGCCCGCATCGCCCGGCGTCACCGCCTCAAGCCCGGTTTCCTTGCGTCCGGCTATGGCGGCAGCGAGGCGGGCCCGCTGGCCGTCGATCCTGAGCGGCACGGAGCGGACGCCGTCGGCGACGAGCCGCTGCTTCTCGCCGCCGTCGCGCCGACCGTCATCGGCCGTGACCGCGCCGCCGGTGCCCGCCTGCTCCTCGAACAGAACGTGACCGTCGTCATCATGGACGACGGCTTCCAGAATCCGACGCTCGCCAAGGATATCTCGTTTGTCTGCGTCGATGACAGGGCGGGGATCGGCAACGGTTTCATGGTTCCGGCCGGGCCGCTGCGAGCACCGCTCGCCCTGCAATTGCGTCGCGCCGACGCCCTGATCGTCGTCGGCGACGGCAAGGTGGCGGAGCCGCTGGTCCGCGCCGCCGCCCGGAGCGGCCGGCCGACGCTGCGCGCCAGCCTGAAGCCGGTTCGGGTGAGGGAGTGGCGCAAGACGCCGATCCTCGCCTTCGCCGGCATCGGCCGCCCGGAGAAGTTCTTCGACAGCTTGCGGGCGATCGATGCGCCGGTGGCGCGGACCATCACCTTCCCCGATCATCACCGCTTCACCCCCGCCGAGGCGAGCCGCCTGCTTGCCGACGCGGAAGCGGAGGGACTGCGGCTGGTCACGACGGAGAAGGACATGGTCCGCCTCAGGGGCGAGACCGGGACGCTGGCGACCCTTCGCGAGCGCGCCGAGGCGTTTCCCGTCGTGCTCGAATTCGAGAATGTCGCCGCGGTCGAGAAGATGGTGGCGAGCGCTGCGCGCCTCGCCGCGACAACGACCGCTAGCTGAGGAACCCCGGCTATCGCTTTTCGCGGCCGGGCGTCGCCTCGCGCTCGCGGGCAAGCGACGCCGCGGCGTCGACATAGGCCTCCTGCCGCGCCACGCTCCAGTATTTGAGCTCGTCGAGCGGGATATCGAGGCCGGTCACCGCGCAGCGGACGAAGGTGCCCGGGGCGACCACCTGAAAGTCGCCGTCGAGATAGCGGAGCCGCGCTTCGCCGCCGCGGCCGGGCCGTTCCATCCGGTTCATGCCGCGTTCCTTGCGGCGTGGTTGCCCACTCTCCGAGTCACCGGTCTGTTCCCTGTCACTGCTTGTTGAGAAGGTTGAGGATCTGGTTCACGGTCGATTCCGTATCGTTCTTCTTCTTGTCTTTTGACTTTTTCTTGTCCGGCTCGATCGACCCGGTCTGCTCGGCCGGTCCGTTGCTCTCCGACTTGGCGGCCTTCTTGTTGTCCTTGTTCTTGTCAGCCCCGAAGAGGCCGCCACCCATTGAGCGCAACTGGTCGAGGGCGGCCTGCGGGTTGTCGAGGATCCCCTGAATCTCGGGATAGATCTTCGGCTTGTCCAGGGGGCCCTCGATGCGCACCGGCACGGCGAAGTTCTCGAGTTCGCCCTTCTTGCCGCTCGTCGCCACCTGCGGGTTGATGCGATAGCTCACCGTCTGGTTCGGAATGTCTATCTGGCCGGCGCCGTTCAGCGCGAACAGCGGCCCGGAAATCACCAGGTCCTTGTTGACGAGGATGCCGTTGGTGACGGTGAAGGTGGCGTCGATCTTGTCGAACTCGGTGCGGTCCTTGCTGGGCTGCCAGCCGAGCAGGGTGTTGACCGACAGGCTCTGCAGCATGTGCGGGATGTCGATCCCGAGGATGGCCCCGTTGGCGACGCTCATCGAACCCTGTCCGGACAGCGACTTCATCAAGGCCGCCTGAGTCTTGCCGGCGGCCTTGAGGTCGAAGGCGAAGCTGCCCGACCCTTCCACCCGCGAGAAGCCGATGGCGTCGGTGAGGAACGGCAGAGCCGAGACGTCCTTGAGTCGGAAGGAGGCGGCCGCCGACGGCGTCGCCGCGGCACCGTCGATCGCCACCGTGCCGGTGCCGCTTCCCGAATAGAGCGTCATCTCCGAGAGGTTGGCGTCGAGCTTGCCGCCGGCGAGCTTCACCGTCAGCGCCGAGGGGCCGATCTTGATGTTGTCGGCGATGATGCCGTCGGCCTTGAGATTGAGGTCGGCGTCGATGGCCGAAAGGCCGGAGAAGTCGATCGACGTATCGCCGCCAGCGCCGCCACCATTGCCGCTACCCCCGCCGCCACCACCGCCGCTCTTGCTGCCGGTGGCGCCGGACGCGGCGAGGTAAGGGGTGACGTCGAGCACTTTCATGGCGAGTCCCGCCTTGACCTTCGGCTTGCCGGCAAAGACCACCTCGCCGGTGCCGAGCCCGCTCGACTTGTCGAGGGTGAAGGCGGTCTTGTCGAACGTGAACTTGTCGGCGTCGAGGGACACCGTGCCGTCGATGGAGAACGTCTCGAGGCCACCGCCGGCTTCCATCGGCTGGCCGATCCAGGCGAGCAGCTTGCGGAGCGAGGGAGTCGACAGCGCCACCTTGCCGGTGCCGAAGCCCTCGCTGCTGGCGATGCCGGCGAAGGCGACGTTCAGGCCCTTGGACGTCGCCTTGATCTGCACCTGGGTGTCCTTGCCGTCGAGCAGGGCGCGGGCGTCGGCGCTGCCCGAAACGGTGAAGCGCTCGCCCCGCCAGGTGAGCGCCCCGTCCAGCGAGACCGGCGAGGAGAGGGAATCGAAGCGCGCCGTAAGATCGACCTTCTCGACCGAGTTGGCCGTCGCGTCGCCCCCCACCATGTCGGCGAGGCCGAGCCCGGTGACGCTGCCGTTCTTCAGCGACACCGCGCCGCTCGCCTCGAGGTTGGCAAAGAGCTTCTCGGTCGTCGCTCCGGACGTCGAGAATTTCACGTCAAGCCCTGCCGTCCCGGCGACTGGCAGGCTGGCGCCGGTCAGCGCTGCCAGCGCGCCGAGGTCGATGCCGTTCATCTTGACGGCGCCGCCGATGGTCGGGTTGGCGGCGGTCGAGTCGACCGTCAGCGTCCCCGATCCCGGTGCGCCGTTGATCTCCACCGAGCGGATGGTCGTGACGAGCACGCCCTTGGCGAGCTTGATGTTCATGCCGAGATTGGCGAGGGTCGCCTCGCCCATCGCCACCTCGCTCGCCGAGAAGTCGATATTGGCGTCGAGCATGCCGAGAGCCGACAGGTCGATGGCGTCGCCATTGCCCGATCCGCCACCGCCGCCCTTGCCGCCACCATCACCACCATCGGACTTCGGCGTGAAGAGGGCCGTGTCGATGCGGCCGGTGTCGAGCTTGAGACCGATCCCCGGGCGCTCGCGGTCGTAGATGAGCCGCATGCCGCCATCGATCGGGATACCGCCGACCTCGCTCTTGAACGTCTTGATGAGCACGCTGGCGCTGTCGACGGCGACCGGCCCGCCGAAGGAGAAGGCGGCGAAGGCGGGTGCGTCCGGCAGGTCGGCGCCGAACCCCTTGGCAAAGCCGCGAAGCGACGAGCCCTTCGCCTCGATCGTGCCGGCAAACAGTGTATCGCCGCTGAGCGCCGTCCCCTTGGCAGTGAGGCTGCCCCCATCCGAGGACAGCGTCAGGGCGATCGGGATCTGTTCGAGAAGCTGGGTGGCCGGCCGCTCGCCGATGGTGAGCGCCACGTCTTCCTTATGCCCTTGCCAGACGAAGCTGCCCTCGGCGGTGCCGGCGCCGATCATCTGCGGCATCCGGAGGTCGAGATTGAGCGCCTCGATCGTCTCGTCGGTCCCGGCGGCGTCCCGGTAGATCACGGTGCCGTCGACGATCGACACCCGGCCGATGGTGAGGTTCTCCAGCGCCGCGAAGGCGTCGGCAGCCGGTTCGGCCGCCGCGGGCGGGGCCGCTGCCGGACTGCCCTCGATCAGCGATTCGATGCTCTTGGGCTTCGCCTCTGGCGCAGGCCCGCCCGTCCAGTTGCTCTCACCGTTCTTGTCGAAGGCGACGACGATCCGCGGCTTCTCGATGGTCACCGCGTTGATTTCGACATTGCCCGAGAGGAGCGGGATCAGGCTGAGGCCGAACGAGACCGAATCGACGCTGAAGGCCTCCGAGTCCCCGGTCAGGCCGCCAAGCCCGACCCCCTTGGCCGACAGGCTGGCGGTGGGCAGCACGCTGATCGACACCGGTCCGTCGATCCTGACGTCGCGGCCGGTCGCCGCTTCCAGCCGCGAAATGAGCTCCGCCTTCACCGTGTCGGAGGGGATGAACAAGGGCAGCGCGAACAGCGCGCCGACCACCAGCACGACGAGGACGAGCAGTCCGATCAGGATCTTTTTCACAGGGGCGTCACCCTTGTCTGTTCGTTTCCTAGCGCCGGCCGAACAGCCGTTCGATATCGGCGAGCTTCAGTTCGATATAGGTCGGCCGGCCATGGTTGCATTCGCTGGCGTTGGGGGTCGCCTCCATTTCGCGCAGAAGCGCGTCCATCTCCTCCGGCTTCAGCCGCCGGCCAGCCCGCACCGAGCCATGGCAGGCCATGGTCGAGGCGACCCGGTCGAGCCGGTCGCGCAGGCTCGCGGTCCGTTCCCACTCGGCGATCTCCTCGGCAAGGTCGCGGATGAGCGGCCCCGGATCGATGGCGCCGAGCATCGACGGCGCCTCGCGCACCGCCACCGCGCCGGGCCCGAACCGCTCGATGACGAGCCCCAGAAGCTCGAGTTCCGCTGCCCGCTCGACGATCCGGTCGACATCCTCTTCCGGCAGGTCGACGATCGCCGGAATGAGCAGGATCTGCCGCGGCACGCCGTGGGTGTCGAGCCCGCGCTTCAGCCGCTCGTAGACCAGCCGTTCGTGGGCGGCGTGCTGGTCGACGATCACCAGCCCGTCCTCCGTCTGGGCGACGACATAGGTTTCGTGGATCTGAGCGCGCGCCGCGCCGAGCGGGCGGGCGGTGCTTTCCGGGTCCGGCGCGGCCGGACGGACGTCGGCGGAGGGACGGTCGGTCGCAGCGAACGCCGCCTGGCCTTCCTCGCCGAAGCCGGTGGCGAGCGCCGCGCTTCCCGCCGCAGGCCGGCCGCTCGGACGCCAGGCGGTATACGCGAAGGACGACGACCGTGCGGCTCCAGGCCGGAAGGCGGCAATGGTGGCGCTCGCCGCCGTCGACGAAGAGCGGAGCCCGCCGGTCGTGAACGCCTCGCGGATGGCGCCGACGATCAGCCCGCGCACCAGGCCGGGGTCGCGAAACCGCACATCCGCCTTGGTCGGGTGGACGTTGACGTCGACCTCGCCCGGATCGAGCGCGATGAACAGCGCCGCGACCGGATGGCGGTCCCGCTTCATCAGGTCCGCATAGGCGCCCCGCAGTGCCCCGAGGAGCAGTTTGTCGCGCACCGGGCGGCCGTTGACGAAGAGGAACTGGCCAAGGCTGTTGGCGCGGTTGTAGGTGGGCAGTCCGGCGAAGCCGGCGAGGCGGACGCCCTCCCGCTCGGCATCGATGGCAATGGCGTTGGTGGCGAAGTCGGCGCCCGTGATCTGCGCGAGGCGGGCGAGCCGCGCTTCCGGTCCGGGTGCCACCGGGTAGTCGAGGCTCCCCCGGTCGCTGCCGGAAAGCCCGAAGCGGATCCCCGGATTGGCCATGGCCAGCCGCTTCACCACGTCGGTGATCGCCGCCGCTTCGGCGCGCTCCGATTTGAGGAACTTGAGCCGCGCCGGCGTCGCGAAGAAGAGGTCGCGCACCTCGACGCGGGTTCCGGCCGACAGTGCCGCCGGCTTGACCGGGCCGACACGGCCCCCTTCGACCTCGACCGCGAAGGCGTCCGACGCATCCTGTCGCCGCGAGGCGACGGCAAGCCGCGCCGCCGCGCCGATCGCCGCCAGCGCCTCGCCGCGGAAGCCGAGCGAACGGATGCTGGCCAGGCCGCCGTCAAGCTTGGAGGTGCAGTGGCGCTCGACGGCGAGCGCCAGCTCGTCCCGCGCGATGCCGGTGCCGTCGTCGCTGACCCGGATCAGCGATGCGCCGCCGCCGGCGGTGACCACCTCGATACGGCTCGCGCCGGCGTCGACGGCGTTCTCGACCAGCTCCTTGACCACGCTCGCCGGCCGCTCCACCACCTCGCCGGCGGCGATGCGGTTGACCATGTCCTCGCTGAGGCGGCGGATCGGCATGAGCACGGCTCTTTTCCCGGCGTGATTCTGACGGATTCGGCGCCGCCGGGAAAGGGCCATGCTGACATGAAAGGCTGTCAGGCGTCGCTGGTCAGGATCACCGCGCAGCCTCGAGCGACGCCGTCGACGGCCGTTTCAGCGCCCGGCATCACCGCCCATCCGCCCTCGTCGATGAATTTCGGCTGCTGGTAGGAGCTGAGCTTGTCAAGTTCCGCGAGCTTCGCCGTGGCATCCGGTTCGGCGCGGAACTGCACGGCGCAGATCGGGGCGAGCACGCTGACGACAGCGCTGTCCGCATTCTTCGAGGACATGTCCAGCGCTGTCGCTCCGGTAACCCATCCGCCCCAGGCGAAACCGACGATAGCGAGAACAATAGCGCCACCAGCCGCGCCCAGGAGGGCAGGCTTTACTTCTGGTCCGATTTTCATGATTGAATTCCTTTGTGACTATGGTGAGATGAACCTCACCAAGCGAAAATAGTAACACATCGAGATTGCTTTTGCTTGACTTTGCCGGTAGGCGCCCAATTCGCTCAAGAACGCATTGTTATCGATAGATTATTTTTGCGGGCGCTCGCTGGTTCGGGCGCAGAATTGCGGCAATTCGATTGCGATGGCGGCAATATCAGCCCGACGATTGCCGCCATCGGGTCTACGACAGCGCCACCCGGCTGGCGGCCTCGCGCCAGCCGATGAAGCGCTCGGGCGGAATCGGCCTGAGCCCCGCGACGCGCTCCAGCGCGAGGCGGATATCGTCGGTGCTGTCCGCCTTGAGCGCGGCGTCGACGAAGAGCTGCTCCAGCACGTCCTGCTGGGTGTGGCTGCCGCCGAGCCGGTACATGCCGCCGATGGTCGGACGCATCAGGGCGACGGCCTCGGCGCGCCGTGGCGTCGGCGGCGAGCGCCTCGGCGGTGCGCGCCGCCTCGACGGCGACCGGGACGAGCGCCGGCTTGAAGCCGAGCATGGCGAAATAGCCCTGCATGCAGTGCGCCAGCGCGAAGTCGGGCTCGGCTTCCAGGAGGGCGGCGAGGCGGACCGGCGTATCGGCCCGCTGCGTAAGATAGCCGGCGCCTCAGAGCACGAAGTCGTCCGCGACGAGATGGGTGACATGCTTGACGAAGATGGCGAAATCCGCCTTGCCGTCGCCGTTGACGTCGCCCTCGACGATGGCGTTGCCGTTGACCGCCTTGTAGTGCAGTTCGCCCTTCGTGTTGTGGAAGTCGTGCTTGCCGATGAAGGTGAAGGCGTTGTTACCGCCGCCGGTCTTGGCGTCGATCGCCTTGAGGTCGATCTGGTCGTTCTGGCCGTGCTTGAAGTCGAGAATCTTGTCGCGGCCCGAGGCCTTGACCTTCGAGTCGGAGAGCGCAGTGAAAATGAACCTGTCCCCGCCGCTGCCGCCGTTCTGAGTGTCCTTGCCCGCGCCGCCGATGAGGTCGTCGCCGCCTTTGCCTCCCTTGAGGCTGTCGTTGCCTTTGCCGCCGACCAGCTTGTCGCCGCCCCGGTCGCCGAACAGCTTGTCGTTGTTGCTCCCACCCTTCAAGGTGTCGCTGCCGTTGCCGCCGCGGACGATGTCGCGGCCGCCGTTGCCGAGCAGCAGGTCTGCCTTGTTCTGGCCGAGGAGGGTGTCGTCGCCGCCCCGGCCCTTGACCGTCGCGCCGTCCTTCCGGCTGGTGATGACGTCGGCATCCGGGGTGCCGTTGATCACCTTGTCGCGCGGGTCGAAGATGACGTGGGTTATGTCGTCGTCGCCGGTCGAATCGTCGCCAAGCGCGAAGGCGACGCGGCCGTCGGAAAGCAGTGTCGCGTCGACGAGGTTGGTGAATCCGCTGCCCTCCGCCACCAGGAACGACGTGCCGACCGTGTTGCCGTCGGCGTCGTAGCGCTGGGCGCGGATTTCCTCCTTATTGACATCCTCCCAGGCGACGAGGAAGCCGCCGTCGGCGAGCGCCGTGACACATGATGAGTATGCGGCGCTGCCGCCGACGTTAAAGTCCTGCTTGCCCGTCACCGCGGTGCCGTTGGCCTCGAACAGGGAGGCGTTGACCCCCGGCCCGACCGGTCCGTCGTCGTCGGACCAGACGACGACGAAACGGCCGCTGGTCAGTGCCGCAACGTCGGGGCCGGTCTCGTCGTCACCGGCTGTGGGGTCGGCGTACGGCTTGAATGCGCCCGCAACCGGCGCGCCTGTCGACGAGAATATCTGCACGAAGATATCGTGATCGTTTGCGTCGCCATTTAACTCGTCCTGGTAGACCACGACGAAGTTGCCGTTTGTCAGCGTCGCGACCTGCGAGTCACCCGAATTGTCGGTCTGGTCGATCACCGGGACCGCGCTGCCGACGCCCCCCGCCGCGCTGACGATGCGGAAGGATACGTCGGTGTCGGCGCCCGATCCCAAGGTATAGGAGATTGCGTAACTGCCGTCGCCGAAGGCGGTGATCGCGGGATCGGTTGTTTCATCGGGGGAGACGTTGTCGATCACCTGCTGGGAGAGGAAGCCGAGGCTGCGGTTGAACTGGTGGACGAAGAGGTCGTTGTCGCCGAAACCGTTGGTATGGGCGAACCCGACGGCCAGCACATCGCCCGGCAGCAGCGCTACCGCCGGTGCGAACTGGCTGTTCGTGGTGAACCCGAGATTGACCTCGCCGGTGAGCGGGTTGCCTTCCGCGTCCTAGGAACGCCCGACAACCGCGCTGCCTGCGGGATTGTGCACGTCGCTGTCATCGACCCAGACCACGAAGTAGCCGCCGTCCTTGCGGGCCACGATCTGCGGGTCGGTCTGGCCGGTGCCGCCATCGGTCGTGTTGACCTGCGTTTCGGATTTCCACAGGGTCGGTGTGGTGACCACCGGCATGCTCCCTCGGAATGCGACCCCTCGCCGGGGCGAGCAGCCAGTGACAGCTTGTACAGGCATCGCTGTGCCAACAACGACGAGCCTATAACAGCATCCGCCGGATGCACAGCCTTGTTGAGCCCGAAAAGTAGGCACGACGAAGGTCCGTTCGCGGAGCTGCTTTGAAGCGCGGGTCTACAGCGCTTTCACCGCCCGCCGGCCGATGTCGCGGCGAAAGAAGCCGCTCGGCCAGTCGATCCTGTCGACCGCCGCGTAGGCCCGCGCCTTAGCCTCGGCGATGGTCGCTCCGGTGGCGGTGACGTTGAGGACGCGG
>Ga0210144_1001340_pt1 | contig 10392 bp, 11 predicted proteins | sample Muzzi_PWA_D2_FD_185532 | JGI IMG/M metagenome (GOLD analysis project Ga0210144, IMG submission 185532) | Wetland microbial communities from San Francisco Bay, California, USA, that impact long-term carbon sequestration - Muzzi_PWA_D2 (SPAdes) | ecosystem: Environmental > Aquatic > Marine >...
TCATCTCCGGCAGCTTTTCCGAGATCTTCGCCGCGAGGTCGATGTATCCGGCGGTTTCGCCGCCGACGTAGGCGCTCGCCCTGGTGTCCTTCAGCGCCGCCGGGATTTCCCGGTCGCGCAGACGTTCCACGAGCTTCACCGTGGCTTCGTCCGAGGGCGCCGACTTCGAGATCGCCGAGAAGACCGCGACGGTCCCCTGCTTGTCGAGTTTCGCCTCGCTGACAGCCGCCACGTCGGCGTCCTTGTCGACCGCTTTCTCCAGACCGGGCAGCACCCCTTTGGCTTCCGCCGGGCTTTCGAATTCGGCGGCGATCAGCAACGGCCCGTTGAGGCCCGGCCCGAAGCCCTCGCTGATCGCGTCGTAGGACTGGCGCGAGGTGGTCGAGGTCGGCATCGCGCCGACGTCGTTCTGGCCCAGTTCCAGATTGAGCAGGGGGATGGCGAGCACCAGCAGCGCCACGATCGCAGCGAGGGCCGCGCGGCGCGGGTGATCGGCGATCCGGCGGGCCCAGCGCGTCCAGCCGCGTTCCTGGCCGTCGGCGGCTGCGGCGCCCTTGGTCGACCGCACCGCGAGGGAGTCGATCCGCGGGCCGAGGGCGCCCAGAAGCGCCGGCAGCAGGGTGAGCGCCGCGCAGACCGAGGTGACGACGGCGATCGCCGCGGTGAAGCCGAGCGTGCTGACCAGAGAGATGCCGGCGACCGCGAGCGAGCAGAGCGCCACGACCACGGTGAAGCCGGCGAACGTGACCGCGCCGCCAGCCGTCGCCGTCGCCCGTGCTATCGACTCGCGCAGCTCCACCCCGTTGGCGAGCTGCCGTTTGTGCCGCGTGACGATGAACAGCGCGTAGTCGATGCCGACGCCGAGCCCGATCATCGTCGCCAGCGTCGCGGCGATGCTGGGCACCTGAATGACGCCCTCGAGCAGGCGGATTATCGACAGCGAAGTGGCCAGCCCGAGGATCGCCGAGACGATCGGCAGGCTCATCGCGGTCGCCGTGCCGAAGGCGATGAGGAGGATGATCACCGCGGCGCCGATTCCGACCACCTCGCTCAGCTCGGTCGAGGGCTGCGAGAGCTGTGAGCCGACGTAGCCGCCGACCGAGGTTTCGAGGCCCGAGGCCTCGGCCGGCTTCCCGGCGTCCAGCACCCTCTGGGCCTCGGCTTCGCTCAGATCGCCGGGGCTGATGCTGAGGTAAACCGGTATGTAGACGACCTTGCCGTCGGGGCTGAACAACGACTTGCCTTCGGGCCCGAGCGGATCGACCACGCCGGTGACGTAGGGCAGCGCTTCCAGCCGCTTCACCGTCTTGGCTATTGCTTCCTGGCCGCCGGGATCGGACAGGTTGCCCCGGTCGGCGACGATCGCCAGCGGGTTCGCCCCGTAGGCCTGTCCGGGGAGATTGTCTTCGAGCAGTTCGGTCGCCCTCGTGGAGCCGGTCCCCGGCAGAGTCAGGTTGTCGTTGGTCTGGTCTTCGCTGCGCTGACCGGCGACGACCAGGACGGCCGCCACCAGGATCCAGGTGCCGATAGTCAGGTAGTGGTGGCGCGAGCAGAAACGCCCGATCGCGTAGAGGGGGGCAGTCACGGCGGCATCATCTCCTATCGCTCGGATCTCTGCCGCCTACGGGTGGTACTTCGCCTCCGTCGAACGCCTCGGGCACGGAGGCCGCGAGGCCGGCGCCGAGTCCCTGCCGCAACACGACCAGGTGCTGGGCGTGCCCGGCGGCCAGCGAGGCGGCGAGGCCGCGCGGCGCAGCCGTGAAGAGACGCGGCGCCGCAGCCACGTAGGAGGCGAGCGCAGCGCTCTCCAGTTCGTAGGCGAGGGCGAGAAATCCGGCCTGGTCCTTTACCGCGGAGAAGTCAGGCTCTCCCGCCTCGGCATCGGTTTCGCCGCCCACGCCGCGGATCGCCTTGGTCAGGGCGTCCACGTATTCCTGCTCCTGGGCACGGAACTGGCGTCCCACGGCGCGAAGCCGCGGGCCGAGCAACGGCAGGCCCCGACCGTAGGCATCGAGCGCGGTCAGCTCCTGTGAGAGAGAAGCGTTGAGGATCGCGGCATCCGAGGCCTTCTCGGGATCGGTCAGCGCGCCGTGGCCGCTCTTGCCGCAGCCTATGAGGAGCAGGCTGGCGGCAACGACCGAGCAGAGCGCAGCGGCGGCGCGGCCGAAGCCGCGCCGCCTGCCGCCGCCACGCAAATCGCAATCGATGCCCACCGACGGCGAAGCCTACGGGCCAACTCACCCCGACCGCCGGGTCGGGGCAGTTGGGCTACTTGCGCTTCGCTTTGCCTTTGGCTTTCGCTTTGCCCTTGGCTTTCCCTGAGCGCGTCCCGCGCTTCCCCGCCGCCTTGAACTTCGCACGGTCCACGGGAAGCTCGATGCCCATCATCGCGACCATGACGTTCATCCCCTCCTCGTCGGAGCCGGCCATCCGGTCGGTGCTCGCCGACTGGACCTTCATCAAGTCGTTCAGGGCCTTGTTGAGGATCTTGCCGGCGTCGGCCCAGCCTTTCCTGTCGAGGAAAAGCGGCGTGCGGCTCATGTGCCGATCCTTGTGCGCATCGACAGTCCCGGCCTTCAGCGCAGCGGACACGTCGTCGAGCACCATCTGCATCAAGTCGGCGCTCATCCCTTCGCGCACTGACTTCGGCAGCTTTCGCCAATCGCTGTCGGCGATGTACGGGCGCGACGTCGCTCGGTAGTAGTGCTCGACAGCCCCACGCCGCGGCTCGGTCTTGACCAGGGTGATGCATTCGTAGTCTTTGAGCACTTTGACGTGGTAGCTGACCTGGCTCAGGCCTTCTTCCAGCTCATTCGCGAGTTCGTTCGGGCTGGCCATCCGTTCGTTGAGGATGGTCAGGATTTCGACGCGCAGTTCGTGCGCGAGCGCTTTCACGAGCTGGAGGTTGACCCCAGCGGCGTTCTTTGGTTTGCGCTTGTTCCTGTTTCTTGAGGCCTTACTTCTTGCAGCCAAGAGATTCCTCCAATGCGTTGCGTGACTAACTAACTATTCCATCGTATTACTCGCAACGACGTTTCACAAGCCGATAAGGCCAGCAAATCCCCCAAACTTGGTGAATTATACCTTATCAGTAGAACTTCCTCTAGTGTTTCCGTCCCGTCGGTCGGACGGGCCGGGCTCCGCCCCGGGGCAGCGCCCTCCGTGGCTTCGCTCCGCGGCGCATGATTCGCTTGACGGCATGGCTCTGCCGCCGTCACCCGCCCCCGGGGCTGCACCCGCTTTCGGTCGCCTCGCTGCGGAGATCCATGCCTGCGCCACCTGCCCGCGCCTGGTCGCGTGGCGCGAGGCGCGGGCGGCGGACCCGCCCCGGCGCTTTCGGGGCGAGCGCTACTGGGGTCGCCCGGTGTCCGGCTTCGGCGATCCGGACGCCGCCATCGCGGTCGTTGGCCTGGCACCCGCGGCGCACGGCGCCAACCGCACCGGCCGTATGTTCACCGGCGATCGCTCCGGCGACTGGCTCTACGCGGCCCTCCACCGCGCCGGGCTCGCCAACCGACCCGAGTCGAGCCGCCGCGAGGACGGACTGCGCCTGCGCGGCGCCTTCGTCACCGCGGTCGTCCGCTGCACGCCGCCTGCCAACCGTCCGACGCCGGTCGAGCGCGACAACTGCCTTCCCTACCTGGCCCGCGAGCTGGCGCTGCTGGAGCGCTGCCAAACGATCGTCGCGCTCGGAGCCTTTGCCTGGGACGGGGCGCTGCGGGCGCTGCGCCGGCTCGGTTGCGAAACACCCCGACCGAAGCCGCGCTTCGGCCACGGTGCCGAGGCGGACGTCGGCGCCTGGACGCTGCTCGGCTGTTACCACCCCAGCCAGCAGAACACCTTCACCGGCCGGCTCACCGAGTCGATGCTGGACGCGGTCTTCGCCCGAGCCCGCGAGCTGTCGGGCTAGACCGGTCGCTAGGCACTCTGCGGCTCGGCCCTCCCCCGCTCGGCCCCGCTCGCCGTTTCGAACGCCAGTATGAACACGGCCATCGGGATCGCCTCCTCGGACGGCAGCGTCATTCGCTTGGCGCACGCCTTCTCTATCTCGAGAAGCTGTTTGAGCGCCTGATTCGTCACCTCCCTCACTTCGCGCCTCCCCTGCTCGTCAACTGGCATCGCCTGCCGGCTCTGGTGGCAGTCGTGAGCGTTGAACGTGCCGGCGCGAAGCGCATCTATGCCGTCAGCCAACATGACCTGGAGCAGGCTGCCGCTGAACCTCTTCTGAATCTCCGTCGGAAGCCGTTCCCATTCCTCGTCGTCGAGGAAGACCAGCGGCTCGGTCAGTTTCCTTCGGGCTCGCGATGCCCCGTTCGCCGAGCGTCAAGAGGATCTCCCCGCGGAACGGGTGTCTGAGCGCTTTCGCCAGGATCGGGTCGATGATCTGCTTTTGCGGAATAGCGGTGGCGGCGCGCCTAGAATGAGTCCCAGCGCCGGCGTAGCTCAGTTGGTAGAGCACTTCACTCGTAATGAAGGGGTCCCCGGTTCAAGTCCGGGCGTCGGCTCTGGCGGCCTCTGGGGCGCGGGGAATTGAACGCGGCCGTCTGCGGACGGGACGGCATGACGTCTGGCTAGGATCGGTCCATGGCGGAGGTGATCTCGATTGTCCTCGCTGACGACCACACGGTCGTCCGCCGCGCGCTGCGGCTGCTGCTCGAGGAAGAGGACGACTTCGAGGTGGTCGCCGAGTCCTCTGATGCCGACGGGGCGATCCGCTACCTGCGCGGGCACAAGCCGACGGTGCTGATCCTCGACCTCAACATGCCGGGCAGACCCAGCCTGGAGACGATCCCCGAGATGCGGGAGGCGTCGCCCCAGACCAGGATCGTCGTCCTCACGATGCAGAAGGAGCCGGCCTTCGCCCGGCAGGCGCTGCAGCTCGGCGTGCTCGGCTACGTGCTGAAGGAGGCGGCCGACGACGAGCTCGTCCAAGCCGTGCGACGAGCCGCGGTCGGCGATACCTACCTGCAGCCGGCGCTGGGCGCCAAGCTGGCCGCCGAACCGGAGGCCACCGCAACCGACCTCAGCGAGCGCGAGACCGACGTGCTTAGGCTGATCGCACTGGGCCACACCAACGCCGAGATCGCCGAGAAGCTCTACATCAGCGTCCGCACCGTGGAGACCCACCGCGCCCACATCCAGCAGAAGCTTGGCGTGAGCAGCCGCGCCGAGCTAGTTCGCAGCGCGCTCTCCCGCGGGCTCGTCGAGACCTGAGTCGGCCGCGGCGGCGCAGGGGATCGAGGCGGTCATCCGGGTCCCCGAGCCGGGCTTCGATTCGATCTGCAGCTCGCCGCCGACCAGCTCGACCCGCTCGCGCATCCCGACCAAGCCGAAGCCGCCGCGCTCCGCGTCGGGGTCGAAGCCGCAGCCGTCGTCGGAAACGAGCACCTCGATGCGCCCCTCCCGCTCCGCCAGATGCAGCGTCACGCAATCCGCGCCGGCGTGCTTGACGACGTTGGTCAGCGCCTCCTGCACGAGGCGATAGACGACCGTCTCCAGCTCGGAATCGAGGCGCTCGACCTCGATCGACAGGTCGGTCGACAGCTCGATAGCGGCGCTGCCGGCCACGCGCTCGACGAGATCCTCGAGCGCAGCGCGGAGGCCGAGCTGGTCGAGCGTCGCCGGTCGCAGCTCGGCGATCAGCGCCCGCAGCTCCTCGATGTCGCGGTCGATCTCCCCCACCGCCTCCGCCACCGTCTCGACGAGCTGCGGCCCGTCCCCCCGTTTGAGCGCCGAGGAGAGCAGGACCCGGCGCGAGCCGAGCCCCTGCAGGGTGGAGTCGTGCAGTTCGTGCGCCCAGCGGGCTCGCTCGCGCTCCGCCGCCCTGAGGCTGTGGCGCAGGCGCTCCTCGGTGACCGACTGCACGGTCGCGACGGCCGTCGCCGCGCTGGCCGAGGCGGCGATCAGCATGCGCTCGTCTTCGGGGTAAAACTCGGGGCCTTCCTCGAGCCGGTCGAAGGCGACGATCGCGCCCAGCGCCCTGCCGCGGAAGCTGAGCGGCGCGGGCAGCGCCGCCCGGGCGTCGATCCCGAGCGCGGCGACCGCACGCAGCGCGCCCTCAGGCGTCAGGGAGTCGAGGCTGACGGACCGACCGACCGCGTCGCCGCCGCACTCGCCCGCCGCGGCGGCCACCTCGCAGCGCTGACCGTCGCGCAAGAGGACGAGCAGAGTACGGGCTCCGACCAGCGCCCGGGCGCGCTTCGCAATCGTCTCCAGGACTCGGGCCCGGTCGGTCTCGCCCCCCACCGCGCGGGCGATCTCGGTCGTCGCCTCGAGCCCGTGCACGGCCCGCTCCAGCGCTCCTCGCTCCTCCTCGGACTGACTGTAGAGGCGAACGTTGAAGATCGTCACGGCGGCCCATTCAGCGAGGATCGTCACCGCCTCCTCGTCGGCCTCGTCGAACTCGCCGCCCTCCTTCTCGGTCAGGTAGAGGTTGCCGTAGGCCTGGCCCCGGACGACGATCGGCACGCCGAGGAAGCTGCGCATCGGCGGGTGCCCCGGGGGGAAGCCGTAGGCGCGGGGATGGGCGCCGACCTCGCGCAGCCGCAATGGGGCCGGGTTGCGGATCAGCTCGCCGAGCACGCCACGGCCGCGTGGCAGTTCGCCTATCTTCGCTCGCGTCTCCTCGTCTACCCCCGTGTAGATGAAGCGCTCCAGCTCGCGACGGTCCTCGTCGAGGACGCCGAGCGCCGCGTAGCGGGCGCCGGTCAGCTCGCGCGACACCTCGACCACCTCGCTGAGGACCGCATCGAGGTCGAGCTGGGCGACCAGGCCCCTTCCGACGTCGATCAGCCTTCTTAGTCGACGCTCGTCCAGGACATCGCGACCCACCGTGCCAGTGAATGTATCGAACGGGTGGCTTTGCTCAGCGATGGCCGGCCACTACGGCTTCCAGGGCGCGGAGGCGGCGACGATCCGGTCGATCTCGTCCCGCATGTAGTCGGCAATAGCCCTGCACTTCCGCAGGTCGACCGGCCCGCCGTCTCGTTTCGAGAGGGTTTTGTAGGGGCTGGCGACGACGAAGGCCGGCGACCACCGCGGCCCACCGCTGGGCGGCCTGGCCGGGGTCCAGCGCCCCGGTGATATGGCGGCTGGCTCTGGCCGCCATCAGCAGGGCATTCCAGTAGTTCCTTCGCCAGCGCAGAACACGGCCGTTAGACCGAGACCCGTCGCGCGAAGTGATAGGAGGCGATCACCATTCCTGAGTTCATGTAGAGCCGGTGGGCATCGGCGCGGTCGAGGCCGACACCCGAATCGAGGTGAAGTTGGCCGCAGCCGAGTCGCTTCCCCTCCTCCAGCAGCCAGTCGAGCAGTGCCCGTCCATGCCCGCGGCGCCTCGCCTCCGGCAGGGTCGAGAGGTCGTCGACATAGAGGTAGTGGCCCCAGGCAAGGCTGTTTCCGGTGCGAAATCCTGCCACCGCGACCGCGTCTGGCTCCCCCTCCTCGAAGGCGCCGAGGAGCCGGTAGCCGGCCGGGCGCAGCTCACGATCGACATGTTCGACGAAGGTCTGCTCGTCCCGATGCGCCGGACGCAGGGCAGCCATCGCCCGGTGGGCGAGGCGGGTGTCCCCCGCCTGCAGCTCGCGGATCACGCTTCGTCCCCCGGGGCCCGGAAAGTCATCTGCCCAAAGAGAAGTCGAGTTGCCGGACGATCTCGCGCGAAGCCATCGGTTGGACGCCGATGCCGGCGAGCTCCTCCTCGCCTCGCGGATACAGAACCGAGACAGCATCGCGAGCTATGACGACCCTGAAGTCGCGCTCGCTCGCCTCATAGATCGACGTGCGCGGGCAGTTTGGGAAGTTCGCGCCGCAGAACACCAGCGTGGTGACTTGCCGTTCGCGCAGATACCCCTCCAGCGCCGTCTCGTAGAAAGCGCCCCAGCGAGGCTTGTAGATCACCGCCTCCTTCGAGCCGATCTGCTGGATCGAACCGCCAAGCAGCCGTTGGTGATCGAGGGCGACGGGTTCGAGGAGAAGCTCCTCGGCGATCTGGGAGCCTTGGCTGCCGGGGGTGAGCACGGCCATGCCGCCCTCGATCGCCCCTCGGCGACAGAGGTCGGCATTTGTGCCACCCGGCTCGTAGAGCCGCACGATGTGCACGATCGGTCGCTCGACGTCGCGGAAGCCTTGGGCGAGAGGGCGCATCCGCCCAAGCGCCTCCGACGTGCCGCGGGTCTCCAGCGGGCCGCCGTCGAGCACATCGCGCTGGACATCGATCGTGATCAGCGCGGCGTCTGAGAACTGCGGATCTGTATGGCGGTCTTCCATCCGCGAGCTGAACGATTGTATAGTAGTTTGACCATGCGTACAGCATTGGACCTCGACTCGGATCTGACGGCGAAGGCGCGGATCCGGGACGCCGCGATGGCGCTCTTCGCCGCCGAGGGCGTCGCCGGCACCCCGCTGCGCGCAGTGGCGAAGGCGGCGGGCGTGTCACCCGGCCTGATCGTCCACCACTACGGCTCCAAGGATGGGCTGATCCGAGCGGTGGACGAGGCGGTGCTCGAGCGCATACGCGAGGCGGTGAGCACGGTCCCAGCTGAGGTCGAGGGTGCAGCCGACGACCTGGTCACGCGGCGGGCCGGCGTCGTGGCGGCGCTGCTGCGCAGCGATCCCGCGCTCTTCGACTATCTCGGCCGTGCCCTGGTGGAGCGCACGCGCGCCAGCGCCGAGCTGTTCCATCGCCTATTCGCCTTCACGGCGCGCGATGAGGGACTGGTCGCGGCGGGTGCGCTTCGGGGCGACACCGACCCGTTCTGGCGGGCCATGAACCAGGTCGTCCTGATTGTCGGACCGCTTCTGCTGCGTCCCCTGGTCGAGCGGGAGCTCGGCGGTGAGCTCTTCTCAGAGGAAAACGTGAACCGTTGGATGCGCGCCAGGGCCGACCTGCTGCAGCGCGGCATCTACCTCCAGCCACGGGAAGGCTGAGGGACGGTGTCCTCCAACAGCGAGGAGGCCCTCGGACATCTCACACCTCGACGTTCACTTGGGTTCGAAGAGCACGCGGATAGGTCGAAGCGGGTGTCAGCGCCGGGACTCGACCAGCACGCGGACCAGCGCGTCTCGGCCCGCATCTCGAGTTGCGACGGCGTGCCCCCGTAGCTCGTGGCCTTGAACGAGGAGGCGTACTGGGCCACCGCCCCCGGTCAGGTTGCGCCACCAGACCTTGCGGTCGGGCCAGCCGACGGCGATCGTCACCTCGTCGCCCTTGCCCCGGTAGAAGCACGGGATCGTGTACTCGCGACCACTGCGGCGACCGGTGTAGGTGATCAGCGCGACGCGGCCGCTCGCTAGCCCGTGGATGGGAGATCTCAGAAGCGCCCTCAGCGCTGGGTTCACGACCCGGTTCATCGCCAGAAAGGGAGCGCGATTTCGCACACTGCGATTTTGGCAGCCGACGCGCCCCAGGATCCTTTCGCGAGGAGAACGGGCCGCCTCCCCAGCGGCCCGTTGTGTTGAGTGCTACCGCTGCCGGCTCTTAGGGAGCGACCTGCAGCTGTGAGTTGCCGAGAGAGGACGGGATGAAGGCCGGCAGGGTAACGAAGCTGCCGAGGCTGCCGGTGTAATGCCCAACGTTGGAGGGCACAGTCACCGTAGTGTGGAATCCCTCGAGCCCGTTGAGCACGATCCCCGTGATCACGAGTTCCCCTCCGACTTCTTTCCATTCGACGTCGCCCTTGTCCGCCGCCGCGCCGAGGCCGCCGTGGCCGCAGTCCGAGCCGGCATAGTCGCCCTTGCCTTTCGAGTTCAACTCGATCCAGAGCCAGACGCCGCCTCCGTCCCGACCGCCCAGGTTTGCTGAGAGCTCGATCTGGCGTTCCGCTCCTTTGCCGTAGTCAGCAGAAGCGCTTGCAACCGGGATGGCGACCATCGCCGTTGCAACCGCGATAAGGAACAGCACTTTTCTCATCTGTCCTCCTTTGGTTGTGCGGATCACAGCGCCGAGCCAAATCCGGCTGCCCCCGTTTCCCAGGGACGGGTCCGCTTGGCTGGATCAATAGGAGGCCGTCATCAATGACAACTAAGCCGGGATCAAGGCGCACGTAAATATCGCCGGCTCCGGATCCTGATCGAGGAGACCCTCGCGACTTCGAGGCCGAGCTGCTCGGCTTCCCGGCTGCCGAGCACGACGATCAGGTCGACGCGCTCGCCTACGCCGCGCGCGACGGTCGCGGGGGCGGATCGGGGGCCGATTCGCCTCTCGCGACTACCCGCGCATAGTCGAAGGGATCACCGCGAGCTAGGCGGCTCGCCGACAACGGGTCTTCCCGGGTCAGAGTTGGTCTCCGGCCCGGGTCGGCGTCTCGCCGATGGCGAGGGCTTGCCGCCCCCGGACGTGCTTCGCGTACCAGCGGCGGCCGAGGATGCGTTGAGTGCTCCAGGCAACGGCGG
>Ga0210144_1001345_pt1 | contig 10337 bp, 9 predicted proteins | sample Muzzi_PWA_D2_FD_185532 | JGI IMG/M metagenome (GOLD analysis project Ga0210144, IMG submission 185532) | Wetland microbial communities from San Francisco Bay, California, USA, that impact long-term carbon sequestration - Muzzi_PWA_D2 (SPAdes) | ecosystem: Environmental > Aquatic > Marine >...
CACTTACTTAAGACCTAACCCCTATAAATAGCCACGGAATCACACGGAAGAAACAATCATTGTTAGTGATTATTCCGTGTTTTTCCGTGTGATTCCGTGGCCAATCGTGGGCTTGCATCGACGATACCCCTTAAGTAAGCGCCATTCGGTTTACGGCACCTTGCGGTCGATGGTGACGGCGACGGTTCCGGGACTGGCGACGCTGACCGGGGACTGTGATCCCTCCAGGTCGCCGCTCTGCGGCATGGCGTTGCCGGACGCGGAGACGCGGGCGCCGATCGTCACCTGGTCGAATTTCGACAGCGTCATGGCGGGGGACATGGCGAGCGAATCATCCAGCGTTACCGTGACCGGGAGGTCCTTGACCTGCTGGCGGATGATTGCGAGCGGCATCCGGGGTCCCTGGACGGCGCGGGCGAAAATGAACACGGTGGACTCGGGCGCGGCCTGGGCGGCCAGCGCCGGGTCGAGCGATACCGTGACAGTGATCGCCTGGCCGGCCGCCGCAGTGCCGCCACCGGTTTTGGCGGGAGCGGTGCCGGGTGACGGCGCCGCGACTGCCACCGGCGCGGTGGGGGTGATTCCGAGACGCTGCTGCAGCTGGCTGATCTGCTGGGCGATGATGGTGCTATCCTGGCTGCCCGCGGGGAGCAGGGCCGCGGCGCGTTGCCAGTAGTTGAGCGCCTCGGTATAGGCGCCCTGCTGGTTTTTCCAGTGGCCCATCAGCCACAACGTCTTGACGTTGTCGGGCTGGGCCTCGAGCGCCTTTTGCAGCACCTCACCCGCCTCGTCGTTGAAGCGCCCGCCATTCGCCATCACCAGGGCGTCGGCATAATCGGCCAGCACCTCGGGGTTGTCGCCGGAGAGGCGGCGGGCGTTGCGATAGGCGCCGAGCGCGTCGGCGTAGCGGTTGAGGGTTTCATAGCTCCTCGCCAGCAGGATCCAGCCGCGCAGGTCGTCGGGTTTGTCCTTCAGCCGTTCCGCCAGCACGTCGGTCATGTGTTCCAGCGACTGCTCGCCCATCTCATGCTTGCCCGGTGTCCCGGAGGCGGCGGTGGCGGCGCCATTTTGTTCCAGCAGCGTGATGATTTGCTTCGAGCCGAGTTGCTGATACAGCGCTAGCGCCATCAGGGGGATGGCAACCACCAGCAGCACGACCAGCCACTGGCCGCCGCGCGCCGGTTTTGTCGCCGGCGCGCCGGCGGGCGCGAGGTCCTCGAGCAGTTCGCGCTCCAGGTCATGGCGTGCGGCGGCGTACTGATTCTCATCCAGCCGGCCCATCTTGAGATCGGTGTCCAGTTCCGCCAGCTGCGCCTTGATGATCCCGGTATTGATTGCATCCGGATCGGGCCGGACGTTCTTCGGGTTTCGTCCCGCACGCAGCAGCCAGGGCACCGTGAACAACAGTGCGATGATGACCATAACGGTTGCCAGTCCCCAGAACACGGTCATCCCTGCTTCCCCTTGCCGGCGTCATCGCCGAGCAATTTTTCCAGCCGCTTGCGTTCTTCCGCGGAGATCTCCGGTTCCCGGACCTGGCGTTGCCGCCCCACCGCGCGTATCAACAGCAGCGCGGCAATTGCCAGCAGTACGAACGGGCCGTACCAGATGAGATAGGTGGACGGTTTCACGGGCGGGTTGTAGAGCACGAAATCACCGTAGCGATTGACCAGAAAGTCGATGACCTCCTGATCGCTCTTGCCGCTTTTCATCATCTCGTAGACCTCGGCGCGCAGATCGTGGGCCAGGTCGGCATCCGAGTCGGCCAGCGTCTCGTTCTGGCATACCAGGCAACGCAACTGACCGATGACATCCTTGAAATGCTGTTCCTCCGCCTTGCTGGGGAAGGTAAAGGACTCGAGTGTGACCGCGGCCGGCAACGGGGGCGAGGCTATGACCAGCAGCAACAGAATCAGGGGAATAAGCGGTTTCATTGCGTTCATGATTTCAGTTTGTCGACCAGTGGCAGGATTTCATCGTTGATGATCTCGATGGTGAGGGGGCCGATATGCTTGTGGCGGATGATGCCCTCGCGATCGATGATGAAGGTTTCCGGGGCGCCGTAGACGCCCCAGTCGATGCCCACCCGCCCGTCGCTGTCGAAGGCATTGGCGACATAGGGGTTGCCGAGTTTCGCCAGCCAGCGGTTGGCTTCTTCGCGGTTGTCCTTGTAGTTCAGCCCGTAGATGTCGACCTGCCCGGTTTTCGCCAGTTGCACCAGCGTTTCATGTTCCCGCCGGCAGGATACGCACCACGTGGCCCACACGTTCAGCAGGGTGACCTTGCCCTTGAAATCGGCGTCGCTGATGGTGACGTCGGGATTATCCAGGCGCGTGAGGGTAAACGTCGGCATGGGTTTGCCGACCAGCGGCGAGGGCACCAGCTTGGGATCAAGACTCAGTCCCCGGTAGAGAAAGGCGACCAGCAGCGCAAAGATCGCAAGTGGCACCAGATAGCGCAGATAGCGGGCCATCAGGCGCCTCCGCTCGCGATCAGACCGTCCTTGCCGACTGTCACCGGCGCCTGGTCACGCAGCGCGATACGGTAACGCCGGTCGCTCGCCGCGAGCAGGCCGCCGATGGCGATCAGCAGGCCGCCGAACCAGATCCAGCGCACAAAGGGCTTGTAGTAGAGGCGCATGCTCCAGTCGCCGTTACCGAGCCCTTCGCCCAGCGAGACGTAGATATCACGGGTGAATCCCACGTCGATGCCGGATTCGGTCATTGGTTTGGTCTGCACCGTGTAGACGCGTTTCTCCGGGTGCAGGAGGGCGATTTCCCGCTCGTCTTTCAGGACATGCAGGGTGCCGCGATCGGCGCGATAATTCGGACCCTGGTGGGCCTGCACGCCGTCGAAGCGCAGGGTGTAACCGGCCAGTTCGGTGCTTTCCCCGGGCGACAGGCGGATATCCTTCTCGATTTCATACTGCATTACGAAGGTCACGCCGATGATGAAGACCGCTACACCGAAGTGCGCCACTACCATGCCGTAGTAACTGCCGCTGCCCTTTGCGCCCAGATCCTGCCACAGACCGGCCAGACCCTTGCGGTAGCGCAGCCGCTGTCGCAGGCTGAGCGCCAGCGAACTGACGATCCACAGCGAGAGCATGACCGCCAGCCCGGCCCAGACGGAGCCCTTGTGCAGCAGTGGCAGTGCGGCGAGGATGCCGCCGCCGAGACTGACGAGCAGCGCGACGCGCAGTTTCCGGGCAAGCTCGCCCGGATCCTGGTGTTTCCAGCGGGCCAGCGGGCCCATCCCCATGAGCACCACCAGGAAGGGGGTAAAGATGACGAACATGCGGTTGAACCAGGGGAATCCCACGGAGATCTTGCCCCAGCCGAGGGCGTCATAGATCAGCGGGGCGAGGGTGCCCAGCAGGACAAAGGCGGTGATGATCACCAGCAGCATGTTGTTGCCGAGCAGCAGGGTCTCGCGCGAAAACGCGTCGAACCGGCCTCCCGAGGACACACTTGGCGCCCGCGCGGCATAAAGAGTCAGTGACCCCCCGATGACGATGCACAGGAAAATCAGGATAAACAGACCGCGCGCCGGGTCCGCGGCGAAGGAATGCACAGAAGTGAGTACGCCGGAGCGCACCAGGAAGGTGCCGAGCAGGCTGAGCGAGAACGCCAGCAACGCCAGCAGCACCGTCCAGCGCTTGAAAGCTCCGCGTTTTTCAGTCACCGCCAGCGAGTGGATCAGCGCCGTGGCTGCCAGCCAGGGCATGAAGGAGGCGTTTTCAACCGGGTCCCAGAACCACCAGCCGCCCCAGCCCAGTTCGTTGTAGGCCCACCAGCTGCCCAGCGTTATGCCAATGGTGAGAAACACCCAGGCCACGGTGGTCCAGGGTCGCGACCAGCGCGCCCAGGCCGCATCCAGACGCCCGCCGATGAGTGCGGCGATGGCAAAGCTGAACGCGACCGACATGCCGACGTAGCCCATGTAAAGCATGGGGGGATGGATCGCCAGTCCCGGGTCCTGCAGCAGCGGATTCAGGTCGCCGCCCTCCAGCGGAGCCGGGAACACCCGCGCGAAGGGATTGGAAGTGAACAGCAGAAAGGAGAGGAAACCGATGCTCACCATGCCCATCACGGAAAGTACGCGCGCCAGCATCACGGCGGGCAGATGGCGGGCCAGCAGCGAGACGGCGACCGTCCAGCCGCTGAGAATCAAAACCCAGAGCAGCAGCGAGCCCTCGTGCGCCCCCCAGACGGCGGATATCTTGTATACGTCGGGCAGCAGGGTATTGCCGTTCTGGGCGACGTAGACCACCGAGAAATCGTTGGTCAGGAAGGAACTGACCAGGCAGCCGAAGGCGATCGCGACAAAGAAAAACTGTCCCCAGGCGGCAGGGCGCGCCAGGGCGATCCAGCCGGGGGTGTTATTGAGGCTGCCGATCATGGGAAAGATCGAGAGCACCAGCGCCAGGGACAGCGCCAGGATCAGGGCGAAATGACCGAGTTCTGGAATCATGGTGTTTCTCCTCCGGGTGCGGTGCCCTCCTTGTGGGCGGTCTTGAGCGCGTCGGCCACTTCCGGCGGCATGTAGTTCTCGTCATGCTTGGCGAGCACTTCCTCGGCAACGAACAGGTTGCCATCCTGCAGTCGTCCCCGCGCCACGATGCCCTGTCCCTCGCGGAACAGGTCGGGCAGGATGCCGGTGTACTGCACCTTGATGGTCTCGGCATAGTCGGTGATATCGAACGTTACGGTCAGCCCGTCCGGCTGGCGTTTGACGCTGCCGTTGGTGACCAGTCCACCGACCCGGATCAGATGATCGGCCGGGGCCTCGCCTCCCGCCACGGCGCTGGGGGTGTAGAAAAACATCAGGTTTTCGTTGAAGGCCTTGAGCGCGACGGCGATGGCGACGCCGACCCCGGCGACCATCAGGGCGATCAGGATCAGGCGTTTCTTGCGTTTTGGTGTCATGGGTTTCTCCTCGCGCGGCGTGCGCTACGCGCGATATCAGTCAGCAGTTTCCTGCGCTGCCTGGCCGGCAGCAGGATATTGGCCAGCAGGATGATCAGGGCGATGCCGTAGGACGTCCACACGTAGAACGCGTATCCGCCCATGTGAAGGAATTCATTAAGACTCATTTTTGCTCCGCAAGTTCTCTGACCCACTGGGTATTTCGCTCGCGCTCCAGCACCTCGCAGCGGGCGCGCATCAGCACCACCAGCGCATAGTAGAGCTTGAAGGCGACGGCCATCAGCAGCAGGGGGATCAGCATGCTGATATCGATGGACGGGGCGCCGAGTTTGGTGACCGTTGACCCCTGGTGCAGGGTGTTCCACCATTCCACCGAAAAGTGAATGATGGGAATGTTGACCACGCCCACGAGGGCCAGGATGGCGGTGGAGCGGGCCGCCGTGCGTTTGTCATCGATGGCGTTGTAGAGCGCGATAACGCCGAGATAGAGGAACAGCAGGATCAGTTCCGAGGTCAGGCGCGCATCCCATACCCACCAGGTTCCCCACATCGGCTTGCCCCAGAGCGAACCGGTGACCAGCGCCAGGAAGGTAAACGATGCCCCGATGGTCGCGCTGCTGATGGCGATCATCTCGGCCAGCTTGATGTGCCAGACCAGGCCGATGAGGCCGGCGCCGGCCATCACCACGTAGACGAACATCGACATCCACGCGGCCGGCACGTGGATGAACATGATGCGGTAGCTGTCGCCCTGCTGGTAATCCGGCGGCGCCTCGATCAGGCCGTAGTAGAGGCCGGCCAGCATGAACAGCAGACAGGCTGCTCCCAGCCACGGGATGAGTCGACCGGCGAGGCCGTAGAAATACCGCGGCGAGGCCATCTTGTGAAAGAACTGCATCATGGGATTCATTCCTGACTATTTCACCGCAGAGCCGCAGAGGACGCGGAGTGAATCGTATGGATTAAAAAATACATACATCGCCTAATGATAAAAATAATGTTGTTAACAGGTTTTTACATTCATTACGTCTTGCTCTGCGTACTCGGCGTCTCTGCGGTTAGCATTCGAATCGGTACCACTTCAGCTCAGGCTGATGCGCAGGGCCGCGGCCGTGGCCGGCGGCGACAGGCTCAGGGCCAGCACCAGCAGCGCGCTGATAAACAGCAGGTGAGCGGAAACCGGCAGGCCGGCAACGGCCGTATCAACCGCGCTTGCGGCGAAGATCAGCAGCGGAACGTACAAGGGTAGCACGAGTAGTGACAGAATCATCCCTCCCTTGCGCAGCCCTACGGTCAGGGCGACCCCCACGGCGCCGAGGAGGCTCAGGACCGGCGTACCCAGCAACAGGGTGATCATCAGGATGCGGATGCCGTCCCCGGTCAGTCCCAGCAGGACGCCAAGCAGGGGAGAGACCAGCAGCAGCGGCAGGCCGGTGACCAGCCAGTGGGCGGTCACCTTGGCCAGCACCAGGATCGACACCGGATGGGAACTCAGCAGAAACTGTTCGAGCGTGCCGTCCTCGAAGTCGGAACGGAATATGTTGTCCAGCGACAGCAGGGCGGCGAGCAGGGCGGCCACCCAGATGACGCCCGGGCCGATGGCCTGCAGCAGGTTGGGGTTGGCGCCGACCCCGAGCGGAAACAGGCTGGTGACCAGAATGAAAAACAGCAGCGGATTGACCATCTCGGCCCGGTGGCGCACCGCCAGGGTCAGGTCGCGTTTCAGCAGCAGGGCGAACGCGCGGGTAAGGGAATCGGTCATCATGCGGACAGGTTGATGGGATGCACCGGGGTATTGACCAGGTTGACGGTGTGGTGCGAGGTCATGGCCAGCATGCCGCCGTTGCGGGTATGTGCTTCCAGCAGGTCTTCGATCAATCCGATGCCGTGCACATCGAGCGAGGTGAACGGTTCATCCAGAATCCATAGCGGCGCGTCGACGACCAGCAGGCGGGAAAGCGCCAGCCGGCGCTGCTGCCCGGCCGAAAGATTGCGCGTCATCACATCCTCGTAACCGTACAGATCAACCTGTTCCAGCACCGCCTCCAGCGCCGTCTCGCTGGGCTTGCCCAGGGCGCGCGCCACGGCGAGGTTTTCCAGCGGTGTCAGGTCCTGCTTGATGCCGTCGCGGTGTCCGACATAGGCCGTGTGCTCGTAGTAGTCGGGCCCCAGCCGGCTGATGTTCTTGCCGCACCAGTTCACGGCGCCCGCATCCGGCAGCCGGATGCCGCACAGGATGCGCAACAGGGACGTCTTGCCGCTGCCGTTGCGGCCTTCCAGCAGCAGCGCCTGACCGGCTTCGAGCCGGAACGCCAGGTCTCGGAACAGGGTGCGGTCATCGCGGATGCACTCCAGGCCATCGGCTTCCAGCAGGAGGTGAGTGTCAAAGGTTTGGGTCACTGCTCTCGGCTCGAACGCTTGCTTATTATCATGGGTACGGTGTTTGCGCCATCATACTACCCCCTGCCCGACGGGCAAAGTCGCGATGTTACCAGGCTGGTCATTCTCCCCGGGCGGTGGTTGTGAACTATAAGCCGGATCAGCGACGGGGTTTTTATCCATGGATTTCGTTGTACTCCTTGCTCTGTCTCACTTCGTTATCGCGACGACCGCAGCTGCTGGCGGCCGTTCCCGCGCATCCCTGTGCCTGCATGGCCCAGGTCAGTTTCTCGACCGGTTCCCGTTCTCACCTTCTCCCTGCGGGTAAAAAAAAGGGACGAGAAGATCGTCCCTGACAAGCCGGATCCGGAAGTCTTTCGACTTCGGATCCGGGAAAAGAGTGCGAGGAGGAGCGGCCCTCCTCGCGCCATCCGCGCGATGTGCTGCTGGTTACAAACAGGTCCTGCTCTTGTTGTCCCAGTGACAGGCCGTCTGCGCGTTGCACGAGTTCTTGTCGCTGAACGTCGAGCAGTCCACCTGCTGGCAGGCCGGGTCACCGCTGCAGTCGCTGTCGGCGCAGTCGATGGCGCCGTCGCAGTCGTTGTCGGCGCCATCGTTACAGCTGACCTCGGTCGGCTCGGTGGGTGTGCAAACGGCCGCATCGACACAGCTGCCGTTCTTCGGGTTGCCCTGCCATTCGCAGGTCGGATCGTTCTGGCAGGAACCCTTGTCCGGGTAATCGCCGCAGGCCATTGTGCCGGTTACCGAGATGGTAACTGTCGCTGAAGCAGAGACACCGCCGTTGTTGTCACGGGCTTCGTAGGTGAAGCTGTCAGTGCCGGTGAAGCCGGCATTCGGCGTATAGCTGAATGAGCCGTCCGTGTTCAGGGACGCCAGGCCGTTGCCGGCGCTGGAAAGCTGGGCCGCGGTCAGCGGATCACCGTCTGCATCGGTGTCATTGAGGAGCACGCCCGGCGCCGTGATGGTCAGCGCGGTATCCTGCGATGTGCTGTAGCTGTCGTCATTCGCGACCGGTGCGGTATTACCGCCGGTAGCCGTTACCGTGATATTGACCGTCGCAAGATTTGACAGCGCCGTGCCATCGCTGGCCTGGTAGGTGAAATGATCATCGCCGGTGAAGCCTGGAGCCGGCGTGTAGGTAAATGAGCCATCCGCGTTCAGGGTCACGCTGCCGGCCGTGCCGTTCGGCACGAGTACCGCAGTCAGCGGATCGCCATCCGTGTCACTGTCATTCGCCAGCACGCCCGCTGCCGGCACGCTCAGCGGCGTGTCCTGCGCCGTGGTATAGCTGTCATCCACAGCGACGGGCGGAACGTTGCCTGTCGGTGGCGTGCCCCAGCTCGCGGACGCCATCACCACCGGCGGCACCATCTTGCGGTCGCCGGCGACCTCCATCGCGACCGGTACCTCGGCGTTGATCCAGGCATCCAGCATGTTCACGCCTTCCTGACCGAGGAACGCATTGCTGCCGTTATTGCCTTTCCACAGAAACTGGATGTACTCCCAGCTGGTGCCCTGATAGAGCAGGTCGATGGTGGCATAGACTGCGCCAGCCGGTTTCAGCGCGTTGAGATCGATTTCATCCCAGTAGTTATAGGTGCTGCCAGACGCACCACCGCCATACTGATTGGCGGGCACCGGCAGCGCGTTGCGCTTCCTGGCTATGTCGTAGCTCATGCCATACGGGGGGATGCGGTTGTCGCTGGCGACGTAGTTGTTGAGTGCGAAATGGAAGGTTTCGTGGTAGCTACCATCCGGTTGAGCAGCCAGTTCGCCCAGCGTGTAATCCGGATTGCCGGTGGCGCGGTCGTAACTCAACGCCATGCTCGCGGGATAACCGACTGAGAGCAGGGTCTCGGCCCATTCCTTGGTCATCGCGTAGTGCGCTTCGTAGATTTTTGTGTTCGGGTCGTTCAGGTCGAGGATCGATTCGACTTCCACATCCGGGCCACCGGCCGGGTTCGGAACGTTCACGCCGATCGGACCGTAGGCGCCGTCTTCACGAATCAGAACATTGTTGGTGTCGTACCATTTGATGTTCAGCCACATGCGGCGGCCTTCCGGGTAGCCTGAAATCAGCTTGTGGCCGGTCAGGTTCACGACCTTGAGGGTATTGCTGTTGACCGTCAGCGAGGCAGCCTGTTGCAAGTGGTTCACGGCGCGCTGCTGGCCCAGATCCAAGGCCAGAATCTGGTTGCCGCTCAGACCGCCGCCGAGGCGCAGGGTGCCCTTGCTGTCCTGGTACTGGGTCATGTTGGCGAACCAGTAGTTTCCGCCGGTCTGGTCGTGCATCGGCAGGTCGGAGCGCAGGGGGGCGCCGTTCTTGTTGCAGCCGTTGCCGACGACCGGACGCATGTGACAGCTCTGGCAGCTGAAGAACCGGGTGGTACCGTCTTCGTAATCACCGCCTTTTCCGGCCTGGAGCGCGGCCTGATAGGTCACCTCCAGTGAGCCGCCCGCAACCTGCAGGTCTGGGGGCAGGTTCGTGAACTCGGAAACCGGCGTAGTCGGGAAAGCGCTGGCCTTGTACTCGCTGAAGGTGCGCTCGACAATGCCGTAGGCGTAGGGCGGGTTGTTGAACGCGGCCTTGTCGGTGACCGGTCCGCCGAGATTGGCGCCGCTGGAGACGACCGCCGGGGCACCGGTCTGCGTGCCATTGTTCGGCGCCAGATCGCCTACGACGGGATTGGAGACGTCGTGGCACGAGCCGCAGAAATCGACGCTGCGGTGAAACTGCGACTGCAGGAACTGGTGACGCGCCGCGGCGTCGCTATAGGGGCCCAGCTTGTCACTGCTGCCCCATAACGAAAGCATACCGCTGCCATAGTAACCCTCGGTCAGTGACTGGCAGGTGCCGTCGGGATCGATCGGGTCGTCCGAGCAGTTGGCGATGAACGGCGAGTTCATGACGCCCTGCAGGAGGGGGTCCGAATTGTTCTGGTTGGTCATGGTATGGCAGGTATCGCAATCGACGCCGTTGTCATCGGAGGCCGCCAGACCGGAACCGTC
>Ga0210144_1001346_pt1 | contig 10336 bp, 7 predicted proteins | sample Muzzi_PWA_D2_FD_185532 | JGI IMG/M metagenome (GOLD analysis project Ga0210144, IMG submission 185532) | Wetland microbial communities from San Francisco Bay, California, USA, that impact long-term carbon sequestration - Muzzi_PWA_D2 (SPAdes) | ecosystem: Environmental > Aquatic > Marine >...
CCGGCTCAGTAGCCGACACCGTCGGAATTTTCCATCCCGCTTTCAAGCCCTTGTACATGAAGCCCCCTAGATTGGTCGGCTTACGGGTCTGAGCATAAGCGTACATCGCCTTCACTTGTTCCAAACCATAATCACGGATCCAAGCTGCTAAATCTTCGGCTTTCACTGTTGGAATTGAAAATTCTGTGCCAACAACAACTGTGTTGTTAACAACTGCATTTGTTTTAACAGCTTTATCTGTTTTTTCTTTTGTTAACGTGTGACTCTCAGTCACTATTTCGGGTGCTTTTAGGTGACTCTCAGTCACTATTTCGGGTGCTTTTGGGTGACTCTCAGTCACTATTTCAGGCGTTTGGTGACTCTCAGTCACTATTTCGGGTGCTTTTGGGTGACTCTCAGTCACTATTTCAGGCGTTTGGTGACTCTCAGTCACCTTGTCAGAGGCTGGTTTACCATTGAAACAGGCCACCTGCGCCGCTATGCCCAACACCTGATATTCATTGATTTTGTTGCGACCCCGCTTCTTGACACGCTTCACCCGGATGAGACCCAGTTTTTCCAGAATCTTGGTGCAGCGTATGACTGTGCGTTCACTCATGCTACTGTATTTGGCGAGGGCTGCAATCGACATTTTGAGCAAGTTCTCATAGCGATTGAGGTGGCGCAAAATTACGACGAAGAGCCAGCCAGTGTGTGGATCGTCAATCATCTCTAGGGTCCCGTCCCAAATCTTGGAATAGGTCGGGCCAACGAAGGTCTCGGAATTTTCAGTCGAAGCTTGTACTACTAAGGCGTTCATGGTATCCTCCTGATTGTCTCCAGCAAGCAAATCTAGAGACAACCGCCTGCCCCTGGGACTCAGGGGTTTTGTGTTTAATGGATAAGAAATAACTGCCGCAGACTCTACAACTTTTTTCCCAATCCCGCAAGCAGGTGATGCGGGTATTGTGTTTCATAATCCTTATATCAATAGGTTTGCTTTACATTGAATATGACACGGGTTGCGATACAGAAAATGAGCCATTTCAATTCAATTTTCATTTGTTTCATGAACCAACGTCTATGAAACAAGAAATCTTACAGCCTATGGCAGTTTATGTACTTTTGTTGGGTTGTACCCCAAATATAGACTGGCGATGATGCATTTTTACACTGCAACTATTGACCACAGCCGTATTATAGAGGTATCTTGATGTCATCAACCCATTTTCTGAAGTAGCTGGTTATCCTCTTGGAAGTATGGGCTGTACTGCCTTAAAAATCCGGAGCCATTTAGTTGAAAGGTGAGGCGCATTCCACCATGCACCGAAACGAGTGCCTGCGCTAAAACTTGATGAGCATTCTACAAATCATCGGTATCTGGTTTCTTGTTTCTATCATTTTCTCGCTTGCCCTTGGTAGTTTTTTGAGTTTAACCAGCCCCCCGCAGGATGACGTTGAAGAAGATGACATTTGTAAAGAGCAAGCTGATAAAGTTTCGCGTATTGCTTAGATTTTTTGCTCTAATCCAAACCCTGTTATAAATTGATTTTTTTGCCTCTCTCACCCATTTTCTCACCAAACTCTAATCTTATTGCCTTCTCGTCAGCGATTTAACAGGCGTTTTCTCATGAAGTAGAGCCGTGTTTTTGTATTCTTAACGAATTGCTGGAGCGGCTTAATGGATTTGAGATACTCTTTTGTTTGAGCCAGAGCCAGAACACTGAGAGGTAATAGGCGTTTTGTGTAGATTTCAATGTTATAGCGATTCTTCAGTTGGTCGCCCCAAAAGCCTTTATAATCAGCCACCATCCCGAATTCGATAATACCTATCCTGTCCGAGTTGAATAGGTCTTCCAAGTACATTTGAATCATCACAAGTCCGGGGGCCACCTTATGATACTCAATATCATATGTTTGCCATTGACCTACCATTATCTCATCATAGAAAAAGGCATACTGTATAGCGATAATTTCCCCATCAAGCTTCAAGCCATAAATATCAATTTGACCTTTCTCAAATAATTTCTGGCTGACATCCTGATAAAAGTTCCGGTAACGTTCATCTTCAAATTGGCTGGGTGTATCAGTGTCACCCCAACGCTTACGGTGCATGGCAAAGAATGTATCGAGGTATATTTTTAAGTCTTCCGCATTGTCACAGCGAAACGCCTCAACTTCACCTATTTTTCGTAAGCGCCGCATACGTTCACGAAATTGCCTTTGTGAGCTTTGGGCATGATTTTTGAGATGTTCGTCCCATGATATATCTGTCAATGCGTATAAACACGCTTCAATGGCTGCGACGTAGTAGACAAAATGCTCTTTGTTTTGTTTGAGTAAAAATTCAACCGTTGTCGAGGTTTCGGGGACATGTGTTAAATAAAAGATATCCCACAGCTTTCGGTGTTGAGAGAGATAATCTTCGATACATTGCAATACCTTGAGATGCTGCTCACCGATAATAAAATCTTGGAAGTTCGACTCACCTGCGGCGATAAATTTAAGTTCACGAATGGGAATACCGAATTTTCTAGTCTTATTTAAACTGAGGGGAGCAATCGCTATAACTTCAGCCTGTCGTTTGACAATCAAAACAAAGAGTTGCGATTTTTTGCTAATATATTTCCAGTAATCCGTGTTCCACTCATAGGTTAATTCTGTGGTGCGAGTTTGGTTTCCAGCTAACAAGCGGTGCCAATCATCCTCGAAAGATGCCAAATCGGTTAAATTGTCTACCCGTTCAATCGTCAAATCATCATGGTTGCTGGATTGTTCGATTTGTGAAGTGTGCGTTTGCTCAGTTAAATCCGTCATTAAGTTTCAGCGCAAGAATCCCTGCTGTGAACAAGTAGAGAAATACGCTCGCCCCTTTCTAAATTTGCTATCCCTGCGAATGGGTTATTTTGGGGGAGTAAACACCCGCTTTACACCCCTTGCTACAGAACGAATAAAATCATTTTGGCGTAATTCGATTACATAACGATACCAGCCATGTGCTTTGAAGTCATATACCTGTAAACTATCTCTGTTATGGCATATAGCTCGCCAAATATTAAAAAGATTCCAGTCCAAATCATTGCCACTACAGGCTGCCCGATAACCACTTTCTTGCACAATGCGCTGAATTCTCAAGTCTAAACTGCTGTAAGGATAGGCGAGAAAATCTATCTTTTCCCCTAATTGCTGCTCAATCTTATCTTTTGACAGGCTGATTTCTCTTGTAGCTTCTGCGTCGCTCAAGTCAGCGAGGAAGGCATGGGTCAATGTATGACTACCAAAGGTCATTCCCGCCTGTCGTAGTTCGCGGATTTCATCCCATGTGAGTAATTGTTGTGGACTTTGCCCTTGCCAATGGCTCAAGCCATCCATCTGGTCAGCAACGAGAAAGACGGTTGCAGTAAAGCCAAATTTCTGCAAGATGGGATAAGCTGTGGTGTATATATCCTGAAAACCATCATCGAAAGTTAGCACAAAGGCTTTTTTCGGTTCGGCTTTCCCTTGTTCCCAACAATCCACTGCCGCGCTAAGGGAAAGACATTGATAGCCGTTCCGATAAAGATGGCTCATGTGTTTTTCAAACATAGTGGGCGTAACAGCAAAACCCGCTGGATTAGATTCAACCGATTCACTATCGACTTGGTGATACATCAACACAGAAATCATCGAAAATTCTCCGTGCCTTTCGGCAAGATTGAGATCGGTCAGCATGACTTTTACAAGCCTCCGAATTTATTCAAGGGGCACCGACCGAAACTCCTCAAACTTAGCGAAATCAATCCCTTAATAGCACAAGCAAGGGATTGAAGTAAAACCAAAGCTGGCAAGCCAATAGCAATACCTACTACACGTTAGGCATGAGTACAACGAAAGAAAACACGGGTACTACGATTCGTCAAGTTTTGATAAAACGGGCGGAGTAAGTTTTTTATAAATCGAACACCAGGTTTCCAATTTGTGCTAAAAACTAACTGGTCACGAATCGGCAATTTCGCTTCTTCAAGCCCACACATTTCACCCATTGTGACAATACTCTTATGGTTAAAGCAGTTAATATGCTCTAAGGGTGCGACAGGATTCAAAGATTTAGACGTTCCCTTTGTGGCATCCCAATCCATAGTTTCCAAACGCTGCTCAATATCCCGCCCATTAGGTACGCTAATTTTGATAAGACCGTCCGGTTTTAAAGCCTTTTTCAAATGCTCCAAGATTGGTAAAGGCTCTGAAAGATGCTCAAAAACCTGTTCAGTGGCAATGAAATCAAATTTATGGTTGGGTATCTCATCCCATCCTATGTTTTGGATACCTTGCGATTCAAAATAATTTACCCGATTACTCGATAACTCACTACCATAAGCATGACAACCAAACGCTTTTGCCATGAGAGGATATCGCCCCCAACCTGTGCCGAAGTCTAGTATTTCGACCTGATTAGGAATCCCACCGAAATAAGCAATGATGGTCATAATCTCTTGAGCCATAAACGCATATGAATCTAAAGCCGCCTTCTTAACGTGGTTTTTATAGTCTAGGTCGGGATCAAGCCACTCATCGTATAATTTTTCCAGGAGAAAATCGCTACCTATGTATTTTTGGAATACTAGAGAACACCTTTCGCATTTCAAAAGCGTGTAATCTGCATCCTCTAAATAAGCAAGTTCTATATCTCCTTGCGGCTTGTAGAAATCAATGAGATAACGTTTGACAGGATTTTCCAAAAAAGGGCTGCTGTAAAGTTCATTATGAATTGTATGATTACATGCGGGGCAATTGTGTCTCTCGATGAAGTATGAATTTGACATATTGTTTCCCTAATACTGTGTCGAAACGACAAAATGAATGAAGTTGATTGAATTTGGTGTGTAAATGTTCATTTGCCCCTAACGTGGCCCTCGCCTTGCGGCGTAGTTGAAGCTGGTTCACATGGGCCTGCAAGGTTGCCCTTACAAGCTGTCCGGTTTATCAGGTGGTTGTTGGCTGTCTATAGCTTGCGGCAACGGATAGGACTTGATCCCTAGAGCTTGCAGAAGGATCAGATAAACAAAAAGAGGATTGTTGATTAAATAACGCTTACCTAAGCGACGGGGTTCTGTTATTAAACGATAAAACCATTCTAACCCGCTGCGTTGCATCCAGAGAGGTGCCTGTGATTTTAAACCCGCATGAAAGTCAAACGCTGCACCAACACCAATCATGACAGGTGCTTTAAACTTACCCATATGGGCATACATCCAACGCTCTTGCTTCGGGGTACTCAGCCCTATCCAAACAATATCTGCGCCTGAGTCGTCAATCATCTTGCAGATAGCGGCATCTTCTTCGGGGGTTAGAGGGCGAAACGGAGGAGAATAAGTTCCAACAACTTGCAATTGAGGAAACCGTTCGGTAAGTTTTTCTTTTAACAGTTCGGGGACACCTTCAGCACCCCCATAGAAAAAATGCTTATATCCTTCATCCTCCGATTGCTCACAAACAGCAAACATCAAATCTGGACCATAAACACGAGAAACATGACGATTCCCCTGAACATGATTTGCCCATACCATTGGCATTCCATCAGGTGTAACCAGTCCTGCGCTATTGTGAATGGTTCGTATCTGCTCATCACGTTGGCTTTCAATTATCCCGTGAACACCAGTAACGGTCACATAATTCTGCTCGTTTTTTTTTATCCAGCCATCAATGGTCTCTAGCACCATAGACATATTGATTGCGCTAACTTTGACACCCAGTACATTAGCGTATCTCGTTGACATGTTCAGGACTCTTTGCGCGTTATGTTTCAGAAATAAAGAGGGATATACCCGGTGAAATATACCCCTGCAAAGATTATCATTTACCGTTAACTGCTTACAACTGCTTGTTCAACTGCTGCGTTTTCACGAGCGAATTTTTCACGAACTTGTGCTTCAATCCATTGATACGTCCGCTTTAGTCCTTCTTCCAAAGAGATTTGCGGTTCCCAGCCGAGCGTCTCGCGTAGCAGGGTATTATCACTGTTGCGCCCACGAACACCCTGTGGACCATCAATATGTTTCTTCACAACTTCAGTGTCAGCAATTTCTGCCACTATATCGACCAACTGATTAATTGTTACCATGCGGTCTTGCCCCAGATTGAGAGGGTCATTGAAATCGGAGCGCATCAAGCGATAGATGCCTTCTACGCAATCATCAATATAGCAAAAAGAACGTGTTTGCTCCCCATCTCCCCAGATTTCAATTTCAGGATTTCCAGTCAATTTCGCCATCGCAACTTTGCGGCACATCGCTGCGGGTGCTTTTTCACGACCACCCTGCCAAGTACCAAGTTCACCGAAGATATTGTGGAAGCGAACAATACGAGTTTCGATATTGTGATCCTGATGGTAATACTTCGCCAAAATTTCGGTCACAAGTTTTTCCCAACCATAAGCGTCTTGTGGTTGGGCTGGATAAGCATCTGTCTCTTTCAATGGCGTTACATTCGCATCGGTCTGCAAATATTCTGGATAAATGCACGCTGAAGAGGTATACAAATAACGCTTAATGCCATTCACCCGTGCCGCTTCCAAGGTATGTAAATTAATCAAGGCGTTGTTGTGTAAAATCTGCGAATGATTAGCACTAATAAAACCCATGCCGCCCATATCCGCTGCTAAAGCATAGACCTCATCAATGCTGCCGCGTGTTGCTTGGAGACAACTATCCCAACGCCGCAAATCAAGTAGTTCGAATTCATCAGCAGAAGTCTCCTCAAATTCAGGGTACTTTATATCCACCCCACGAACCCAATAGTTCTTATTTTTGAGATACTTCACCAAATGATGTCCAATAAAACCACCTGCGCCTGTTACAAGCACTTTGCTTTGTTTCTGGTCCATAGAATCTTGACGCTGGAAACCTCATTCAGCGAGGATGAAGCGTCCTTTCCCTTTCACTCAAGTAAATACAAATGCGTAATCTGCCACGATTTAGGTGTATACCACCATCTAAATAACCTAGACTCACTATAAATATTTTAAATATAGACAGAGCTACAAAAAATTATGGGGAAGTTGCGACTTCCCTGAATGTTGATAGCCTGTATCAATTATTATATCAAGCATCTTGAGATTAACGTGTAGAAAATGATGGGTGTTGAATAAGGGTGTTATCCCAAAAGTTGTTCTAAGCATTTCTGCTTAGAACGCTCCCTTGCCCTTTAACAATGCTGGAATAGTCAGCAGAAGAATTTGTATATCAAGTAGGAAGGAGTATTGATTAATATACTCCACGTCTTGATGGGTACTAAAGTGACAGGGGGTTGCACTACGCCCATTGACCTGCCACCAACCCGTGATACCTTGCTTGACAATGAAACGTTGGTCTTGCCAGGGTTCATATTCATCTACTAGGCAAAGGAGTTCTGGGCGTGGCCCAACAAGGCTCATATCGCCTCGTAGGACGTTGAAAATCTGCGGCAGCTCATCCAGACTTGTTTTACGAATGAATTTACCAATGCGTGTTATGCGCGGGTCATTGGGACGTTTATGGTTGGTGATACGACCTGTATCCGCATCGCGTTCGCTTACAGAGTTTAGTTCGCTATCAGCATTGACGCGCATCGAACGGAATTTGAAAATCGGGAATTTTTGTTTCCCATATCCCATACGTTCTTGGATAAACAGAATAGGCCCGTCGGATTCCATTTTGATAAGCAGCGCAATCATCGCCATTACCGGAGCCGCAAGGAAGAGCGCCACCGATGCCACAACAATATCAAAGGCTCGTTTGAGGAATAAATCCACTTTGTTGAGCTTAGGCATTGTGATATTGACGAGATTCAGATCTTCCAAACGCTTTACTGAATCGCCGGAGAACTTGATATCCATATAATCTGGCAGCACATAAGCATTTACAGGTAATTGCTGGACTTTATGGAAAAACTCGCGTGCTTTGGCTTTATCCCGATAGGTAAAAGCCATGACAATATCATCAACCGCCTGTTTCTCAACCAGTGTAGCGATATTAGCGTCCAAGTCGCCCAGATAATCCGACTGATTTTCAAACTTAGCATCAGCAACAAAACCAACTACTGTCATGTATTCCGTATGAGCCTGACGTAACATTGTCAAAAGTGAAGTAACACGCTCTGACGAACTGATCACCAAAACACGGCGATGAAGCTTGGTGCCAGCATTGAAACTGATGTAGTTGATGGCGTGATAAAGGGTGCGCCAGCCAAATAAGAAACCAATGCTCACCACAAAATGCCGCACGAACATCGTTTGTGATAGTTGCCAACCAACGACGTACAACAAGCCCATGGCAATGATTTGGGATAATATCGCTATTTTGAAAACCCGATGTAGCTCTGTCCATAGCTGGCTGTAACGTTCGATGCGATACACTCGGTAAAAGCTAAATGTCGCTAGCCAAATCAGAACAATGCCAGCAAAAATAATTGGCATGGCGGGCGCAGGTATGTTATCTAAAGCAATAAATACATCACCCCATAATTTGGTCACAGCAATGGCAACCGCAATGAGTAGGCCATCTAAGATAAAGGCCAGTATGGGATAATGTAATGCTTGCGGAGGGCTATAAGGGGTAATGTTTTCTTCAAACTTAGCCTTTTTTGCTTCCTCTTTGGGAAGAATACTAATTTGTCTTTTAGTTTGTGGTTGAAGAAGGATAGCCATCTTTTATGTACCTGAAATCAAGATAATAGCGAGAATGATGTTGATAGTACCAAGATAGCCTTTATGACCTTGCTATCACCTTAAATTCACTCATAACCTGAACTAAAAATTTTTAGACAAAATCTCAACAAAAAACCAACCTTAAACATCTTGGCATCCCTGCAATGTACACACCATACCTACTTGGACAATGCCACTTACAAAAACTGGAGTGTAGGGGTGCGGTCTGTGACCCCCCGTTGCAGCAAATTACGGGAGCGTCTGAGACACTTGAGCGATTTACTTAGTTTATGAGTGAATTAATGAATCAACATCGTGCGAATCTTTAAAGGCTCTATAAGGTCTATAATAGCTTGATAGGTGCCTTCACGAATTCGCTTTTCTTGCGATGCTGTCTCACGATTTCACGCATGATGTTAGTACATCGCTCACACTCCCCTACAAACTAGCTTTAACTACTTTCTGGCCCTGTAGAAATAGGTACTTTATCCAAGACGCGATTTACCAAGGATATTCCAGTCTTATACGCTAGAATACCTTACAAATATTATATGAAGGCTTTAAAAGCTGTTTATTTAATGAGCTCCCACGGTTTGGTAGCTTACGAGGCTTGGTAGCTCATAGTTCTTGTACAACTCAATGGTCGATGAAATCTGCATACTCGCCACTGATGTAGTATGTAGGGTCATAGATGTCTGGTTGTGTCTCCTGTTTTGGGATGTTCCACTCTTCTTTCAAGCCCTTTACTACAAATCCGGCAATGTTCTTGGCCTTTTGCGTGACAGCGTGTTGATACATTGCTTTGACGCGCTTAAAGCCGTACTGCTCAATGAGTTTTGCTAGACTCTTTTTCTTCATTCCCGGAATATTGAAAAAATCTTGGGAAACAGCACCAGTGTGAGCGTTATTAGCTGTATCAGGTTGGCTCTTACTGGTTACTTCGATTTTACTGCTCTTGTTATAAGAGTTTTCTCCTGTTATAGGAGTTTCTTCTGTTATAGGAGTCTCTGTTGTTATAGCTTGCGGGGCACCTTGGCAAGCGGTTGCTGGACTGCCCGGCAAGCGGTTGCTGGACTGCCCGGCAAGCCCTTGCTGAACACCCGGGCAAGCCGCTTCGGACTGTTCAGGTAAAGATTCACCTGTCATCCAGACCAGTAGTTGTTCCACATTAACCTCCAAGAAAGTCGCCAATTCATCAAAAAACTTCGATGCATCAAGGCTGTAGTGCATGGGATTTCCTTTGGCGGTCTGGCGCTGGCGGCGCATAACCCCCACATCTTCCAGATAGTGGTTGTAATGCACGATATAGACCTGATGGCGTGTAATGCACAGTTCAGCTTCCCAATCACGCCACGACTTATAGACTTCTCCGGTTTCTTTGACGGATTTGGGCCACCAGAAGAGGAGGCGATTGAGCATCCGGCCTGCATTGACTTCTCCGGTAAAGTGAATGAGCAGGGCCTCGACAGTCTGGATGTTGTCGCGTTCCAGTTTCTGAACGACGGTGTACAGGTAGCTGAGCGAATTTTTGATAAAATCTTGTGGAATGGTGGTAATCATGTTATCCTCCTGGTTGTCTTCCTATACGAATATAGAGACAACCACCTGCCCCTCTGAGTAAGGGGTTCTATGTTTAATGGGTAAGAATTACTCGTCGGAGACTCTACAACCTTTTTTCCAATCCCGCCAGCAATT
>Ga0210144_1001347_pt1 | contig 10327 bp, 9 predicted proteins | sample Muzzi_PWA_D2_FD_185532 | JGI IMG/M metagenome (GOLD analysis project Ga0210144, IMG submission 185532) | Wetland microbial communities from San Francisco Bay, California, USA, that impact long-term carbon sequestration - Muzzi_PWA_D2 (SPAdes) | ecosystem: Environmental > Aquatic > Marine >...
GGGGCCCGCCGCAGCCGACTCGATGGACCTTACGCTCGTTGAGCATGCAGACTCCGACGCGGTCACCGACACTGGTGACGCGGGTGACACCGTCGGTGACATCCTTACCTTCAACAACGAGGTCTTCGAGGACGGCAAGTCGGCCGGCCGCGACAATGGCTGGTGCCTTCGCACGGTAGTCGGCCAGACCTGGGAATGCACCTGGACGACGATCCTGTCCGACGGTCAGATCACGGTGCAGGGGCCGTTCAACGACGCCGGCGACTCCACCCTCGTCGTCACCGGTGGGAGCGGCGCCTTCGCCGGGGCGCATGGCGACATGACGCTTCACGCCGGCAACGATCAGGGCACCGAATACGATTTCGTGTTTCACCTGCAGCGCTAGCCTAGCCGTACCCGGTGCCTGCCTCTTCGTGCTCGGCGGAGAGCGCCAGCCAGCGCTCTTCCGCCGCGACGAGCGCCCTTTCCGTCTCGGCGCGCGCCTTGGCGCGCTCGGCCGCCTGCTCCGGCTTGTTGTAAAGGGCCGGGTCGGCCAGCCGTCGGTCGAGCGCATGAATCTCTTTCTGAAGTCTGGCGATCAAGGATTCGGTTTCCTTGATCTTTTTCCTGAGCGGGGCGGTCTGGCCGCGCTGCTCGGCGGCCATGCGGCGACGCTGCTGGGACGTTTCGTCGCGGCTTACCGACGATGACGATTGCGAGCTCTTCCGCGGTCCCTCGACGACCAGCCGGCGATAGTCGGCGATGTCGCCGTCGAAGGGCCTGACCGACCCGTCCGCGACCAGCCACAGCCGGTCGACCGACGCCTCGATCAGGTGCTGGTCGTGAGTGATGAGGATCACCGCGCCCGAATAGTCGGCGAGCGCCCGCACCAGCGCCTCGCGGCTGTCGATATCCAGGTGGTTGGTCGGCTCGTCGAGGATGAGGAGGTGGGCGCCGCCGAAGGTAGCGAGGCCAAGGAGGAGGCGTGCCTTCTCGCCGCCCGACAGGTCGCGCGCCGGCGTGTCCATCTTGGCCGTGACGAAACCCATGGCGCCGACGCGGGCGCGGACCCGCGCTTGGGTTGCGTCGCGCATCACCGCGCGGACGTGGTCGTAGGCGCTTTCTCGCGGGTTCAACTCGTCGAGCTGGTGCTGGGCGAAATAGGCGACCTGGAGATTGTGCGGACGCTTGAACCGGCCGCCGAACGGGGCGAGCCGGCCGGCGATCAGCTTGGCGAAGGTCGACTTGCCGTTGCCGTTGGCGCCGAGCAGCGCGATACGGTCATCGTCGTCGATCCGGAGGTCAAGTCCGGTGAGTACCGGGCGGTCCGGCTCGTAGCCGACCGAGACGTTCTCCATGGCGACAATCGGCGGCGCCATCTTCTTCGCGGGCTCGGGAAACGAGAAGGGCAGGAGCGTCGAGTCGGCGAGGGCGATGATCGGCTCGAGCTTCGCCAGCGCCTTCAGACGGGATTGCGCCTGGCGCGCCTTGGAGGCCTTGTAACGGAAACGCTCGACGAACGCCTCCATGTGTCGGCGCTGCTCTTCCTGCTTCTTCCTCAGCTTGAGCTGCAACGCCTGCCGCTCGCGTCGCTGCCGGTCGAACTGGTCGTAGCCGCCGCGGTAGTAGGTGAGCTTGCCCTGATCGAGGTGGACGATCCCGTCGACCGCCTTGTTGAGGATCTCGCGGTCGTGGCTGATGAGGAGAACGCTGTGCGGATAGCGGTCGATGTAGCTCTCCAGCCACATCGTCCCTTCGAGGTCGAGATAGTTGGTTGGCTCGTCGAGGAGGAGGAGGTCCGGCTCGGCGAACAGCACCGCCGCCAGCGCCACGCGCATGCGCCAGCCGCCGGACAGCGACGAGCACGGTTGCTGCTGCATCGCCTCGTCGAAGCCGAGGCCGGCGAGGATGGTGGCGGCGCGCGCCTCGGCCGAATGGGCATCGATGTCGGCAAGCCGCGTCTGGATATCGGCGATGCGGTGCGCGTCGGTGGCGGTCTCCGCCTCCGCGATGAGGGCGGCGCGCTCGGTATCGGCGGCGAGCACGACATCGATCAGGCTCTCGTCGCTGCCGGGCGCCTCCTGAGCCACCTGGCCGATGCGGGTGCGCTTCGGCACCATGATCGATCCTGATTCCGGCGATGCCTCGCCGGCAATCAGTCGGAACAGCGTCGTCTTGCCGGCGCCGTTCTGGCCGACCAGGCCGGTTTTGGCGCCGTCGGCGAGCGCCACCGTCGCACGGTCGAGGAGGATCCGCGGCCCGATCCGGTAGGTGAGGTCGTTGATGTGAAGCATGGCGCGGGGGGTTTTGCCGCACGCCGCCGGCGAGAGCAAGCGCGAGGATTGAAATCGAAAGCGTGGTTGTTCGGCACGACGGCCGAAATCAGGCGTAACTCACAAACATGCCGGTGGAGCAGCCTACCTGCGGTGTGCTCCTCCGCTATCCAGGTTTGGCGCGGCCTCAAGTGCTGCGTCTCCCTTCGCCGAGGAGCCAGGCACCGCGGAAAAGCAGGTATGTGCCCACCATCTGGATGACGTGAAACAGGACGTTGTTGTTGAAGTATTCGTCCAGCGATAAGCCGCTCGCCTGCACGATCCCGCCGGTCGCCGAAACCGCTATCCCGGCGATCATCCACGGTGAAGCGGGGTCGTGCCGGCTGAACCCGGTGCGCATGTGAAGGACAAACACGACGGCCATTGCCACCATGTTGAAAGCGATCACGTAGATGAACTGGTCGTGCGTAGTCACGAGTGCGGCGTAAACGAGGGCAATGGCGATCATTGCCGCAAGAAGCATGCCGCGAAGGCGCCCGGAGGTTGTCGCCAAGATGGTGCCACTGGCCGCAGCGAGCCCGAACACTCCGGACAGATACATCACCGCCTTCCAAATCAAAAAGAGCGCGCTCTCGGGGAACGCAAGCTGGAAACCATGCCAGGTCCCGCCCGCGAACGCAGCGAGAGCCGAGGCAAGTAGCCCGCATCCCCAAAGCCGGCCGGCCAGTCCCGCGCGTGCGAGCAGCAGGATGCCGAGCGGCAGCGTGAACGCCGCCAGCAGGTAGTCGGTTATCGAAGTGGAGACCTGCGTCAGTTGGGCTGCCCCTCCGCTCCTGAGACGGCTGTTTGATCTTTGCTCAATCCGCTTGGTCGAAGACAGGCTGGCAAGGATAGTTGCTGCGCGCACTTGGCCACATCGGCGTCGATGCCGGCGATGAGCGCCTGCGCTCGGGTTTTGCCGCGCCCGGCCGGCGAGAGCAAGCGCGAGCATTGAAATCGGAAAGGCCGCAGGGTACATCGGTGCGGTCCCACGCAGGAAGAAGGAGCCTCTTGATGACAGCCATTGTGTCTCGCCGGGCTGGCGAGTTCGGGGCTCGACTCTTCGCTCCGCGGACCTGACGCGCCGTTTCGACGCAAACCATCGTCCCGGCTTCAGCGACAGTTCGCCTCTCGCCTCGACCAGCTCAACACCTCGCTTGCCCGTAGCCGTTTCGGCTGCGGGGATGTCGTTTGCGTGCTCCATCCGGAGCCTGACCTGGTCGAGATCAATGATATCAGCATCCAAGGACCTTGCCGGATTCGGCTGGTCGAACGTCTTCCAATCGCAATTGCCGATCGCCGATCTGGCGGCGACGGTTCCGGCGCGCGTCGTGGCCGTTCACCGCAACGGGCTCGACGTCGCCAATCCCGCCTTCGCGGAGCGGGTGCCGCTCCTTTCCCCTGATTCGGACGATGAGGAGGGGCGCGCCACCGTCGGCGACTGGCTGCTCCTCGATGCGGAGAGCCACGCGCCGCAGCGACTGCTCAAGCGCAAGAGCCTGTTCAAGCGGAAGGCGGCGGGCACGGTTCGGCGCGTCCAGCTGATCGCCGCCAACGTGGACACCCTGTTCATCGTGTCGTCCTGCAACCAGGACTTCAATCCCGCCCGTCTCGAGCGCTACCTGGTGCTCGCCCGTGAGGCCGGCGTCATGCCGGTCATCGTCCTCACCAAGGCCGACCTCGTTCCCGAAACCGAGCCCTACGCGTCGCGGGCCGCGCGGCTCAGCCCCGGTCTCCTCGTCGAATGCGTCGACGCGCGTAGCCGCGAGGGCGTTCGGCCGCTGAAGCCGTGGTGCGGTTCCGGCCAGACCGTCGCGCTCGTCGGCTCGTCCGGCGTCGGCAAGTCGAAGCTGGTCAACACCCTAGCCGGGTCCGCCATCCAGGCGACGCAGGCGGTCCGCGCCGACGACGACCACGGCCGTCACACCACCACCGGCCGGTCGCTCCACCGGCTCGATGCCGGCGGCTGGCTGCTCGATACGCCGGGCATGCGGGAACTTCAGCTTGTCGACGCCGAGACCGGGGTCGAGGATCTCTTCGCCGACATCGTGGCGCTCGCGGCCGACTGCCGTTTCGCCGACTGCCGGCACGAGACGGAGCCCGGATGCGCCGTGCGCGCCGCATTGGAGTCGGGCGAGCTTGAACAGGAGCGCTTCGACCGGTTCCGCAAGCTTGCCGCCGAGGAGGCACGGAACTCGGAGACGCTGGCCGAGCGGCGGGTTCGCGACAAGGGATTCGGCAAGATGGTCAAGGCCATCATGAAGGAGAAAAAGGCGAGGTGGGAGTGACAAGCGCGGTGCCCTATACTGCTTCCGGGTGACTTTTCGAGGGACCCGCTCCGGCGGGCCCCACCGAGTGAGTTTGCAGCATGAAGAAATGCCTGCCGCTGGCGGCGCTCGCTTTCCTTGGCATGATGGTGCCTGCTGTCGCCCAGACTGCCGAGGAAGCGGTCGCCTATGTGTTTCTCGGCCTGGCCGACGGCGCCAAGCTGGAGCGCGCGACAACGACGATGAGCTGGGCCGAGACGGCCGCCTCGCCGGCAACCTTCGACGGTGACGTGGTCATCAGTGGTCACCCGTCGAAGATCCGGTTCACCGTCAAGGCGCTGGAGGATTGCCGCTACGAGATCACGCTGGAGGGGCCCGAGGTGCTGGTGCCGGGCGGCAACCGACTTTTCGCGCAGGTGGCGCTGAAGGATGTCTCGGACATCGCGATCGACAAGGGCGGCTTCAAGTCGACCTTCAATGGCATCGGCTTTTGCGAGACCGGCCGGCGCAATTCCAACTGCATGACGGTTCAGAACACCGATCTGTTCGGGAAAGTCGACGCCGCCCGCCAGCAGGAAACCATCGACTTTCTGCGCAGCGAGGTCTGCACCAAGCAAAACTGAGGAGGAACCAGCCGAAATGGTCGACTGGAAGACCCACGGCGTCAAGGTGATCCCAGGCGATCAGCTCGACACCAACACGCCGCAGACACCCGGCATGAACCGCGCCGCGGCGATCAATTTCGCCCGCGTCGGCGCGCAGAAGATCTGGGCTGGCACCGTCAACATCAAGCCGAACGCCAAGACCGGGGCTCACCATCACGGTGCGCTGGAAAGCGTGATCTATGTGGTGAAGGGACACGCCCGGATGCGCTGGGGCGAAAAGCTCGAATATGTTGCCGAGGCCGGTCCGGGGGATTTCATCTTCGTGCCGCCCTATGTCCCGCATCAAGAGATCAACGCTTCGACCGACGAAACGCTGGAATGTGTGCTGGTGCGCAGCGACAACGAGGCGGTCGTCGTCAACCTCGACATCGAGCCGGTCGAGAAGCCAGAAGAAGTGCTGTGGGTCGATCCGATCCACCAACCTCATACCAAATAAGAAAATTGCCGCAGGGAGGCCCGGGCGGGGGTTCCTATTCCTCTACAACTGCCCGATGGTTCACCGGACCGTCGAATCGGGATGTGTGCAACCATGCTTTCGACCATTCGTTCCGAGGCAGCTTTCATCGTCGGCGCCGTGACCACGGCGGTTCTGTTCAGCGTCGGCCAAGGCTGGTTCTACGATCTTACCAACACTCCGAAGCTGATCGGGCTGTTCGTGTGGATCTTTGCCGTCATGGTGTGGTGCGCCTTCGCCGTCGTCCGCCACGCCGACAGCCTCGCCGCACTCCTCGGTGAGCCATATGGCACGCTGATCCTCACCATCTCGGTCATCGGCATCGAGGTGTCGGTTATCTCGGCCGTAATGCTGAACGGTGCCAGCGATGCCGACCCGACGCTCGCCCGCGACGCCATGCTGGCCGTGCTGATCATCGTCCTGAACGGAATCGTAGGGGTGGCCCTGCTTGTCGGGGGCATCCGCCACCGTGAGCAGACCTTCAATCTGCAGGGCGCCCGCGCATTCCTCGGCGTGCTCGTCACGCTCGCGACCGTCACCCTCGTCCTGCCGCGCTACACGGTGTCAACACCGGATGGCAGCCTGACGACGAGCCAGGCAATCATCTTTGCGCTGATCACGGTGGCTCTCTACGCGACGTTCCTGGCACTCCAGACCACCCTTCATCGGAGCTACTACGAACAACCCGCGACGGATGGCGAGGAACAACATGGTGGCTACCAGCACGGGCATCACAATATCGAGGTGCGATCCGTGCCCTATCACGCGATATTCCTCGTGCTGACTTTGCTGCCGATCGTCCTCCTGTCCAAGAAGCTGGCGCTGCTCACCGACTTCGGCATCGACGCGTTCGGCCTGCCCGACGCACTCGGCGGCGTGCTGGTGGCGATCCTCGTGCTGACCCCGGAGGGCCTTGCCGCGATCGAGGCGGCCGCAGCGAACCAGCTTCAGCGCTCGGTCAACATCTGCCTCGGCTCAGCGCTCGCGACCATCAGCCTTACGGTGCCGGCGGTGGCCGCGATCGCGCTGATATCGGGGTTGCACATCGAGCTCGGCCTGCAGGGCAGCCATATCGTGCTGCTCGTGCTCACCCTCGGCCTTTCGGTGATCACGTTCGGGGCGGTGCGCACCAACATGTTGCAGGGCGCCGTGCACCTCGTGGTCTTCGCAATCTACTTCGTCCTCATCTTCAACCCCTGACCGTCGAGCCGGTCTGGTTGCGACGGTAAAGGTAGTCGGCGGGAAGGCCAAGGCGCCGGCAGGATTGCACTGCCGGGGAGGAGGGAATCACGATGTGGTCGCTCGCTGCCGCCGCACTGCGGACGAGCGCGCGTTCCCACGGCCGCAGCGAATAGCGGGCGCCGAGTTCCAGCCTGTCGCGCACCCAGCCGGGGAGGATTTCCACGGCCGCCTTCAGGAACATCGGTTGCAGCGTGCGGCCCGGACTGGGAAAGACCGGAATCCGCCCCATGATATCGAGGAATTCGAAGGTGATCGAAGAGCGGACCAGCCGGCTCCTCATCCGCTCGAACACGGCGTCGAGCCCGGCTTGCGAACCCGGCGTGCCGACGGCGCCGTAGAGCAGACCCACCCGTCGAGCCTCGCCCAAATAGACCTCCCCCTCGTCCGGAGCCAGGGCACGCCCGTAGGCCTGATACGCCCGCAGAAACCCGAAATTGGTGGTCGTCTGGACCCAATCGAGCAAATCCGGGTCGTTTGCCGCGTAGGGCTCGCCGTCGCTGGACCGCCCCCTGACGCGGGCGTGCATCCGGACGACGCCTGCGATCATCGCCTCGGCTTTGCTTCGCGGGCCATAGATAGTGATCATCGCAGCGAGGCCGGTGCGCTTGAGCCGGATGAGCGGATCGGTGCGGAAGTTGCTGTACTGCCAGACGGCGTCGCGAACGCGGGGCTCGGCGAGCTCCAAAAGCACAGCGGTCACTCCGCCGATGAAGACGGTGATCGGGTTCTTGAAGACGCGCCACGAGACCGAGTCGGCAGCTATCAGCGCCGGTTCCCCGGCTGGCTGCGAGAAGTCGAACTCCCGGCCCGCTTCCGGTCGGAGGAACGCGAGGACCAGTCCATCGACGTGACGGCTGAGCGGGCGGGGCAGGCTGACGGCGCCCCAGCTTCGAAACATGGTGACAGACTGCACCGACATCGTGGCGAAGTTGCGGGGGCCGGGACCACGGCTCACGCTGACGGCATGCATGCCGGCACCGACGGCCGGAGCACGCCGACGAGGCTGTGCAGCGGCCAGCCGCTGTCCGCCGCGGCGGGCGCGATGGAATCGAGGGCGATGCCGTAGGTCGCGCCGGAGCGACGGTCGCGCAGGACGATGCGGGAGACGAAGCCGCGCTCATAGGCGTTGGTCTCGGTGAACGGCTCGAGCACGGCGGTCGTGCCGGGAAGGTCGGCGGTCGCCGTGATCGTCTCGGGGTCGGTGGCGAGGCTGTCGCCGCTGGCGACCAGCAACAGCCGGAACGTCCGGCTTTCGGTGACGAAGGACAGGCGGACGTCGGCTTTTTCGGCGTTTGCCGCCATTGACATGTCGAACAGGTCGAAGCCCGACCTGGCGGACCGGGAGACCTCCTTTCCGGCGTGGAGGAAACCGATCACCAGCGAAAAGTCGTCGGGGTCGAGACCGCCATGGGCGGCAAGGATATCGCCGAGAATCGAAACCGCGCCGGTGCCGCGGGCGATCAAGAGGCCGCCGCACTCGTCGGGCGGAATGGGGGTCTCCTTGACCAGCGCCAGCCGCTCCTCGAGGAGACGCGTCGCCTCCGGCTCGCCAGCCGTCTGCTGGCGCAGCATCGCTTCGGGAAACTCGGCGATCACCACCACGTCGGGATCGCTGACGAAGCTCCGCATGCGTTGCCACTGACGTTTCGCGTCCGCCGTGGCATAGCGCGTTTGCAGGACATCGACGACCGTCAGGGCGATCGTTGCCACCATCGCCACGAAGCCGACGCACAGCATGATCAGGACCGGGTTGTCGGGGAGACGGAAGGCCCGGGTTTCCTCGTCGCGGAAGGGGTAGAGGAGGCGGAACTGGCGGTCGACGGGGTCGTAGCCAAGCGCCACCAGCGTCACGACGAAGGCAACGACCGCGAGGGCGATGGCGACGACAAGCATTCCGGTCTCCGCCCTTCTTCCGAGCTGAGCCGTCCCGAGCTTCTGTTCTACATCGCCCGGCACCGATCCCGAAACGAGGTGACAGCCCGGAGTTCAGCTCAGCCCGATTCCGGTCTCCCGCTGGAACATGATGAGGTCGAGGGACGGCATGGCGTCGTTGCCGGCGCTCTCGGTGACGAGGCAGTGGGCCTGGCCGCGATGATGGGTCTGGTGGTTGAAGAAATGGGCCAGCGCCGGCGCCAGCGGCTGGGTGAGGTCCTTGGGATTGGTGATCGTGCGGTAGCTGAACGTGCTGGCGATGTCCTCGTCGCTGAGGCCGTTGACAAAGGCGACGATCCGCTCGTCCTCGGCGCGGCGTTCAGTCTCGAGGGCGTCGAGATCGTCGAACAGGATCTCGTCCAGCTTCGTCTGGACCGGCCCGGTGCCGGTGAAGCGGCGCATCCAGATGCGATCGGCGACGACGAGATGGTTCAGCGTTCCGTGCAGCGAGCCGAAGAAGGCGCCCCGATCGGCCCGGTAGTCGGCATCGGGGAGGGTGCGCACCGCCGCGTAAAGCCGCTCATTGGCCCAGCGGTTGTAGCGGGCGAACATGGCGAAGTGGGCTTTCATCGGGGCATGCCTCCTTGTTGCCGCGACGCGATCGCCGCGTCCGGGTCCGGACCATCTTCCCTGCATTTCCCTCGCGCCGGAATACTCTTTTTCCTTTGTCGAATTCCGTGGCCCGTCATGCCGGCTCCTGATTAGCGGCAGGCTCCGCGGGCACTGCGCAACCTCGTTCCGCGCCCGCAAGGCCGCACACGCCTGTCGTCCTTCGGCTTGACTGGAGGACCCGCCGTCGCGGGTACCCCGCTTGGGCGTGCGACCGGCCAACGATCCTCCGATCAAGTCGGAGGATGACGGTGGAGAAGGTGGCGGGGGACTTGCTCGTAAGGCCATGGGCTCATGCTCCATCGCTGCCAGCTCGGGGATTGGAAACGCCAACGTGCCATGCCCGCAACGGCGACGCTCCAGCGGGCATGCAGGAAACACCGGCGCGATCCGTTCTGCATCGACGGTGTTTGCTGGGTCCCCGCGTCCGTGGGGATGACCGGTTGAGTGAGTGAGGGTCGCCGCGCATCAGGGCACGCTCCATCGTTGCCGCGCTCGGATGCCGAGCCGGGGTTTGCGTTGCGTCCCTACCGCATGGGCACGCGGCTTCGCCGCTTTGCCCATCCTACGAATTGTCCCCTCATCGTTCACGAGGGGTGGCGGCGATTTTGGGCATTCCGACACCCGCGCTCCACCGGGCGGACGGCGCGAACGGCTCATCGCCGCCGGCAACCTGCCTGACCGGACCGGCACGAAGGTTGGCCCTTCGTGACGCTTCCAGCGGACCCGCCCGGCTTACAGTCAGCCTTGTGACAGCCGGCCCCCGTGCGAAAGCCGAAGCGGCTTTCGCACGGAGATGTTGTTTGAGTGCCGCATGTTCTCGTCCGAAAAGTGCTTCACACTTTTCGGGAACATGCGGTATGCCGG
>Ga0210144_1001348_pt1 | contig 10322 bp, 10 predicted proteins | sample Muzzi_PWA_D2_FD_185532 | JGI IMG/M metagenome (GOLD analysis project Ga0210144, IMG submission 185532) | Wetland microbial communities from San Francisco Bay, California, USA, that impact long-term carbon sequestration - Muzzi_PWA_D2 (SPAdes) | ecosystem: Environmental > Aquatic > Marine >...
GGGCACCGCTCGCCTAAGGGCTTGAGCCAGAAGCAACGCGTCTGGCTGCACATTCTGGCAGACGAGATCGCAGAGCCAGAGAAGCAACGCGACAACCCGTCCATCCCCGTGGTGCACTTACACGCCCTTGATGGCATGTTCGCCCTCGACGCGTGGGGCCAAGCGCGCGACCAAGAGACCGAGACCACCGGGCTAGTCAACGACGACACTCCGCCTTTCTGAGGGCCTCGCATGGTGCAGGCAACCGGCAACACCGCTTGCGGTCCCGGCTGTCTCTGGGTTCAAGTCCCAGGAGGTCCACCAAAGGGCATGTGTGCGAAAGCACAGGGAGAGGGGCAAGTGCCCCTCTCCCATTTTCTTCTCAAAATCGCGACCGCTGGTGGAAGCTCGCGATCCTCGGAGAGATCCGCTACGGCTAGGACAAGTTTTCCGGCCCGTGCAGGGCCGATGTGCTACACTACAGACGACACTACAGACGAAAGGACTCGAACATGGTTCACGGACTCGAAACTCTCAAGCGCCTCAACGGCGAGGCTCAAGCTCAGCACGATGCAAAGAAGGTGCCCGAATCGAGCATTCCGGCACAGGCTCGTCTGATCCGGGCTTCGATCGAGGCGCACAAGCAGCTCGCGATGCTCGTGCTGGTCTGCCATCCCTTCGCGTCGAGAATCACCCGACCATCAGCATGGAACGCCCGGTGGTCTCGGTCTCTTGGTCGAGCACAGTGACCCCGCCCCACGGCAGACCGATCAGACGACACTACAGACGAAAGGACTCGAACATGGTTCACGGACTCGAAACTCTCAAGCGCCTCAACGGCGAGGCTCAAGCTCAGCACGATGCAAAGAAGGTGCCCGAATCGAGCATTCCGGCACAGGCTCGTCTGATCCGGGCTTCGATCGAGGCGCACAAGCAGCTCGCGATGCTCGTGCTGGTCTGCCATCCCTTCGCGTCGAGAATCACCCGACCATCAGCATGGAACGCCCGGTGGTCTCGGTCTCTTGGTCGAGCACAGTGACCCCGCCCCACGGCAGACCGATCAGACGACACTACAGACGAAAGGACTCGAACATGGTTCACGGACTCGAAACTCTCAAGCGCCTCAACGGCGAGGCTCAAGCTCAGCACGATGCAAAGAAGGTGCCCGAATCGAGCATTCCGGCACAGGCTCGTCTGATCCGGGCTTCGATCGAGGCGCACAAGCAGCTCGCGATGCTCGCGAACACACTGCGCTTCGCGCTCACAAGATCGCGTGTCGTCAAGCTCAATGCCACTACGGCGCAGCTAGAGCGTGCGCTCAGAGCCGTAGGGTTTCTGGACGCACTATGAAAGTCTGCGCGCCACTACTCGCCATCGGCCTGTTGCTTTTCGCATGGGCCACACTACTCGTCTGTGTCCGTCGCATGAGGCGCAATAGTTGAGCTACGTCATCATTCTCGTTATCGGCATCATCATTGGTTGGAGGACGCGCGGTGAACGGTAGAGCAGCGAAACAACTCGCAGCGGCTGCGCGTCGCATGTCCGGGCAAGCATCCGGCTACACGTCCAGGTCAGGCTACAATCGTCAAGGTCGGCCTTTTTGGACTGTGCGCCGCACCGGTTACCGTGCGACGTATCAGGCGCTCAAGCGCCTCTACAAGGCCACGCCGCGCGGCAGGCGCGCTGAGTTCCTGTCTAGCCTGGACGTCATCGGTGGCTGAGCCATTCAACGACGACGGCTCGCTATCGGACGAGGCACGGGAATACCTGTGGACTCGGCCGCTCGTGCAGTTCCTTTCGGTGATCGGCATCGAGATCTCTCTGGCGCAGGCGCTATTGATTGAGAGCTATCTCAGACGCCACAACAAGCGCGTGGTCGATGCTGTAGTAGTAGCGAACGAGAGTGCAAGCCGGCGCACAGTATTGGGCAATGTTTCGCTCAACTGAGTCTGGCGTGGAGTATGATGGAGGCATGGAAACCACGCCTGAGTCACTCGCCCGTCGCTTCTATGCCGACCAAGTCCTGCACGCCCTGACGGGCTCGCGAGTGCGGCTCAAGGTCGACGTCGAGCGCGCGGAGTTCACCGTTCCGGCAGGGTCGACAGGGATTGCCATGGAACCTTTCCTAACCGACGACGGTAGGCTAGTTGCCGCCGTTATGCTCGACGACCCTCCGACCGAGGTCCAGGAGTTCGACGGCGAGCTGCACTGGATCGAGGACATCAATCTCGTCGACTTCGAGGATGAGGTAGAGCTAGCATGAACTTCAACGTGCTCGTAACAGACCGTGTCCGCATGAAAGGCATTGGCGCGATGGAAGAGGCCGCAAAGGTCTCGGAGCGGTTCGCTGTCGTCACCATGCAAGAGATGCTGAGCAACGACTGGGAAGACGATACGCATTTCGTCACCTACAAAACGCTCGGACCTGACGGGCAGGAGCTGCCCGAGCACGAACAGTTCCGGCTTCGCAAGACCATCCGCGGACAGCTCGAAGAGAGAGGAGCGCAGATTCTTTCTTGGGGCTTTGTCGGGGACTGGGACTTGAACGAGAACGTGCCCGACGAGATGCTCTACAAAGCGGGCTGGGACGGCAACCCCGTGAAGAAACCCAAGATCACTTGGACGCGCGACTTGCTGGATCAGTTCCAGGAAGAGAGCGCGCCCGTAGTTGAGGGCTTGCGTGCAAAGGACATCGGCCCCAGCTACATCTATCTGACGAACCACGGTGCCCGCTTCGTGCACTTCTACGACCGCGACCAGCCCGTGCTCGTGCACGAAGAGATCATTCGTGGCATGATCGAGGAGTATCGAAAGCTGGGCTATATCCTCGACGACGCTTGCGTGGACTGGACGCGACTGTTCCGCGCGCCTCGCGTGATACGCAAGGGGCAGTTCACAGCGCATCAATCGTGGTTCATGTCGGTGCACCACCCGAACTCCTGGACGTGCACATCGCTAGCACCTCGCGTGGCGCGTCAGGTGGACGATTACGCCGATGTCGGCGAGTATCAGGGCGATCGACCCGACCCGGAAGAAGCATACCTCATGCTGCACGAGGATCTTGTGAGCGCGAAGCGCACCGAGGTCTATCGCAAGCTCAAAGCACTGCTGCACCGCAGGGATTGCCAGAAGCTCCACGACATCCTCGCCGGCACAGACCTGACCCTGGCCGAGGGTGCCCGAGACAAAGAGCTGACGCGTCTCGCTGGCCAGTTAGCCGCGCAGATTTACCCGGAGGAATGGTCGAGTCCCGAGCTGATGTATGCCGTGCTGCTGCCAGCCGCCGAGCAGCTCGCACCCGACGACCAGACGCGCGACTGGCTGGAGGTCACCTGGAGCCTGTGCAAGCGCATGTGGACCAAAGAAGTCTCGAAGGGCGTAGCGCGCGAGAAGAAGGCACAGGAAGAAGAAGCGCAGCGCACAGACGACTTAGGCGTGCTCTTGGACATCATGCGCACGCGCTACCCAAAGAACAAAGCGCTGCACGACGTGGACGCCATCGCGTTCGAAGAGATGTCGCGCATGGGCCTTGTCAAGATCGGGGGCTCGGTCTTCGTGCTGCGCCCCGACGGATACTACCACCCGACGCCAGTTGACGGCGCGGTGCTGCCCGGCACGATCCGCGACCTAGGTATCGAGTTCCTCATGAAGACGCGCAACATCGGCGCGCGTGGGGGCGTCATCGAATACGACGCCAAGGCGCTGCTGCAGTCGCATGGGCGATCGGTCGCTGCTGTAGTTGGGAGCTTCGGTGCACCTGGGGCATACCTCGAAGACGGCCGCCTCATCCGTCCACTCTTCCGTTGGGCGCAGCACGAGCCGGTGCACAGCGAGTTCGTGCACACATGGCTTCGCATGATGGGCGGAGAGAACTGGAAAGAGCTGGCTCGGTGGATTGCCTACGCGCAGGACATGCGCCGACCAATCTGCGCGCTCGCGCTTGTGGGCGCCAAGGGCATTGGCAAGGGCATGCTCGCGCGCGGCCTGCAGGAGCTGATCGTGGGCTCGCCCGTGCCAGCTTCGGGCGAAGACCTCGTGTCGGACTTCACGCCCGCGCTGTTGCGCTCCCCCTTCCTCGTCGTGGACGAAGGGTTGCCGGTCAATACGCGCAATACGCGGGACGTGGCGGACACGTTCCGGCGCATGGTGGCCGGAGAGCCTGTGTGGGTCAACGCCAAGTTCCAGCCGCAAGTCGAGGTCAACGTGCCGTTCCGCGTGCTGTTCACGGCGAACAACAAAGAGGTCGTGCACGGCCTCGTCGGGCACCGCACGCTCACGCCCGAGGACCGGGCCGCGCTCGCGGAGCGGATCAAGTTCCTGCACTTGAACGAACGCGCCGCAACGTGGCTGCGTGAGTCGGGCGGGCGCAACTTCACTGCGGGCTGGGTCGGGGGCTCCGAGGGCCCGTCCAACTATGTCGTTGCACGACACTTCCGTTGGCTATTCGAGAACCGCGAAGAGATGTTCGGCCCGCCCGACTCCGATCGCTTCCTCGTGTCAGGTGACATGCAATCCTCGATCGTGGATGACATGCGCGTGCTGTCCGGTGTTACGCCCGAGGTCGCCAAGGTCTGCGTCTACCTCGTGCACACTGCTACACTGCCCGACGACATTGCCGAGTGCTTGTCGGTGGGCGAGGATGGAGTGTGGGTCACGTCGCACGCGGTCATCTCCTACTACAACTCCCAGTCCACGATGGACAAGAAGGTGCGCCTCAACGAGAAGAACGTCGGGGTAGCCTTGGAGAACCTGACAACCGAGAGCGCGCGCGTGACGCGCGTGACGGGACGCGAGACTCGGCGTCAGCTTCGGTGGCGCAGACTCGATCTGGACTTCCTGCTGAAGCATGCGCGCAACCACGGTCTCCCGACCGAGCGCATCGAGGCCTACCTGGAGCACACCTCATGAGCCAAGCTAAGCGCGACTACTCTGCTTTCGATTACCGGACATGGAAGCTGGTCACCTCGCCATCGGCGGTCGAGACCTTCAACGACTGCGAGCGCAAGTGGTGGTTCCTGAAGGTCATCCGCTTGAAGGAGCCGCTCAAAGACTTCTCCCAGCTCGGCGACGTGTTCCACGAGTGCGCAGAGCGCTGGCTCTTGGCAGATGACAACGGCGTGGACAGGACAACCGGCCAGCCCGTCGAAGTCTTCCCCGAGGGCTGGGATGCTGCGCTAGACTTCGGCCAGTCGGCTGTCGTCCGAGCTGTGTTCAAGAAAATGGTCGACGAGGGCGTGCTCCGCCGCACACCCAACCGGCGCATAGAGCACTCGTTCCAGATCGGCGTGCTGCCCGAGGCGAGCATCATGGGGTTCATGGATGTCGACACTCCGCAGGGCGTCGAGGACCACAAGACCAGCAAGAGCACGAAGTGGCTGAAGAGTCGCAAAGCGCTGACCGAAGACATCCAGATGATGACCTACGCGGCAGCCTGGATCACCGAGCGCTATCAGAGCGGTGGAGAGCTGCCCTCGTTCATCGAGCTGCGGCACAACCAAGCAGTGGTCGATCCCGAGGCTTTGCTTGTGCGAGCTACTGCGGTCGACGTCGAGCTGCAGCAAATCGAGAAGTTCTGGGAGGAGACTTTGGTCCCTCTCGTTCGCAAGATGCTATACTGGAAACAAGCTGAGCTGCCTGCCTCGTCCTGGGCGAAGGTGGACGGCCCCAAGCGCAAGGGCGCCTGCCGCAAGTATGGCGGCTGTCCCTTCGTTGGGATCTGCGGGCGCACAGAGAGCATCGACAACTACAAGACTCGCACCGCGCGTTACAACGACACCTTCACAGCCGCCAAGGCAAAGGACCAAGACATGAGCAATGACCTACTCGCGAAACTCGCCGCCAAGAAGAAAGCCAGAGGCGCCACCCCGCCCCCGGTTCCCGCCAACGAAGAGACCGAGCCCGTCGCCGAGGCAGAGATGTCAGCGAGCGACGACACGACGGCAGATGTCGCCGAACAGCGACAGGTCGCCCCGTGGGTCCAGGCTGACTGCAAGGCCTGTGGAGGTGTCGGTCTGTCCACGAGCGGCACTGCCTGTCGGCCATGTGCGGTCGCCGCTGTCAAGCTGGGCATCGTCGCCAGCGACTTCACCTTGACCCCGGTCGAAGGTGCGATCGAGATCCGGCGCGGCGATGTGCTGCTGTCCACCATCCCCATCGCCAGCGAGGTCAAGACCGAAGAGAAGACCAAACCCGTCGCAGCCAACGCCAGCAAGAAGAAGGCAACCAGCAAGGCCGCCAAGGCGCTCGCTGCCAGCTCGGAAAAGGAGTCGGAAGCCAAGCAGGCCGTCGATGCTTCAGAGCAGGTTTCCGAGCAGGCCGAGACCAAGCCCAAGGGTCGCCCCAAGAAGGGCTTCACGCTCCTCTACGGCGTCCCGAAGCGCCACAAGGGCAAGGTCATCGACCTGGGCCAGATCATGCAGCGTGAGGGCGAGGAGCTGGCCACAGCGTGGAACGCTAACTCGTTCTGGGCGCTCGACGCGTTCAAGCGCCGCGAAGCGATGGCGCAGAAGGCTGCTATCCTGGCCGAGGAGTTCGGGCCCGCTCTCGTCGTCGTCACATCCGACCAGCGCGACCTCGCTGACCTCGCGACGGCCTTGGAGCCGTTCGCCGTCAGCGTCTACTACGGTATCTCCTGATGATGAACGAACGCGAGGCCATGCAACACGAGCTGCAGGTGCGGGCGACACAGATCGCCGACCTGCAGGCCGAGAAGCAGCGCATCATCGGCATGCTCAACAACGCTAACGCCAACTGCCACCGTCTGCGTGACGAGGTTCACCTCGTGACGATGCAGACGCGCGCGATCGTCAAGGCGCTGTTGTTGCGGGCGCCCGGCTGGGACCATACTGTCATCACAGGGGCCCAACTCAAAGATGCCAAGTTCTTCATCCTAGACAAGGGCGACCGCGAGGGTTTAGGCGACAACGACTTGTCGTTTGCTATCCGCCCCATGACGGGCGAGGAGCGCGAGAAAGAGGAGCGCATGACCAAGCAGGCTCAGGCCGCCGAGAAGCGCATCATCACTTGACCATGACACTCGACAGACTCGCCAAGAAGAAAGCCGCTCTGGCCAAACGGGAGACTGCACTCTCCGTGTCAGCGGCGCTGAACAAGTTGGAGTCCTCGCGTAACGGCAAAGAGCTGCTCGTCGCGAGGGCTGGCAACCGTATGCACCCCGACCGTCGTGAGATGGATCGGATCCTGCAGCTCGCGTTCGTCGACATGATGGACGCAGCCGAGAGCGACGAGTTCTCGCGCGGCATTCTCTTGGCGTCCGCGGTCGAGCGCGGGTTCGGCTTGTTCCGCGAGCAGTCGAGCGCGGTGGCTGCTTACTTGACCGAAGCCGGGGGCTTCTTCCCGATCGGCGTGGGCTGGGGCAAGACAGGCATCTCGCTCATGATCGCCGAACGTGCGTGGCAGAAGGGCCACAAGAAGATCGCACTCATGCTGGAGCCCGGCTGCCTGCCCCAACTCCTGAAGACCGACATCCCCATGTGGCGCCGTCTGACCAACCTGTCGGTGCCCTTCATCGTGCTTGGCAGTCGGACCAAGGCTGAGCGCAAGGTCTACTACGAGAGCGGCCGGGTCGGCTGCTATATCATCCCTTACTCGCTGCTCAGTGTGCGCGACACGATTGATATGCTGGAGGCGGTCGACCCCGACCTCGTGATCGCTGACGAGTGCCACAACCTCAAGGACCGCAAGACTGCGCGCACCAAGCGGTGGATGGCCATGATGAACGCGCGCGAGCGCGAGCTGGTGGCGATGTCTGGCACGATCACGTCTAAGTCGATCGAGGACTACCGCCACCTCATGGACCTCGCCCTGAAGGACGCTAGCCCCCTTCCACGCAATGGCTCGATGGCCTTCGGGTGGTCGCGCGTGCTCGATTCTGGCTCGGTCATCACCGACCAGCACCAAGCTGGTCCGCTGGAGCCTCTTGTGACGTGGGCCAACGAGAGGCTGATCGCACAGCGTCGCGCGGAGCCAGACCCTGAGGTTCGCAACAGCATGAAGCACCTACGCCTAACGGTGTCCGACATCCGCGAGGCCTACACGATGCGTATGCACAGCGCGCCGGGTGTTGTCTCCTCGCCCGACTCCGAGGTCAAGGCAAGCTTCTCGATCGAGGGGTTGAACGAGCAAGGCGACGCGTGGGCCACTGAAGGCGAGTTTTGGCAGAAGCACGACGGGTGGTTGACGTTGGACGCGCACATGAAGCGCGTCAAGGAGGAGTGGCAGACTCCGAACGGCGACGAAATCGAGCACTCGATCCACACGTTCAAGTGGATGGTCGAGCTAGGCTCGGGCTTCTACAACGAGTTGGTGTGGCCCACGCCTGAGTGGATCACCAAGCACCATGGCGTGAACGCAGTTGAGGCCAAGAGTGCAATCAAGTCTGCGCAGGATGCGTATGCTCACCATCAGTTCTACAGCAAAGAGTTGCGCACGTTCTTCGAGGATTCCCCTCCCGGGCTCGACACGCCGATGGTCGTGGGACTGGCCATCAATCAACATCCCGACGACTTGCCCGGCAAGCTCGTGCTCGCTTATCGTCAGTGGAAAGAGGCCGAGCAGTTGGCCGAGGCCGAGCACGGATTCCTTGTCGAGCGGATCTCCAACGCGGTGCGTGTGTGCGATTTCAAGATCGACCGCGCGGCCAAGTGGGCCGAGTGGGCCATGAGCAAGCACGGCTCCGGCATCATCTGGGTCCACCACCGCGAGATGGGCCGTTGGATGGTCGAGACGTTGAAGGCGGCCGATATTCCCGCGATCGCATGCCCCGCGGGTGCAAACGAACGGATCCAAGCGCTGTTCAACCCTGAAACAGGCACAGGTGACGCGATCGCGGTAGCTTCGATCCGCTCGCACGGCACAGGCAAGAACTTGCAGCGCGCAGGCGCGCAAATCTTTCTGCAGTGGCCACGCGACGCGAAGCAGGCCGAGCAGACGCTGGGGCGCGTGCACCGGAATGGGGTCGAGCAGTTCCGTGACCACGTCACAGTCACGACGATGAACCTGTTGCCCTACGATCACATGCTGTTTGGCGCGTGTCTCATCGACGCAGTCTACCAACACCAGACCGGCTCGCGCCGGAAGATGGTGTATGCTAACTATGATCCGATGCCCCGGATCTTCACCCCGGAGTTCTTGAAGGCGCGTGGCGCCGGTCCGGAGTTGCTTAACCCTCGCCAGCGGGCCATGCTGGAAGACAAGTTCGGAGACGACTGGGAGGACCAGATATGAAATCCATTCACCGCGTGCCGATCACGCCTGACATCAACTACCTCGTCGAGATCACTGTGCCTGACGGAGAACTGACCGGCCTTCACTTCGAAGGCACGTCCGGCGCTTACTTCGTGCACCTCATCGGCGAGGACGGCGCGGAGACGCAGCAACAACAGTTCCTGTTTGCGCAGGCCGCTGTCGGTTCAGTTCCCTCGGCTCTGCTCGACATCACCGATCTGACCAACGCCACCTACCTCGGCTACGCCAATGGACTCCACGCCTGGATGCTCTAAAGACCAATGCGCGGGCTTGCGCGAGCGCGGCTTGTGCGGCGTCCGCCAGTTCAAGGACCGTGTGTGCGGCTACCAGGGCGACGCGCCGTGGTGCGACCGCACGCGCGAGCGCTGTGCCGCTCTCGGCAACGAAGAGCGTTTCGACGGCACTATGCCCTCTCTGCGACGACCGTGGGAGGGCAAGTGGTGGCAGGTTGTCGGCACCCTCGGCATGCTCGCCACTATGGCGTTCAAGCCGCCCTGGGGATGGGCTGCTTTTCTCTACACACTTTTTTCGGGTATGCTCATCCCCCACGTTCGACGTGAGCTATACTTGATGGTCGCACTGCGAGAGTTAGAAGCAGTGCAAGCAGAAGAACAGCGCCAGCTTGACGCAGAACTACAGCAAGAAGGACACGAAGACCAATGAGCTTCTACGAAGGAATCGAGAAGGAAAGCGCCGCCACCGACCGTGGCGCGTTCATGCGCGCAGGTCGCTACCTCGCCGTCATCAACCGCATCCGTTCCGGCCGCAGTGATCGCCACTCGTGCGATTACGTCGCGGTCGACATGACCATCCTGCACGCCTACGACGACGGCGAGCGTTCGATGATCGTGAACCCGGAGTCGGGCAACATCAAGGACTGGGTCGAAGACCCCAAGGGCCTGCATCGCGCAGGCGAAGACGTGAGCGTGCAGTTCATGTCGAAGTATGTGAGCGCGAAGCGCAACTACAAGGCGTTCGTCGCCAACGCTGTCGGCGTCACCGAGAACGACATCAACCCCGAGTTCTGCCGCAGGGTGGAAGAGGACGAGCTGCTGTCCGGTGAGGTCGTCGAGCTG
>Ga0210144_1001349_pt1 | contig 10314 bp, 7 predicted proteins | sample Muzzi_PWA_D2_FD_185532 | JGI IMG/M metagenome (GOLD analysis project Ga0210144, IMG submission 185532) | Wetland microbial communities from San Francisco Bay, California, USA, that impact long-term carbon sequestration - Muzzi_PWA_D2 (SPAdes) | ecosystem: Environmental > Aquatic > Marine >...
CGCCGACGTCGTCAAGGCCGGCCGCACCCACCTGATGGACGCGGTGCCGGTGACGCTCGGGCAGGAGTTCGGCGGCTACGCAGCGCAGGTCAGGCTGGGGATCCAGCGGGTCGAGGGCACGTTGCGACGGGTCGGGCAGATCCCGCTCGGCGGCACGGCCACCGGCACCGGCCTCAACACCCACCCCGAGTTCGCGGCGAGGGTGCGCGAGAAGCTGGCCGAGGAGACCGGCCTGGCGATCTCCGAGCCGCTCGATCGCTTCGAGGCGCAGGGCAACCGCGACGCGCTGGTCGAGCTCTCCGGGGCGCTCAAGGTCTACGCGGTCTCGCTCAACAAGATCGCCAACGACCTGGCGCTGATGGGCTCGGGCCCGCGCGCCGGGTTGGCCGAGCTGCGCCTGCCGGAGCTGCAGAAGGGGTCCTCGATCATGCCGGGCAAGGTCAACCCGGTGATCCCCGAGGTGGTGATCCAGGTCGCCGCCCAGGTGGTCGGCAACGACACGGCGATCACGATGGCCGGCAGCCAGGGGCAGTTCGAGTTGAACGTGCGGGTGCCGTTGATCGCCCGCGACCTGATCGACTCGATCGGGCTGCTCGCCTCGGCCTCGCGGCTGCTCAACGAGAGGTGCGTCGCCGGCCTGGAGGCCAACGAGGAGATGACCGAGCGCCACGCCGAGGCGACCCTCGCCACCGCCACCGCGCTCAACCCCCACATCGGCTACGACCGCGCCGCCGACATAGTCAAGGCGGCGGCCGAGTCGGGCCGCTCGCTGCGCGAGGTGGCGCTCGAGCAGGGCGTCGAGCCCTCCGTCCTCGAGGAGGCCCTCGACCACCGGCGTATGGCCCGCCCGCACGGCTGAGGCGCCCCAACCCTCGGCGCGCCCACATGCGCGTTCGCAGTTTTCACCCTCAACGGGAAGAAACTGCGAACGCCGGGAATGAGTCAGCCCTGCAGGGTGATGAAGCGCTCCTCGGTGAGCTCTTGGACAGCGTAGGCGGGGCCCTCGCGGGTGTTGCCGGAGTCCTTGATGCCGCCGTAGGGCTGCTGGTCGGCGCGGAAGGTGGGCACCTCGTTGACCAGGACGCCGCCGAACTCGAGGGTGCGGGCGGCCTCCAGGCCGCGGCCCATGTCGCGGGTGAACACCCCGGCCTGGAGGCCGAACCTGGAGTCGTTGGCGATCCGCAGCGCCTCGCCGAACTCGCTGTAGCGGTCGATCGTCGCCACCGGTCCGAAGACCTCCTCGCACCAGACCTTGGCCTCGTGCGGCGGCGAGGCGAGCAGGGTCGGGGCGAGGCAGCGGCCCGCGTCGACCAGCTCGCCGCCGCTCAGCAGCTCGGCGCCGCCAGCGACCGCCTCGTCGACCCAGTCCTTGACCCGGTCGCGGTCGCCCGGGGAGATCAGCGGGCCGACGTCGGTCTCCGGGTCGAGCGGGTCGCCGACCCGCAGCGCCTCGGCGCCCGCGACGAGACGCTCGACGAAGTCGTCGGCGACCTCCTCGTGGACGAGCACCCGCTGGATCGAGATGCAGCTCTGGCCCGCGTGGGAGAAGGCGTGCAGCGCCGCCTTGTCGGCCGCTGTCTCCCAGTCGCCGTCGGCGTGGACGATCAGCGGCGCGTTGGAGCCCAGCTCGAGGTTGACCTTCTTGTGGGGCACGCGGCTGCGGATCCCCCAGCCGACCGCGGCGGAGCCGGTGAAGCTGAGAGCGGCAGTCAGCTCGTGCTCGACGATCGCGTTGCCGACCTCCGAGCCGGGGCCTGGGACGACGCTGAGCCAGCCGGCCGGCAGGCCCGCCTCGACCAGGATCGCGGCCAGCTTCAGGGCCGAGATCGGCGTCTGCCCGGCCGGCTTGAGGACGACCGCGTTGCCGGCGGCGATCGCCGGACCGAGCTTGTGGGCGACCAGGTTGAGCGGGAAGTTGAAGGGGCTGATCGCTCCGACCACGCCGTAGGGGACGCGCACCGTCACGCCGAGCTTGCCGGCGCCCGCCGCGGAGGCGTCCATCGGCACGGTGCCGCCGCTCAGCTTGCGCGCCTCGACGGCGGAGAAGGTGAGCGTGTCGACGCAGCGTCCCGCCTCCGCCTGGGCCGTCTTCAGCGGCTTGCCGGCCTCGGCGGCGATCGTCAGCGCCAGGTCGTCGAGCCGCTCGCCGGCCAGCTCGGCGGCGCGGTCGAGGACGGCGGCGCGCTCGTGCTGGGCGAAGTCGCCCGACTCGAAGGCGGCACGGGCGGCGATCGCCGCCCGGTCGACCAGCGCCGCGTCGCCCCGCGCGACCCTGCCGACCGCGCTGCCGTCGTAGGGGCTGGCGACCTCGTCCCACTCGCCGGTCGCCAGCCAGTCTCCGGCGACGAGCAGCTTGTGGTCGATCGCTCTCACGGCCTGCGTCGCCATCCGGACAAGGGTAGTGGAGGCCAAGACTCCCCTTTCCCGAATCTGTTGACCGAGAGATGCCCGACGGGACAGCGACATCCAACAGCCTGTGGCGAGTTGTTGTCGGTATGCGACAACAACTCGCCACGCTCGCCCTGGTCGCGGCCTTCGCGCCGCTGCTGCTCGCCCCGACCGCCCGGGCCGGCGTCCGCTGGGTGGTGCTCGGCCACGGCTTCGGCCACGGGGTGGGGATGAGCCAGTACGGCGCCTACGGCTATGCCCGGCACGGCAAGGGCTACCGCTTCATCCTGCGCCACTACTACCCGGGGACGACGATCGGCAGGCTAGCCCGGCCGCGGACCGTCCGCGTCCTGCTCGACGTCTCGAGCGGCGAGGTCGGCTTCGGCGGCGCGGCCAGCGCCTGCGGCCGCAGCCTCGACCCGAAGCGCCGCTACGCGGCGCGGCGGCTGGGACGCAGCGTGCAGCTCCGCGCCGCCGGGGGCCGGGCGCTGGCCAATTGCGGCCGCAGGCTGCGCGCCACCGGGCACGGCTCGGTGAGGATCGGCGGGGTCGCCTACCGCGGCGCGCTCGAGGTCGTGCCGACCGGCAGCGAGCACGGCTCGCTCAACGCCGTAAACGCGGTGCCGGTCGACCAGTACGTGAAGGGGGTGATCGCGAACGAGTCGCCCCCCTCCTGGCCGCAGGCGGAGCTGCGCGCGCAAGCGGTCGCGGCCCGCTCCTTCGGGCTGGCCGCCAGAGTCGACGGCAACGGCTTCGACCTCTACGCCGATACCCGCAGCCAGGTGTACGAGGGGATCGGCAGCGAGACCGCCGCCACCAACCAGGCGGCCACGGCGACCAGGGGCCAGGTCGTGACGTACGGCGGCGAGGTCGCCGAGACCTTCTTCTCCGCCTGCTCGGGAGGCCACACCGAGAGCGTCCAGAACGTCTTCTTCGGCCCGCCGATCCCGTACCTGACCGGAGTCCCCGACCCCCACGACGGCGCCTGCCCGTTGCACAGCTGGACGCTCCGCTTCTCCGGGCGGGAGATCAGCGCCAGGCTCGGCGCCTACCTCGACGGCGGGCTGAAGCGAGTCGTCGTCACGAAGCGCGGCGTCTCGCCGCGGATCGTCCGGGCGAAGCTGGTCGGGACGCGCGGCACGACCAAGGTTCGCGGCGACCGGCTGCAATCGGCGCTCGGCGCCTACAGCAGCTGGATGAGCTTCCGCAAGATCGTCGGCGGCAAGATCGTCGGCGGTGAAGGGGGTGGAGGGGGCCAGGGCGGTCCGCCAGGCGGCGAAGCGACGGGCGGCCCGGCCGGCGGTGCTGCGACCGGCTGAGCCGCCCGGGGCGGAGCCTTCCTCTCAGCTCCTGGAACCGTGCCTCTTGTTTCCTCTACGGTGCTTCCGCTTCTTCTGCTTCAGCCGCACGTTGCGTTTCGCGACGCCGTTGCCGCGCAACTTCACCTTGACGCCGCGTTTGCGGGCTCTCCGCACCAGCTTCCTGCCCCTGCGCGTCAGCCGTACGCGGAGCGTCCTCCGCCGCCGGGCCTGGACAGTGAAGCCGGCCCTGCCGATCACGACGTTGCGGACTCGCCTCTTGGAGCTTTTGGCGCCTTTCCCTTTCCCTTTGCCCGCCTTGACCCGGGCGACGAGCCGCAGCGAGCCGAAGCAGGGGCCAGCGCCGAAGCAGCGGAGCCTGAGGAGCGCCTTGCCACGCTTGACCAGCGCAATCTTGCCGGCGATTGCGATGCCGCGCGGTGGAGGCGTGACCTCGGTGTAGGAGATCGATCCCGAGCAGGACGAGGTGTTGCCGGCGTCGTCGGTGGCGGTGGCGCTGAGCTGGGTGGTGGTGTTGTCGGCGACGCTGACCGTGAGACCCGGCGAGCCGAAGCTGTCGGCGCCACCCTCGGCGGCGACCGGTCCCGAGCAGCCACTCGACTTGTAGACGCGGACCGTCGAGCGACTCTCGGCGTTGCCCTTCACCTTCGGGCCGTTGTCGTTTGCCGGGCTCGGCGGGTCGGTGCCGCTGATCGCGGGCGCGGCGGGCGCCCTGAGGTCGGACAGCAGGGCGAAGTTCCGCGTCGTCCAGCGCGCCTGTTCGCCGATCGGCGCCGCGAGACCCTGGTTGGACCCCCAGACGACGCCTCCCGCGGAGGGGTCGGGGCTGGCGCCGGCGTAGTCGCCCCAGCGGCAGGGTTCTGGTTCGGCTTCGAAAATGTTGCAGGACAAGTCTTCGGCGGCACCGGCGCTGGTGCCGAGCAGGACGTCTCCTTCCATCTGGCCCAACGACGTGTCCCGGTCACGCGACTGCGCGTGCATCTCGGGGAAAAGCGTCGCGCTGCCCCGGTTGAAATCGATCGCCGCCGAATCGCCCTGCCGGGCGGGCGAGATCGCGCCGTTGAAGACGAACTGGCTGGGATCGGAGATCGTCCCTTCCTGGCGGACCGTCTGGGTGCCCGGCAGCAGGTCATACCACTGCACCACCGAGCGGCCGCCCGGCCCGTTGACCGTGTGCTGGGTCCAGACCGCCTCCTGCCCGGCGTCGGGATCGGTCACCGCCACCGCGCTGGTCAATCGGGTGTCCATCGTGTCGATCTTCTCTGGGGTGCCCGGCTGCGGGACGAAGTCCGGGAAGTCGTAGGTCGCGACGTTCATGTTCCCGTCCGCGACCACTGCCGCGCCTGCGCCCGCTCCGCTGACGTGCCAACCCATGATCTGGTGCTGGGGTCCGCCCCCTGGGAAGTCGGCGGCGACCACGTAGTTGTCGGGGGAGCTGTCGGCGGTATTCGCCGGCACCGGCGTGAAGGCGAGGTTGCCGTCTGCGGTGTGCAGCGCGCCGGTCGAGGCGATCGATCCGCTCCCCAGCTCCGGACAGGTCTCGGGGTTCGCCGGCTTGGCGATCGACCAGAGCCGCGAGCCCTGGAATTCTTCGAGTTCATTGAAGACGTTGGTCCCGATCGTGATGCCGCTGTCGCTGTGGCCCAGCTTCGGATAGTCGTCTAGTACTGGCTCGGTGAAGATGAAATACTCACACCAACCCGCTCCCAGTCCTTCCCCTGTGAATTCGGTCGTCAAGCTGGTCGGGTCGGCGGTCTTCGACCAGCCGAAGGCAATGTAGTGTTCTTCTTCGAATTCTCCGGGTCCGATTTCGGCGCCGAGTTCGATGTCATCCATCGCGTAGATCCAGCGCCCCCAGTTCTGGTCCCATTGGATCTGCGGGTCGAACACCTCGTCTTCCGGGAAGCGGACGAAGCTCTGCAGGGAAAGCGGGCCGGTGAGCGCGTTCAGTTCGCGGTCGTACGTGGTGATCCCGGTGCCGTTGACGAACTCGACGTAGTTGCTCGGGCCGATCGCGCCGGTGGTGTCCGGGGGCGTGACAGCACCTCCCGATTGCGCGGCGGACATCCCCAGCTTGTTGAGGCCGTTGAACAGGGCGGCGCGGGGCTGGGGGGAGGGGGCCCGAGGTGCGGGTTCCGCGCCGCCCGGAGAGCGGCTCGGCGCCCCTTCCCTGGCGCGGGGCAGTCTCGCCGAGTCGGGCGAGCGCAGCGGGATCGCCCGGCGGGCGCCCGGAGGCGTCGCGCTCGGTCCCTTGGGGGCGGGCTGGGAGGCCCTGCCGGCTCGCGTGACCGGGCCGGTGTAGGGGCTCAGCGCTTGGCCCTTCGCGGCGCTAGCGGCCGGTGCGGCCGTGAGCGAGAATCCGCAGACGACCATCGCCACGAGCGGCAGCAGGAGCAGCGATCGGAGGCGCCTGCCACCGGGCGCGGCGATCGTGGCGGCTGGACACGCTGCGGCGTTCTGCTGCAGGACCTGCATTTCCACCTCCGCAGTTGGGGACCCCACCATCCGTGAAACGACACTGCCCGTGAAACGTCAGCCTCGACCCGTTTCCAACTAGGCCAGGCCCCTGCGCCGTCTCAAACCAGATACTGCTGCATCCTAGTCAGAAACACTCGTACAGATCAACCCAACTTCTTCGTGAATAGGACCTCAGGCCTTTGCATGTTAACCGTCGGGATAGGGCTGGATCGGAATCCCGTGGTCGGTCTCCCGCATTCCCAGCTCGTAGGCGGCGCCCCCGGACAGCTCAAGCCTGCGGGGAGGAAGCGCGGGGCGTTCGACGGTCAGCTCGAGGTCGGCAACCGAGCAGTTGACCGTGTTGTGCTCCGGCCCCTTCGGGTCGGCGTAGACCCAGCCGACGAAATCCTTCTTCGGAGCCGAGACCCTGCCGCGGACGACCACGTCCTTGCCCGGCAGGACGAAGGAGCAGGCCCCCGGAGACTCCTCGACCGAGGCGGAGCGGACCCGGCCGAGGCCGCCGAGCCGGTGGGACTCGCCGTCGAGCGCCAGCATCCCGGAGGGAATCCAGGGGGTGGTCCAGGGGCCGAGCGCGATCCGCGCGGCGCCGGCGTCGAAGTAGGCGCCGGGCGCGCCCTCGAAGCCGCTGCCCTCCAGCCAGACCCAGCGCTCGGCGTGCTCGCTGCCCCAATTGTGGCCGATCATCCCGGGCCAGCCGTCGACCTCGATCTCCTCGCCGTCGAGCGCCAGCCGGCCGTCGAAGCGCGCCTCGGGAACGGGGGCGACGAACTTGGTGCGGGGCAGCGGCGCCTCGTACAGCCAGTCCGCCGGCAGGTACTGGCAGGGAGCGGCGTCGCCGGCGAAGTCCAGCTGCCACTCGGCCGCGAGCGCGTCGGTGTCGACCGAGCCGCTCGCCCGGCCCGGCCCGATCTCCGCCCCGTCGACCCTGATCCACGAGCCGACGGGCGCCGCCAGCTCTCCCGCCGGCACGGTCACCTTGGTCGCCCGCGGCCCCCCAACCTCGCGGTCGAACAGCGTGAACCAGATCGAGGCGTTGGGCTCCGCCCCGGGCCGCTTGTGGACCGTGTGCCGGATCCAGATTCCCAGTCCCCCGCCGGGCCGGCAGGCCTTTACGTAGAAGCTCTCGTAGTGGCCCGCCTTGGCGGCGACCCGCGGGAAGCGCGCTCCCTGATCCATGGCGCTAGACCTTAATCGTGATCACGTCGCCGTCCTGCACCACGTAGTCGCGACCCTCGATCCGCAGCAGGCCGCGATCGCGGGCCGGCGCGTAGCCGCCGCACTCGACCAGCTCCCGCCAGCCGATCGCCTCGGCTTTGACGAAGGCCTCCCGGATCTCGGTGTGGACCTCCCCCGCCGCCTCCCAGACGGTGGCGCCACGGGGCAGTGGCCGGGCAACCGCCTCCTTGCCCTCGCCGGCGGTGAAGAAGGTGATCAGGTCGAGCAGGTCGTAGGCGGCGCGGACGAGGCGGGCCAGCCCGGAGCCCTCGACCCCGTAGGACTGGCGCATCTCCTCCGCTTCGGCCGGGTCCAGCTCGGCCAGCTCGCCCTCGATCCGGGCGCTGACCGCGACCACGCCGGCGCCGACCGCGGCGGCGTGCTCGGTGACCGCCCCCGGCGGGTCGGCGTCGCCCTCGTCGACGTTGGCCACGTAGAGGACCGGCTTCGTGGTCAGCGCCCCCAGGTTGCGGTCGGCGTCGGGCGCCGCCGTCGGGACGGGGATCGAGCGGGCCGGGCGGCCCGTGGCAAGCGCTTTGCGCACCGCCTCCAGCCAGTCGTGCTCGGCGATCGCCTCGGCGTCGCCCGACTTCGCCTGCTTGCCTACTCGCTTTAGGCGCCGCTCGACCTGCTCGAGGTCGGCGAGCATCAGCTCGGTCTCGATCGTCTCGATGTCGGCCAGCGGATCGACCCGGCCGTCCGGGTGCGGGACGCCGCCGTCGGCGTGGCTGCGGACGACGTGGCAGATCGCGTCGGTCTCGCGGATCGAGGCGAGGAAGCGGTTGCCGAGCCCCTCCCCCTCCGAGGCGCCCTTGACCAGGCCGGCGATGTCATGGAAGAAGATCGTCGCCGGCACCAGCTCGGAGCTGCCCACCGTCTCCGCCACCTGCGCGAGGCGCTCGTCGGGCACCTCGGCGATCGCGACGTTCGGCTCGATCGTCGTGAACGGGTAGTCGCCGGTCTGCGCACCGGCCCTGGTGAGCGCGTTGAAGAGGGTCGACTTGCCGGCGTTGGGCAGCCCGACGATCCCGACCTTCATTAAGCGCCGCCTCCTCTGCTCCCGCGTCCGGGGGCGGTTTTCTCTTCTCTCATAAGGACAAGGGCACCACTAGCCCCAGGAGGATCCCGAGCAGGGCGCCGGCGAGGACGTCGGAGGGATAGTGCATCCCCAGGTAGGGACGTCCCAGGGCCAAAGCGAAGGCCAGCAAGAATGCGAGCGCCCCGAGCGGCTCGACCCGGGTCATCGCCGTGGCGACGGCAAACGACGCGGTGGCGTGCGCGGAGGGGAAGCTGAGCGAGCTGGGCGCCCCGCCCAGCGGCGGCAGCCCCTCCAGCACAGGCCGCCGCCGCCTGACGATCGCCTTGACCACGAAGTTCAGCCCGATCGCGATCGGCCCCAGCGCAGCGCAGATCAGCCACGCTTCGCGATTCGCGCTGTCGGCGATCGCCAGCAACACGCCGGCCGCCACCCAGATCGCCCCGTTGTTCCCGGCCTTCCCCAGGGCTTTCGCAGCCCTCTCCACCCCGGGCGAGTGCCCGCGGGTCCGCATCGAGCGCAATAGCCTGAGGTCGAAATCCGCCATCGGCGGCGCAGGATATTGGGCGCCGGGGGCTACTCCGACGCCCACGCCGACCGCGGTCGATCAGAATCAAGACCACCCGATGCCCTTCGTCCCGAGCTACGAGCACAAGCCCGGCCACCATTGCGGCTCGACCGCGCTGCGCAACCTGCTCGCCTTCCACGGCGTCGAGATCAGCGAGGAGATGGCATTCGGCCTCGGGGCGGGCGCCTGCTTCTACTACGTGACGATCGAGGGCACCTCGCCCAGCCACTGGTTCAACGGCCGTACGGCGCGCCTCGAGGAGAGCTTCGCCGAGCTGACCGGCGCGGCGCTGCGGCTGCGCACCTTCGAATCAGGCAACGGCGCCTGGGAGGCGGCCCGGGCGGAGGTCGACGCGGGCAACCCCGTCCTGCTGCTCACCGACCTCTACCACCTCGACCACTACGGCAAGTCGGCTCACTTCCCCGGTCACGCGGTCGTCCTCGCCGGCTACGACGAGGAGGTGGCGCACCTCTCCGACACCGCGTTCGAGGAGCTGCAGACGACTCGCCTGGAGAGCCTCGACCGGGCGCGCCACAGCGACCACCCCGCCTATCCCCTCGCCGGGCACATGTTCACCGTCGCCGGCGAGGTCAACCCCGAGCAGCTGCGGAAGGCGGTCCCGGCGGCGATCGAGCGGGCGGCGCGGGCGATGCTCGAGCCGGAGTTCCGCGACTTCTCCGGCCTCGATGCGGTCCGCCGGCTCGCCGCCGAGGCCGGCTCCTGGCCGGAGGTCGCCGAGGACTGGCAGTGGTGCGCGCGCTTCGGCTACCAGGTGATCGAGCGCCGCGGAACCGGCGGCGGCGCCTTCCGGCTGATGTACTCGCGCTTCCTCGAGGAGGTCGGCCGCCCCGAGGCTCCGCTCGCCGCCGACGCCGCCGCGGCCTGGACCGAGCTTGCGCGGGCCTTCCAGGCCGCCAGCGAGCGCGACGACCCGGCCCCAGCCCTTTGGAGGCGGATCGACGCCGAGGCCAGCCGGGTGGCCGCGGCAGAGGAACGCCTTTGGTCGTCACTCGACAAGATGCGGTAGCTCTCCATGGACAGCGAGGGGTTGGATCGTGTACCGTTTTCAAGTGCGGGAGGCGGGTAACGATTGTGAAACCCGTCCTGGAGGAGAGGATCTGATGAGAGTCCTGGCACGGCTGACCGGCCTGTTCACGCTCACCGTCGCGCTGGTCGTTTTAGCCTTCGGCGCCTCGGCCGCGCTCGCCGACACCGGCAACGTGATCGAACCGCAGAACGAGCCGCCCACGGGCGCGAACGGGTGGCAGGCGGGAACCTGCAAAACCGACTCGCCGCTCTGCTCGCCGGAA
>Ga0210144_1001351_pt1 | contig 10310 bp, 6 predicted proteins | sample Muzzi_PWA_D2_FD_185532 | JGI IMG/M metagenome (GOLD analysis project Ga0210144, IMG submission 185532) | Wetland microbial communities from San Francisco Bay, California, USA, that impact long-term carbon sequestration - Muzzi_PWA_D2 (SPAdes) | ecosystem: Environmental > Aquatic > Marine >...
AGGCCCAGCGGAAAATCTGCTCGTTAATGATGTTCCTGAGTATTTCGAATCGATTGATTTTATAAGAGGAAGAAGAAATGAGAGTTTTAGTGAAGATCTAAGGATTGATAAATTGGCTGTGCCCAAATTTGAAGATATTTACATTCCGCAAAATGCTCCCGGGGGAATGTTAAACAATGTTATCAAAAAACAAGCTGAAGACTATAACAAACTTGTAGGAGGCTTAAATTCTAAACTAGATGATGTTTTCAAAAAATACCCTTATGAATATGGAATTACTGATCCTAAAATGGATGAAAAAGCTCTGCGTGCCCAAGGATATGATTATATCTTGTTAAGGTTAAATACATCTGGAGAAAGCGTTAAAACTCTCCTGGGGTACGAATTGGATGACATTATGGATGATTACGTTACAGTCAAACAAACTTCTGACGGAAAAACTATATTTAGAAGCATTCCTAAAACCGCTCCCGTCTATAAATATTATATAAAGCATATTTATTCCGGAGACGTCTATTTGGGTACTGGTTGGGATGCTGATGAATTTTGGTTTGAAGCTCTTGAAAATCATCTGAATAATCTGCTTAAGACAATAGAGAAGAAATAGCAAATCAATTCTAAACATTTCCTGGATTCATCTCGTTTACTGATTATCTGGAAATAAGTGATATTGCCCCAATAATTACATAATCTTTTGTTCAATAATCATTTATTTCTTACATATAGACAAAGGATTTAGATTATCAGGCATATAATTTGATATACCTATTTGTCAGCCAAAACTAATTTTGAAAAAAAGATTTACGAATTGTTAATAGTATGCAATAAATATGTATATTTGTATGATAATCTCAGCAAAAAATTGTATTAATCTAATAGAACGACCATGTTAACAGTTACATCAGCCCATTACAACCACGGAATTTTAGAAGTAATAAGAAAGAAACGAGAACATCTAAATGTGTTAATTATTGGGAATAATCCTATAGAAATTACTTCTATTTATAACAGTTTAAATGAATACAGAGGCAAAAATTACATAGCAGACGTATGTTTCAGCATTAAGGATAGCATATCCCGGATGATTAAAAACAGGCCTGATTGTATTCTTTTGGATGATAACATCATCATTGACAACATCAAATCATTTATTAAAAAGCTCAGGGAAAACTCAAAACTGAGGAATATTCCAATCGTCTTATTAAAAAGCTCAAATTTGAATTTTTCATTTGGAAATGAAGTACAGGACTTCCTTTTAAAAGGAAACTTATCAACTGAAATTCTCAGCAACACCATTGAAAAAAATGTGGTGTCGCTTAAGAAGATATTAAATTAAAATTCCGACATTTTCAAAACAAAATACCCTGACATTTGTCGGGGTTTTTTATTTTCACTTATCTTTGGCATTGTTATGCATAGAATCCTCCACCTTCAATTAACTGCAACTATTAAAATTTAATTGGTTAGGAATTTCAAAAGAATTTAAGATGCCATTACCTAAAGAATTTCAACATCCTTACGAGTTTGATCCAAAATATAAAAAACGTGTTGCGTATTTCTGTATGGAATATGCAATTGATCAACCATTGAAAACCTATTCCGGAGGATTGGGTTTTTTAGCAGGATCACATATGCGCAGCGCCTATGAACTGAAACAAAATGTGATTGCGATAGGAATATTATGGAAATACGGATACTATGATCAGGTTAGAAAAGGCGATCAATCCATGGACTCCCTTTTTCAAGAAAAACTTTATAGCTTTTTAAAAGATACAAATATCGTATTTGATATTGTGATCAACAATCACCCGGTAAAAGTCAAAGCTTTTTACTTACCACCACAGGTATTTGGAAATGTTCCTATGTTCCTGCTGTCTACTGACCTGCCGGAAAATGACTACCTCGCACAGACAACTTCTCATAAATTGTACGACAGCGACCCGGCCGGAAAAGTCGCCCAAAGCATATTACTTGGAGTAGGCGGGGCTAAATTGCTTGACATTATCAACCATGAGACCGAAATATATCATATGAATGAAGCGCATGCGTTGTCGGCGGCGTTTTACCTGTACAGTCAAACCAAAGATGTTAAGAAAATAAAGGAAAAGTTTGTGTTTACCACGCACACTCCGGAAGAAGCCGGCAATGAAAAGCACGATATAAGATTGCTTGACAAGCTTGGGTTTTTCTGTGGCACCCCTTTGGAAGAAGTAAGGAAAATTACCGGCGTTGAAGATGATGTGTTCAACCATTCTCTGGTGGCCCTGAGGCTTTCAAAACTGGCGAACGGCGTATCGAGAATACACGGGGAAGTATCAAATAAAATGTGGGGAAATTACAAAAATATTTGCCCGATTATTTCGATCACTAATGCTCAAAGCAGGAAATATTGGTACGACAGAGATTTGTATGATGCATTAGAAAAGGACAATGATCAAAAAATGGTCAGGAGGAAAATAGAAATGAAAAAGCAACTGTTTGAGGTGGTTGCTGACCAAACAGGCAAATTATTTGACCCGGAAATACTTACCATTGTATGGGGCAGAAGATTTGCAGCGTATAAACGTCCGGATTTAATCGCACAAGACCCGGAAAAATTTGATGAGTTTTTGACAAATCGGGACCACCCGATCCAAATAATCTGGGCCGGCAAACCCTATCCGATGGATTACAATGCTATCAGCATTTTCAACAGCCTTGTTCATACAAGCAAGCGATATAAAAATATGACTGTATTGGTTGGCTATGAACTGAAACTTTCGAAATTGCTGAAAAGTGGTGCTGATATCTGGTTGAATAACCCGAGGCTACCCAGAGAAGCTTCGGGAACCAGCGGTATGACAGCAGCAATGAATGGCGCTATCAACTTCTCAACGTACGATGGCTGGATACCCGAGTTTGCCAAGCATGATGTAAATTCGTTTGTCGTTCCTCCTGTTGATCAAAAATTGCCTATACACCAACAAGATCAATCGGATATGCAAAATTTGCATACGATCCTGGAAAAAGATATCATTCTGAAATATTATGAAAATCAGCCGCAGTGGTTAGAAATTGTCAAAAATAGTATGCATGATGTAGTTCCTTATTTTGATTCGGATAGAATGGCATATCAGTATTACGAAAAGGTATATAATTACCAAAAGATAGGTTAAAGGTTTTATTGTTATATTTGATTAGAAAAGCCGATAATTATCGGCTTTATTTTTTTTCCATCTATTTTATCTTCAGAAATGCATTATCTAACAATTTTTTAAAATTTTATTCGCTTTTAGGGAATTAATTCCGATAAAAATTCATTAATTTTATTGGCGCGTAGCTTGCCATTTTTGAATACAACTCTTGTTATACGTTGCGTTAGTATCTCGCAATAATTTTTCAAATTTTTCTTATTGGACTATTTTAAAAATTAAACTATGAAAAAGCACAAAGTACTGATGCTTGGATGGGAATTCCCTCCCCTTTTCAATGGTGGTCTTGGTATAGCATGCGCCGGATTATGTAACGCCTTGTCCGAATTTGTAGATCTGACACTGGTAGTTCCCAAAATTTCCAAAGAACAAATTAAATCAAAACATAAAATTTTGGGGTTAAATAGACTGAATGAGGAATTTATCGAAAACATTGTCTATGAAGATGTAGCAAAAGAAGTTGAGAAGGTTTATGAGATTGAAATTGAGTTAGATCCGTATTATGTGGAAACACATAAATCTGAAAAAAAAACCTTCATGGAAAAAGAAGTCGAAAAGATTAAAAAACAGAAAGTCGGCCAAATGAGAGAAAAATTCCAGTTTGAAAATCTCTATGGCGACGATGTAATTCAAAAAGTTATTTTTTATGCCGAATTGGTCAAAAAAATAAGTTCAAGCATAGATTTCGATATTATTCATGCTCATGATTGGATGACCTTCCTGGCAGGATTAGAGCTGAAAAAAATGACCGGGAGACCACTTGTTTTACATGTTCATTCACTGGACTATGACCGGGCAGGCAGCGAAAGCAGGGGTTGGATATATGATATTGAAAAAACAGCACTTAATGAAGCCGACCTCATCATGCCGGTCAGCAATTATACAGGCAACATACTCACCAGCCATTATAATATTGGAAAAAACAAAATTCTAACGATCCACAATGGGATTGATTCCGAAAAGGTATACAAAAAGAAAAAATCATTCCCGGAAAAGATGGTACTTTTCATTGGCCGATTAACCGGACAAAAAGGGCCGGAGTACTTTTTAGATATCGCAACCAAGATCTATAAAAAATACAAAGACGTTCGCTTTGTCATTGCCGGAACTGGGGAGAGACTTACTCACCTGCTGGAAGATGGAGCTTACCGGCAAATAGGAAATCGCGTACACTTCACTGGTTTTATTAATAGGGAAAAAATTAAGGAATTGCTTTCCATGGCAGATGTTTACTGTATGCCATCAGTTTCCGAACCGTTTGGGTTGACTGCTTTGGAGGCAGCCCAATTTGAAGTTCCAACGGTGATATCAGAAAGATCGGGTGTCGCAGAAGTGCTAAAAGGTTCTCTCAAAGCCGATTTTTGGGATATCGACCTGATGGTAGAACATATCACACAACTTTTGTCTAACGAACAAAAAAGAAGAGAAATAATTGAAAACAACAAACGGGATTTAGAAAATCTTACCTGGCAAAATGCCGCAAAAGAAGTGGCAAAAGCTTATGATTCATTGTTAAATTAACACCAAACACACAGCTAACATGACCAAAATACTTTTGATGCTCAAAACACATCAGCCAATCAGAATTAATGAGTATTCATTCTTTGATTTAGGTAAACACAAAAACTACTTTAATGAAGGGCTAAACAAATTTATTATCGATCGGGTCACCGATAACAGCTATCTTCCCACGAATAAGCTTTTGAAAAAACTACTCGACAAGTCAGATGGAAAATTTAAAATTTCCATTTCCTTAAGTGGTACCACCATAGATCAATTAGAAAAATATCGTCCGGATGCTATTGAAAGCTTTCAACAATTAATTCAAACGGGAAATGTTGAAGTGCTGAGCGAAACTTATTACCATTCCCTGTCATATTTTTACTCAAAAGCAGAATTTGACGAACAAGTAAATCTTCACAGGAAAAAAATAAAACAGCTTTTTAATGTGTTGCCGGTGACCTTCGTCAACACAGAACTAACTTACAACGATGCCCTGGCAAAAGATGTTCATAATCTTGGATTTTGGGGAATATTAACCGAAGGAGCTGATTGGGCATTAAGAGGTATAAGTACAGATAATTTGTATCTGGGCAAAAATTCTGACATAAATGTATTTTTAAGAAATCACGGGCTATCAAATGATATTGGGTATAGGTTTTCTGACATACGATGGAGGCATTTTCCGTTGAAACACAAAACTTATTACAATTGGTTGTTAAAAAGTGGAGGAGATATTCTCAATCTCTTTCTCGATTTCGAGACATTCGGAGAGCATCACAAGAAAGAAACCGGAATATTTTCGTTTTTCGAAAAATTGACAAATAAGATCTTAAAAAGTAGAAAACTAGAATTTAAAAAATTTCAGGATGTGATCGCCAAAACCTCTGAATTGGACGAAATCCAAGTTCCACAAACTATTTCATGGGCTGACCAGGAAAAAGACCTAACGGCCTGGAGAGGAAATGCTATGCAATATGAAGCATTATTGAGGTTGTACGAAATGGAAGCGGCCGTAAAAAATGCAAAAGACCATGAAATACTAAGCACATGGAGAAATCTGCAGACTTCCGATCATTTTTACTATATGAGTACCAAAGGGTTAACTGATGGAGATGTTCACAATTATTTCAGTCCTTTTTTCAGCCCCCACGATGCTTATCGCTATTACATGAATATTTTATCGGATTTTGAAATTTTGTTAAATACTTCACATCGGGTGGTTTCGCCAAAATTTGGTTAACCAACCTTTTTCATCACCAAAGCAGTCCTGTTAGGCAGATAAATACTCAATTTATCTGCCTCTAATGTGCTGTAAGTAATTGAATCATCCACCCTGTTATGACCCCCGAATTCACTTGCGTCGGAATTGAGCATCATTTTGTAGTCACCTTTTCCGATCGAATGGAAACGATAGTCGGCGATTGAATTGCCTGGATGGAAGTTAAACGCAAAGACTAAATTAGCTCTCTCAAATACGATCACCTGATTGGTGGGGTCCATATTCAATTGTCTCCCCTGAAATGAAGATAAAACATCATATTTTTTAATTAGATGGATCATTGCCCTGTCAAAGTTATTGAGAAACTTATACTTCAGTTTATCAGAATCAACCAGTGACCATTGACGCCTGGTATACTTATAGCTCCAATTATTGCCTTCTCTTGGAAAATCCACCCACTCCGGGTGTCCAAATTCATTGCCGATAAAGTTAAGATAAGCCTCACCTCCCAATGAAGCAGTAAACAACCTTATCATCTTGTGTAAGGCTAATCCGCGGTCTATAACCACATTATCGTCATCAGCCTGCATGTGATAGTACATTTCTTTGTCCATTAACCAGAACGCAACGGTCTTATCTCCAACTATTGCCTGATCATGCGATTCGGCATAAGCAACCGTTCTCTCTTTCCATCGTCTATTGGTCATTACACTCCACAGTTCATCGATATTCCAATCTTCATCTCTTTTTTCCTTCAGGTATTTGATCCAAAAATCCGGGATACCCATTCCCAACCTGAAATCAAAGCCAATGCCCCCGTCTTCCACTTTTCTGCATAAGCCCGGCATGCCACTCATATCTTCGGCTATGTTTATGGCATCCTTTTTTAACTCATGAGTAAGTGTGTTAGCCAGCTGCAGATAAACGAGGGAGTCCCAATCTACCTGATGAACAAAATATTTATCGTAATGATCAAATTGAGTGAAATCTCCATGATGGAAATACAACATAGATGTAATTCCGTCAAATCGAAAACCATCGACGTGGAATTCCTTGATCCAGAACTTCACATTTGAAAGCAGGAACTGTAACACCTCCGGCTTGCCGTAGTTGAACAATTTCGAATCCCAGGTGCTGTGATATCCACGCCCCCCGGCATGAAAATATTGATCGCCAGATCCGTCAAATTCATTTATACCTTCTGAAAAATTTTTCACGGAATGGGAATGAACCAGGTCAATGATCACGGCCATACCCATGTTATGAGCCGCATTTACCAGGTTTTTAAATTCTGTCGGAGTACCAAAGCGACTGGAAACAGCAAAAAAGTTGGACACGTGATAACCAAAAGACCCATAATAGGGGTGCTCCTGAATGGCCATAAGTTGAATGGTATTGTATCCCAGATCTTTAATTCGAGGTAAAATATTTTCCGTAAACTCATTGAAACTGCCCACTTTTTCAGCCTCCTGAGCCAGACCCACATGTGCCTCATAAATCAGAGGGGATTTGTTAACGGCCTTCAGATCAAATTTTTGATCTGTCCATTTAAAACCATCATTTAGATTCCAGGCTTGTCCCACAAAATCATGTGTTGCAGGATCTTGCACCGTGCGGAATATATAAGCGGGAATTCGATCTCTGGCTGAATTTTCCGAGACCACGTGAACTTTTAATAAACTCCTTTCCTTTAGTTCATCTGACCTGACAAATATTTCCCATATGCCATTGTCCGTCTTGTTAAGCGGATGCGAATCTTTGTCCCAGTTATTGAATTCTCCAATTAACGATAAAGATTTAGCCGCCGGTGCCCACTCTCTGTACCACCAACCTTTTTTAGCTTTATCAAAATTTAATCCCAGATATGTGTAGGCATCACTGATTTTATCCAGCCCCTTCCATTCGGATTTTATATAATTCAATCTGTCATTAAATCTTTTTATTCTGCTATCAATTTCATCTACATAGGGTTCCAGCCAGGGATCATCCTTGACCAATTGAGGAATGTTGTCCATAACAAAATACTTTAGGATAAATTATTAAACAGAGATAATGAAATAAAAAGAAAGGAAAAAATCAAAACCCTAATAAATGAAAAAGAGGGACAAAATTGCCCCCCCTTTTCAACATCAACCAAACAACCAAAAAATTATCTTATTGTGTATATAACAATTTCTAATTGGAATTAAATAATTAATTGTCTTTACAACAATTTTATGCTAAGTAAAACACTTTTTTTACAATAATCAAAATAAATATGAAAAAATATGTGATTTTTTGAAAATAGTTATTCGACCGAAAAAATGTCGATTTTCTTTCGATATGGACACTTTTTTTAAAAAATAAGTTAAAGGTATGTTATAAATTAGGGGACAAATTTCAGGTTTTTTTTTAAAAATGAATCAGGCGGGATAAATCCCGCCCAATTACTGCTTTATAGAATCACCCTTCAACTATGTTCAACTTTAAAAATTAGCCTCAGCTAATACTTCGCCATTTTGTACGACCTCAAATTTGACATCTTTTCCAAATGATTTTGAAAGATCATACATTCTTGAGAAGCTGTTCTTAATATCTATCAAATCACCATATACTAATTTTCCATACTTGTCATAGATATTAACCGCAATAGGATCAACGATTTCTCCTATCACCTTAACTGAGTATTTATCTCCTTCTTCCTTCACGACGCTTGCTTTAATGTATCTCAAATCTTCTTCCGAAGGAGCTACTTTAACCTTTTCTGAAACTACCTTTTTATTGTCAATTATCTCAAACTCATATTCACCTACCGGCAATTTTGATAAATCGTAGGCTTTTTTAAATGATTTTGAATTTTTGATAGATTCAGAAAATAGCCTGGTGCCTTCCTGATTGTAGATGTTCACTTTAACTTTGCATTCACCATCACTTAAATAGGTGAGTTCTACTTTGTCAGACTCTACCGACGATACCTTTACATCTTTCACATCGCCAGTCGTTGTTGCAAATGTTGTAGCACTTAATACTATACCAAATACTACTGTTAAAAAGAATTTTTTCATTTCCGAATAGTTTTAGACCTCTGTTGTTTTTGTTTGTGTACAATGCAAATATACGAGTACTTATTTGAATGGTTTGCAACAAAATGGGGGATCCCTATTACATTTTTATCAAAAACATCCCAAATTTTGAAATATTTAAAACCGAGCCCTTTGGGTTTAACTTATTTGCACAAGTCACCATTACTTCATCGGTTAATTGTAATTTTTACAATAAGTATTTTTTTGACTTAATAAATTCATAACATATAAGATGGAAATTGTGCAAAAAGCTTTTGAACCTTACATGAAAATGTCATTTTTGAGCTGATTATTATTTAAAATAATAATTAAAAATTGGACGAAACGTTGCCTTTAATAGATAAAAATAATTCAATAATTGAAAATTTTCTATCTATTTTGCTTTTTCATTAAAAAAATAAAATTTGTGAGTTACTATAGGTGCAAAGCAAAAATTTCATTTCGAAATTTTCATTTTTAGATAGATACGAAAGCAAAAAGCCTTTCCGGCTATCAGAAAGGCTTCAGATGGGGGTGGGTGGAAGACCGGACTCGAACCGGCGACCTCCTGAACCACAATCAGGCGTTCTAACCAACTGAACTACATCCACCAAATTAAATGGAGTGCAAAGGTATATGATAACCATTTATTTGCAAAATCCTGAAATAAAAATATTAGCGGCTTATCTGTTAAATTCCAACCTGCATCCGGTGTTTGATTCGTCAAATTCGCCAAGTGAGTAAACAAGGTTCCCGCTTACGATCGTATGCAGTATCCGCGAGTGAAAAAGCTGGTCTTCAAAAGGTGACCACCCACACTTTGACAAGATATTGTCTTTTTTTACCATCCATGGATCATTTATGTCAACAACTACCAAATCTGCCCAATATCCTTCCCGAATAAATCCTCTTTTATCTATTTGAAATAATTTAGCCGGATTATGACACATTTTTTCTACGATTCGCTCGATGTTCAATTTACCGGATCGGTAATATTCGAGCATCGCTACCAAACTATGTTGAATTAACGGACCTCCTGAAGGAGCTTTAAAGTAACTATTGTTCTTCTCCTCCAGCGTATGAGGTGCGTGATCAGTAGCAATCACATCTATTTTATCTGTTAAAAGGGCATCTAAAATCGCCGCTTTATCTTTTGGCTCTTTGATCGCAGGGTTCCATTTTATCAATGTTCCCTTTTCATTGTAATCATTTTTATCGAACCACAAATGATGAACACATGCCTCTGCCGTTATCTTCTTTTTTTCCAACGGAATGTCTTCAAACAGCCCCAATTCTTTTGCCGTAGAAATATGCAAAACATGAAGTTTCGTGTTGAATTTTTTAGCCAACTCAACG
>Ga0210144_1001352_pt1 | contig 10309 bp, 8 predicted proteins | sample Muzzi_PWA_D2_FD_185532 | JGI IMG/M metagenome (GOLD analysis project Ga0210144, IMG submission 185532) | Wetland microbial communities from San Francisco Bay, California, USA, that impact long-term carbon sequestration - Muzzi_PWA_D2 (SPAdes) | ecosystem: Environmental > Aquatic > Marine >...
GTCGTCCGCCACCTCCACCGTCCCGGTCTCCGGATCATGCACGACCCCGCCCTGTGCATCGGTGCGGATGGTGTGCACGAACATCATCGATTCGATGCGATCGAACTGGCTGTCCATGACCTGTGCGATCTGCGCATCGGTCATGCCATCGTAGATCATGATGCGGCCGCGCGCCTCGGCATCCAGCTGACTGGCCGGCGGCTCGAACAGCAGGCGCTCCTGCCACTTGTCCGCGGCAGCTGCCGGTTGCATGCCACACAGTGTGACCAGTATCGCCAGAACCAGACTGTAAAACGTGTGCTCTTTCAGGGTATTCATGATTGCGTCCTCCTGCCTGTGGTTGCCATGTAACCGGGCGGGTTCTGCTCGCTGATCCGGTTGCCATATGCTGTAATTAGCAGTGCGCGCAAACGGATTTATCGCGGCTGGCTGACGCTTTTCCGATGAATATATTAATCAAATATTTTCAATAGCCTGCAGGCTGACATGACGAATACGGCGGCACCTTTTCACGGGCAAAACAGCCGGCAAGACAGCGCCAGGCCGCCCCCGGGGGACCTTCAGACAGGCTTTGTCCTGGACGGCTGGACCGTACAACCGGCGCTGACCCGGGTCACGCGCGACGGTATCGACACCCGGCTGGAGCCCAGGGTCATGGACGTGCTGGTCTACCTTGCGCGGCACCAGGGCCAGCTGGTGAGTCGCGAGGAGCTGGAGGCCTCGGTCTGGGCCGGCAGCATCGTCAGCTACGATGCCCTCACCGGCGCTATCCAGAAACTGCGCAAGGCCTTCAATGACGACCCACGCCGGCCACGCGTGATCGAGACCCTGTCGAAGAAAGGCTACCGGCTGGTGGCACCGGTCGTGCCGCTGGACGGCACAGCGGCGGCCACCCCGGTTCCCGCCCGCCCGGCCACGCCTCCGGCAACCCGCCGGCACCTGCGCTGGCCGGTCGCAGGCGCTGGCCTGGTCATCCTGCTGCTCGCCCTTGCCGGCATCCGCCTGCTGGACAAGCCAGCGACGTCGCCGCCCGTCATGCCGTCCGAGCCCAACAGCATCGCCGTGCTGCCATTCGACAACCTGAGTCGTGACCCGGCCAAGGACTATTTCTCCGACGGCATGACCGACGAACTGATCACCGGCCTGGCCAAGCACCCGGATTTGCTGGTGATCGCGCGCGACTCCAGCTTCATGTACCGGGACAGCGTGGCCGATCCCGGCACCATCGCCGGCCAGCTCAATGTGCGCTACCTGCTGCAGGGCAGCGTGCGTCGCGACGGCAACCAGGTGCGCATCAACGCGCAACTGCTCGACAGCCGCAAGGGTTCTCTGGTGTGGGCGGAGTCCTATGACGGCACACTGGACGATATCTTTGCGCTGCAGGACCGGATTACCGGACAGATCGTGACTTCACTGACGGCCCGGATTACCGGCAGCGGGACAAACACCGCGCGCAGCACCGGCAACATCGAGGCCTACGATAATTTTCTGCTCGGGCGAAAGCATTTCTACCTGTATCACAACCGGGAAGAGAACAGGAAGGCGCGCGAATTCTTCACCACCTCGATCCGCTTCGACGAGCGCTTCGCCATGGCCTGGGCCATGCTGGCGTGGACCCACGTGTTCGATGCCATGAACGGCTGGAGCGACGACCGGGTGAAATCGCTGCAACTGGCGCTGGAACAGGCCACGCATGCGCTTGACCTGGAACAGGCACTGCCGGTCGCCTACTGGGTGCGCGGCCTGTCCTACCGGGAGATGGGTGAATACGTCAAGGCAATGGTGGAGGCCGAAAAGGCTATCGAATACGATCCGAATTACGCCAATGCGCACGTGCTGCTCGCCACGCTGCTGTACTTTGCCGGCCGTCCGGAAGAAGGCCTGGAAAAAATGCTCAAGGCCATGCAGATCCACCCGCACCACCCGTTCAACTACACCTTCCACCTCGGCCAGGCCTACTTCATTCTGCACCGCTACGACGAGGCCATCGCTGCCCTGCGCAAGGCATCCGACAGCAATCCGGCCTCGGAACGGGTTCATGTCTGGCTGGCCGCCTCCCTGGCCCGCAACCGGAACCCGGAAGATGCGCAGTGGGAGGCTACCCAGGTGCATACGCTGAATCCGGAGTTTTCCATGCAGCGCATGTCGGAATCACTGCCCTTCAAGAACCCGGATGACCGGGAATTCTTTCTCGACAGCCTGCGCATGGCGGGATTTTCCTGACCAGCCGGCGTTAACCCTGCAAACCGTCCAGCCGCCCCGTCACGGTGTGCCGTGCCGCATTCTGCCCGACCGGTGCCTAGCCGTACACATCGTCCTGGCGGCGCAGGAATTCCTGGTATTCGATGTAATGGCTGCCATCGCAGGAAAACACCAGTCCGACCATGCCGTTGATGATATTCAGCGAGCCGGAACGCAGGTAGATCGAATCATCCTTGTGGCGCATCGTGCTGAGCACGACCAGCACATCGCGCACGCGCCCCGGCGGTACCGAGGCGTTGATCGGGTAATTCCGCACCGGAAACAGGTCCGGGAAGTCCGGCGCGAGAAATTCCTCTTTCAGGTACACCTGGTAGTTATACGGGTCGGCCATGGACCATAACGTGACCTGGCCACTCGAAAAATGAATCTTGGCGTGGAATATGCCGCGTTCCCGAAGCAGCAGATCAATCGTTGTCAGTACCGCATCGAGGTGGTCGTCGAACTCGTTGTTCACGCGCGACTGGCTGAACAGGAACTGACGAATTGACGGGTCTCCACGAATCTGTAACCAGCGTTTGGACATATTCAAGCCTCCGCCTGAAATCCCTGTCGCGACAGCAGCAAAAAACGTTCCAACAGTGCTGTGACTGATTTATAACCAGTTATTCTCAGCCGGCCCGCAATCCGCGCACGTCATTGGTGCGGCGCGCGCCATTCCGGCACAGCCTGCAACTAGCGTTGCCGTGAGCGTGCGATATGCAGCGCATGCCCGCCTACCGCGAGCGCTGCCTCGTGCAATGCCTCGGACAGCGTGGGATGCGCGAAAACCGTGCGGGCAATATCCTCGCTGCTGGCACCGAACTCCATGGCCAGTACCGCCTGCCCGATCAGTTCGGAGGCATGCATGCCCAGGATATGCACCCCGAGCACGCGGTCGGTGCCGGCGTCGGCCAGCACCTTGACCATGCCCTCGCCGGCATGCAATGCGCGGGCACGACCGTTGGCGGCGAACGGGAAGATGCCGCTGCGATATTCCACACCGGCCTGCTGCAGGGCGGCCTCGGTGTTGCCGACCCATGCGATCTCGGGATGCGTATAGATCACCGAGGCAATGGTGTCGTAGTTCAGGGTGCTGTTCTGCCCGGCGATGCGCTCGGCCACCATGACGCCTTCCGCGGACCCCTTGTGCGCCAGCATCGGGCCGCGCACCGCGTCACCGATGGCATACACACCCGGCAGGCTGGTGGTACAAAACTCGTCGACATGCACGTAACCACGTTCGTCCAGCACCAGGTCGGCCTCCGCATCCGCAAGCCCCTCGCTGTTTGGCTGGCGGCCGACCGCGACTATCAGCCGGTCGATGTCGAGAGTGTGCTCACCCTGCCCGTCGCGGTAGCTGACTTCAAGCGCATCACCCTGCGCTTGCGTGGCCAGCACGCACGCGCCGAGGCGGATATCGAGCCCCTGCTGCCGGTACAGCTTGAGTGCCGCACCGGCAATCTGCGTATCGGCCATGGCGAGGAACGTCTCCTGCGCCTCGAGCAATACCACGTCCGCTCCCAGGCGGCGCCAGACGCTGCCCAGCTCGAGGCCGATGACACCGGCGCCGATGATACCGAGGCGACGCGGCACGCTTTGCCAGTCGAGCGCACCGGCCGAATCAACCACGACATCGCCGCGCAGGGGTGCAGCATCCAGCGCGACCGGCGTCGAGCCAGGCGCCAGGATGACATGCCCGGCACCGAGCTTGCGTATGCTGCCGTCCTGCTGCGTTATTTGAACCGTATTGCCGCGCTGCAGCTGGCCGCGTCCCGGCAACCAGTCGATACCGGCGGACCTGAACAGTACGCCGATACCGCCGGTCAGATCACGCACGATGCTGTCCTTGCCGGCCATCATGGCAGGCACATCCAGTGTCATGCCCTCGCAATGCAGTCCCTGTGCACTGTTGCCCTTGCGCATGCGCTCATACAGCCCGGAACTCTCCAGCAGGGCCTTGGAGGGGATGCAGCCGACATTCAGGCACGTACCGCCCGGAACCGGCCTGCCGTCTCGGTCGAGCCAGTCATCGACGCAGGCGGTATGCAGGCCCAGCTGTGCGCAGCGGATCGCCGCCACGTAACCGGCCGGGCCGGCACCAATAACAACGACGTCGTAGTGATCACTCATCACGGCAGTCCGGATACATGAATCCCTGTAAATGCCTCATCACAGACCCAGCAACATTCCGGCCGGATCTTCCAGCTGGTCGACGATAGTCTTCAGGAAAGTCACCGCACTCTTGCCGTCGACGATGCAATGATCATAGGTCAGCGCGAGATACATGACCGGACGAATCACCACGTTGCCGTTTTCCGCCACCGGGCGGTCCTGGATGCGGTGCATGCCGAGAATGGCGCTCTGTGGCGGATTCAGGATTGGCGTTGACAGCATGGAACCGAACACCCCGCCATTGGTGATCGAGAAGGTGCCGCCGGTGATCTCGTCGATGGTCAGCTTGCCCGACTGGCCGCGCGTTGCGAAATCGAGGATCTGCTGCTCGATCTCGGCAAGACCCATGAATTCGGCATCGCGCAGGACCGGCACCACCAGGCCGCGCTCGGTGCTGATAGCCACGCCTATATCGCAAAACCCGTGATAGACAATATCGTCGCCATCGATCGAGGCATTGATGTCCGGGTGCCGGCGCAGCGCCTCGCAGGCGGCGCGCACGAAAAACGACATGTAGCCGAGCCGTACACCATGGGTTTGCTCGAAGGCATCACGGTGCCTGTCGCGCAGCGTCTTCACCGGCAGCATGTTGACCTCGTTGAAGGTGGTCAGCATGGCGGTCTGTTGTGTTGCGGCCAGCAATCGCTCGGCGACACGCGCACGCAGTCGTGACATCGGCACACGTTTTTGCGGGCGCTGTTCGGCATCGGCCACCGGCGACGGGACTGGCTGCGGGGCCGGCTGCGGGGCGGCGGGCGGTGTCTGTTGCCGGTCGAGGTGTTCGAGTACATCCGACTTGGTGATGCGACCGTGCTTGCCACTGCCGAAGATATGACGTGGATCGAGATCGTGATCGGCCACCAGCTTGCGCACTGCGGGGCTCAACTGCCCTGCGTTGTCAGACGCCACGGGGGTGGGGGGCGGCACGGCCCCGCGCGTCGTGGCGGCAGCCGGTTCGGCAGACCCGTTGCTCTTGATGGTGCCGATGACCTGGCCGGCGACTACCGTTGCTCCATCCTCGATGAGGATTTTTTCCAGTACACCGTCCTCGGGGGCCGGGACCTCCAGCACCACCTTGTCGGTCTCGATATCGACCAGCGCCTCGTCACGCCGGATCGTGTCACCGGGCTGCTTGTGCCAGCACACCAGTACACCGTCCTGCACCGACTCCGGCAACGCGGGCACCTTTAGCTCAGTCGCCATTATGCATCAAGCCCCCGTTGCTGATGTATTGCATCATGCAGGCGTGTTATTGCAGGCCCAGCGCCTGTTTGACCAGTCGTTCCTGCTGCTGCACATGCAGACTGGCATATCCGACCGCCGGAGCCGACAGCGGTTCGCGGCCAGTATAGATAAGTTTGTTTTGCTCGCCAATCAACTCCTCGAACTTGTGGCGCATGGCATACCAGGCGCCCTGGTTCTGCGGCTCTTCCTGGCACCAGACAAATTCCTGCAGATTGTCGTAACGGGCGAGTTCCTCGCGCAACAGCCGCCACGGGAACGGGTACAGCTGCTCGATGCGCACCAGTGCCACGTGATCCAGCCCCGCGCTGCGCCTGCGCTCCAGCAGGTCGTAATAGACCCTGCCGCTGCACAGTACCAGCCGCGTGATGGCGGATGTGTCCTGCGCATCCACATCGCCCAGTACCGGGCGAAAACGGCCCTGCGCCAGTTCCTCGAGGCTGGAGGTGGCAAGCTTGTGGCGTAACAGGCTTTTCGGTGACATCACCACCAGCGGGCGGCGTAACGGCCTGATCATCTGGCGGCGCAGCATGTGGAACATCTGAGCCGGTGTGGTCGGGTTGCAGACCTGGATGTTGTGGTCCACGCACAGTTGCAGGAAACGTTCGAGACGCGCGGACGAATGTTCCGGTCCCTGTCCCTCGTAGCCGTGCGGTAACAGCAGGGTCAGGCCGCACAGCCGCCCCCACTTGGCCTCACCGGAGGCAATAAACTGGTCGATCACCACCTGGGCGACATTGGCAAAATCACCGTACTGCGCCTCCCAGACGGTCAGCGATTCCGGCTCGGTCGTGGCGTAGCCGTACTCGAAGGCCAGCACCGCCTCCTCCGAGAGCATGGAGTCGAACACCAGGAACGGCGGCTGGTCGTCGGCAATGTTTTTCAGTGGCACCCAGATGTCGTGGTTCTGCTGGTTATGCAGTACCGCATGGCGATGGAAGAAGGTGCCGCGCTCGCTGTCCTGGCCGGTGAGGCGGATCGGGAACCCCTGTCTGAGCAGGCTGGCGAACGCCAGCGCCTCGGCAAACCCCCAGTCGACGGGCAACGCGCCGGCTGCCATCTTGCGCCGGTCGTCCATGATCTTGGCCACGCGCGGATGCAGCGCGAAGCCGACCGGCACCTGCTGCAGACACTCGGCCAGTTCCACCAGTGTGGCGCGTTCGATCGTGGTATCGCAGGATTCATCCCAGCTGTGTCCGAGGTAGGATTTCCATTTCACCGCGACCGATCCATCCATCGGCTTGCCCAGCACCACGGCGGGGGTGACACTCTGGCCGGCATCCAGCAGTGCACGGTATTCGAGGATCATGTTATCGGCCTGTGGCGCATCGATCACACCGCTGCGCACCAGACGCTCGGCATACAGCATGCGCGTGGTCGGCAGTTCGCGGATTTCCTGGTACATCATGGGCTGGGTGGCGGCCGGTTCATCGGCCTCGTTATGACCGTGACGCCGGTAGCACACCAGGTCAATCACCACGTCCTTCTTGAAGGTCATGCGGTAATCGAGGGCCACCCGGGTGACGAACAGCACCGCCTCGGGATCGTCCCCGTTGACATGGAATATGGGTGCATTGACCATCTTGGCCACGTCGGTGCAATACAGTGTCGAACGCTGGTCGCGTGCCTGGCTGGTCGTGAAACCGATCTGGTTGTTGATGACGATGTGCACGCTGCCACGCGTGGTGAAGCCGCGCAGCCCGGACATGTTCAGGGTCTCCATGACCACGCCCTGGCCGGCAAAGGCTGCATCACCGTGAATCACCACCGGCAGGATCAGGTCACCCTCGTTGTCGCGGTAACGCTGCTGTCGCGCGCGTACCGAGCCCTGCACAACCGGCGCCACGATTTCCAGGTGCGACGGATTGAAGGCCAGGGCGAGGTGCACCTGTCCGCCCGGTGTATCGATATTCGAGGAAAAACCCTGGTGATATTTCACGTCACCGCTGGTGAGCTTGTGTTCCTGCTGGTCCTCGAATTCAGAAAACAGCATGGATGGCAATTTGCCGAGGATGTTCACCAGTACGTTCAGTCGTCCGCGATGCGACATGCCGATGACGATTTCCTTGATGCCGCAGGCGCCGGAGCCCTCGATCAGGTCGCCCATCAACGGGATCAGGCTCTCGCCGCCCTCCAGCGAGAACCTTTTCTGGCCCACGTAGCGTGCATGCAGGTAGCGCTCTATTCCCTCCGCCGCGCTCAGCCGCTGCAGCAGCCAGCGCCGCCGCTGCGGCTCAATGTGCGGGTGTGACTGCACGCTCTCCAGGCGCTGCTGCAGCCAGCGTTTCTCCGCCGTCTCGGTAATGTGCATGTATTCCGCGCCAACGGTGCCGCAGTAGGTGCGATTCAGCGCGATCAGGATGTTTTCCAGTGTCGCGGTTTCCGGTCCCACCAGTGAGCCGGTGCGAAACACGGTGTCGAAATCGCGCTCCGTCAGCTCGTAGGTCGCCAGGTCCAGCTCGCGGACCGGCTCGGGATCACGGCGTGACAGCGGGTCGGTCCGGGCAAACTGGTGGCCACGGAAACGGTAGGCATTGATCAGCTGCAGTACCCTGACCTGCTTGCGCTCGTGTTCAAGACTGGCAGCCTCGTCCCGGCCCCGGCCGGGCACCGGCTGCGAACGGCGACGACCGGTGATGCGCGCGAACTCGGCGCGCAGTTGTGAATGCAGTACTGTATCCACCGCCTGGCCATTGACTTGCGGCAGGGCATCGAAGTAGTCGCGCCAGCTTTCCGATACGGACTCCGGATCCTGCAACCAGGCCTCGTAGAGGGACTCCAGCCAGATGCTGTTGTCGCCGTCGAGCAACGAGCCCTGTTGCAGCGTTGTCATATCTGGTTTGCCCATGAATGTGGTAACCCGGCTGGTTGCGCCTGAAATGCCGCCCGTCCCTCTTATATATACGATATCGTTGCAGGCAGACTTTCCTTTAGACGCGCCCGTCACGCAGATGTTTCATTTAATTACCGTTTCCACGTCCTGTAAAGCAGGGGGTGTGATGGCTCCAGTACCGGCCGCCGCAGCCGATACATCCCCCGGCATGCAATGACAGGGAACGGTTATGCGGCACTCGCCCCAATCCGGCTTTTCACTGATCGAACTGGCGATCGTGTCCGTCGTCTTCTGCCTGTTCATGGTTCTGGCCGTTCCGGCCTGGCTCGAGGTTTCGGAGCGCGCCCGGGTCTCCACGGGCCTGCGGGTGGCCGCACGGCTACAGCAGGCAGTCAGTGAATTCGCCGCCGTGCACGATGACATGCCGGACAGCAATGCCCGGGCAGGCGTGGGGGAGGCCGGTTCCTTCGCCGATCGCACCATTCTATCCGTGAGTATCGAAGCCACCCCCGCGCCCGGCACGGTCAGGGTCGCCTACCGGCACTTCGGCAGCATGGCGAAAGGTGACTCGCTGCTGCTGATCCCCACCCGCTACGGCGCCACCCTGCTGTGGCACTGCACCAGCCTGACCGTTACTGCCACACTGCTGCCATCGGACTGTCGCTGAGAAATCCGGCGGCGAAAAAAAAAGGGCCGCATGAGCAGCCCTTTTCAGTGTTGCGGCATCCGTTACCGGCTGTTGCTGACCATGTACTCGATAGCCGCCTTCAGTTCGTCGTCGGAACAGTCCATGCACGTTCCGCGCGGCGGCATGGCATTCAGGCCGTTGGTTGCGCTGGCAAGCAGGCCGTCGATACCCTTGGCGGCACGTGGCGCCCAGGCCGCGGCATCGCCAAACTTCGGCGCACCGGCCACACCGGTGCCATGGCAGGCCGCGCAACTGGCGGTGTAGACCTGTTCACCCGACCGGGGTCCGGCAGCGGCCGCGGGTTCAGCAGCCGCTGCAGCGGCCGGGGCCGGGGCGGGGGACGATTCACCGGCAACATTGACCTGCCCGACCGGCTTGATGTTCTCGATGACCACGTCATCCGGGGCGTATTCGGTCACTTCGCTGGTCAGATTGCTGGCGATGATGATGAGCACGATCATGAGCACGAACAGGCCGCCCATGATGGCGAAGAAGGTGGAATAGAACTGTTTATCCTGGCTCAAGAGTGCTCTCCTGGTAATTGGGCGTTCCGGGTGCTGCCATGCCGTGGCAGCGAATGCGCGGCATTATAACCAGAAAGGTATAGGCTGGAAAATTGTCGATTTTGATACGCATCAAGCACATCCTCCCATAGACCCGGCCCGGTCGCGGCGTTATCCTGTCGCCCCGCTCCCCACCCGCCCCGATCCGGGCTAAAGTCGGTGCGGGGCCGCTGCACATGTCCACGGGGCACAGCAGCGCATGCAAACCATCAGCGCCCGTAGCTCAGTTGGATAGAGTGTCGGTTTCCGAAACCGAAGGTCACAGGTTCGAATCCTGTCGGGCGCGCCAGATACCGAAGACCGGTACCGGAAGGTGCCGGGTTTCATCAGCCGGCCGACAGGGTTCGAACCTGTGAAACAGGTTCGACCAGCCACCGGAAGGTGGCGCAGAACGCCGTCGCCAGCGACGGCGGCCCGTTGGGCGAGGGCCACGGGCCCGAGTCATCCTGTCGGGCGCGCCAGATACCGAAGACCGGTACCGGAAGGTGCCGGGTTTCATCAGCCGGCCGACAGGGTTCGAACCTGTGAAACAGGTTCGACCAGCCACCGGAAGGTGGCGCAGAACGCCGT
>Ga0210144_1001354_pt1 | contig 10293 bp, 9 predicted proteins | sample Muzzi_PWA_D2_FD_185532 | JGI IMG/M metagenome (GOLD analysis project Ga0210144, IMG submission 185532) | Wetland microbial communities from San Francisco Bay, California, USA, that impact long-term carbon sequestration - Muzzi_PWA_D2 (SPAdes) | ecosystem: Environmental > Aquatic > Marine >...
CGGGCTGTTTTCAGAAAGGCTCGCGGCTGTCGCTGATCCGGAGACGCTGAAGGATGCCAAGACACGCCTGCAGGAGTTTCTGCAATCCCGCCAGATGGCGCTGCCCGAGTACACGGTCATCGAGGTGAGCGGTGAGGCACACGCCCAGTCATTCCGGGTGCAATGTGTTCTCGGAGACAGCCAGATTGCGCCCACGCAAGGCAGCGCCAGGAGTCGCCGTCAGGCCGAGCAGAAGGCCGCCGGCAAGATGCTCGAACAACTGGAAAATGCAGGCTGAACACATGCCAGGCGATTATCGCTGTGGTTATATAGCCCTCGTCGGACGCCCCAACACGGGCAAGTCGACGCTCCTCAATCGCCTCATCGGACAGAAGATCAGCATCACCTCGCGGCGTCCCCAGACGACCCGCCATCGCATCATCGGCATCAAAACGCTCGCAAACGCACAGCTCGTGTATGTGGATACGCCCGGCCTGCACGGTTACAGCGGACGCGCCATGAACCGGCACATGAACCGCACGGCCAGCATGGCGATCCGGGATGTGGATGTCGTGGTGTTCCTCGTCGAGGGCCTGCGCTGGTCGCCCGATGACGACCTGGTGCTGACCGAACTGGAACGCCTCGACTGCCCGGTGATACTCGCCGTCAACAAGGTGGATCTGATCGCCGACAAGGAAATTTTGCTGCCGGGGCTGCAGGCTCTTTCTGACAAGCGCGTCTTTACCCAGATCATCCCGCTGTCGGCTCGCAGGGGCGATAACGTGGCGGAGCTGGAGAGCTGCGTGGAATCGTTGTTACCGCTTGGTGCGCCATTTTTTCCCGACGACCAGGTCACCGACCGCAGCGAGCGTTTTCTGGTGGCCGAACGCATCCGCGAAAAACTGTTCCGCAAGTTGACCAAAGAACTGCCCTACGGCCTGAGCGTGGAAGTGGAGCATTTCCGCCGTGAACGCTACACCCTGCATATCCATGCCCTGATCTGGGTGGAGCGTCAGAGCCAGAAGAGCATCGTCATCGGGAAGCAGGGGGCGGTGCTGCGCGAAGTCGGCCAGCAGGCCCGCATTGAAATCGAGAAAATGCTGGATAGCAAGGTGAACCTGAAGTTGTGGGTGAAGGTCAAGGAGGGCTGGGCGGATGATGAACGAGCCCTGAAGAGTCTGGGTTATTCCGATGACGGTTAATGCCGGTTCGTTCGGCTATGCGCGCTCTGCCGCCGTTGCACGCCTGCAGGGAGCAATTGACGGCTAGCAATGATTACCTGCTTCGACAGGCTCCTGGCATGAGCAACCGCTCTCTGGTCGCGCTCGAGCCGGCCTACGTCCTGCATCACTATCCCTACCGTGATTCCAGCCTGCTGCTGGAGGTGTTCTCCCGGCATCATGGCCGGGTGGGCCTGGTGGCGCGCGGCGCCCGTTCGGCCCGGGCGCGCTGGCGCGGCCAGCTGCAGGGCTTCAGTCCCCTGCTGCTGTCATGGAGCCTGCGCGGCGAACTGGGCACACTGACCGGGCTCGATACCCGGGGTGTGAATGTGACACCGGCCGGCCGGCATCTGCTGAGCGCGTACTATCTCAATGAGTTGATCCTGCGGCTGCTGGCGCGCCATGATCCCCACCCGGGAATTTTCGATGCCTACGAGCAGGCGCTGCAGGAACTTGACGGACGCGAAGAACCGGCGCTGCGGATCTTCGAGAAACGCCTGCTCGATGAGCTCGGTTATGGCCTGTTGCTCGACCGGACGGCGGATTCCGGCCAACCGGTTGAACCGGAAGCGACCTATGCCTACCAGCTGGAGCAGGGGCCGGTCCGGTGCGATAATCCCGCGGATTCGGGGCTTTATCTGCGTGGATCGAGTCTGCTCTCCCTGCATCACGAGGCGCTCGCCGAACCGCAGGCCGGCCGCGATGCGAAACGCCTGCTGCGGGCGGCGCTGTCGATCTACCTCGGGTCGAGGCCGCTCAAAACACGTGAGGTGTCGCGGCGACTGGTGACATTCACCGCAGCGGGACGGGAGACGCAGGAGCCGCGCGACATCCGTTGACGACAGGGAAGGGGAGAGAAGAGGGTTTATGGCGATTGATTCGGATATTCTGCTGGGCGTCAATATCGACCACGTGGCGACCCTGCGCCAGGCACGGGGTACGCGCTATCCGGACCCGGTGCAGGCGGCCATCGAGGCCGAACAGTCGGGCGCCGACAGCATTACCCTGCACCTGCGCGAGGACCGGCGGCATATCCAGGAGCGCGATGTCACCCTGTTGAGCGACATCCTGCAGACGCGACTGAATCTGGAAATGGCCGTGACCGATGAGATGCTCGCCTTCGCCGAGCGTCTGCAACCGGCGGATTGCTGCCTGGTGCCGGAGCGGCGGGAAGAATTGACCACGGAGGGCGGCCTGGATGTCGCTGGCCAGTTACCGCGCATCCGCGAGGCCTGCGCGCGGCTTGAAGTCGCCGGCGTGCGGGTGTCGCTGTTCATCGATGCCGATGCCCGGCAGGTTGCCGCGGCGGCCGACACCGGCGCGTCGTGCATTGAGCTCCATACCGGCCATTATGCCGACGCGGCTACCAGTGAATTGCGCGACGTGGAACTCACCCGGATACTGGAATCTGTCAGTATGGCCGTGAATGCGGGCTTGAGGGTGCATGCCGGGCATGGCCTGCATTACCACAATGTCCAGGCCATCGCCGCCATCGGGCAGATCCGCGAGCTGAATATCGGGCATGCCATTATCGCCCGCGCCCTGTTCAGCGGGCTGGCTAACGCGGTGGCGGAGATGAAGCGTGTCATGCAGGATGCCAGGCGGCAATAACCAGTAGCTGACCCATAGGCAAATCAACTTACCGCAAAGAACGCAAAGTGTTTCCTGATTACCCCTGAAACTTAGCTACCAGGCACATGTAGACGGATTGGCTGGTGCGGGGCCTGCGAAACAGGACACGCTGTGAATACCTCCCTGTACGCTCGGCGACAGCCTCCCTGCTGTCGACGGTCCCTGTCTCGCAGGCCCCACACCCGCTACCAGCGTTGACAGGCGGCATCCGGGCCAGGGCCGCAAGACCGTCTGCCGCAGGGATGCGGCAATCGAGCCTACAGGGATGTATTTATGGCGTGTCTTGCGGCCCTGGCCCGGATGCCGCCTTCTCCGTCATAACTGAGTTTCAGGGGTAATCAGGAAGTGTTTAGAGCCTATCCTGAAATTTTCTTGATGTGCATTTTGTTTATGCAGGACCCGCGCCGCGCGGGGAAGCCGTTTGATCGGGAAACCTGTTCTTTCCCGGCGAGGCGCCGGTCCTGCCTGTCCTCACGAGATCCGCGCGATGCTCCTGGCGTCCGATCAAGAATTTCAGGACAGGCCCTAGTAACCACTGCAGGACAGCAGGTCATCGATCAGCCGGATAGTTCTGGCGAAGGGTGCTGCTGTCTGCCCGGCGTCGACGGAATTGGTCGTTTGTTTCAACTCACGCAGCGTCGCGGCAAGTTCCGGTAGATCGCAGTAGACCACGGCGCCGAGCAGCTTGTGAGTGGCCCTTGCCAGTTGATCGTTATTTCCGTCCCGATATGCCGACTGGAGGTCGCGGCGATGTTCGGGCAGTTCCAGCAGCAGCCGCGCGAACAGCTCACAGGCCAGTTTGTTCGACAAGCCGACCGGGACCGTGCCCGCGAATCCTGCATCGCCGTCCTGGACGATGGCCGCCTGAGCGCTCGCGCTGGACGGCGTGACGTCACGGTTTTCATGCCGCGGGTCGCGCCCGGCGGCATTCGGTTTCAGGAACGCAAGACGTCCGCCCTTATGAAGCGTTTTTTGCGGGTGTCGACTGTCCATGCCGGTGGATCTCCTGGCGCCTTCGATACGCGAACCGATACTAGTCGAAGTGCGAGGGTATATCCATACGGCACCGTGCTGTCGGTGATCAACGCATCTTTCGGTATACTGTTCACCCTTCCCTCCGACACGGCTGAGACATGAGTTACCCGACGCTTGAATCCATGATCGGCAATACGCCGCTGGTACGCCTGCAGCGTCTTCCGGGCGATACGAGCAATACCCTGCTGACCAAGCTGGAAGGCAACAACCCGGCCGGTTCGGTCAAGGACCGGCCGGCATACAGCATGATCCGGCACGCCGAAGCCCGCGGGGACATACGGCCGGGCGACACGCTGATCGAAGCCACCAGCGGCAACACCGGCATCGCGCTCGCCATGGTGGCGGCGATCAAGGGGTATCGCATGGTGCTGATCATGCCGGAACACATGAGCGTGGAGCGGCGCGCGGTGATGAAAGCCTTCGGGGCGGAGATCATCCTGGTGAGCAAGGCGGCCAGCATGGAGGGCGCGCGCGACCTGGCGCTGGAGATGCAGGCGCGCGGGGAGGGGCGGGTGCTGGACCAGTTCTCCAACCCGGACAATCCACTGGCCCATTACGAGAGCACCGGTCCCGAAATCTGGCGCGATACCGGGGGTTCGATTACCCACTTCGTCAGTTCCATGGGGACCACCGGCACGATCATGGGCACTTCACGGTATCTTAAGGAAGTGAACCCGGCGATCGAGATCGTCGGTGTCACCCCGACGGAGGGTTCGTCGATCCCCGGTATACGCCGCTGGCCCGAGGAATACCTGCCTTGCATTTTCGATGCGACACGCGTCGATCGCACCATCGAAGTGAGTCAAACGGATGCCGAGCGCACCACGCTGGAGCTGGCGGCGAAAGAAGGCATCTTTGCCGGCATCTCCTCCGGCGGTGCGGTGGCGGCGGCCCTGTCCCTGTCGCGGGAGCTGGAGCACGCCGTCATTGTGGCGATCATCTGTGACCGCGGTGACCGCTATCTCTCCACCGGCATATTCCCCGATTGACCGGGTGATTTCACGCTGGCGTGCCGGTGGCGCCCTGTTGCTGGGGCTGGTCCTGCTGGCGGCGGACAATCCGGTCAGCCATGGCGTCGAGGAAATCATGCTCACGCTGGGTGACATCGAAGGCGCCGGCTGGTCGCTCAGGGGCGCAGAAGCCCGACTTGCCTGGCTCGATGATCACACCGCCGTCCTGCGGCTGAAAGCGGCAAAGGCCCGGTTGCCCGAACCGCTGGGCAGCATTTCCGGGCTGAGCGGTGAATGTCCGCGACTGACTCTCACACCGCGGAGGATTACCTGTCACGAAGGCAGCTTGCGTGCTGGTCAGGGTTACCTGGGGGCACAAAACCTGCGCGTCGATTTTGACTACCGGCTTGATAGCGGTCGCCTGGAACTGGCCGTGGACAGGCTCCGGGTGGACGGCGGGCGGGTCGCCGCAAACCTGGAACTGGAGCGGGCAGGGTGGAAGCTGACCGTGCAGGGAAGTGCGCTGCAACTGACCGCCGTATCGACCCGGCTGGTGGCGGCCGGCGTGCTGCCGGCACCCCTGTCGGGAGCCGGTGAGCTGGAGGTTACCGCCAGGCTGCAGGGTGAAGGCGCCCGGTTGCATACCGGCCGTTTGTCCGCGCGCTTGCAGTCGACGGAGTTCTCCGATGCCGAGGGACGTCTGTCGGGCGTCAATCTCGGGCTCAGCCTCGATGCCGTGGTGAAACCGGTTGCCGATCGATGGCAGATCACCGGCAGCCTCGACGGCAATCAGGGGCAGCTCTATATCGAGCCGGTATTCATCGATCTCGATCCCCAACCGGTCCATGCCAGCGCCGGGTTCGAGTGGCAGCCCTCCACGGGAGACCTGCGGGTCCGTTCATTCGATTATGACCATCCGGGAACTGTCAGCCTGCACGCCACGGGTCTTGTCAGCCTGGAAAGAACGGCCCGGCTGGAGAATCTTTCCCTCGATATCACGCAGGGGCGCTTCCCCGGCCTGTTCGACACCTATCTCCAGCCCTGGCTGAACGACACGGCGCTGGTCGATCTGCAGTTGGAAGGATCCCTCATGGCGGCCATCCGGTGGAAGCAGGGAAGGCTTGCCGGTATCCGTCTGGACCTTGACGATGTCTCCTTCGATGACCGGGAGGGTCGTTACGGACTGGGCGGCTTGCAGGGTCGGGTCGACTGGGCCGCGGAGGACGCAAAGCGGCACTCCGACCTGCGGTGGCGGGACGGGCATCTCTACCGGGTACCGCTGGGAACCGGGCAGATCGCCGCGGAATCGGCCGGGTCGACGCTGCGCCTGCGGGAACCCGCGCGCATCAGCGTGCTGGACGGCGAGTTGCAAATCGACGACTTCGAACTCGCTTATCCCGCAGAGTCTCCCTGGAGGTGGCGTATCGACGGCATTCTGACACCGGTATCCCTGCCCCGTTTGTGTCAATCACTGGGCTGGCCGGAATTCGCCGGCAAGCTTTCCGGTGTCATCCCTGACGTGCGCTACGCCGACGGCAGCCTCGAGGTCGGAGGGATACTGCTGGTGCGGGCATTCGACGGTGACATTACCCTCGCCAACCTGCAGCTGCAGCATCCCCTGTCCACGGTCCCCCGGCTCCGGGTCGATGCGCGGGTGGAGAACATCGATCTTGAAGCGCTGACCGGGGCCTTTTCCTTTGGCAGGATCGAGGGCCGTCTGGATGGCCGCGTCGACGGGCTGGACATGGAAGCCTGGCGCCCGGTCGCCTTCGATGCCGCCTTCGCCACGCCCGCGGACGACACCTCGCGTCATCGCATCAGCCAGAAGGCGGTGGATAACATCTCCAGCATCGGTGGCGGCGGCGTCGGCGGGGTCCTGTCGCGCAGCATGCTGCGGTTTTTTGACGACTTTCCCTATGACAAACTGGGGATCAGCTGTCGCCTTGAAAACGGGACCTGTGAAATGGGCGGCGTCGCGCCCGCTGCAAACGGTTACTATATTGTCAAGGGCCGGTTCCTGCCGCCACGACTCGATGTCATCGGATATGCCGACCGCGTCAACTGGCGCAGCCTGGTCGCGCAGCTCGTCGCAGTGACCCGGCGGCAGAGTGACGCCGTCACGCAATGATCAGGATACGGTATGGTGTTAACCTGTGCCGTCCAGGACCGTTAGTAGTCGGTTAACATGGAGTTCATGAGCAAGTAGACATGCCAGTCCCGGTTACAAAGGGCGCAAAGCCGTTTAATGGTTTTGTTTTAATCATTCCGTGGATACATGAGGACAAACGATGCATACCCTGCGACTACCCATGATTCTGCTGCTGGTGCTGTTCGCCATGGCTTGTGTGACGATCAATGTGTATTTTCCCGCCGAGGCTGCGGAGAAGGCGGCCGACAGAATCATCCGTGACGTCTATGGCGAAAACCCGGGGAAGGCAACCGAACCGCACTCCGGTAATGAGATCCCCGCAGTTGTACGCCCGGGGGATTATGCCGTGCTGGACTGGTTCATCCCGGTTGCACATGCCGAGGCCGATCTCTCGGTCAATACACCGGCAATCCGCCAGCTACAGGCCGACATGGAGAAACGCCACAAGGAACTTGCACCCTATTACACCTCGGGTGCGGTTGGTATGACACACAATGGCGAGGTCAGTGTGCGTGACCAGAAACTGGTCCCGCTGCAGGATCGTAACCAGGTAAAGAAACTGGTTGCCCGTGAAAACCAGGATCGCAGCGCTCTCTATGCCGAGATCGCGCGCGCCAATGGACACCCTGAATGGGAAGCGGACATACGCCAGACCTTTGCCCGTCGCTGGATAAGCAATGCCCCGGGCGGCTGGTGGTACCAGGATGCAGCTGGCGGCTGGAAGCAGAAATAAGCGACCTGATGGAGGTCCTGTCCGGTCTGCAGTCGCGCGCGGTCGCGCGCCTCGAGGAGATCGCCACGATGCTGGGATTTCCCGGCAAGACGGGTATGAGCGGTGCCAAAGTACGGGATAGTTACCTCGGCAGGCGAGATCGGCTGCATCCGCGATTACTGCAAGACACACGAGCTCAATACCTGCCTGGTTTCCCAGCGCTTCGAGCTGATCCGCGTCCGCCTGACTTCCGCGGACTACGATCAGGAGTGCCGGCTGGTGCGTGAGGAACTGCAGAAAGCGGGCAAGCCGCGCCTGCAGGAATTTCTCGACGCCTGGCAGGTCACCTGATCCCCGGCGTTTCGCCGGATTCGCCTCCTTCGACCAATGAGCAGACACCGCCGCGCATCGCGCTTGCCTGACCCGGTGGAACGGGTGGGCATAGAGTCGCTCGCACACGATGGCCGCGGCGTGGCGCATATCGGTGGCAAGGCGGTGTTTATCGATGGCGCCTTGCCCGGTGAATCGGTGGCCATCGACTATCTGGCGACCCATCGCAACTACGACGAGGCCCGGGCAAGCACGGTGCATGAACCCTCGCCGCACCGGGTCGAGCCGAAATGTCCTCATTTCGGGGTATGCGGTGGCTGCAGCCTGCAGCATCTGGAAGCCGGGGAACAGATCCTTGCCAAGCAGCAGGTGCTGCTGGATAACCTGAGCCGCATCGGCAGGGTCATCCCCGACGAGGTGCTGCCGCCGTTGCGCGCTCCGGTATGGGGCTATCGGGGCAAGGCGCGCCTCGGCATCAAGGATGTCGTCAAGAAGGGGCGCGTGCTGGTCGGTTTCCGGGAGAAGCGCGGCTCCTATGTGGCTGACCTGCGGCGCTGCGAGGTGCTGCACCCGTCCGTCGGCGAGCGCATCCCCGTCCTTGTCGATCTGATCACCGGTCTGAAGGCGAGGGCGCGCATTCCCCAGGTCGAGGTGGCCGTAACCGACAGCGTCACGGCGCTGGTCTTCCGGCACCTCGATGCACTGGCTGAAGCGGACCTCGATAAGCTGAAGGCGTTTGCCCGTGACCAGAGTTTTCATGTCTACCTGCAGCCGGGCGGTCCGGACAGCGTGCATCCGTTGTGGCCGGAGGATTCCACGCTGAGTTATGCCCTGCCGTTACAGGGCATCGAACTCGGTTTCAGGCCCACCGACTTTACCCAGATCAACAGCGCGATCAACCGGCTGATGGTGGAACGTGTCCTGCAACTGCTGGAACCCAAGAGCTCACACCGTGTCCTCGACCTGTTCTGCGGGCTGGGCAATTTCACCCTGCCGCTGGCGCGCCATGCCGGTGAGGTGGCGGGGATCGAGGGAGATGCCGGCCTGGTTGCGCGCGCCCGGGACAATGCGATTCGCAATGCTATCGGTAACGCGGCGTTTCATGTCGCCGACCTTGCCGTGAGCCAGATCGAGGCGCCCTGGGCGGGTCAGCCCTGTGAGCGCATCCTGCTGGATCCTCCGCGCAGCGGCGCCTCGGCGGCGCTGGATATCGTGGGAAATATCCGGCCCGAACGCGTGGTCTATGTTTCCTGTCATCCCGGGTCGCTGGCCCGCGACGCGGCCCGTCTGGTCGGGGAGTTTGGTTACCGTTTGCTGGCGGCGGGCGTCATGGACATGTTTCCCCATACCGCGCACGTGGAGTCGATCGCGCTGTTTGAAATGCCTGCCTGACTTCAGTGCCGCGATTATTGACAGGAGTACAGGCGGTTCATCGGGGCGTAAAGGCAACAGGGTCCGTTCCCGAACCTCCGAGATGCCGCCGATGATGGGATGTTCCATGCCATGATCACTTTTCCGATCGAGGTATGATTTGTTGTCAGCTTCATTTTGATTTCCTCATGCAGGGTCAGGTTGCCAACTACCGTTACAGTTGTTCGTAGGGGGAAGATGACTGCCGTTACCACCGGGAACGGCCAGGTTATGGCCGCTCTACGCGGCCACAGCCTTGAGTGCATTCAGCCATCTCTTCCGGGCCTGAAAAAAACAGCAACGGGGCTTCTGCACCTTTTCCCGCCGGCATCAAATCGCGTCAAAGCGGTCGAGGTTCATCACCCTGGTCCATGCGTCAGCAAAATCAAGCACAAACATCTCCCCTGCGTCGTCAGCTGCATAGACTTCTGCGACAGCGCGCAACTCGGAGTTCGACCCGAAGACAAGGTCCACAGGGGTGGCGGTCCATTTCAGCTCGCCTGTCCCGCGATCACGACCCTCATAAATGCCCTCTGATGCAGATGACTTCGACCATTGCGTGGACATGTCGAGCAGATTCACGAAGTAATCGTTGCTTAAGGTGCCGGGTTGATCGGTGAACACACCATGTTCGGATTGTCCGGCATTTGCATTCAGGGCCCGCATGCCGCCGACCAGAACGGTCATTTCAGGCACCGTCAGGGTTAGCAGGTTCGCCCGATCGACCAGCATTTCCGTAGGCGATCTGCCGTTGCCGTTACCGAAGTAGTTGCGAAATCCGTCTGCGGTCGGTTCGAGCACTGCAAAAGAGTTTGCATCGGTCTGTTCTTGCGATGCGTCCGTGCGTCCCGGCGTGAAGGGAACCTGCACGTCGTG
>Ga0210144_1001355_pt1 | contig 10288 bp, 7 predicted proteins | sample Muzzi_PWA_D2_FD_185532 | JGI IMG/M metagenome (GOLD analysis project Ga0210144, IMG submission 185532) | Wetland microbial communities from San Francisco Bay, California, USA, that impact long-term carbon sequestration - Muzzi_PWA_D2 (SPAdes) | ecosystem: Environmental > Aquatic > Marine >...
TCTAGCTTTTCTTCTTTAGGTTCCGCTTTTATCTCTTCCGGTTCAGGTTCTTTTTTAGCTTCCGTCTTCGCAGGCTCGCCGCCGCCGTCCTTGCCGTCGTCTATTGTTACGAGAAGCTGGCCTACTTTGATAGTCTCCCCCTCTTTAATGTGGACTTCTTTGATAACTCCTCCGGCAGGTGAAGGTATTTCGAGAGCGGCTTTGTCGGTCTCAAGCTCCATCAGCGCCTGCTCTTCCGACACCTTGTCGCCCGGGGAAACGTAAACGCTTATTACGTCCCCGGTTTCGATATCCTCTCCCAGGTCGGGAAGTTTATATTCGATAGTCATTTATATTCAGCCTCATGTGCCAATGCGGTCATAATTAAACATACTTGTTTTTTGTTTATTAGCTACGGGAATTTTCCGCGCTAACTAAACAGGGGATTGTCCTTGCCGGGATTAATATCGAGGTCCAAAATGGCTTTCTCGACTACGTCCGTGCTGATTTTCTTTTCCCATGTAAGAGATGCTAGAACGGCGAGCGTTATGAACCTCCAGTCCACTTCGAAAAACTCCCTGAGCGCCTTTCTGCTGCCGCTTCTTCCGAAGCCGTCGGTTCCGAGCGAGACGAGCGTGCGCGGCAGCCACTGTGATATGGAATCGGGGAGCGCCATGACGTAGTCGGAAGCCGCCACAAAAACGCCCGGCGCGTCCTTGAAGCATTCCGTCACGTAGGGGTCTCTTCTGAACTCCGAAGGGTGAAGCATGTTCCATCTTTCATTTTCGAGTCCGTTCCTGTAAAGCTCCTTATAGCTCGTCACGCTCCACACTTCGGCTGCTACTCCGTATTTGTCTTCGAGCTCTTTCTGGGCTTTGAGCGCTTCGTTCAGGATTGTGCCGCTCCCGAGTATCTGCGCATGGAGCTTGGCGTCTTTGAGCTCCGATTCCCTGAACTTGTACATGCCTTTCAATATGCCTTCCCTCACTCCCTCCGGCATAGGCGGCTGCTTATATGTCTCGTTCATAACGGTTATATAGTAAAAGATGTCCTCCTGCTCGACGAACATACGCCTGATGCCGTCCTGTATGATGACGGCGATCTCGTACGCGAACGCCGGATCGTAAGCCTTGAGGTTTGGAACGGGATACGCGAGCATATGGCTGTGGCCGTCCTGGTGCTGGAGCCCTTCTCCGGCGAGAGTCGTGCGTCCTGCGGTGCCGCCCACCATGAACCCTTTCGCCCTCGAATCGCCCGCGGCCCAAATCAAATCCCCTACTCTCTGAAATCCGAACATGGAGTAGAATATGAAAAACGGTATCATGTTTATGCCGTGAGTCGAGTAAGCCGTGCCCGCGGCTATGAATGACGACATCGAGCCTGCCTCGGTTATACCTTCTTCGAGTATCTGCCCGTCTTTTGCTTCCTTGTAAAAAAGCAGTGTCTCGGCATCTACGGGTTCATAGAGCTGTCCGACGTGCGAGTATATACCGACCTGTCTGAAAAGGGCCTCCATACCGAACGTGCGCGCCTCATCGGGGACAATCGGCACGATGTTCTTGCCTATGTTCTTGTCCTTGAGCAGCTTGGCCAGCATTCTGACGATGGCCATGGTAGTCGCGACCTCCCTGTCTCCCGAGCCTTTGTAGAATTCCTCGAACAATTTCTCCGGTGGGGCTTCGAGCGGCTTGCACCTCAGCTCCCTTTTCGGGACGTATCCCCCGAGCTCTTTTCTCCGCGCTTTCAGGTATTTGATTTCGGGGCTTTTTTCCGATGGCCTGTAAAACGGGGCTCTTGCGACGTCTTCGTCCGAAATGGGAATGTTGAACCTGGTCCTGAACTCTCTAAGCTCGTCCTCGTTCAGCTTCTTCTGCTGGTGGGTGATATTTCGGCCTTCCCCCGCTTCCCCGAGTCCGTACCCCTTGATGGTTTTTGCCAGTATCACGCTTGGCGAGCCTTTGTTCTCGACCGCTGCCTTAAATGCGGCGTAAATCTTTTTCGGATCGTGCCCTCCGCGCCTCAGCTTCTGAAGCTCTTCGTCAGACAGGTCCTTTACCATTTCCAGGAGCTCGGGCTCTGTCCCGAAAAAATGCTCTCTTATGTACTTACCCGACTCGACGCTGTACTTTTGATAGTCTCCGTCGAGCGCTTCGCCCATTCTCTTGACGAGGAGTCCGTCCTTGTCTTTTTCGAGCAGAGGGTCCCAGTTGCTTCCCCATATCACCTTTATGACGTTCCACCCGGCTCCCCGGAAAATCGATTCCAGCTCCTGGATTATCTTGCCGTTTCCTCTTACCGGCCCGTCCAGACGCTGTAGGTTGCAGTTGACGACGAATATCAGGTTGTCCAGTCTCTCCCTTGCGGCAAGCGTTATCGCGCCCAGGCTTTCGGGCTCGTCTGTTTCGCCGTCTCCGAGGAATGCCCATACTCTGGCGTCCATCGGCTCCTTCAGTCCCCTGTCTTCGAGGTAGCGGTTAAAACGCGCCTGGTATATAGCCATTATCGGGCTTAATCCCATCGACACGGTCGGGAACTGCCAGAAATCCGGCATAAGCCACGGGTGCGGGTAGGAAGACAGACCGCCGTCGGGCTGAAGCTCGCGTCTGAAATTCCGCAGCTTTTCGATCGGCAGACGTCCTTCGAGAAATGCTCTCGCATAAATTCCCGGCGCCGCATGGCCCTGGAAATATACGATGTCGCCTTCCTGATTCCCGTTTCTGGCGCGCAGGAAGTGATTGAACGCTACTTCGTATAAGGCTGCGGCCGATGCGTAGGTCGAGATATGACCGCCGATTCCCTCCTCGAGCCTGTTGGCGCGTACCACCATCGCCATAGCGTTCCAGCGGACGAGACTCTTTATACGTCTCTCTATCTCCTTGTCTCCCGGATAAGAAGGCTGACGCTCCGCGGGAATCGTGTTGATGTAAGGGGTCTTGGCCGTAAAGTGAGGAGCGACGCCGTGTTTTCGTGCGTGTATCTGTAATATTTTTAGTAGTTCGCGTACTCTTTCTGGCCCGCCTGATTGCAGGACGTAATCCAGAGATTCAATCCATTCCCTGTTCTCAATGCGCTCCAATTCTGTCAGTTTTTTGTTCTTCTCGGCTTTTTCCTGCATTGAAAGACCCCGGTCGCTAAGTCGGTAGTAGCTAAAAGGCAATAATAAAATAATAAAACACACGACACCTTATAGTCAACAATTCTTCCCTTTCTGATCACAATATGGCGACCTGTGAGTCTATAATTCCGGTGGTTAATTCTAATGCCGGGAATAACTCAAGGCAGCGGTGCCTATCTTTTCTGAAGGATGACTAATGGTCTTTATATAAATGATTGTTTCTAAAAGATTTATGTAAAGAGAGCCAATACCGTGATAAGAGGATTATAATTATGCATATTGGTGCGGATTTCTCATTAGTTGCAATGGGTTTATTGTACTGAGTTGAACTTAAACGGGATCGATAATAATTCCGCTGAGTCGTGAGACATTGTTATGCGTTTGGCTTACATCACTAAAACACTATTTCTGCTGCTAGGTATTTTAATCTGTATTTGTATCTACCCGGCATATTCGGTAGAGAAAGGCTTGTCCGAAAAAGCTGATGTGCTGCGTGTGGGCGTGATTCCGTTCGATCCTTTTGTGATTTCGGCTAAAGATGTAAACAAAGGCATTTCGATCGAGCTCTGGGAGGAAATTGCAAAGCTTAATAACTGGAAGTACGAATACGACTTTTTGCCTGAGTCCGGTTATAAGGAGATTGAGCCCCTCCTCAGAGAAGATAAACTCGACGTTATTATCGGTCCGATTGCCATAAGCTATCGCCGTTTAGAAGATATTTCCTACTCAATACCGTATTACATAACTACGTCAAATGTAATTACAAAAGATACGAACACTTCGTTTGGCTCGCTGTTCCTGCACTTTGTAAGGAGAGTTTTCAGTCTACCGTTGTTTTTGCTATTACTAACTGTACTATTTTGCAGTTTCTTGATTTGGCACAAGGAGCGGAAGAACTTTCCCGACCGTTTCCCGCAATCGTTTCGGCGGGGAATACCGTATTCGATCTGGTACGGACTTCACGCGATATTTTCCGCCGACATCTTCTTCGAGATAAAAGACACTTATGCCAGGGTACTGACCGTGATTATGCTGATTTGCAGCGTCGCGCTGGTCTCTATCTCGGCAGCAACGATCACGAGCGCTCTGACGCTGTCCCATTCGCGATTTGCAAATAAAATTTCTCTGCTGGAAGACCTGCAAGGTCAATCCGTGGCTATAATCACCGGGACCGAAGTCGATAGATACGCACGGAACCTCGAAGCCAATATAGTGACGAAAGATACTATGAAGCAGGCGTTTGAAGCGCTTCGGAATGATGAAGTAGCTGCTGTTATCGCGGATAAACTGCTTGCGCGGGATTATCTCTACAAGCATAAGCCGCAAGGAGTGCAAATAACCGACATTGTTGTACGCAGCAACGTGCTCTCCATAGCGCTTCAAAAAGACTCCGATTTAAAAGACAGAATAAATTATTCCATAGTACGCCTTCAAAACGAGGACTGGCTCTACCGTATGTGCCTTCATTACCTGAACAGGCACGAAGCGGCGTTTTGCACTCTCTGACGGCCAACCCTGCCGGGTGCTGCTACAAAGTATCAATCCATGACAGACCGGGCTTATCTTCCCGCGTATAACTAATTTCCATGCCTAAATTCCCCTCAAGGGAGGATTTTATGGTCTTTCAGCCGGAACAGGAGTGAATGATTAGGGGTTTGTAATTGACGGTAAACCAATTAAATATATAATAGTGCCTACCATGGAAAAATACGACTTAACAGTAATCGGATCGGGACCCGGGGGTTATATTGCGGCTATTAGAGCTGCCCAGCTCGGTATGAATGTAGCGGTAATCGAAAGGGACAAGCCGGGTGGTGTATGCCTCAACTGGGGCTGCATACCGTCCAAGGCCATACTAAAATGCGCCGAAGTATATCAATATTTCAAGCATTCAGGTGAGTTCGGCATCGAACATAAAGGATTATCTTATGATTTTTCGAAGGTAATTGACAAAAGCAGGAACGCCTCTAACACGCTCAACAAGGGTGTTGAATTCCTTCTCAAGAAAAACAAGGTTAATCTCATTAAAGGCGTAGGCAAGCTGGTCACGAAAAACAAGGTCGGAGTGACTCAGGAAAAGGAACAGATAGAGGTCGAGACGGACAAGGTGCTTATTGCCACCGGGTCGGTTCCGGTCACCCTACCCGGCCTCGAGATCGACAGTAAGCTCATCATGACGAGCGACGAGGCGATATTCCATAGAGAGGTGCCTGATTCCGTGGTGGTGATAGGCGGCGGTTATATAGGAGCGGAGTTCGCCTACGTTTATAACTCGTTCGGCAGCAAGGTGACGATCGTCGAAATGCTCGATCACCTTATACCCGGCGCGGACGAGGATGTATCGAGGGAGCTCGAGAAGAATTTCAAGAAAAACGGAATAGACGTCCTAACGGGAACGAAATTTAAGGAAGTTAAAAAGAAAAGGAAAAACGCCGACGTGATGCTCGAGAAGCTCTCCGACGGGAGCGAATCCAAAGTTACCGCCTCGATGGTTCTCGTCGCGGTAGGCAGACGTCCCGTTGCGAACGATGCACCGACTTCTCTCAGCTATTACAAAAAATCGGGCGGCATCGGGCTAGACGATGTGGGAGTGCAGCTCGACGAGAGAGGGTTTATAAAGACCGACGGTTCCTACATGACGACGAGCAGCAACGTATACGCGATAGGCGACGTTATAGGCCCACCGCTGCTTGCCCACAAGGCTTCTGAAGAAGGAGTCGCCGCCGTCGAGATGATGGCGGGGCTTAAGAGCAAGGTGCACTACGACAACATACCCGGCTGCGTATACTGCCAGCCCGAAATCTCGATGATTGGCATGACGGAGAAGCAGGTAAAGGACAAGGGTTACGAATATAGCGTCGGGAAATTTCCCTTCAAGGCCGCCGGTAAGGCCGTGGGTACGGGAGAGACGGAAGGATTCGTAAAGATAATATCCGACAAGTCTACTGGCGAGATACTGGGCGCGCACATCATAGGGCACGGCGCTACGGAGCTAATTTCAGAAATCGCCGTCGGAAGGACCCTTGAAACCACGCCACTGGAAATTGCCATTACATCACACGCGCACCCCACCCTTTCAGAAGCGGTGATGGAGGCCGCGCTCGCCACGCTCGGCAGGGCGAGGAATATGTGATCCGCCGCTTCTTTTACGCCGCACATTATTCACACCCTCCCCGATAATTACGGCGGATTCCTGATATACTAAAAGAGCATGAGCGCGCTCACTGTCTATAAACTGGGAGAGATTCCTTACCGAAAGGCTCTTAAGCTTCAGCTTGCCCTTCTGGAGAAACGCAAACAGAGTGAGATCGGGGACACGCTGCTGCTTCTAGAACACCCGCCCACGATCACCATCGGTAGAAGGGGGAACATGGGCAACCTTCTCACGGCAAAAGATTATCTGGCTAAAAAAGGGATACATTTCGAGGTAATAAGCCGCGGGGGTGATATTACGTTTCACGGCCCGGGCCAGATCGTGGGCTATCCGATTCTCGACCTTAACGGTATGGGGAAGGACGTTCACAAGTACTTGAGAAACCTCGAAGATACAATCATCCTCGCCCTTGAGAGCTATGACATAAGCGCGAGAAGGATAGACAAGGTAACCGGTGTATGGGTGAAGTGGCATAAAATCGCCTCCATAGGCGTCGGCGTCAAGAGGTGGATTACCTATCACGGGTTCGCGCTGAACGTAAATACCGACCTTTCCTACTTCGATATGATAGTGCCCTGCGGCATACAGGACGTGCGCATGACCTCCATACAGCGCTGGCTTGCTCAAAAAGAGCCTGTGGATATGGCTGCCGCAGAGGAAAATGTACTTAAAGCATTTTCTGAGGTATTTAACAAAACACCCGCTGATTCAATAACTATTAATGATTTTAGTCCGAATCTTGAGAGCGATATGGAACTTGTCGCGGATAAAATTACAAACACGGGGAGAGTGTCCGGCACATCCGCTCCATAAGCCGATATCCTTATGAAACACCGTCTTTAACGGCTAAACTATCGTGCATGCACGATCTTAAACCGATCAGCCTGATAATATTAATATTCTTATTCCTGATTTTGCACTCACCGTACCCTGCGATTTCAGCTGTTTTGGACGACATTGAGCTTCCGGACGGATTCGAAATCACGGAATATGCCCAGGGGCTCGGCGACGCGAGGTTTATGGCCGAGAGCCCTGACGGAATAATCTTCGTGGCGTCTATGGACAGGGGAGAAGTCCTGGCGCTTCCGGATAAAAACGGCGACGGGAAAGCCGACGGCGTGAAGACATACGTAAGCGGGCTTAAGAGGCCCAACAGCATCGCGTTTCACGACGGGTACCTCTACGTCGGCGAGACGGATAAGATATCCCGCTTCGAATACAACGGATACGACAAAGAGCCGGGCAAGAAGGAAGTGCTTGTAACGGGACTCCCTAACAACGGTCACTTTACAAAGACCGTTGAGTTCGGGCCGGACGGGAAGATGTACGTATCCATGGGCTCATCGTGCAACGTATGCGTGGAGAAAGACGAGCGGCGGGCTACGATACTGGTTTACTCCCCGGATGGAAAGGACGGAAAGGTCTACGCCTCCGGGCTCAGAAACTCGGTCGGACTGACGCTTCACCCCGATACCAGCGCGTTATGGGCTACGGATAACGGCAGAGACTGGCTTGGCGATAACCTGCCGCCTGAGGAAGTCAATGTAATCGAGGAGGGGAAAGACTACGGATGGCCCTACTGCTACGGTGATAAAATTCCCGACCCGGACTTTAAAGAGCCCGGGAAATGTACTGATACCGTTAAACCCGTAGTCAAAATGCAGGCGCATTCCGCCCCGTTAGGGCTTGTGTTTTATGACGGTGACATGTTCCCGGATGAATACAAGGGCGATCTCTTCGTCGCGTATCACGGCTCCTGGAACCGCAACGTGCCCACAGGGTACAAGGTCGTCAGGATAAAGATGAAGAACGGACAGCCGGACGGGATCAATGACTTCGCCTCCGGCTGGCTGCAGGGCAAAAAACGCTCGGGGCAGCCTGTGGACGTTCTCGTTGGCCCATCGGGTGAGCTGTTCGTCTCCGACGACATGCGCGGTGTGATTTACAGGATCACGTTCCCGGAAAAGAATTAATCGCGCCTCGGCGTTTTTAAAGCCGGGGCGCGCGTTCATTGTTTCACATCACTGATTATATTAGCTTCGCCTGCTGTACCAGGTTGGATATCCTGATGAGAAACTCCTTCATCTCACTCTGAAAAATCGGGTCGCTGTAGTGAGGATTCTGTAGCTCCGACCGCTCGTATATCCTCTTATAAGACTCCTTGACCGCCTTCAGCGCTTCGTTGTAGTTGTCTAGCAGCTCCTGGCGACTGTCGTGGTCTTTTCCGCCGTTGATAACGAAAGTCCTCTTTACCGGATCATTCGATTCCGTGTCATACAGGAGCGTATCGAGCAGCTTGATGTTCCTCTGGTAGTTGTCGAGCTGCACCTGGTATATGTCGGTGAATACTCCTAGAAGCGCCAGTGTAGCCTCAATTCTCGGCTGATTCTCGACTATAACCTCCTGCGGGCTCTTCTGAACGAAGAACGAGCCGAAGTAGTCCGTCCACTGATTGACGGTAATGATTTCCTGCTGGTGATCCCTTAGCTCGTGCACCGTGTCCGTTATATTCTCGTCTATGCCCGAGAACTGCGGTACGAACTGTACTTTTTCGAACGCCCCTCCGAGCTCGCTGTGTCTTACCGTCAGGCGAAGTGCTTCGCTGAAATCCTGAAGGGCAAGGGATGTCTGATTAAACGCGTCCGCCTCGGTTTTGTAAGGCGAGCACGCTGCCTTATCTGTTCCGTACTGTGTAAGTGGGGATTTCGCGGGCGTCTGACCGAGGTCTAAAATGACGTTCTTGATTTCGGCCGTGGAGAGGCAGGTGTCGTAGCTTCCGGTGAATACGCTGTCGTAAGAGCCGGCGAATTCTCCCGTGCCCTCGCCGAAGTCCTGCACAGCCTGATAATTCACGCAGCCCGATGCAGCGGCGATAAAAAATGCAGATACATACAAGGCAAGACTCTTCTTTAGTTTCATAGATTTATCCTCCTTTGTTTGCGGGATTTAAAAAAGGCTTTTGACTAAGTTTAGTGCCTTTTGGGAATTTCCACAATATAGACACCTGACTAAAATGCGTCTCCGAGGCAAAAGCATATTTTGACCGCCATAGGCTGCTCGATGAGTGCTGAAATCGTGTGGCTTTCTTCACGCGTGGGCTTTCTTGGCCGCCGCTTTATACAGATAATGAAGTATCAATATCAATGTAAGACCGATTAGGACGAATTTCACGAACGCCGCTGTCGAAGCCGCCAGTATTACCGTTTCGCTGAGGGTTTCGGGATTCGAAAGCTGGTTCAGTATGAGTGTGTTCTCGATCAAATCCAGAAGACCGGCGATCAGCGGAAGCGAGAAAAGGATAAGCGCACGTTTTCGTTCGAGTCCTCTTACGAGCGAGCCGAGTAGGTTCATCAGAAAACCCGTGTAGGCGAATATAAAAATATAGTCGATCCATTCGAGTATTATGTGGGCGCGCATGCCTTCCGCTCCGCACCGGGCCACGATATCGCTGAAAACGGATTTTGTGAACGCGAATTCAAGCGGGATCACCCCCGGGCACCCCGGAGGTCTCACGAGGCTGTCGGTCATCAGCAATACCATGGCGGAGAGAGCGAAGAAGCTCGCCGAGAAGATCAGGTACTGCTTGACCGCTATCATTTCGTATATAAAGTTGAGTGTTTTGTAAAGCATGTAGGCCGGTTTCGTTTATGACGTTGTTATCATTATGCAGGACTGACATAAACAATCAAGGCTGTCTGTATGTACGGGTGTTAGTGCTTGCGGTGGGCAAACGGGACGGTGAAGACATCCTGCTGCCATAAGGCCGCGCAAAGCGCTTATTTACCCGGCGGTCTGTAAATTTATGCGCAAGGCGTGTTAAAATAGAAATTAATATATACACAAGCACGGAGAGTGTGATGAGCAGCAGCAGGATAGAAACCCTCAAGAAACTCCTGGAAAAAGACCCGAAAAACCTGCTCGGCAGGTATGGTCTTGCACACGAGTATTATAAGCTGGATATGTATGAAGAGGCCATTCAGGCAATCAATGAATATCTGGACGTCGCGGACGATGAGGGAGCCGTTTACCGCATGCTGGCC
>Ga0210144_1001357_pt1 | contig 10283 bp, 10 predicted proteins | sample Muzzi_PWA_D2_FD_185532 | JGI IMG/M metagenome (GOLD analysis project Ga0210144, IMG submission 185532) | Wetland microbial communities from San Francisco Bay, California, USA, that impact long-term carbon sequestration - Muzzi_PWA_D2 (SPAdes) | ecosystem: Environmental > Aquatic > Marine >...
GTTTGCTGATGTCAACGAAAGAGGCCATTTTTCCTATGATACGGCCCAGTTTATCTTTTGCCTCTGAAAATGAGACTTCCACCGAAAACATCGAACCATCTTTATATTCGACGACAGCTTCCCCGGATGGGCTATTGCCGGCTTCTGCGATACACCTCACGTCGGCGAATTCTTTAACTCTGTCTGATGCAAACAGACCGGCCGCATTTTGACCGATTATTTCATCGGGTTTATTATATCTGAATATCTTCAAGAAAACAGGGTTTACGTATTGAATGACGCCTTCATTGTCGGTGACGATAATACCGCTTGCAGCCGAATCCAGCACATCTTTAAGAAAACTGCCGATATGATCTTGCTCAGAATTTAGGATTTTCGGAATATCAATACGTGTCATGTCTTTTTTCCTCTGACTCATATGATTAACAGTTTTTAAAACCACGCGCAACTGATAATTACCTAAGCTGAGCGTTTCAAATTTTTGAAATGGGTAATTTAAATATATTTTTAAGGTATTCTGACATTTTGAATTTCAATAATTTGAAACCCTTCGGGATTTCCAATTTCACAGCTTCTACTGCGTCAGATGCTGTTCCGCATAGACGACTATAGCGAAACAACATCTTCCTTGTATCTGGGGCAAACTTGAAAATTTCTCAATTTAGGAATTAGTTTACCGAAAACGTTTTGGTTCGAAATTGGCAGGTGTTCCATCCGAATATAATTTGTCTTTAAATATAAAAGATATGTTATTTGGTTCTTGGTGCTTTGGATTTGAGATTTGTTTTATGTTGATGTTGATAGGTGATGAGCGGGACCAATCCGAATTTTAACGCATATGATGGGTTCATGAGACGGTTGAATTAATAATTTTTGGTTCGAATAATATTGATCAGTATCCAGAGGCCGAATACAGCCGAAATAAGATACCCGATGACCCCTAGTGCCGGAAAACCTAAAATGAAAGGTTTGACCCCTGTGGTGATAATCATTGAGGAGCCGATGATCATCGCTCCAACAATAATTCCAAAGGTCAAGCGGTTGAAGATGTTTTCCAGTGTCTTTAAAAACCCGTTTAAATTGGTGTGAGCGAATCTGAGGGTCAACTCGCCATCGTCGACTTTTTCCAGAATCCGTGCAAACCGGTGGGGAAGTGCTTTTTGTTGCGTTAAAAATTGAGAGAGGGAATATCTAATCATGCGCCACAAATTTACAGGCATAAGGCTCTGTCGCCGAAGTCCTTCGATATACTCTTTTGACGCCGAAACAACATTCAAGTCCGGATAGATTTGTCGGGCCGAACCTTCTGCCGTGACAAGCGCCTTTATCATAATGACCAAATCGGTCGGCAGCCTTAATTGATAATCCTGAAGCAATGCCATAATTGCCATCAACAAGTGGCCGATATTGATGTCTTTAATCGGAACCGCATGATAAGAGTCCAGGATGTCCAGAAGGTCTCTTTCCATGGTCTTAAAATCAATTGATTTTTTTCCTTTTGTGATGTTTAGCAAATCATTGACGAGGGTACTGCTGTCTTTTTCCACCACGGATTTGAGTATGCCAATCAACTCAAAGCGATCTTTTTCGGTCAAACGCCCAACCATTCCCCAATCGATTAAAGCAAGCTTATCGTTTTCCATGATCAACAGATTGGCCGGATGCGGGTCGGCGTGGAAAAATCCATCTTCAAGGATTTGCTTTATGGCGGTTTTCAGCCCCCGTTTGGCCAGCGCTTCCGGATCCTCCAAACCGATACTGTCTAAATCCTTTAATTGCACGCCTTGAATAAACTCTGTCACCAACAATTGTTCAAAACAGTAGTCGTCATAAACTTCCGGGATATATGTATCAGATTCAGCAGCATAACCACGGGCGATTTTCATATTACGTGCTTCACGGGTAAAGTCGAGCTCCCTTAATAAATCCCGCCTGATGACGCGAACAAGATTCGGCAGATCATACGATTTCAATTCATCGGATTTTTGATTTATCAGTAATGCTATCGATTCGAGGATTCCCAGATCCGCCTCAATTGTTTTACGAATGCCGGGGCGCTGAATCTTTACACAGGCAATAACACCTTCTTTTCTCAGGGTGCCGCGATGAACTTGGGATATTGAAGCCGATGCCAGCGGCGCGGCGTCAAAAACAGAAAAGGTCTTTTTTATGGATTGTCCAAAGGTGTTCTCAACAACTTCGCGAATTTCGTCGAAGGCAAGGGGCGCGACGTCGTCTTGGAGTTTGCCAAGTTCCAGAACGAGCTCCGCCGGCATCATGTCCGGGCGGAGGCTCAGAATTTGTCCGAATTTAACAAAGGTCGGTCCAAGATCTTCAAGCGCATGACGAATACGTTGATACGTACTCACTGTTGAATCCATCGATCGAACACGCTTTATTAAATTCAGGCCTGGAAGATTTAATTGCTGGACAAGTTCGTCGAAGCCATATTTCATAAGAATAGAAACAATTTGTTTAAAACGCCGGAGTTTGATTAAGCTGTTAAAATTCATGAGTATTTTGTTCACTCCTTCTATTCCAAGCCAAATGAAGCATATCCCGCATTTCAATGATGCAAGTTACCTTGCCGGCAGATTAGATATTCGGTAGCACTATAAACTGAATACATTCCACAGAACGGCGATTTTGCATCTGAAAAATCGAAATTTAGAACTCACGATTCGTTCGTGCTCAGCAGTTTCGCATTAAACGCGACAATCACCGTGGAAAGGGACATGACCACAGCCCCGGCGGCAGGTGGCAGCAGGAATTGAAAAAACGGATATAAAATGCCGGCTGCCAATGGAATGGCAAGGGCATTGTAGCCCGTAGCCCACCATAAATTCTGTATCATTTTTGAGTATGTTGCGCTGGAAAGTTTTATAATAGAAATGACATCCCGAGGATCCGAGCGGACCAGAACGATATCAGCGGCTTCCATGGCGACATCTGTTCCTGCGCCGATGGCTATACCCACATCCGCTTCGGCCAGCGCCGGGGCGTCGTTGACCCCGTCACCGACCATGGCCACTTTCATGCCCCTTTCTTTTATTTGTTTTATTTGGGATGCCTTGTCATGGGGCAGGATTTCTGCAAAATAATCATCAAGATTCAGTTTTCCGGAGACCGCTTTTGCAACGGTTTTGGTATCACCGGTCAGCATCATGACCTTTAGCCCCATGTCTTTCAATCTGGAGACGGCCTTTTCAGATTCTTTTCGTACAATGTCTTCAAGGGCGACAGCGCCTTCAGGCCGGTCATCCACCAGAAGGAAAACAACGGTTCTGCCCTGGTCCGAAAGTTTTTCCAGGGTGTTGTTGTCCACGTCAATTTGATTTTCTTTCAGGTAGTTGGGACTGACCACTTTGACGTTTTTTCCGTCTACCGTTCCCTGGGCGCCTTTTCCGGGTATGGCTTTGAATTCTTTTGCTTCGGTAAATGAGATATCCCTGTCTTTAGCCGCTTTAACGATTCCCATGGCAATAGAGTGCTCCGACCGGCTTTCTAAACCGGCGACCAGTTCAAGAATCTTTTCTTCGGAGCGATCTCCCAGACTGACAATTTCCGATACCCCGAAGCTTCCCTCTGTCAGGGTACCGGTTTTATCAAATACGACGGCATCGATGCCTCTTGCCTTCTCAAAAGCCGTTCGATCTCTGATCAGAAGCCCTCTTTTCGCTGCGAGGGACGTGGAAACCGCCACCACCAGGGGTACGGCCAGACCCAGGGCGTGGGGACAGGTAATCACCATCACCGTTACCATCCGTTCTAAAGAAAACACAAACTCTCTTCCTGAAAACAGCCAGGCAAATAGCGTGACAGTGCCTGAACCGAGGGCTATCAGGGTCAACCAGAACGCTGCCCGGTCCGCCGTGTCCTGGGCTTTGGAGCTGGATTCTTGTGCTTTTTTAACCATATCCACAACCTGCGACAGATAGGTGTCATCCCCTGTTTTTTGAATTTCAACTTCAATGGCAGATTCGCCATTGATGCTGCCGCCGATCACCTCATCCCCCTCACTCTTTTCCACATGCTTGCTTTCACCGGTGATCATGGATTCGTCAATGCTCGTATGTCCGTCTGTAATCACGCCGTCTACCGGGATTTTTTCGCCCGGCTTGACCGCCACACGATCTCCGGATTGGAGTTCGGACACAGACACTTCTTGGGTATCACCGTCTTCTGTTATCCGGTGGGCTTTCGAGGGGATCAGTCTGACCAGCTCTTCCAGGGCACCGGAAGCCCCCATGATGGAGCGCATTTCAATCCAGTGCCCCAGGAGCATGATATCGATCAGTGTTGCAAGCTCCCAGAAAAAGACCTTTCCCTTAAGACCGAAGACAACGGCGCTGCTGTAAGTATACGCGACAATGACAGCAACGCCGATCAATGTCATCATGCCCGGGGATTTTTCTTTCAGTTCATCGAAAAGTCCTTTTAAAAACGGCCATCCGCCGTAAAAAAAGACAACAGTGGAAAAGCCGAACTGGACATAGCTATCCCCTATAAAATCCCATTGACCTTTTACGCCCATGAATTCTTGAATCAACGGTGCCAATAATACGATGGGGATGCTCAATACCAGCGAAATCCAGAACCGGCGCCTGAAATCAGCAACCATGTGGGCATGATGATCTTGATGGCCTCCGTCATGATCCCCGTTATGACCGTTGTGATTATCGCCAGTTTGGTGTTCGAGGTGATGATCTTTATGATCCTGTTGTTCGAATTTTTCCATTGTTATTTATGTCCGATCAGGATCTCCACAATCCGTGAACATTGCAGTATTCGCGTGCTGTAACGTTCGGGTTCAGGCTTTGAAAAACAGTTTCAGGATTCTCACCGGGATTCAGATAGTGACGGCGTGTTTTATCACCGTCAATGATTTCAATCCATTCAATGTAATGTTTTTCTTCCATGGGGTGAGGGTTGCTTCCGACTTTAACTTTAATGCCGTTTTCAACCGACTCGATGACCGGCACATGCTTTTCTTTGCCTTCATCCGTGGTTTTTTCATTAAACAGTTTCATGTTTTCGCCGCAGCACACAAGATCTCCTTCGCCGCCGTGCAATACTTCCACGATATTGCCGCACGCATCACATTTGTAAACTTCAAGTCTTTTCGCCATGATTTCTCCTTTCTTCCCTCAAAGCCAAAATGTTTTAATCCAGCTTTAGGGGTGTTTACGATAAGTAAATTAATGGGTTTTAAGAAACGCTGCTTCTTTCGATGCATCACTTGCCGTTTGTTAAGCGGCCGACAAGATGCAACTCGATCGGAAACGATCAACGTGAAATATGCTTATCGTTTTTTTCTCAGAAGCATAATGGGGTGTAGACCTTATATATGAATCATTAATACGGTATTAAGCCCGTAAGTCAGATATCTATCGATTTCAATCTTAAATCGAATTTTACTTCGAAACCAAGCAGCTTAAACAACTTGATGCTTTTTTAAAAGAAGCCTGCTTCCCAAATATTTCGCTTCCATCGAAAAGTGATCGAAAATAATCAAAATGATATTTATCTCTTCCAAATAATACTATCCAAAATACGCCAGTGCTTTTCTCAGATCCTCGTCGATGTCATTCACCTGTGCGTCCAAATGCACCTTGTAGTTCTGCCAAGTATTCTTATCCGATTGTTTCAATTGTTCAAGCTTGGCCTTGGCATTTTTGTGTTTCCGGAGTGTGTCATCGACGCTGATCTCTGATAAATTCTTTTTTCTCTGCTCAGCCTTTGTTTTAATCTCATCCAATGTTTCGCCAAATTTAATGAGTTTGGCATCGATTTCTGCATGGTATTTTTCTTTTTCTTCCATTTTTTTCCTCCTTTTATTGGATGTTCATCTGTTTCGATCTGTCTGAATAAGAATACCTTTGGGGAAAGATTCCGGTTATAATGCACTGAGCAGACCGTGAGGTCGAGTTCCTTCAGGATTTCATCGGGAAGGTCCAGCGAACCGTCTTTAAGAATATCCACTTCGATCCCTTTAAGCAGAACAATCCCCTCGAGGTTTTCGTTGACAGTGTCACCGATAACTGTGACGCCTTTGCCCATTTAATCATATATTACCTCACTTTAATTTAATTGATGATTTTGATGATTTGATTTTTAGATCCGCGTTTATCCAATAACTTAAAAGACGACTTTTCGAATGGAAATGGGGGGATTCATGTATTTTGAGCAGAAGATGCACCTATGCGACTTGGTCAAAAGATCATAACAAATGTAAAACACTACCGATTTTCAGACTTCAGACAAATTGCCTGTCGTCGGATTGGTCTTCAAAAACCTGGGGCACCATATTTTTTGAAATGATATTTTTCTATTTGACCGGTTCTTTTACCGATTTTCATTTAAAAATACAGGATTAAACGTATTCAACTATCATAAGAATAAGATTATATTTTTATAAAAATTTAAATTAAACCCCAAAAAAACCAGTAATATGTTTCAAAAACTTGACAAGGAAGTAAAAAGATACGGAGCCATATTCAAACATTTGATTCCCATTGCATTTGCTTACACGACCCGACCTATAAGGAGATGACATGATTTTATTACACTTTTTATTTACGATCTTTTTTTCGGCAATGGCTATTTTGCTTTTTACTACTTTATTTCGAACGAAAGGTCCATGGAATAATCTTGTACTTTTTTTTATTGTTGTATTTTTATCCACGTGGGCTGGCGGCATATGGTTATACCCATTCGGCCCCTATTTGTGGGGAATTCCCTGGCTGCCATTTTTGCTTGCCGCCTTCTTTATTACTGTCTTGTTGATTGCAGTTATACCGCCACCGGAAGGAACAACAGTTGAACTTGTAGATCAGAAAAAGAAAGAAGCCGAGAAAAAAATGATTAACAAAAGTTTTTCCGCTTTTTTCGTGATCGTTATTATCGCACTTGTTGTCGCAATAATTGGCCGTTACTATATATAAAAAAGTTTAGCTGGTATCGTTTCGCTTGAAGATATGACGCTAACTCTTGAGCCTCGTATGGCAGGTGAAATTCTTGGGCAGATATCCGGTTAAAAAATGGCCCTTGTATAATTCCCGATTGACAATGAGATTCCATTATTGCTCGTCAAAATGTGACTGAATCATTTTAACAAAATTTGTTATCCCCATCGATGATTTTGAAACAAAGTAATCGGCTCCAACTCGATAGGCGGCCTGCCTATATTCATCTGAATCATAAGTTGTGCAGACAACCACTTTGGTTTCAGGATAAAGGTGCTTGATTTTACGGGTGAGTTGCAATCCGTTTTCTCCCGGCAACTGGATGTCCACAAAAACCAGAAAAGGAGGGGCATCGGAAATTTTAGCCAGTGCTTTTTCTGCGCTCCCGGCTTCACGTATGTCAACTGCATCAAAATGGTGCATTAAAGATGATCGCAATACGGTTCGGAACATTTCATTGTCATCGACAATCAGCAACCCTGACACTTTGATTCTCCTTTTATCACAGGAAATATATTGTACAATTTTATAAATAACCTCATGATTCGTAAAATAAAATGGGGTAAAGCATGTATTTTGTCCAAATGAGGCATGAATGGTGAATTACAAAATAATGGAGGTTTTGGGCAGAGTCCGTCATTTTATTATGACTGGTTTACTACTGCATTTAGACTTTCATGAGATAAACGTGATCGATCAAGGGATTATCAAGGGTTTATTTAAAGTGGGAGGTTGCTGACTTGATAGCATCTCCCAAATTTTTCATAGCATTGTCAAGTCCAGCTTTGAGATCCTCCCATGCTTCATCACCGCTTTCTTTGAGCTCAACCAGCTTTTCCCGCACAGCTTCTTGTTTCGCCCTTATTTTCTCTATTTGTTTGTGATACTTGATTTGGGAATCGGCTTCCGCCTTGTTCGCTTTAGCTTTCAGCTTGTCAATTTCTACCTTCCATTCATCAAACTGGGCCTCAAGTTTCTTTTTATAGGCTTCTTTCATGCTCATGCTCTTTCTCCTTTACATTTGGGTTGCATTTAGATTTTTGAAAATATTCCTTTTCTTAAAAATAAAGATCAGGTTTCATACAAAATTAAATAAAATTAAGAGTGTTAAACGGTCTTCCTTTGTGGCTTATTGCCATAGATACATTTTGACAAGTTGTATCATTTACGATTCCAAATGCTCAATTAGTAAAAGAATGTATTTAATAGAATTTTACCACTTATCTTAAATGAAGTGTCACCATAATAGACTAAACCATTGTTAGTAAAACAAGTTGTCTATTGGGGTGTTTTAATAAGAGGTGAGAGACATCGACTCGGTATCCAAAAAAGAGATATTTTTATGAAAATTATATTAACCGATAATACTTAATTTCATCTTCAATTCTACATTGTTAACCTTATTTACTTCAGATTTCTGTCGAGTAACATAACGTTAATATATCATAATCTGTAAATGTCAAAAAGGCGGAAGACTGTTAGGTTAAAAATCGAATCAGTCGATGCTATGGAATATAAAAATGACAAAAAAAAGTATACCTATCGTAAACCTAAATTTAGCCTGTGGCATAATCTGTTGTGGTTTCTGATGGCGTGACGGGGAGCTTTATTGCTGGTTATAGTTTTAAAAACATCTTTACTTATCATTGCAAAACAGTCAAAGATTTAATGCCTTCCAGGAGCATGCCGAAGAATTCAATTCAGAGAGGTTCTTTGTTCTAGTCCGGATGACATTGTTTGCATCTTCTTGGTGCGGCACCCTTGTCTTTAGATCTCAGATTCATCTTTTTATTCTTTCTCTACCACAGTATCTAGTTTTATAGTCAATTATTGCCTTCGTTCGTAATTTCTTCCAGTCGTTTTAATGCTTTTTGGCGAACGCCAGGGTCAGGATCATCCTTGGCGGTCTTTGCAAGATAAGCTACGCTTTCGATTTTTTCCAATGCCTGCTTTCGGACTTCTCTCACTGAAATACCGTTCGGCTCTAATTTTTCTCTGAGGGCTAAATAACTGTACCTAACTCCTAAAAGAAAAAGGATGACCGAAATTCCCATCAGAAAGTATTTGTTCGGTTCTTTAAAATCCATCAGAGATGTTTGAACAACGGGAAGAATGCTAAATATGAGTCCAACGAATGCAACACAAAATGCAACCCAAAAAGGAAAATTCTTCAACAGCTTCATTTAATCCTCCTTTATATGAAAAGTTTCTGTCTAAATGTCGAAGCTACATAGATATTATAATTTATCATTTGCTTTTTAATCGTTTCCCGGTCTTTATTAGTTCATCGCCAATCTCTTCTATTTTTTCACCCTGTTCCATCAATTCCTTTCCATGTTCGATCCATTCTTCGCTTTTTTCTTTTTCTTCTTGATAATCTTTTACCCTTGTTTCTCCTGCTCGTTTCAATCTTTTTCCCATTATTATATTTCTTTTTCCAATTTCCTTTTTATTAAAATTTTTTTCACTCTTTTCTATGAGTTTATCACCTTTTTCCAACAGGTTAACACTTTCATCAATTATTATCTCTCCCTCTTCAATCCTTGTTTTATATTTGTCGACGTTTCTTATATTTTCATCCAAAATGCTTTTAGCTTTGCTTGTTATCTTTTCACTTTCCTTTAATCTTTCTTCACCTTTCTTTATAAGTTTTTTACCGGTTTCTGCTTTGGTTATATTATTTTTCATTTGGTTTCCTTTCATATAAAAAAAGAAAAAAGAACGCGGTGTCAATTTTATTCAACACTCAAACATATTCAATCAAAAAATTGTGCTCATACAGGCTCATGTTGCCTTGATTTATTTTCATTAACAAATTTGGTTAAGGCAATAATGTCACGAACATTGTTTGTCTTTTTAGACAAAAAAACATCCGCACCTTTTTGTTGCGCCGCTTTTCTATATTCGAGAGAATCATAATTCGTGTTTATAGCGACTATTATTTGAGGATGTTTTTCCTTTATTGATTTAGTAAGTTTTAATCAGATTGCATGAACTATTCTGGTTATCAGAAATTTAGAGTATATAATTTATTTACTAAAATTGATGGAAATGGTATATGGGGTAAATTATGTAATTCTCTATTTTTTATAGTCTATTTATGCGCAAAATAATAATCTTGTTTATAGTGATATATACTTGAGATTCACCATAGGAAAGAAATTCAAAATCTTAATTGCAGAGGACCAAACAATTGTCAGGGAAGGATTGCGATCTTTACTAAGTGATAGTGACAACCTTGAGGTTGTGGGATTGGCTGAGGACGGAATTGAGACGATTAGGACCGTTGGAAAGTATCTGCCGGACTTAATTTTATTG
>Ga0210144_1001358_pt1 | contig 10279 bp, 9 predicted proteins | sample Muzzi_PWA_D2_FD_185532 | JGI IMG/M metagenome (GOLD analysis project Ga0210144, IMG submission 185532) | Wetland microbial communities from San Francisco Bay, California, USA, that impact long-term carbon sequestration - Muzzi_PWA_D2 (SPAdes) | ecosystem: Environmental > Aquatic > Marine >...
GACGCGGCGCGGGAGGCGATCTACGCCCTCGACCCGACGCGGGTTACGGTGGACCTCCTCGCCGTGCAGAAGTACGTCGCCGCCCTGCCCGCCGCGAGCGGCACCACCGCCGTGATCGGCTTCTGCTGGGGCGGCGGCGAGGCGTTCCGGTTCGCGACCCACGCCTCGGGGCTGTCGGCGGCGCTGGTGTTCTACGGCCTGCCGCCGAAGGACGCCGCCGCCCTCGCGGCAATCGCGGCGCCGGTGTACGGCTTCTACGGCGCCAAGGACTGGCGCATCAACGCCACGATCCCCGAGACCCGGACGCGCATGGCGCGCGCCGGTAAGGAGTACGACGCGGTGGTCTACGAAGGCGCGGGCCACGCCTTCATGCGCGCCGGCGACGACCCCGGCGGATCGCCCGAGAGCAAGGGCGCCCGCGACAAGGCGTGGGCGCGGGTGAAGACGATCCTGTCGGGCCTGAAGTAGCCCGCGCTCAGCCCGAGTAGGTGATCTCCGACCGGCACTCGGCGCACCGGCCGTCCACCAGCATCGTCCGCTTCACGTGCTCGCCGCAGCCGGCGCACGGCGCGGCGTCGAACCCGCCCGAGCGGGGCGGCGGGGGCGCGTGGACCGGGCGCAGCGTGAACAGGTCCGCGTCGGGCATCTCCAGTATCCGCCGGATCAGGGCCTCCTGGTCGGCCTGGAACTTCGCCTGGCCCGCGGCGTCGAGCTTGCCCGACTTGGCGGCCCGCATGGCCGCCCGGAACGACCCGTCCGCGTCGAATTGTTCCCAGAAGTGGACGTACAGCCGCACGCCCACTCCGGTGGCGGCGTCCTGGAGCACGTAGACCGGCTTGCCGGAGAGGCGCGGCACCAGGTTGCGCTTGCCGAACGTGCAGCCCGTGACGCGCTGGATCGCGTCCACGGCGCAGGTGTCGTTGCCCACCACGGCCACCAGGTTGGTCGGGTCGGCCCCGGCCGCCTGTGCCGCGGCGACGGCGGCCTTCGCCACCCGGTAGCCCACGGCGATGTCGAGGCACAGGTGGCCGTGGAAGGCGAGCGTCTCCCGGAAATCCTCGGCGAAGTCCTCGGGATAGGGGGGGTTGGACGTGCTCACGCCGGCAGTGCGATCTCCGGCGGGTCGGCCGGGCGGTAGAGGACGATCGTCCGCCCCAGGGTCTGCACCCACTGGGCGCCCGTGGCCTCCGGCAGCTGCCGGGCGACGGCGGCGGGGGTGACCTCGGCGTTGGGGTTCAGGGCCACCTTCACCAGCTCGCGGTGCGAAAGCTCCGCCGCCAGGGACGCGATCAGGGCGTCCGTGAGGCCGTCCTTGCCCACCCGCACGGTGGCCGGCAGGCGGTTGGCGAGGGCGCGCAGGTGGCGGCGCTGCTTGCCGGTGAGCTGCGCCACCGGGCCCTCAGTGGTAGGTGTGGTCGGGGCCCGGAAAGGTCCCGTCCGCCACTTCGCGGGCGTAGGCCCGAAGGGCCCGCCGGATGGTGGCGGAGAGGCGCGCGTAGGGCTTGACGAACTTTGGCACGTGTTGGGGCTTGTGCCCCTCGGAGAGCCCCAACAGGTCGTGCCAGACGAGGATCTGGCCGTCGCAGTGCACCCCGGCGCCGATGCCGATCGTAGGGACCGCCACCGCCTCGGTCACCTGCTTGGCGAGCTTTTCGGGGATCCCCTCCAGGATGATGGCGAAGGCCCCGGCCGCCTCGACGCCGCGGGCCTCCCGCACGATGCGCTCGGCGTCGGCCTCCTGCCGACCCTGGACGCGGTAGCCCCCCATGGCGTGCACCGACTGGGGCGTCAGGCCCACGTGGCCCATCACCGGCACGCCCGCCTCCACCAGGGCCCGGATGCGGTCGATCGCCCCCTCGTGGCCGCCCTCCAGCTTCACCGCCGCGGCGCCCCCCTCGGCGAGGAACCGGCCGCCGTTCGCCACCGCCGCCTCGACGGACGGCTGGTAGCTCATGAACGGCATGTCGCCCACCACGAGGGCCCGCCTGGCGGCCCGGGCCACCATCGCGGTGTGGTAGATCATCTGGTCCATGGTTACGGCCAAGGTGGTGGCATGGCCCTGGACGGCGGTGCCCAGGGAGTCGCCCACCAGGATCAGGTCGAGCCCGGCGGCGTCGGCCAGCACGGCGGACGGGTGGTCGTAGGCGGTGACCGCCGCGATCCGGCGCTGGGCCTTCATGGCGCGAATGTCGGTGACGGTGAGCGTGGTCATGCCGTAGCCAGCGTCGGCGGCGCGAAATCGACCGGCGGCCGGGGGAAAAGCCCCGCGCGGGTGACGATCTCGGGGACGCTCTCCTCACAGAATACCGCCATGATGTGGATCCCGGCGACCCCGTCGATACTCCGCACCCCCTCGATCACCTCCAGGCAGATCTGGATGCCCTCGGCGAGCACCCGGTCCGGATCGCCGTCCGCCTTCTTCAGGCGCTGGATGAGGTGCTCGGGCACCTGGATGCCGGGCACGTGGGCGTTCATGTACTCCGCCATGCGCAGGCTCTTGAGGGGCGCCACCCCGGCCAGGATGCGCACCCGCTCGTGCAGGCCGCGGGCGCGCACCAGCTCCATGAGGGCGGCGAACTGCTCCACGTCGAAGATCATCTGGGTCTGGACGAAGTCGGCGCCCTTCTCGGCCTTCTTCTCCAGCCGGTTGACCATGGCCTCCAGCTTGGGCGACATGGGGTTGAAGGCGGCACCGATGAAGAACCTGGGCGCCACCTTGACCGGCTTGCCGTTCGCCAGGGTGCTCGTCTCCCGCATCAGCCGCACCATCTTGAGCAGCTTGAAGGAGTTGACGTCGAACACCGGCGTGGCCTCCGGGTGGTCGCCGATGCGCGGCGAGTCGCCCGACAGGCACAAGAGGTTGCGCACCCCGAGGGCGTAGGCGCCGATCAGGTCGGCCTGGATGCCGATCAGGTTGCGGTCGCGGCAGGTCATCTGCATGACCGGCTCCACGCCGCGCTGCAGCATCACCGCCGAGCAGGCGAGGGACGCCATGCGCACCACGGCGGTCTGGCAGTCGGTCAGGTTGACCGCGTCCACGTGGTCCTTGAGCAGGTCCGCCTTACGGACGAGCGGCGCGGTGACGGCGCTCTTGGGCGGCGTCAGCTCGGCGGTGACGGCGAACTGCCCGGCGCGCAGTACGGCTTCCAGGCGGCTGATGGGCGGCCCCTCGTGCATGGTCTAGTTGTCGGCGCTGGCGGCCCGCTTGGCGGACTCGACCGTGTTGTAGAGCAGCATGGCGATCGTCATGGGCCCCACCCCGCCGGGCACCGGGGTGATCCACGCGGCCACCTCGCGCACGGCCTCGAAATCCACGTCGCCGGTGATCTTGCCGTCGGGCAGGCGGTTGATGCCCACGTCGATCACGACGGCGCCGGGGCGCACCATGTCCGCGGTGATCATGCGGGGGTTCCCCACGGCCACGACGAGGATCTCGCCCTGGCGCGTGTGCTCGGCGAGGTTCCGGGTCTCGGAGTGGCACACGGTCACCGTGGCGCCCGCCTGCATGAGCATGATGGAGATGGGCTTGCCCACGTTGCCCGCGCCCACCACCACCGCGTGCCGGCCCTTCACCTCGATGCCGCACACCTCGAGCATCTTCATGATCCCGTAGGGCGTGCAGGGGGCGAAGATCATGTCGCCGATCATCAGGCGGCCGACGTTGGTCTCGTGGAAGCCGTCCACGTCCTTGCGCGGCGAGATGGCGGCGATCACCTCCACCTCGTTGACGTGAGCCGGCAGCGGCAGCTGCACCAGGATGCCGTCCACCATCGGGTCGAAGTTCAGGCGCTGGATGAGGGCGAGCAGCTCGTTCTCGGAGGCGGTCTCGGGCAGGCGGTGGACGTTGGAGGTGATGCCCACCTTCTCGCAGGCGAGGATCTTGTTGCGCACGTAGATCTCGGAGGCCGGAACGTTGCCCACCAGGATCACGTCCAGACCCACGTGGGCGCCCTGGGCCTTGAGGTCGGCGACCTCCTTGGCGATCTCGGCGCGCAGGCCGGCCGCGATCTGCTTGCCGTCGATGATCTTCGCCGTCACGTCTCGCGTGCGCTCCCTTTGCTTTCTGTGGCCGCGGCGCGGCACCGGATCACGCGGGTGGGGGTGACCACCGCGTTCACCGGCGTGTCCCCGGGCCCGACGGGCACCTGGTCCACCACCTGGCCGTCGAAGGCGAGTGCGACCTTCTCACCCGGCGCCCGCGCGAGCACCCGGTCGAAGTAGCCGCGCCCGTACCCCAGCCGGTTCCCGCCCACATCGAAGGCGAGGCCCGGCAGCAGGAACAGGTCGACCTCCTCGGGCGCCACCACGGGGCACGCCGGGTCCGGCTCCGGGATGCCCCAAACCCCCTCGACCAGGTCCGCCTTCAGGTCGTCGATCCGGTGCAGGGTCAGCCCTTCGTCGCTCACGCGCGGCAGCGCCAGGCATTTGCCCTCGGAGAGCAGCCGGGCGGTGATCGCTTCGGTGGCGACCTCGGAGCCGAAGGCGGCGTAGGCCAGAACACAGGCGGCGCCGCGGTAGGCGTCCAGGCCGAACACACGCCCGGCCACCTGGTCGCTCATCGCCTCCCGTTCCGTGGACGAAAGACCGTCCCGCCAGTCCTTGATGCGACGCCGGAGGGCGCGCTTGGCTTCCCGAACGCCCATGCACCTCGAAGTAAAAATTCGCTGCGAGTAGACCCGATCGGCGCCTCTCCGGTCAAGCCGCGCGCCGTTGACTCGCGTGCCCGGCGCCCCTATGATCGCGGGCTTCCCGCCCCCCGTGCCGAAGTGGTGGAACTGGTAGACACGCTGTCTTGAGGGGGCAGTGGGAGCAATCCCGTCCGGGTTCGAGTCCCGGCTTCGGCACCATGCCCGTTCGACGTCGGAATCGGCCCGCCCGGCTTGGCCCGCCCCTCCGGGTCGGGTTACACTGGACCCGGCAATAGGATGCGCAACCGCAATGGGATCCACCCATGTGCGGCATAGCGGGGGAGGTTCGGTTCGACGGTAGGGCCGCCGACGCCTCGGCCGTCGCCGCCGCCACCGCGGTGCTGGCTCCCCGCGGGCCCGACGGGGCCGGGCTCTGGTGCCAGGGCCCCGTGGCCTTCGGCCACCGCCGCCTGAAGATCATCGACCTCTCCGACCGGGCCCAGCAGCCCATGCTCGACCCCGACTTAGGGGTAGGGCTCGTCTTCAACGGCTGCATTTACAACCACGCGGATCTCAGAAAAGAGCTCGCCGCCCAGGGCTACCGCTTCTTCTCCGACGGCGACACCGAGGTCGTGCTCAAGGCCTTTCACGCCTGGGGGAAGGAATGCGTGGAGCGCTTCCACGGCATGTTCGCCTTCGCCCTGTGGGAGCGCGACTCGGGCCGCGTGACCCTGGCCCGCGACCGCCTGGGGGTCAAGCCGCTGTACCTCGCCGACGGCCCCGGTCGCCTGCGCTTCGCCTCCACCCTGCCGGCGCTGCTCGCCGCGGGCGACGTGGACACCGACATCGACGCGGTCGCCCTGCACCACTACCTTCATTTCCACGCCGTCGTGCCCCCGCCGCGCACGATCCTCAAGGGGATCAAGAAGCTGCCGCCGGCCACGGTGCTCACCCTGCACCCGGACGGGCGCCGGGTGCCATGGACCTACTGGGACCTGCCGTTCGGGCCCCGCCAAGGGGAATCGCAAGCCGAGCGGGGCCTGGACGAGGCGGCCTGGTCCGAGCGCGTGCTCGCGGCCCTGCGCACCGCCGTGCGGCGCCGGCTGGTCGCGGACGTGCCGGTGGGGGTGCTGCTCTCGGGGGGGCTGGATTCGAGCCTGATCGTGGGGCTTTTGGCCGAGGCGGGCCAGCAGCACCTGGCGACCTTCTCGGTGGGGTTCGAGTCGGTGGCGGGCGAGGAGGGCGACGAGTTCCGCTACTCGGACGTGATCGCCCGGGAATACGATACGGACCACCACCGCATCCGGGTGGACAGCCGCAAGCGCCTGGTGCCGGCCCTGCCGGACTGCATCCGGGCCATGGCCGAGCCCATGGTCAGCCACGACGCGATCGGCTTCTACCTGCTCTCCGAGGAGGTCTCCCGCCACATCAAGGTGGTCCAGTCGGGGCAGGGCGCCGACGAGGTCTTCGCGGGCTACCATTGGTACCCGCCCATGCTCGAGAGCAGCGACCCGGCGGCCGACTACGCCGCCCGGTTCTGCGACACCGACGACGCCGAGTACCAGCGCACGGTCCATCCGCGCTTGGCGGTCGAGCGCAGCCCGGCGCGGGCGTTCATCGCGGACCACTTCGGCCGGCCGGGGGCCGAGCGGGCCATCGACAAGGCCCTTCGGATCGACACCCGGGTGATGCTCGTGGACGATCCCGTAAAGCGCGTGGACAACATGACCATGGCCTTCGGCCTGGAGGCGCGGGTGCCGTTTTTGGACCATGAGCTGGTGGAGCTGGCGGCGCGCGTGCCGGGGGAGCTGAAGACCGCTCAGGGCGGCAAGCACGTGCTCAAGGAAGCGGCCCGCAAGGTGATCCCGGCGGCGGTCATCGACCGGCCCAAGGGGTACTTCCCGGTGCCGGCCCTGAAGTACCTGCGCGGCGAGGTGCTGGACCTGGTGCGGGACGCCCTCACGGGGCCCCGGGCAAGGGAGCGGGAGCTGTTCGCGCCGGACTACGTGAATGGATTGCTTGCCGACCCCGACCGGCACATCACGCCCCTCGGGGGCTCGCGGACGTGGCAGCTGGCCGTGCTCGAAATGTGGCTCGAGGCCCATGGGATCTGACGTGGATACCCCGGACACCCGGCCCGTGCGCTCCCGCCGGGCGATCGCCGAGCGCGAGCGGCGCAGGGGGGCGCGCCTGCGCACGCTGCAGCGCCTGCCGGCGGACGTGCTGTGGGAGGCACCCGACCCGGACGTGGCGATCCACATGGGGTGGGGGCGGCTCATCTTCGCCCAGACGTTCGACACCTCGGAGGCCCTCGTCGCCACCCTGAAGAAGGAGGCGGACGACGAGCGCGACATCGCGGTCTACGTCACCGACCCCCACGTGGCCCTCGCGGCGGCGCCCCAGGAGGTCTTTCTGGACCCGTCCCACACCTACCGCCTGTGGCTGCCCCACTACCGGCCGGCCCGCCGCCGCCCGACCGGCTTTACGATCCGGCGCCTGAAGAGCCGCGAGGACGCCCGTGCGGTCAACCGCATATACGCGCGCCTGGGGATGGTGGCGGTGCCGGTGGACTTCTTCCTCAACCACCGCCATTCGCGCCGCGTCCTCCACCTGGTGGCGGAGGAGGAGGGTACGGGCCGCGTGGCCGGTACGGTCACCGCCGTGGACCACCGCCTCGCCTTCGGCGACCCGGAGAACGGCGCCAGCCTGTGGTGCCTGGCGGTGGACCCGCAGACCTCCGCGAGCGGCATCGGCGACGCCCTGGCACGGCAGGTGGCCGAGTACTTCCAGGCGCGGGGCCGGGCCTTTTTGGACCTGAGCGTGATGCACGACAACGGGCCGGCGATCGCCCTGTACGAGCGCCTCGGGTTCCGCCGCGTGCCCCTGTTCTGCCTGAAGCGCAAGAACCCGTTCAACGAGCGGCTGTTCATCGCCCCGGACACGGCCTCGGGGCTGAATCCCTACGCCCGGATCATCGTCACCGAGGCGCGCCGGCGCGGCATCCGGGTGGAGATCGAGGACGCGGAGGCGAACCTCTTTCGCCTGAGCTTCGGGGGCCGGACCATCGCGTGCCGGGAGTCGCTGACGGACCTCACCTCCGCCGTGGCCATGACCCGGTGCGACGACAAGCGCCTGACCCGGCGCCTCCTGCTGCGCGCCGGCCTGTCGGTGCCCGAGCAGGCCGAGGCGGGCGAGCCCAAGGACCGCGCCGCGTTCCTGGAGCGCCACGGCCGGGTGGTGGTCAAGCCCGCGCGGGGCGAGCAGGGGGTGGGCATCAGCGTGGACATCGCCGACCCGAAGGAGCTGGAGCAGGCCGTGGATCGCGCCGCCGCCGTGAGCGAGACGGTCATCCTGGAGCGCTACGTGGAGGGCGACGACGTGCGCGTCATCGTCATCGGTGGCGAAGTCGTGGCCGCCGCAGTGCGGCGGCCGGCCGAGGTGGTGGGCAACGGCCACGCCACGGTGGAGGACCTGATCCAGACCCAGAGCCGCCGGCGCGCCGCCGCCACGGGGGGCGAGAGCCGCATCCCGGTGGACGAGGAGACCCACCGCTGCGTGCACGCGGCCGGCCACGCCATGGACACGGTCCTGCCCGAGGGGGTGCACCTGACCGTGCGCAAGACCACGAACCTGCACACCGGCGGCACGATCCACGACGTGACCGAGGAGTTGCACCCCGACCTGGGGCGCGCCGCCGTCCGGGCCGCGGAGGCACTGTCGATCCCGGTGGTCGGCTTCGACTTCATCGTGCCCCGGGTGGACGGGCCCGATTACGTGATCATCGAGGCGAACGAGCGGCCGGGCCTCGCCAACCACGAGCCCCAGCCCACCGCCGGGCGCTTCATCGACCTGCTCTTCCCCCAGACCGCCGTGGGCGCGGCATGAACCACCGCGCCGAGGGCTCCGGCCGCAGCCGGCGGTTCCCCGCGGTCGACCGGGCCGAGCTGCGCGACCTGCTCGAGGCCCTCCTGAACATCCCGAGCCCCACGGGCTACACGGACCGGATCGTCCACTTCGTCGGCGGCTGGCTGGAGGACCTGGGGGTCGACTTCGAGCTCACCCGCCGCGGCGCCATCCGCACCAACCTGCCGGGTCGCACGCCGAGCCCCGACCGCGCCGTGATCGGGCACCTGGACACCCTGGGGGCCCAGGTCAAGCTGCTCAAGGAGAACGGCCGCCTGGAGGTGGTGCCCATCGGCCACTGGTCGGCCCGGTTCGCCGAGGGCACCCGCGTGACGATCTTCACCGACACCGGCCCCCGGCGCGGCACGGTGCTGCCCCTCAAGGCCTCGGGCCACACCTACGACGACGAGATCGACACCCAGCCGAACGCCTGGCCCAACCTGGAGGTGCGCGTGGACGAGCGCGTGGCGAACGTGGCGGACCTGACCGCCGCGGGCTTCCAGGTGGGCGACTTCATCGCCTTCGACGCCTCGCCCGAGTTCACCGCGGCGGGCTTCGTCAACGCCCGGCACCTGGACGACAAGGCCGGCGTGGCGGTGATGCTCACGGCCCTCAAGGCGCTGGTGCGCTCCGGCGCGCAGCTGCCGGTGGACTGCCACTTCCTGTTCGCCATCTCCGAGGAGGTGGGCTCGGGGGCCTCGGCGATCCTGCACGGCGACGTGGCCGAGCTGGTGGCCGTGGACAACGGCACCCCGGCCCCGGGGCAGGACTCCACCGAGTTCGACGTGACCATCGGCATGGCCGACTCCACCGGGCCCTTTGATTACCACCTGACCCATCTGCTGCTGCGCCTGGCTGCGGAGAACCGCATCCCCCACAAGCGTGACATCTTCCGCCACTACCGGTGCGACGCGGCCTCGGCCCTGGAGGCGGGCAACGACATCCGCACGGCCCTGCTGACCTTCGGGGTGGACGCGAGCCACGGCTACGAGCGCACCCACATGGAGGGGCTCTTCCAGCTGGCGCGGCTGCTGGTGGTCTACGCCCTTTCGCCGCCGGCGGTGGCGCGCGACCGGTCCGAGCTCGCCTCCATGGAGGGCTTCCCCCACCAGCCCTTCGGCGCGGACGCCGACGGCCCCCCCTTCGGGCCCGGATCTCCGCGCCGCGAGCGGCGCTCCAAGCCACGCCCCAAATCCTGAAATTTCGGTTTGACGCCGCCCCGGGGACCGGATACAATGCCGCTCTTCCGGATCGTCCCGGTGTCTGTGGCGACGGGTCTTTGACAACTAAATAGGATGGTGAGCCCCGAAAAGTTCGGGTCAATTCGATTCAGCAGCCCGCCTAAAGGGTGGGTTTTTTATTGCTGAGAGTTTGATCCTGGCTCAGAACGAACGCTGGCGGCGTGCCTAACACATGCAAGTCTTGGGGGGCTTGGGGATTTCGGTTTCCAAGCCAACCGGCGCACGGGTGAGTAACGCGTGGATAACCTGCCTTCGAGAGGGGGATAGCCCCGGGAAACCGGGATTAATACCGCACGACGGCCGGAGGGCCTCGGCTCTCCGGTCCAAACGGTGGGGATCTCTTCGGAGACCTGCCGCTCGAAGATGGGTCCGCGTCCCATTAGCTTGTTGGTAGGGTAACGGCCTACCAAGGCGAAGATGGGTAGCCGACCTGAGAGGGTGATCGGCCACACTGGAACTGAGACACGGTCCAGACTCCTACGGGAGGCAGCAGTGAGGAATTTTGCG
>Ga0210144_1001359_pt1 | contig 10274 bp, 8 predicted proteins | sample Muzzi_PWA_D2_FD_185532 | JGI IMG/M metagenome (GOLD analysis project Ga0210144, IMG submission 185532) | Wetland microbial communities from San Francisco Bay, California, USA, that impact long-term carbon sequestration - Muzzi_PWA_D2 (SPAdes) | ecosystem: Environmental > Aquatic > Marine >...
GGCAGGTGACGCTGATCGGCGCCCGTCTGGCGGCGCCCTCGCGCCGTGGTTTCGATCTGCTGACGGGCGGGGATGACCCGGTGTGGGAGGCGTTCGACCGCGGCGGAGCGCTGATATCGGAACCCCTGGCTTACCACCTCGGTCTTGCGCGGGGTGATCACTTGTCGCTTCCGACCCCCGCGGGGTCGCGTGATTTCACCATCGCCGGTGTCTTCCGGGACTATGCCAGCGAGCACGGCCGCATTTTCCTGGAGGAGGGCGTCTACCGCCACTACTGGTCTGACCCGGCGGTAAACACCCTGGCGCTGTTTGCCTCGGGCGGCGATGCGGACGGTCTGCGCCGCGAGGTGAGCGAGACGTTCGCCGGACGTTATCGGCTGGAGCTGACGCCGGCACGCGCTATTCTGGCCGAATCCCTGGCGGTCTTCGATCGCACCTTCCGCATCACCCGGGTGTTGCGCGCCCTGTTGCTCGGCGTGGCATTCATCGGTGTGTTGAGCGCGTTGATGGCCTTGCAGCTGGAGCGCAGCAAGGAGTTTGCGGTGTTGCGTGCACTGGGACTGACACGTGCCCAGATCGCCGGGCTCATCACCGGCGAGTCGCTGGTCATCGGGCTGCTCTCCGGTGTTATCGCCATCCCGACCGGACTGCTCATGGCCTGGGTGCTGATCGAATCCGTGCAACGCCGCGCCTTTGGCTGGACCATGCCCTTTCACGTGGATACCGGACTGCTGGTGCAGACGGTGCTCGTCGGGCTGCTGGCATCGGCGTTGGCCGCGGTCTACCCGGCCTGGCGCTCGTCCCGGCGGGATCCGGCGCCGCTGCTGAGGGAAGACTGAGCATGCGCCTGCTGTTGGTCCTGATAGTTGTCTGCCTGCTGTCGGCCTGCGAGCGGGAGGCGCCGCCGGTGGACGCCCCCCTCCCGGTCGATCGCGTGCTCGGTCCGCAACCCGATGCAGGTTTTACGCGCGCGACGCAGCCGGCAACATTGCAGTTCCCGGCGGATCACGGTCCGCATGACGATTTCGCGCTCGAGTGGTGGTATCTGAGCGGCAATGTGTACACGCCCGAAGGTCGGCGTTTCGGGTACCAGTTCACGCTGTTCCGGATTGGTCTGCGCCCCGGCGCGCCAGCAGCGGATTCGCGCTGGCGCAGCAACCAGATTTACATGGGTCATGCTGCAATCACCGACGTGTCGGGCGGGCGTCATTATTCGGCCCAACGCCTGTCACGCGCAGCGGCTGGCCTGGCCGGCGCCGGGTCGCAGCCGCTGGCGATCTGGCTCGACTCCTGGTCGTTGCGCGGTGGCGGCGAGCCGTTCCCGCTCGCGCTGGCAGCCGATGCAGAGGACTTCGGGATAGCACTGCAACTCGCGGACGGTGAGAAACCGCTCATCCTGCAGGGCGAGCAGGGTTTGTCGCGCAAGAGCGCCACACCCGGCAACGCGTCGTATTATTACTCGTTTACCCGCCTGCCGACCGCGGGAACGCTGCGCGTGGGCGCAACCGCCTTCACGGTAAGCGGCGAGTCCTGGCTGGACCACGAATGGTCCAGCTCGGCGCTGGATGATGACCAGGCCGGCTGGGACTGGTTCGCGCTGCAACTGGACGATGGCCGGGAGCTGATGTTTTACCGCTTGCGCTACCGTGATGGCAGCATGCATCTCTACAGCCGGGGCAGTCTGGTGCTGCCCGATGGCAGCACCCGCGAGTTGACGCCGGCGCTGGTCACGCTCACGCCGGAGTCTTACTGGGAAGCGCCGGACGGTACCCGCTATCCGGTGGCATGGCGGCTGGCGGTGCCGGAGGAGGGGCTGGACCTGCGTGTGAAGGCGGTGCTGGACGACCAGGCGATGGATGATGCGGTCCGGTACTGGGAGGGGGCCGTGGATGTCACCGGCAGCCACACCGGCAAGGGTTACCTGGAGCTTAGTGGTTATACGCCCACACGCGAGGGCGGGTGACCCAGTGCCCGTCCAATACGAACTTTACTCACCGCAAAGACGCAAAGCCATATCTATCGTTTTAATTAAATTATTTCTTTGCGTTCTTTGCGTCTTTGCGGTGAAAAACGGTGTTTATGTCTGCACAGTAGCAGGGGATATTCCGGGTAATTCCGTGTGCTTCCGTGGTTAATTGTTGTTTATACAAAGACAATATTTTACTGCGATTTCGATGAGATGATTCTCAGGAATTCTCCAGGCCCTCATCCCAGTAAGGATGATCGCCAATACGTCCCGCCAGAAAATCCGAGAACACCCGGATGCGCCGGGGCAGCATGCGACCCGGCGGGTAGAGGGCGTAGATTCCGACCGCGGGTCGCCGGTAGTCGTTCAGGATACTGACCAGGCTGCCTTCCCTCAGATAACCGCCGAGGATGAAGGTGGGGCCGGTCGTGATGCCCAGGCCGGCAACGGCAGCACAGGCCAGGGCTTCGCCGTTGTTGGCGCGAATGCGGATTTGCGGCTGGCCGAACACCGTTTCGCCCTTCGGCGTCTCGTATTGCCAGTGCTGGCGGTAGCCGAGGTTGCTGTACTGCAGGCCGGTATGCCGGCGCAACCCACCCGGATGCGCAGGTTCCCCGTGACGATCCAGGTAAACCCGGCTGGCGCAGGTCACGGCGCGCGAGATACCCAGACGGCGCGCCACCAGCGTCGAATCCTGCAGTTCCCCGATTCTGACTGCCAGGTCGAATCCTTCCTCGATCAGGTTGATGTTGCGGTCATTGAGGTCGAGGTTGAGTTCGATGGCGGGATGGATGTCGAGAAAGTCCGTAATAGCGCCGGCGAGATGCCTGAGCCCAAAGGTGATCGGGGCAGCCAGCTTGATGGCGCCGCGCAATTCGGAGGTTTCGGCCGCGACGCTTTGCTCCGCCTCGTCGAGTTCCGCGAGGATCTGCACGGCACGCTGGTAAAAGTTTCTGCCGGCTTCCGTCAGAGACAGGCGCCGGGTCGTGCGATGCAGCAACCGGCTGCCCAGATGGCTTTCCAGCTGGCTGATCCGCCGGCTGACCATGGATTTCGCCACGCCGAGCCGTTCGCCGGCGGCAATGAAACTGCCGGATTCTACGACCGCGACGAGGGCCTCGATATTGGCAAACTTGTCCATATTGTTGCCGAATATAGAACAAATAAAACGATAAATCTCTATTTATTAACTTATACGCAACAGCCATGCTTGGCTCATGCGTGTGGAGAGTGTCTCCAATCGCCCAAAAGAGGAAATGACCATGAATCAATCCAGCTTGACGGCAGCCACCCGGATGACCGGACGGGTGCTCATGTCTGCCATTTTTGTCATGGCCGGTTTCAGCAAGCTCGGCTCCTACGCGGCAACCCAGGGCTACATGGAAAGCATGGGGGTGCCGGGGATACTGTTGCCCCTGGTGATCCTGCTCGAACTCGGTGGCGGTGTCACCGTATTGCTGGGCTGGCAGACCCGCATCAGCGCCTTCCTGCTGGCCGGCTTCTGCATCGTCAGCGCCCTGATCTTTCATGCCAACTTCGGCGACCAGATGCAGTCCATACTCTTTATGAAGAATCTGGCCATGGCCGGCGGTTTCCTGATCCTGGTTGCGGACGGCGCGGGTGTCTGGTCGCTCGATGCCCGGCGCCAGGCGAATCGCTGAGGCATCGCCATGACCGTCAGCGCGATTCCATGCATCCACCGTAGTACACGGCGGCGAGCGTCGCCGATTTTGATCTGGAGGAACTGAAATGAACACTGCAATTCTGCACGAGAATGCCACCGTCAGGCATGTTTCCCGCGTCATCAAGGGTATGCCGGCCACCGATGGAGCCGGCGTGGAACTTACCCGCGTCATCGGTCAGCCGGCGCTGCCCATGCTCGATCCGTTCCTGCTGCTGGACGCGTTCCGCTCCGACAGGCCAGAGGACTATCTGGCCGGCTTTCCGTCGCACCCGCATCGTGGCTTCGAGACGGTCACGTACCTGCTCGCCGGGCGCATGCGTCACCGCGACAATGCCGGCCATGAGGGTGTCATCGCGCCCGGCGGCATCCAGTGGATGACGGCCGGCCGGGGCATCGTGCATTCGGAAATGCCGGAACAGGAAAACGGCTTGCTGGAAGGATTTCAGCTCTGGGTGAATCTGCCCGCCGCCCACAAGATGGATCATCCCGGCTATCAGGAGTACCCGGCGGATCAGATCCCGGTTGAATCCCGCGAGGGAGGTGTGGAAATTCGGGTCATTGCCGGCGTGACTTCGCAGGGCACCCGCGGACCGGTTGTGCAACCCCTGACCGAGCCACTGTATCTGGATGTCCGGGTCCCGGCCGGTGGAGAATTCACCGAGCGCCTGCCGGACACCCACAATGCCTTCGTCTACGTTATCCAGGGGCCGGTAACAGCTTCGGATGCCGACGGCCGGGCGGTGCACCTGGTGCGTGACGACGTGGGCGTGCTGGCGCGTGGCGATGTTGTTCGGGTCGAGTCCGGAAACGATGCGACGCGCTTTCTGGTCGTGGCCGGCAGGCCCCTCAACGAACCGGTGGCGCGCGGCGGGCCCTTCGTCATGAACACCCGGGACGAAATCCAGCAGGCGTTCGAGGATTACAACCAGGGCAGGATCCAAGGGGTATATGACGCTGACTGAGCGGGTGGCCAGGAATCGGCCACGCAAATACATCGGTCGACGCCGGGGCCGGAATCATCGGGCATGTCCTGGACCTTGATGGCGAAGGCCTCGTGATAATCAGGCAATCCTTTATGCAGAAGACGGATGGCAGAATTTACCTTGGTGACGGACGGCGCCTGGCTTATGCCGAATACGGTGACCCGCAGGGGAAGCCGCTGTTTTATTGTCACGGGTTCCCGGCGTCGCGTTTCGAAGCGGCGTTGCTCGACCCGGCGGCCCGCAAGGCGCAGGTACGTATCGTCGCGGCGGATCGACCCGGTTGCGGCCTGTCGGATTTCCAGCCCCATCGCCAGATCGGGGACTGGCCCGGCGATGTGGTCGAACTGGCAGATGCCCTTGGTATTGACCGTTTCGCCATCGTGGGGGTGTCGGGGGGCGGACCCTATGCGCTCGCGTGTGCGCGGAAAATACCGCAGCGCCTGACGGCGGTTGGCGTGGTGTGTGGCCTGGGGCCGGTCAACGAATCCCGGGCGCTAAGGGACATGCTCTGGAGCCGGCGGCTGGTATTCAGCCTGGCTCGACGGACCCCATGGCTGCTAAGGCTGAGCTACGCGGCCGTGCTGCGGCCACTCCTGCGCCATCGGCCGACGGCAATCCTGTCGATAATTGAACGCACGCCTGTCCTGCCGGACCGACGGGTGCTGGAGCGCCCGGAAACCAGACGGGTATTACTCGCGTCCATTCAGGAAGCCGTTCGCGGAGGCTCACGTGGAATACTGTACGAGCTTTCCCTGTATACCCGGGAGTGGGATTTCAGACCGCAGGAGATTGCCTTGACTGTCGACCTCTGGCATGGCGAGGCGGACCCCATCGTACCCGTGGTGCATGCGCGTATCCTGGCGAAACAATTGCCACGGGTGCGTCCCGTCATCCTGCCCGGTGAAGGGCATTTTTCCCTCCCGATCATCCACATGGAACGCATACTTCGTGCGTTGACCGGTTGACCGGTCATTTCAGCTGCCCGATCCCTGAAAAAACGCCAAAATCCGTGCGCAAGGCTACAGACCGCGGCATTTTCAGCCGATAGAGACACTGCCTGACGAGTAACTCGCCCGATGCATCGCGACGTCCGCGTGGGTGAGAGCAGGCAGCGACTGCAGACTGACAGGGAGGGAGTGCAATGACCACCTACTATGCCGTTAATCACGAGGACGTCTGGTTATTGGACGGTACCAGCACCGGGAATGTGATCCATCTGCAGCTGCCCTGTACCCCCCGCGTCACCGCAAGGGAGTGCTGGCTGTTGCTGGGACAGGGGCAAGTCCGGAAAGCAGCGGAGAAATTGTCTGACATGATGGAGCTGAACGACTGGGACCAGCTAGTGGCGGATGACCCGCGGTTTGTCTTTTATCAGAAAGTCTCGTGCGCGCGAAAAGGATTGCTCACAACGGGTACAGTTCAGGGTCTGGTGTCCGAGATGCTGGCCATTGCCGACTGACCCTTCCGCATGAATCATCCGGGGCGCCTGCTCCGGTTCATTATCAAGAGTTCCTCGAAGTACTGAGGCTTCCCATGCAGGAGCAGCCGCCACAACTGCCGGACCCTCGAATTCACCGATAAACCTGATTCCCTGTCAGTCCTTGATGCGGACGGGCTGGTTTTCAGGTAACCCCGGTTCCCGGACTGCGTATCGTCAGCAAGTGTGGCAGGATATCCTGTCACAGACGGCTGGTTAGTATTAACCGACCTGTATATCACTGAAACTCAGCCGTACGACACATGCGGTTGAAATAGCGGGTGTGGCTCCGTCTCCGGGCTGCAAGACCGTCTGCCGCAGGGAGAAGGTGAGACCGGGGACCGGTCGAGAAACCGGCCTGGGCCGTGCGGCAGTCGAGCCTACAGGGAGGTATTTACGGCGTGTCTTGCAGCCTGGAGCCGGATGCCGCGTTTTTCCATCGTGGCTGAGTTTCAGTGATAATCAGGTTAACCGATGAGATCCTGCCGCGACTGGAATGAATCATCCGCTGCTTTCGGGCCGGTCCATGGCTTCTGACCGCCCGATGTCAACCGGCAACCGGGTCATTATGCACATACACAGACTTGATCATTGGCAGCACGAGCATGATTTCTCGGTGCTGCATGAGCATGGAAGAACGGCGCACCCTGCAGGTGCTTCTCCTCACGATTACCATGATGGTCTTCGAGGTCGTGGCCGGGGTCATCTTTGGATCCATGGCGCTGCTCGCCGACGGTTGGCATATGGGTACCCATGCCGCCGCCTTCATGATCACCATTTTCGCGTATCGCTTTGCCAGAAAGCATGCCGCCAGTCCGGCATATGCTTTCGGTACCGGCAAGGTCAGTGTGCTGGGAGGGTTCGCCAGCGCCGTGGCGCTGACCGTCGTTGCCCTGGTCATGCTGGCCGAGTCGGCGCAGCGTTTGTTCAACCCGCATGTGATCCATTTCAACGAGGCGATCGGCGTCGCCGTGATCGGGCTTCTGGTCAACATCGTCAGCGCATTCCTGTTGCAGGACCATCATGTTCATGAGGCCCATGATCATGACCACGACCCGCACCATCATCATCACCACGATCACAATCTGAAGGCGGCCTACCTGCATGTGCTGGCCGATGCGCTGACATCCGTGCTTGCCATCATCGCCCTTTTGTCCGGCAAATACTTCGGCTGGAACTGGCTGGATCCGGTGATGGGTATAGTCGGCGCTGCCGTCATCGCCCGCTGGTCCTACGGACTGCTGCGGGAGACGGGTCCGGTGTTGCTGGACGAAAGCATTGATGAGCAATACAGGGCGCTCATCCGGCAACGGATAGAGGATGATGCCGACAACCGGGTAACGGACCTGCATGTGTGGAGAGTCGGGCCGGTGCATTTCGCAGTCATACTGTCGCTGGTTACGCAATACCCGAAACCGCCGGAGCATTACAAGGCCTTGCTGGCCGGTCTCGATCGACTTGCTCACATCACCATCGAGGTAAATCAGTGCGCGGGCGGACCCTGTATCGGGCCTGAGCAGATACCGCCCACAGGCAGGCGCGCTCCAGGGGAAATCTGAGTTACTCGATGCGCCCTTGCGTGACTGGCCGCTTAACCGATGTCTGCGTCACGCTAGACGCGTGATTATCACCGGCGCATCGCGGGGCTGAGGCTGCTTTCGGCGCCAACAAGCGAAATCTGATCGCAATCACCTCCGAAGATAGCGTCAATGCCGGAAACTGTTGTATAGATGTGCACAATCCTTAGGAGAAACGGCACCATGCGGGATCGCCTGATCCGCTTCGGCGGTATTGCCTCCATGCTCCCGCTATCCGCAGTGGCCTCGGGCTCGGGGGATATGCCCTCCCTGGTGCATGATATCGGTTACTGCGTCGTGCTGGCAGGCGTGCTCGCCATCGTGTTTACCCGCATCAGGATACCGGTTATCGCGGCATTCCTGTTTGCCGGGGTGGTGGTGGGGCCGGTCGGGGCCGGGCTGGTAACCGATCCCGCCAATATCGAGACCATTTCCGGCCTGGGGCTGATCCTGCTGCTGTTCCTGATCGGTCTCGAGATCGACTTCCGCAAACTGCTGGCCAGCGGGCGCATCCTGATTCTGAGCGGGTTGCTGCAGTACCCGCTGTCCGTCGCCTTCGGTTTCGTCATTGCCAGACTGTTCATCTGGCTGGGGGTCGGAACGCAGTTGCTGGATTCCGGAAGCTACGTGCCCCTCTATGTCGGCTTCGTGGTGGCGGCATCCTCAACGCTGCTGGTGGTAAAACTGTTTCAGGAGTCTTTCGAGCTCGATACCGAGGTGGGGCGTGTGTCACTCGGGCTGCTGATCTTCCAGGATATCTGGGCGATCGGTGTGATCGCCGTGCAGCCGAGTTTCGACGACCCCAAAATCGTACCCATCCTGTTTTCCTTTCTGGGTATCGGCGTACTGGCGATGATCGCGCTACTGATTGCCAGGTTCATTATTCCGATCGGCTTCCGCTGGGTCGCCAAGGTGCCGGAGGTCATACTCGTGGCGGCAGTGTCGTGGTGCTTCATCGTGGTATTCATCGGGATGAATCTTGACGAGATCACCCGGGTGGCCTTCGGCGTCGATCTGCACATGACCGTCGGCCCCGGCATGGGTGCGCTGATTGCCGGGGCAAGCATCGCCAGCCTCCCGTACAGCACGGAAATCGTCGGCAAGGTTGGCGTGGTGAAGGACTTCTTCGTGACGCTCTTCTTCGTCGGTCTGGGCATGGGCATCCCGATGCCCGATGGTTTCGATGTGCTGATGGTCGCCGTGCTGCTTGCCGCGCTGGCGCTGCTGGCGCGCTACGTGATCTTCTTTCCCTTGCTCTATTTCACGGGGCTCGATCGCGGTAATTCGATGGTGGCCTCGACCCGCCTCGCGCAGATTTCCGAATTCAGCCTGGTGATCAGTTTTATGGGCATGCAGCTGGGCCACATCACGCACGGTCTGAACAGCGCCATTATCTTCGCTTTCGTTATGACGGCGCTGTTGACCCCCGCGCTTTACCGTCAGGCCGATCGCATCCACGAGAAGCTGGGGTCGCTGCTGGAAGTCATCGGCTTCAGGGCGCCGGCAAGCAGGGAAGCCGGGGAGGAGGAATCCTACCAGCTCGCATTGCTCGGTTTTCATCGGATTGCCTCTTCCCTGCTGCACGAGCTTGGCAGGAAGCATCCCGGGCTGCTGGCCGAGACGCTGGTCGTTGATTTCAATGTCACCATCCATTCCAGGATCGCCGGGTTTGGTCCCGCCGTGAAATACGGTGATCTGCGTAACGCGGAAACCCTGCGGCATACCGGCGTGGACAAGGCCAGGGTCATCGTCTGCACTGTACCGGATGATGTTCTCAAAGGTACCACCAACCTCCATATTGTCGCGCTGGCGCGCAGCGTCAATCCCGGAGCCGTCATCATTGCGAACGCCATAGAGCTGCAAGACAGCAGGAGATTGTATGAAGCGGGCGCGGACTATGTCTTTCTCCAGCGGATTGAAACAGCCAGGGCCGTGGAGCAGGCCATCGAGAAAGCGCTTGCCGGGGAGATCAGCGCCTATCGTTCACAGGTCGAGGCCGTTGACGGCGAGTGGCATACACGTCAGGAAGTCTTGTGAGTACCGGGTTGCCGGACTGGCCGTTGCATCCGACGCGGGTGGCGGCACTTCCTCCCCGCTTCAGCGTTTTCCGGCTGCGAAGTCGATCATGCGCTGGGTGGCCCTCAGGGCCTTCCTTCTGATCGTCTCCGGGACGACTATCTCGTTGCGACCGCTCTGCAGCACCTCCACGAGATTGCGCAGGTTATTCATCGCCATCCAGGGGCAATGCGCGCAACTTTCGCAGGTGGCGCCTTCGCCCGCGGAAGGCGCTTCCAGGAAAGTCTTGTCCGGCGCCGCCTGCTTCATCTTGTAGAAGATGCCATTGTCCGTGGCCACGATGAATTTGTTGTTGGGCAGTGTCTGCGTCGCCTTGATGAGCTGGGTGGTCGAGCCGACCACATCGGCCAGCGCAATGACCGCCTCGGGCGACTCCGGATGGACCAGGATGGCGGCATCCGGATGGTGCTTCGCCAGGATCTGCAGCGCTTCGGCCTTGAAACGTTCATGGACGATGCAGCTGGCGCGCCACAGCAGCATGTCGGCTCCGGTGGTTCGCTGCACGTAATCG
>Ga0210144_1001360_pt1 | contig 10272 bp, 5 predicted proteins | sample Muzzi_PWA_D2_FD_185532 | JGI IMG/M metagenome (GOLD analysis project Ga0210144, IMG submission 185532) | Wetland microbial communities from San Francisco Bay, California, USA, that impact long-term carbon sequestration - Muzzi_PWA_D2 (SPAdes) | ecosystem: Environmental > Aquatic > Marine >...
GAAGCGATCGACCATCTCCAGACCCAGCTCCCGCGCGGTGGTGAGCCAGCGCAGGTCGAAGGTCGCCTCGTACAGGTCCAGCAGCCCATCCACCAGGAAGGCGTAATCGGTCAGGACGGCGGGTATCCCCGCCTCGCCTGCGCGCCAGCGCCGCAAGAGGTGACCGTCGCGTCGCAGGTGGGCGAGGAGGAAGTCGGCGGCCCGCACCGCCGCGGCACGGTACCGCGGCTCCTTCAGGACCTGGTCTGCCTGGGCGAGCGCGCCGATCATCAGGCCGTTCCAGGCGGTCAGCACCTTGTCGTCCCGCCGCGGACGTTCGCGCTCGCTGCGCACCGCCAGCAGCTTTGCCTGCGCCGTGGCCAGCCGTTGGGCCACCGCTGCCGGCGTGAGCTTGAACCGCGCGGCGAGAGCTGTGTCATCCGCCACCCGATGGAGGATCGAACGCCCCCCCTCGAAGTTGCCGGCCGCGGTCACGTCATAGGCGGCCGCAAACAGCGCCGCTGCATCCCTGCCGAGGGCAGCCTCCAGCTCCTGAGGGGTCCAGAGATAGAACTGCCCTTCGCCCCCGGCGCTATCGGAATCCTCCGCAGAGTAGAAGCCGCCCGCCGGATCGGTCATATCGCGCAGGACGTAGTCGCAGGTCTCGCGCACCACCCGCTGATAGTCGGGGCTGCCCGTGACCTGGTACGCCTCCAGGTAGGTGCGGACCAGCAGGGCGTTGGTGTAGAGCATCTTCTCGAAGTGCGGGACCCGCCACGCGCGGTCCACGGTGTAGCGGTGGAAGCCGCCGCCCAGATGGTCGTAGAGACCGCCGGTCCGCATGGCATCGAGGGTGCTAGTGACCTCATCGGGCAGGCCGCCGCCGTCGCCCTTGCGCCACTGGATGCGCATGAGCAGCGACAGGTCCATGGCCGGAGGGAATTTCTGCGCGCGGCCGAATCCGCCGTGGTCCGGGTCGTAGCTGCGGCCGGCCTCATCGAGATAAGTGGTGAAGACCGAGCCGTCCGGCAGCTCACCTCCCGCCTGGAGGATCGCCTGGCCCCGCAGATGGGCCACCATCTGTTCCGCCGCCTGGCGTGCCTTGTCCGGCTCCCGCACCCACACCTCGTGCAGCCTGGGAAGCAGGTCGCGCAGGCCCACCTGTCCACCGTGACTCTCGGCCGGAAAATAGGTGCCGCCGAAGAATGGCTTGAGGTCGGGGGTGAGAAACACGGTCATGGGCCAACCCCCCGAACCGGTCATCGCCATCACCGCGCCCATGTAGATCGCATCCAGATCGGGCCGCTCCTCGCGGTCGACCTTGATGCACACGAACCATCGATTGAGCAGGGCGGCGATCGCCTCGTTCTCGAACGATTCGCGCTCCATCACGTGGCACCAGTGGCAGGTGGCGTAGCCGATGGATAGGAAGATCGGCTTGTGCTCCGCCCGCGCCTTCGCGAACGCCTCTTCCCCCCACGGATACCAATCGACCGGGTTGTGCGCGTGCTGCAGGAGGTAGGGAGAGTGCTCCTTGGCCAGGCGGTTGGTATGGCGCGGCGCGTCGGCGGCGAGGCCCGTCGGCAAAAACACCACCCACAACAGCGCCCACACAGTGGCCCAGCGACTTGCGTAACCCCTTCGTTTGGTTGTGTTCATAGAGCCCTTGCCCTAGCGTGATCGCTTTCCGAAACGGCAACCTCACGCGATCGTCTCATGCATCGTCAAGATCAACGCTTCCGGCAGCTCATCGAGCGAGTGGAGAAACCCTCCCGCTACATCGGCGGCGAGGTCAATGCCATCGTCAAGGCCGAGGCGGAGCTACGCATCGCCCTCGCCTTTCCCGATGTCTACGAGCTGGGGATGAGCCACCTCGGCTGCAAGATTCTCTACGACATCCTCAACGGCCAGGCGGGAATCGCCGCCGAGCGGGTCTTCGCGCCATGGTTCGACATGCGCGCGCTGCTGCGCCAGGAGGGGGTCCTCCTCCCGTCCCTGGAGACGGGCACGCCGCTGTGCGAGTTCGACCTGATCGGCTTCTCCCTGCAATACGAGCTCACCTACCCGACGGTGCTGGAGATGCTCGCCCTGGGCGGGGTGGCCGTGCGGCGGGACGCGCGCCCTGGCACCGCACCCCTGGTCTGCGCCGGCGGACCGACGGCCTTCAACCCGGAGCCGATGAGCGACTTCATCGACTTCTTCCTGATCGGCGACGGCGAGGAGGCGGTGGTGGAGATGGCCACACTCCTGCGGTCGGCAAAGGGCGCCGGATGGTCGCGCGCCGAGACCCTGCGCGGCCTCGCCGGGATCGACGGCATCTATGTGCCGGCGCTCTATGCCCCCGAGTACGGTGGTGGTGACCGCCTGGTGGCGACGCGCCCGGTCGATCCCACCATTCCTCCCCGGGTCACCAAGGCCCTGGTCACCGACCTCGACGCCCGCCCCTACCCGCGGGCGCCTGTGGTGCCCAATGTGCAGGCGGTCCACGATCGGGTCTCCATCGAGATCTCCCGCGGCTGTACCCAGGGGTGCCGCTTTTGCCAGGCCGGCTACATCTACCGGCCGGTGCGCGAGCGCGCACCGGAGACCGTCCTCGACCTGATCGACGCCTCCACCCGCGCCACCGGCTACGACGAGGTCTCCCTGTCGTCGCTCTCCACCGGCGACTACCTGTGTCTGGAGCCCCTGGTCCACGAGCTCATCGAGCGGCGTCGCGGCAGCCAGCTCGGCGTCTCCATGCCATCCCTGAAGGTGGGGGCCCTGACCCCGGAGCTCATCGCCGCCGTCGGCCGCACCGGGAAGTCGGGCTTCACCATCGCCCCGGAGGCCGGTAGCCAGCGGTTGCGTGACGTGGTCAACAAGGTGGTCACGGACGAGGAGATCCTGACCACGGTACGCGACGTCTTCGCCGGCGGCTGGGACTCCCTGAAGCTCTACTTCATGATCGGCCTACCCACCGAGACCATGGCCGACATCGACGCGATCGCCGACCTGGCCCTGCGCTGTCTCAAGGTGGCGCGGCGGGAGAACCCACGCATGCGCACCCTGACGGTGAGCTGCTCCACCTTCGTGCCCAAGGCCCACACCCCGTTCCAGTGGCACGCCCAGATCTCCCTGGAACAGACCGAGGCGATCCACCGCCACCTGCGCCACCGGTTGCATGACCGGCGCATCCGCTTCCGCTGGCACGATGCCCGCCTGACGTGGATCGAAGGGGTCTTGTCGCGCGGCGATCGCCGGGTGGGGGCGGTGATCGAGGCGGCGTGGGCCAACGGCACCTACCTCGACGGCTGGAGCGACCACCTCGATCTGGGTCGCTGGGATCGAGCCTTCACCACCACCGGGGTGGTAGCGAGCGAGTACAACACCCGCGCCCGCGACCTCGACGAGCCCCTGCCGTGGGACCACATCGACGCCCTGCTGCCCAAGAAGTACCTGCGCAAGGAGTGGGACAAGGCCCTGGCCGCCGCGACCATCGACGACTGCCGGGTGGGCAAATGCACCGTGTGCGGGGTGTGCGACTTCAAGGAGGTGAAGAACGAGCTATTCGATAGCTTCACGCCATCGCCGCACCGGGCGCCGGCCACCGCCACGGCGGCGGGCCTCGCCCTCCCGGGGACCGGCACCCCGGAGCGGGCGAGCCAGCCGCGCCAGCCCCACTTCCGCTACCGCCTCGCCTTCACCAAGACCGGCGCGGCGCGCCACCTCTCCCACCTGGAGCTCGGTACCGCAATCCACCGCGCCATGGCCCGGGCCGGGCTGCCCCTGCGCTACACCCAGGGATTCAACCCGCGACCGCGGGTGGTCTTCGGCCCTGCCCTGCCGGTGGGCAGCGCCGGGCTCCGCGAGCTCCTCGACGTGGAGCTACTCGAGCCCCTTCCCGCCGCCGATCTCCTCGCGCGCCTCGCCCCGACCCTACCGTCCGGGATCACCGTCACCGCAGCACGCCGCCTCTCCGGGGACGCCCCGACCCTCGGGGAGGTTCTCCACCAGGCCGTCTACGAGGTCGAATTCGACCCGCAGTGGCGCGGCGTGATGGCTACCCTGGCACCCCGCCTCGCCGCCAGCGAGCGGCTGCCGGTGGTCCGCGAGCGCAAGAACGGGATCCGGGAGGTCGACCTGCGGCCCTTGATACTGGACGTCGCGCTCCCCGACGACGGGCCACTGCGCCTCACCCTGACCGTGGGCAACGACGGATCGACCCGCCCCACGGAGGTGGTGGCCGCCCTGCTCGGTAGCGACTACCCTGGCGATACGCACCTGCGCACCGTCCGCACCGCCCTCCTCGACGCTCGCGGTGCCCGACTCCTGGAGGAGTCGGCCGACACCGACGAGGGGGAGAGCTTGCCCGTGGCGTGTTAGGGATAGCCGTTAGCGGTTAGCTTCTGGTTGTTGGGCGGCCGGCGGATCGCGGCCGGGACACATCACCTCACCGACCGATACCGGACAGATGACATTCGATCCACCGCGGAAGACAAGAGCTGATAGCTAACCGCTAGTCGCTAAGAGCTGATCCCCCATGTCCACCCTGCTCGTCGTCAATGCCGCCACGGAAGAGACCCGGGTCGCCCTGGTGGAAAACCGGGTCGTCACCGAGATCTACATCGACCGGACGCGCTCACGCGGCACCATCGGCAACATCTTTAAAGGACGGGTGAGCAAGGTGCTTCCAGGGATGGAGGCGTCGTTCGTCGACATCGGCCTGCACAAGGCGGCCTTCTTGCACGTCGACGACATCCGTGACGCGTCCACGATGCCGCCGCCGCGGGCCTTTCACAAGTTCGACGTCGGCGAGGAGACCGCGGACGACACCATCGAGACCGACGATATCGACGACATCGACGATGGCGGCGACGTCGCCACCCGGGCAGCGCTGCCGCCGCGGCTGATCACCGATCTGATCAAGGAGGGCCAGGAGCTCCTGGTGCAGGTGGTGAAGGAGCCGATGGGGACCAAGGGGCCGCGGGTCACCACCTACCTCACCTTCCCCGGCCGCTACCTGGTCTACATGCCCGACATCGACCACGTCGGGGTGTCCCGCAAGATCGAGGACGAGGAGGAGCGTGAGCGCCTGCGCCGCCTGGTGGAGGAGACCCGCCAGCCCACGGAGGGCTACGTGGTGCGCACGGTCAGCGAGGGTGGCGACGGCCGTGAGTTCGAGCGTGAGGCGCAATTTCTTCGCAAGCTGTGGGCCAACGTCATCGCCCGCAGCGAGAACAGCCCGGCCCCGGCCTTGCTGCACTCCGACCTCGACCTGATCACCCGCACGGTGCGCGACCTTCTCAACGACGACGTCGATCGGCTGATCATCGACTCCCCCACCGAGTACGATCGACTGCTGCAATTCGTCAACAACTTCCTGCCGGAGCTGGCGCCGCGCATCGAGCTCTACGAAGGCGAAGAGCTGATCTTCGACCACTTCGGGGTGGAGATGGAGCTATCCCGCGCCCTGCGGCGGCGGGTGTGGCTGCGCTCCGGCGGGTACATCGTCATCGACCAGACCGAGGCCCTCACCGCCATCGACGTCAATACCGGTCGTTTCGTGGGCCAGCGCAACCTGGAGGATACGATCCTCAAGACCAACCTGGAGGCGGTGGACGAGATCGCCTATCAGCTTCGCCTGCGCAACATCGGCGGCATCATCATCATCGACTTCATCGACATGGAGATCCTGGAGCACCGGCAGAAGGTGTACGAGCAACTCGTCGCGGCGACCGCCGCGGACAAGGCACGCACCACCATCTACCCGGTCTCGGAGCTGGGATTGGTGGAGATGACCCGCAAGCGGGTCAGGGAGAACCTCGGCCGCACCATGATGGAGCCGTGCCCGCAATGCGACGGCACCGGCTACGTCAAATCCGGCACCACCATTGCCTACGACCTTTTCCGCGAGGTGCGGCGGGTGGCGGGGCGGAACACCGGCGGCACCATCACCATCACCGCCCACCCGGACATCGTCGACCTGCTCTACGGTGAGGAGCGCCTCACCCTCGACGAGCTGGAGCTCGCCTTCCAGTGCCGCATCCAGGTCGAGGCGAGCCACGACCCGTTCTCCGACCACTTCAAGGTCGAGCGCATCGCGTGACGGGGTCCGGTCACCGCCGGGCAAAGAGGCAGGTGACCTCCCGCCCGGCCCGGTGGCGTTCCTGACGGATCCCCGCGAACCCGACCTCGCGCAGTAACGCCTCGATCCGGGCGACCTCTGCCGGTGAGTAGCCGGGAGCGGCGAAGCGGCGCGATACGCGCGCGCTCATGCGCAGGCACAGGAGCAGCAGCCCTCCGTCCGCCATCACCCGACGCACCTCGCGCAGCCCCGCCATGCGGTCCGGCCAGTGGTGGAAGGTGTTCACCTCGAAAACCTTGGTGAAACGGCCAGTCTCGAAGGGCAGATCGGTGACGCTGCCCAGGCGGATCTCCACCCGGCCCTGCTCCATGAGCCGCCGGTTGCGCCGCGCCGCGTGGCGCACCATGAGCAGGGAGTGATCCACCCCGGCCACGTAGCCGGACCTCACCCGCCGGGCCGCCGCGGCCAGGGCCCGACCCGGCCCGAAGCCGATCTCCAGGACCGCGTCATCCGGCTGGACATCCAGGCAGTCGACCGCCAGGCGACCCATGGGCGCGTTCTTCACCGCCATGAGCCGGCCGATCAGCGCGCCGGCGAGGCCGGCCGGCCGGCCGAATTGCCGCCCCAGCCACGACTCCTGGCAGCCGGTCGCCGCCGCCGAATCCGCATTGCAGGACGGTGTAGGAGTTTGAGCATCCATGGCATCTCCTGTTAGCCCGCCGTCAGAAAGTGCCTCGGCAAGGATCGCATCTCCCCTGCCATTCTCACACAGAGGGGAGGACATCTTCTCCCAGCATCTTCAGCCCACCGAGGGGCGATCGACGCGGGAAACCAGGAACCCGGGAAGAGGCTTCGGAGGGGTCGTGCTCCCGGTTTCCTGGTTTCCCGCGTCCCCCAAGCCCCCGGCCACACCGCTCGGGACAGCCGCATGAGAGCGGCCATGATTCACGCCACCGATTCCGTGCCCCTGCGCGGATTCCGTGGCCAATCCATAAACCCGCGCACCGACGATCCGCAGGGCTCCCTACTTGCGATCGCCCGTGCGCCAGAACGGCGAGGCCTTCACCTCGGCGCCGCCGTCGAGCACGCCGCTGTGCCGCAGGGCAAAATCGGCCGGGCGGGTGGCGTGGCTCAACGCCTCGTCGTAGGTCACCTTGCGTGCGGCGACTAGCTCGGCGAGGGACTGGTCGAAGGTCTGCATCCGGTACGGCGTCCGACCCTGGGCGATCGCCTCACGGATCTCGGGCAGCCCGTCGGGCGCGGTGATCAGCTCGCGGATCCGGTCCGTGGTCACCATCACCTCCACCGCCGGTACCCGCCCCTTGCCGCCGTCCCGCGCCAGCAGGCGCTGGCTGACGACCGCCCGCAGGGCCGCGGCGAGCTGCACCCGCACCGCGTTCTGGCGCTCCTCCGGATAGGTCATGAGGATGCGATGCACCGTCTCGACCGCGTCCGTGGTGTGGAGGGTGGACAGCACGAGGTGGCCGGTCTCCGCCGCGACCAGCGCGGTGTTGATGGTCGCCTGGTCGCGCATCTCGCCGATCACCAGGACGTCCGGGTCCTGGCGCAGGGCCTCCACCAGCGCGCGGCTATAATCGACGGCGTCGAGGCCGATCTCCCGCTGGGTGATATGGCACTCCACGTCGTGGTGGAGGAACTCCACCGGATCCTCGATGGTGGCAATGGTCCGTGCCTGGCGACGGTTGATCTCGTCAACCATCGCCGCGACGGTGGTCGACTTGCCGCTGCCGGTGGCACCGGTGATGAGGATCAGGCCGGTGCGCTCCTTGCAAAGGTCCGCCACGACCTCCGGCAGGCCGAGGGTGTCGAGCGGCGGCACGACCTGGCGAATGTGGCGGAAGACCAAGGCCGGCGTGCCGGACTGGCGAAAGGCGGCGAGGCGGAACCGCTCGCCATTGGCGAGCTGGTAAGCCGTGTCCACCGCGACCCCCTGCTCGAAATTGCGGCGCTGTGCCTCGGAGAGCAGCCCATCGAGCCAGGCGTCGGTCAGCGCCGCACTCACCAGCGGCTCCGGCAGGCGCTCCAGCCGCCCCTCCAGACGCAGCATGGGGCAGGCACCGAGCTTCAGGTGGACGTCGGACGCCCCGCACCGGGCGGCCTCCTCCAGGAGGCGGATCAGCTCTTCCATGGCATTCACCTTCGCCTGTCCACCCCTGTGGCGGGCTAGCTACACCGTGGCCGCCGCCAACGACTCCGCTGCGGCCAGACCCAGCAACTCCATGACCTCGGCCTCCACGACGCCGCCCACATCCGGATTGTCGATGAGAAATTGCCGCGCGTTCTCGCGCCCCTGACCGATCTTGGTCTCCCCGTAGGAGTACCAGGTGCCGGCCTTCTTGATGACGCCGTGCTCCACCGCGATATCGATCACTTCACCCCAGTGGTTGATCCCCTGGTTGTAGAGAATCTCGAACTCGGCCACCCGGAACGGGGGCGCCATCTTGTTCTTCACCACCTTCACCCGGGTCTGGTTACCGACCACCTGCTCGCCCTGCTTGATCGCACCGATGCGCCGGATGTCGAGGCGCACCGAGGAGTAGAACTTGAGGGCGTTGCCGCCGGTGGTGGTCTCGGGGCTGCCGAACATCACCCCGATCTTCATGCGGATCTGGTTGATGAAGATCACCGACGTGCCGGTCTTGCCCACGATGCCGGTGAGCTTGCGCAGGGCCTGGCTCATCAGCCGCGCCTGGAGGCCCACGTGCGAGTCTCCCATGTCGCCGTCGATCTCCGCCTTGGGAACCAGGGCCGCCACCGAGTCGATGACGATCAGGTCGATGGCGGCGGTGCGCACCAGGGTATCGACGATCTCCAGGGCCTGCTCGCCAGTATCAGGCTGGGAGATAAGCAGGTCCTCGATCCGCACACCGAGGCGCTCCGCGTAGTTCACATCGAGGGCGTGTTCCGCATCAATGAAGGCGCAGGTGCCACCGAGCCGCTGGGCCTCGGCGATCACGTGCAGGGCGAGGGTGGTCTTGCCCGACGATTCCGGACCGTAGACCTCCGTCACCCGGCCGCGCGGGAGGCCGCCGATGCCCAGCGCCGCATCGAGGATCAGGGAGCCGGTGGAGATCGCCGCTACCGGCTCGCGGACGCTGCCATCCCCGAGGCGCATGATCGCCCCCTTGCCAAATTGCCGCTCGATCTGCGCCAGGGCCGCCTCCAGGGCACGCCCCTTGGATTCGTCCGCCATGATATTGCTCCGAGAATCAGGGTTACGGAAGTCAGACCGGGACGACTCTACCACCCCCCACCGGGGACCGGAAAGCGACCGGCAAGGGCGACGACGAAGGCCATAGGCGGCCTCCATCTAAGGAAAGCAGGAAAACTACAGGAAGGCAGGAAGGGGAAGGAGAACAACGGGGCTCGGGGCGACGATTCGTCCCTTCCCGCCCCGTTCCTGGCTTCCTAAAATGGGGCTGCCGGCCAGCGCGCCGGCACCGAGCTGCGCGTTGGCCACGGTGGAACGGATTCCATCCAAGGAAGGCAGGGAGGGGGGAGACTTCGCCGCGGTTGGGGCCGACGTTCCTGCCTTCCTGCTTCTTTCCTGCCTTCCTTATAAAGGCTGTTGCCGCCGGTCGGGTGCAGCGGTTTACTGTGGCTCGCGCACGAAGGTCTCGCGGAACGAGACCATGGGCCAGCGCTCTCGGATCTCCGCCAGCACGGCCGGGTCCGGCGGCGTGCCATTGCGCACCACCAGGTCGACCTGCACCCGGCCGCGGAGATAGTGGAGCTGGTGGATCGCCCCCGGCAGCAGGGCCTCCAGCTCCTGGCGGCTCGGCATCTTGTCCTTGGCGCGCTGGTGGACCGGCGAGTCGTCCTCGGCGTCGACGTGCACCATCACGTCGATGAGCTGCGGATCCTTGCGGCGCAGGGCCCAGCGCACCCGCTCGCCGATCTGGTGGCCCTCGGAGACCGAGATGTAGGGCGACACCTGGATGTGGAGATCGACCAGGGCGCGCCCGCCGAAGCGACGGGTGCGCATCTCATGGAACGAGACCACTCCCTCGATGCGCGGCACCTGATCGAGGAGGCGCTGGCGCTCCTCCTCCGAGAGGGCCTGATCGGTGAGGTCCCCCACCGCCGACAGAAGGATGTCGGCCGCGACCTTGAGGACCATCGCCGCCACCACCAAGGCCGCGACCGCATCGAGCCACGGGAGGTTCCACAGCAGGGCGCCCCCGACTCCGATCAGGACCACCACCGAC
>Ga0210144_1001361_pt1 | contig 10262 bp, 8 predicted proteins | sample Muzzi_PWA_D2_FD_185532 | JGI IMG/M metagenome (GOLD analysis project Ga0210144, IMG submission 185532) | Wetland microbial communities from San Francisco Bay, California, USA, that impact long-term carbon sequestration - Muzzi_PWA_D2 (SPAdes) | ecosystem: Environmental > Aquatic > Marine >...
GGTGGGTCAGGCGCGCCTCGAAGGCCGGGGGGCCGGGGAACTTGGCGGTGACCGACCACCACTCCTCGGGAACGAACGCCTTGACCTCGGCCTCGCGCTCGGCCACCAGGCGCACGGCCACGCTCTGCACCCGGCCCGCCGACAGGCCGCGCTGGACCTTCTCCCACAAGAGGGGCGAGAGCTTGTAGCCCACGATGCGATCGAGCACGCGCCGCGCCTGCTGGGCGTTGACCATGTCCAGGTCGATGCGGGTGGGGTGGTCGATGCCCTCCAGGATGGCGCGCTTGGTGATCTCGTTGAAGCGCACGCGGAAGAGCCCCTCGCGCTCGCCCAATTCGCTCGCGATGTGCCAGGCGATCGCCTCCCCCTCCCGGTCGGGGTCGGTGGCGAGATAAACGTTCTTGGCCGTCTTGGCGGCGGAGCGGATCTCCTGGAGCACCTTGCCCTTGCCGTGGATGGTCACGTAGGTGGGGGCGAAGTCGGCGTCCAGGTCGATCCCCAGGGCGTCCTTGGGCAGGTCCTTGACGTGCCCGACGCTGGACTTCACCACGAACTCGGACCCCAGGTACTTCTGGATGGTCCGGGCCTTCGAGGGCGACTCGACGATGATGAGGGACTTGGCCATGACCTTATTACTTAGACGAACCCTTCCACCTGTTCAACCACATCCCTTCAACCAAGGCCCATTCCGCTCCCACCCCCGGACCGCACGTACCGGCCGCCCGGCAGGCGCTCCACCAGACCCATCACCTCGGCCTCCGACAGGGCCCCCATGAGCTCCGCCGCCGGGGTGCCCAGGCGCTCGGCCAGGAGGTCCGCCGCCACCGGGACGGTCCCGAGCTCGGCCAAGACCTTCCGCACCGGCGCCGAAACCCCTTCCGGCACCGGGAAGGCCGCCTCGGTGCCCGCCGACGCGGCCATCGCCAGCTGGGGCATGATCTCCTGCATCACGTCGCGGGCCGACGTGACCAGGGTCGCCCCCTCCCGGATGAGGGCGTTGGTGCCGGACGACCCCGGCTGGTCCACGTTCCCCGGCACCGCGTACACCTCCCTGCCCTGATCGGCGGCGAGGCGGGCGGTGATGAGGGAGCCGCTGCCCTTGCGCGCCTCCACCACGACCACCCCCAGGGAGAGGCCGCTGATCACCCGGTTGCGGCGCGGGAAGTGCGCCCCCAGGGGCTTCGTGCCCGGGGGGAACTCGCTGAGCACCGCGCCCTTCTCGGCGATCTCGCTAAACAGGCGCCCGTGCTCGGGCGGATAGGGCCGGTCGAGCCCCACCCCGAGCACCGCCACCGTGTTGCCCCCGGCGTCCAGGGCGGCCCGGTGGGCCCGGCCGTCCACCCCCAGGGCCATGCCGCTCACGACGCTGATGCCGGCCCGGGCGAAGTCGCGGCACAGGGCTTCCGTGACGTGGCGTCCGTACGGCGTGATCCAGCGAGAGCCTACCACGGCCACCGCCCTGCCCGCCCGGGCGAGGCCCCCGCCCTTCACGTACAGAATCGGCGGCGGGTCCGGGATCTTGGTCAGCAGCCGGGGGTAGTCCGGGTCCTCCAGGGGCAGGATGCGCACGCCGGAGCGCTCCGCCCAGCCCATCAGGCGGGCCACCTCGGCGCCGGGCCGGGCGGCGGCGATGGCCCGCGCCAGGGCCTCCCCCACGTCGCCCTCGGCCCTGAGGCGGGCGGGCCCGGCCCCGAGCACCCCGGCGGCGCTGCCGAACCGCCCGGTCAGGCGCTGGTAGCCCACCGCCCCCAGGCCCGGCACCTGGGCCAGGGTCAGGGCCGCCGCCACGTCCACGCCGGTCTCCACCATCCCCCCTTTGCCCCTAGGCCGCGACGTGGTGTCCCGGCCCGGCCGGGCCGCCCGTCCCGCCGCCCAGGGCCCCCCGCACCAGGGCCGGAACATCCTCCGCCGCCACCTGGTCGGTGTCCACCAGCACCACGTGGCCGGCCTCCTCGGCGTCGAGCGCCTCGGCCGCGTTGAGCTGGGCCTTGAGCACGTCCACCGTGCCGTCGGAGACGGCCCCGCCGTCGGCCGCCCGGGACTCGATGCGCGACTCGATCCGATAGACAAGCTCCTCCCGCGTGGCCCGGCAGTGGACGATCCACCACGGCGCCCCGTGGGCCTCGGCCACGGCGCGGGCGTCCCGGCGCTGCCACCCCTTGAGGTAGGTGGCGTCCAGGATCACCGTGTACCCGGCCTTCAGGCCCTCGGCCGCCAGCTCGTGCAGGCGGGCGTAAGTGGTGCGGGTCATGTCGGCGCTGTAGATGCCGCCCCCCACCGGCTGGGCCCTGCGCGCCCGGTCCACCCCGGCGATGCGCTTGCGCTCGATGTCGGAGCGGATGCGCACGGTCCCTAAGTCCATGAGCAGGGCGTCGCTCAGGGTGCTCTTCCCGCTGCCCGTGACGCCGTGCATGATCAGCAGGGCGGGGCGCCGGTCGCGGGTGTATTCCTCCGCCAGGGCCACCTGGCGCAGCACCGCCCCGCGCTTCTCGGGCCCGTCCGGCCCCAGGGCCGTCACCTTGGCGCGCACGTAAGCGCGGTAGGCCAGGTACATGGGCAGCAGCGTCAGGCCCGCGTAGTCGCCGGTGCGCTCCAGGTAGCGGTTGATGAAGCGCCACCCGAGCCCCGGGTGCTCGCGGGCGTCGAAGTCCATCTGGGTGAAGGCGACCTCCGCCATGACGTCGGTGAAGCGGAATGCCGGGTTGAACTCGATGCAGTCGAAGATCTCGATCTTTCCGTTGAGCAGGGCCACGTTGCGCAGGTGGACGTCGCCGTGGCACTCGCGCACGAAGCCGTCCTTCAGACGCCCCGCCATGGTCTCGCGGTGGCGGGCGAGAGCCTGGTCGGTCCAGCCCTTCAGGTGGGCGTAGGCGTCGCGGCCAATGAGGTCCGGCACGAACTTCGCCGTCAGCTCGAAGTTGCCGCGCATCACCGCCGCCACCTCGTCCGGCCCCCCGTAGCCTTCGCCGGGACGTGCAGGGGGGGCGTCGGCGTGGAACCGGGCCACGGTGTCGGCCAGCTCGTCCACCTCCTCCACGCCCAGCAGGCCCCGCGCCAGAACGCGGTCCAGCTGGGCCTGCTGGGGGAACTCGCGCATCTTGACGGCGTACTCGATCGCCTCGCCCTCGCCGTCCACCTTGGGGTGCCTGGAGTCGCCCGTGATGGGCACCACGCCCAGGTACAGGTCCGGGGCCAGGCGCCGGTTGAGGCGGACCTCCTCCTCGCAGAAGTGGCGGCGCCGCTCCAGGGTGGAATAGTCCACGAAGCCGTAGTCCACCGGCTTCTTGACCTTGTAGGCGAAGTCGCCGGTGAGCAGCACCCAGGAGATGTGGGTCTCCACCACCTGGACCGGCTCCACCGGGTGCGGGTAGGCGGCGGGGTCGGTGAGGGCGGCGATGAACCCGGAGGACCCGGACGAACCGGCGGCGCCGGGAGGGGCGGAGGGTGGCGTCATGGGGGGTGCGGCCCCGCCTCTCCGGGCCCCTAGAGGACGGTGAGCTGGCGCCCGCGGCGGGCGGGCTTCAGGGCCGACAGGTCGCCGGTGAAGGCAACGTGCAGGTTGACCGGCTGGCGCTCTCCGTCGCGCGCCGTCACCGAGAGGGCCCCCTCCGCGTCCACGGCGAAGCGCACGTGCAGGTCGGGCTGGCCCTTGGGCTGGGGATCGATGTCGTCCAGGCGCAGCTCCCCCAGCAGGGTCACCTGGCCGTCCGCGTCGCGCCGGACGATGCGGAAGATCACCTGGGTCTGGTCGTCCTCGACGGTCGTGAAGACGTGCTCCCCCTCCCCCGCCAGGGTCGTGCCCCGCGGCACCACGACGACCAGGTGGCCCACGTCGTCGGCCACGCCCAGGTCGTAGGGCAGGCGCTCGTGCAGGGTGGGGAAGGCCACGGGCCGGGCGGCCTTCTGGGGCACCCGCATGTGGCTGAACAGGGCCGCCCCCACGGCCACCGCCTCGTCCGGGCCCAACAGGGGGTCGCTCTCGGGGGTCAGGCCGGTCAGGTAGGAGAGCACCCGCTCGCGGAACGCCGGCACCAGGGAGCCGCCGCCGGAGAAGACCACGCGCTCGAGGGAGAGGCCGCGCGCGTCCACTTCCTCCAGCACCCGGGCGACCACCGTGTCGGCGCGGGCGAGCAGCGGCTCCCACAGCTCGTCCGCCTCCTCCACGCCCAGCTCCAGGGGCCGGCAGTTCTGGTCCTGAACCCACCCCGACGGCACCCGCAGGGTCACCGTGTTGTTGAAGGTGAGGGTCTCCTTGGCCCAGCGCGAAAGGGCCAGGAGCTTGAAGCGCAGCTCCGGCAACTCGCCCGGGTCGATGCCGGTCTCGTCCAGGATGTGGTGGCACAGGCGGTAGTAGAGGGCCCGGTCGAAGTCCATGCCCCCGAGGTGCGCGTCGCCCGCCACCACGGGCACGTCGATCAGGTCGGGGGAGGCGATCACCACCGAGACGTCCAGGGTGCCGCCCCCCAAGTCGATCACCAGGGTGGGCGCGCCCTCCCCCAGGCCCGCCATGAGGCCCGCCCCGGGGCGCACGCCGTAGGCCACGGCGGCCGCCACCGGCTCGCTGACGACGCCGTGCAGGGGCACCCCGGCCAGGTCCGCCACCTGGTGCAGGGCGGCGCGCTGGGCCACGTCGAAGTGGGCCGGAATCGCCAGGGTGACCGGCCCCACGTCGTCGTTCAGGCGCTCCCGGGCCCGGACGATGACCTTGCGCAGCATGAGGGAGGCCAGCTCCACCGCCGAGTAGTCGCGGCCCCCCAAGCGGAAGCTGCGGGGTCGGCCCAGCCAGCGCTTGGACTGGATGGCCAGGTCCTCCACCCGGGGCGGGGTGCCCTTCAGGGGGTCGCGCCCGACCGTGACGACGTTGGACGACTCGAAATAGACCGTCGCCGGCAGCACGGCGTTGCCGTCCGCGCCGTACAGGACACGGGCGTCGCCGCCCGCGTCGACCCACGCGGCCACGATGTTGGTGGTCCCCAGATCCACGCCGACCGGGGTCATCGGCTCCTAGCCCCTCCTCTCAAGTGCGCGTAGCGTAACGGCTTGCCGGCACCAGTCTACCCGAAATCCGCGCCGAATCCGCGCGCCGGTAGGCCGCCGGACCCGTGCCCGCCCGGCGGTGGCACACCCCGCATGCGTGGGCCCCACCCGCCCCCTCACGGGGTGCCGGTGGGGCCCGTGCCCGCTTACGCCCGGAGGCCGCGCCGTGCGTCTACTTCTCGGCGGTGCGCGGCTGAACCTCCGGGTAGCTGCTCAGGTAGTTGCGCGGAATCGCCTCCTTGGCGTCGTCCTTGAATGACGAGACGAGGGTGGCGAGCGCGTCGGTTTCCTCGTCGGACAATCCGAAGTTGGGCATGATCGTGGGCGGCACCGGCGGATCGGCGTGGGGGTTGCCCGGGGTGATCTTCTGCGGGTCCTTGAAGTGCTCCCACTCCCACTGGAGCTTGGTCCAGTCGCCTTCGACGGCGTGGAAGTCGTGCACCAGGTAGAAGGCGAGCTCGGTCTTGCTGCCGAAGCCCGAGAGCTCGGGCCCCGCGGTGCCCTTGGTGCGCATCTGCTTGGCGGTGTGGCAGGCGCCGCACCCCTTCTTGCGGAACAGGGCCACCCCTTTCATCAGCTGGGGCGCCTCGGGGAACTCGGCGCGGCGGGCGTAGAGCCCCTGGTGGCACTTGCTGCACGCGGACTCGGGGAACCCGTCGACAAGCAGCTCCATGTCCAGGTGCTCGACGTTGCCGTGGGTCTGCTCGACCCGCTGGGCCTGCGGGTCGCCCTCGTGGCAGACGGTGCAGCCGAACTTCGAGAACGGGTGCTTGAGCATATAGCCGGTGGGCTTGTTGTCGTCGTCGTAGAAGTTCGGGTGTGTCGTGTAGGGCTGCGGAGCGTCCTTGAACAGGGGGTTGCCGACGCCCTTGTGGCAGGTCATGCAGCGGTCGGCCCGGTTGTTGACGGTGGGCAGCCACACCTGCTCGATTTGCAGGGGCGCGTTCGCCAGCGTCGGGTCGTGCATCTTGTCGGCCAGCAACGAGTAGTACTCGCGCTGGTAATCATGCCACTCGGGGTTGGCGCCCAGCCAGGCGTGATAGCCGAACAGGCCGGCCAGGCTCAGGCCGGCGATGGCAAACAGTACGTTCTTGATGTCCATGCGCGCGCTACGGTCCCTCTCCCAAAAGGCTCATCGAAACACGGGGGCCGGCCGGGATCATTCCGGCTGCATCTTGCCGGCTAGATCTTGAACCAGGGTGTGATCAAGAAGTATTTGATGTTAAAGAAGATCCGGAGGACCATCTTGACCGGCGTCATCATCATCAGGGCGAACAGGCCCCAGACGATGACGTACCGCGCCAATCCCAGCTGCTTCGAGAAGGCCCGCCAGATGAGCGCCGGCAGCGCCAGGAACACCCCCATGTAGCCCAGGAACATGGCGTAGGTGATCCAGTTGGCGACGCCCTCGCCCATCCCCGAGCGTTCCAGGATCACCGGCATGTCGGTCAGGGTCACCCCCGAGGGCGGCTTGTGGGCGGTCCAGTCGTCCCACGGCCAGTACCACTGCCAGTCCAGGCCGCGGAAGTAGACCCCGATGATGATCAGGATCCACCACAGAATGAAGCCGAAGATGAACGTCCATATGGCGAACGGCCGCTCCTTCCAGCCCCAGTGGCCCACCCCCTTGGGGTTCACGTCGAGGTACGGGATGGCCATCAGGCCGACGATGATCAGGCCCGGCAGCACCACGCCCGCGACCCACGGGTCGAAGAAGACCAAGAGCTCCTGAAGCCCCAGGAAGTACCACGGCGCCTTCATGGGGTTGGGCGTGGTGGAGGCGCTGGCCATGTCCTCCAGGGGCGCGTGCTTGAACGTGCAGATCCACAACAGCGCGGCCAGGAAGATGATGGCCGCGATGAACTCCACATAGAGGAAGTGCGGCCAGGAGAAGACCGTGTCCTCGGGCTGCTTGCGGGTCTGGAAGCCCTGGCCCTTGACCAGCTCCATCAGGGCGTAGGACTTCTTCGGGTTGCGCGGGTAGATGTTCTCGGTCGTATTCCGTTCGGCCACGCGGGACCTCCCTCAGATCAATGCCTCAAAAAGGAGCGCGACACCCTACAGCGGACCGGAGAACCCGTCCTTCCGGATGCGCCAGAAGTGCACCACCATGCCGAGCGTGATCAGCAACGGCAGGGCCACGCAGTGCAGCACGTAGAACCGCAGCAGCGCGTTCTGGCCCACTACCGTGCCGCCGATCAGGAAGAACCGTACGTCGTTGCCCACGTTGCGGCCCATCTGGCGGCCCCAGGGACCGGCCGAGCCGAGGAAGGGCGTGGCCTCGGCCATCTTGGTGCCCACCGTGATCGCCCACAGGGCCAGCTGGTCCCACGGCAGCAGGTAGCCGGTCCACGAGAGGAACAGCGTGATGACCAGGAGGTTCACGCCCACCACCCAGTTGAACTCGCGGGGCGCCTTGTAGGCCCCGGTCATGAAGACCCGGAACATGTGGCCCCAGACCAGGAACACCATGGCCTCGGCGGACCACTTGTGGAGGTCGCGCATCAGGCCGCCCATGAAGACGTTGTTGCTGATGTCCTTGATGTTGGCGTAGGCCTGCCGGGTGTCGGGGATGTAATAGAACATCAGGAAGACGCCCGTAAACGTCAGGATCACGAACATGAAGGCCGACATGCCGCCTAAGCACATCGTGTAGCGGAAGCGGATGGCGCTGCGCCGGATCTTCACCGGGTGCAGGTGGAGCAGCACGCTGCTGAACATCATCAGCGATTGGTTGCGCTCGTTGTCCGGGTAGCCGTGGCGGATGATCGACTGCCACAGCTGGGTGCTGCGCACGAACTTGGTCAGGCGTTCAATCACAGGCCTCTCTCCACAACAGACTGTGCCCCTGCGGCACCACGGCACCACGGCGGGCGCCGAGTGCCCACACCATTCAAACCGATTTCGACCGCGCGTTAAACGTTGATGTAGAAGGGCGCCGTCTTACGGGTGCTCGGGTCCACGTACACAGCGATGCCCTCGATGGACTTGGGGTCCGGATCCTGGCGCACCGAGGTGTTGACGATGATCTGACCGTCCACCGGGTCGGTCGAGATCGCCGCCCGCCACAGGGTGCGCGGTGCCGGGCCGCCCCGCACGTTGCCGTTGATGTCGTAGATGCTGCCGTGGCACGGGCAGCGGAACCGCTCCTGGTCCGGGAACCAGTTGGGCGTGCACCCCAGGTGGCGGCAAATGGAGACCAGGGCGTACATGCCGCCCTCCTCCTTGACCACCCAGAACTGGCCGATGGCCTTCCAGCGGGTGTCGACGCCGACGCCGTAGTCCTTCGGCGGTCCGATCTTGAACGTCGTGGGCGGCTCGTAGAGGACGGTGGGCACGTAGAACTTGAACGAGCCCACGCCGACGCCGGCCATGGCGGCCAGGAAGCCTCCCCATCCCACCAAGGTGAAGAAGTCGCGCCGGGTGACCACCTCCTGGGTGGGCTGGCCGGTCGCGGCCTCGAAACCTCGCATGTCCTTCAATTCACCAGCCATGATCCGCCTCCTCAGCCGGGCACGCGTCGGTGCGCCGTAACCCCCGGCCCCGAAGGGCCTGCCGATTCAATCAGTTGTCTGCGCGGGATGCTGGCATGAAACGAGGCACCCTCCACCAGCACCCTCCATCATAACACGGTGCCCCACACCGCTCACCCCGGCAGCCCGCCCGAACAAAACCGGTGGGCATCTCCCCGCCTCTGCCGGGGCCTGCACAGGCCCCTCTCCGGTCACAACCTCAGAATTTCAGGCAGGGGGGCTCATTATTACCACCCCGTTCGGACGTCAGTCAACCTCGGGACAGGGCGCCCTTACGCCCGGCCGTGACGCCGTGCGTCCCGGAGCAGCCCTTCCGCCACCGCGTCCGCGAGGTGCACGCCCTGGGCCCGCCAGCACCAGTTGCCGTGGGGCCGGCCGGGGTGGTTCATGCGCGCCTCGGGCCCCAGGCCCAGCACGTCCTGGAGCGGCACGAGGGCGGTGGCCGCCACCGAGCCGTAGGCGAGCGCCATCAGATCGCGGTGGATCGCGCTGCCGTCGGTGCCGGTGAGCGCGAGCACACGGGCGCGCGTCTCGGGGTCCAGGCCCCGGAACCAGCCCACGGCGGTGTCGTTGTCGTGGGTACCGGTGTACACGACCTGGCCCTGCTCGTGGTGGGCGGGCAGGTGCAGGTTGTCCGGGCCCCCGTCGAAGGCGAACTGCAGCACCGCCATGCCGGGCAGCCCCAGCTCGCGGCGCAGGGCGGTCACGTCCTCGGTGATGAGCCCCAGGTCCTCGGCGATCAGGCGCGCACGCACGTCCTCCCCGAGGGCCCTGTCCAGGGCCGCGAACAGGTCGGCGCCGGGGCCCCGCTCCCACCGGCCGTGGGTGGCGTCGGGGGCGCCGACGGGCACCTCCCAGTGGGCGGCGAAGCCCCGGAAGTGGTCGAGCCGCAGGTCGTCGAACAGCGCCAGCGACGCCCCCACACGCGCCGCCCACCAGGCGAAGCCGTCCTTCGCGTGGGCCTCCCAGCGGTAGACCGGGTTGCCCCACAGCTGGCCGGTGGCGGAGAAGTAGTCCGGCGGCACGCCCGCCACCACGGTCGGCACGCCATCCGGGTCGAGCTTGAACAGCTCCGGGTGGACCCACACGTCGGCGCTGTCCTCGGGCACGAAGATCGGCAGGTCGCCGATGACGCGCACCCCCTTCGCCGACGCGTGCGCCTTCAGGCGTTCCCACTGGGAGTAGAAGAGGAACTGCTCGAAGCGGATGCGCTCCACGTCGCGCGCGAGCTTGTCGCGCCACTGGGCGACCGCTCGCGCAGCGGCTGCTCCCACACCCGCCACGGGGCGCCGCCGTGGTGGGCCTTGACGGCCTCGAACAGGGCGTAGTCGTCCAGCCAGCCGGCGCCCCGGCAGAACACGGCGAAGGCCTCGGCGGCGCCGTCCGGCGGGCGGCGCTCGAAGCGGTCGAAGGCCCGCGCGAGCAACAGACCCTTGTAGCGCCGCACGGCGTCGTGGTTCACCGGGCCGTCGCCGAGGTCCGGGTGGCCCGGCGCCTCGGCGTCGATGTGGCCGTCGGCCGCGAGGAGCTCGGGGCTGATCAGGAGCGGGTTGCCGGCGAAGGAGGAGTGGGCCGCGTAGGGCGAGTCGCCGTAGCCGGTGGGACCCAGGGGCAGGAGCTGCCAGCGGCGCTGGCCGGCACGGGCGAGGAAGTCGACGAAGCGGTGCGCCGCGGGCCCCAGGTCGCCGATCC
>Ga0210144_1001362_pt1 | contig 10260 bp, 6 predicted proteins | sample Muzzi_PWA_D2_FD_185532 | JGI IMG/M metagenome (GOLD analysis project Ga0210144, IMG submission 185532) | Wetland microbial communities from San Francisco Bay, California, USA, that impact long-term carbon sequestration - Muzzi_PWA_D2 (SPAdes) | ecosystem: Environmental > Aquatic > Marine >...
AAGAATTAGAAAAAAGGAAAGAGAAAAGAGAAAAGAGAATATATGGCAGAAGGCAGGAGAAAGGATTAAGGAGAAAGTGGTCGGGGGCCGGGGAGCGGAAATCGTATCGGCCATCACGGACCTTTTTAAACAACGACGTTTTCAAAAAATTTTTTTAGGAGTTTCTGCTCTAACGATACTGGTCGCTTTGTCGTGGATATCATTTTTTCAGTTAAATACGTGGAGAAATGGAATAACGCTGTTTGAACATGCAGTTTCGGTGACTGAGAAAAACTATTCAGCGCACAACAATTTAGGGAAAGCTTATGAGCCGATCGATTTGGATAAGGCTATTTTTCATTATAAAAAAGCGTTAACATTTAAACCGAATGATGACATGGTGTTGTTTAATCTTGGAAATGCCTTGTTAGAAAAGGGCTGTGTCGATGAGGCCATTCGGCATTATTTAAGCGCTTTGAAGATTAAACCGGATTATCCTGCGGCACTCAACAACCTGGGGGAAGCGTTTGGAAAAAAAGGCGATTATGATAAAGCGATTTATTGCTTTATAACGTTGCTCAGAACAGAAACAGAAAAATCAAATGTGCGAATGAATCTTGCAAATGTCTATTATTTAACGGGTAATGCTAAGGAGGCCATATCACAGTATAAGGAAATACTTCGAACGGATTCAGACAATGCCGATGCGCACTATAATCTGGCATATGTGTTGTCGTGTCAAAATAAAATTAAAGAAGCCGTCCTGCAGTTTAAAGAAACCCTTAACATTGATCCAAAATATTCAAGAGCTTATTATAATTTGGGACATATTTTATTGAATCAGGGAAAATATAGTAAAGCGGAAGTGTTTTTTTCAGAGGCGCTTCAGCTCGATCCAGGATGTTCCGAAGCGCGTGTCAGTCTTGACACGGTACGAAAAAGAATATCTAAGTCAAAAACCCGGATCAACGGATATAAAATTTACTAAAATGACTAGAAAAAAATTCCGCAGAGGTTTTATCCCCTCTTTTTTGGCAACTGAGCCTATTCTATTATGTTTGTTAGTGATCATTGTTCTGGCCATCTATTCAAGCAGCATCAAAGGTCCTTTTATTTTTGATGATATATCCAGCATCCGGGATAATCTTCATATCCGCTTAACAACACTCACGTTGGATGGAATATTAAGCGCTGGGTTTGAAAGTCCCTGCAAGTATCGTCCACTGGTCAACATTAGCTTTGCATTGAATTACTATTTGGGCAATTATAATGTAGCGGGTTATCATATCGTGAATATTCTAATGCATATTGCAACTGGGGTAATTTTATTTTATTTTTTAAACATCACCCTCAAGCTTTTGCAATTTCAAAACTTGCAACTCAAAATCAGAAACGGCACTTTCCCGAATGACAATAATTTTAATATTCACAATTTTATAAACTCCAGTATTACAACACCACTTCATTCTGTTAGCCCCACACCAACCGATCTCCTATTTATATCCTTTTTTACCACCTTCATCTGGCTCGTTCATCCTATTCAAACCCAGACAGTCAGCTACATTGTCCAAAGGATGAACTGTATGGCAGCCATGTTTTATATCCTGTCCTTACTTCTTTATGTAAAAGCCAGACTTTCAAATACAAAAATAAGAAAGCTGTTATTGTTTTCGGGATGTTTTCTTTCCGGCATATTATCTTTGACGAGTAAAGAAATTTCAGCAACTTTGCCGTTTTTTATCTTTCTATATGAATGGTATTTTATACAGGATTTAAGTTTGAAATGGTTAAAACGCAATTCAATTTATCTTCTTTGCTTTTTATTTACAGTTATTTTATTGTCATTACTCTATCTGGGAAGTAATCCGATTGAAAAGATATTATCTGGTTACAGCCATCGAGATTTTACGCTTTGGCAGAGAATTTTGACTGAATTTAGAGTCGTAATTTACTATATCAGCCTTATCTTGTTTCCACACCCGATGCGACTCAATCTTCTTCATGAGTTTACAATTTCAGATTCCATTATCAGTCCGATAACCACTATTATTTCGATTTTCGCTATCGCAGGGTTGTTGGTAATGGCAATTCGGCTGGCAAAAAGAGAACGGCTATTATCTTTTTGCATCTTATGGTTTATGGGCAATCTGATAATAGAATCTTCCGTCATAAGTCTCGAGATTATATTTGAACATCGCAATTATCTGCCGTCCATTTTTTTTATCCTGATTCTCGTTGTGTTAATCGGTCGGCTTGGCAATTCAAAATGGCTTTGTGGGATGCTGTTGTGTGGGGTGGCGCTAATACTTTCCGTTTGGACATATCAAAGAAATTTGGTTTGGAGTGACGATGTCACCTTCTGGGAAGATTGTGTGAAAAAATCTCCTCACCAATACCGCCAACACTACAACTTAGGGGTTGCTTTGGCAATGAGGGGTAACGATGATGATGCCATCAAGCATTATCGCACAGCACTTAAGATAAAACCCGATTATCTGGAGGCATATTATAATCTTGGAAATGCATTGGCGCGAAAAGGAGAGGCCGAGGATGCCATCGATAACTATCATAAGGCATTGCAATTAAATCCGGATTTCTTTAAATCATACTATAACATCGCTCGAATATTATATAACCAGGGCAAAATCAGTGAAGCCATTCATAACTATCAAAAAGCTTTAAACATAAACAAAGAAACGCCCCAAACCTTGTATAATCTGGCATGGATATATGCTACTTGTGAAATTGAAAGATATCGTAACGGGAAAAAAGCAGTTCAACTGGCTGAAAAACTATGTGGGCTTACCGACTACCAACAACCCCTGGCGCTGGATGCACTCGCAGCCGCCTATGCAGAAAATGAAAAATTTGACGAGGCGGTCGTGACCGTTCAAAAGGCACTGAACCTTGTATCAAGGTTCGGCCCCAAAGAATTGGCCGTTGGATTACAAAAACGTCTGAAACTATATCAAGCAGGCCGGCCTTATCGGCAGACCTTGAAACCCAAAATTTGAGCTTAACCTGATTGTTGAAATTATCAAAAACCAAAGCGTCTATGAATGTAAAAAATCACATATCCGATCCTCATCTGAAACTGATCATCGGTCTGTTTTTAATTCTTTCAATCGTTATTGCTTACGGAAAGGTAATCAAATGTGACTTTGTTGGTTTTGACGACCAGGTTTATATCACTGAAAACAGCCAGGTGCAGAAAGGTATAACTCTTGACGGCATTGCTTGGGCTTTTACGACATTCCATGGGGCAAACTGGCATCCGTTGACTTGGCTTTCACATATGCTCGATTGTGAATTGTACGGATTACATCCTATGGCTCATCACTGGACGAACTTGATATTCCACATGGCCAATACCCTATTATTGTTTGTCGTGCTTGAACTGATGACCGGAGCGATTTGGAAAAGTGCATTTGTGGCGGCCCTTTTTGCATTGCATCCACTCCATGTTGAGTCTGTGGCATGGGTCTCGGAAAGAAAGGACGTGCTGAGCACATTTTTCGGGCTTTTGATGATCGGTGCCTATTATCGTTATGTCAAAGCGCCCGACTTCAAGAAATACGCACTGGTTTTTATCTTTCTTTGTTTGGGTCTAATGGCCAAACCCATGCTGGTGACGTTCCCGTTTGCAATTTTTTTGTTGGACTTTTGGCCACTTAAAAGATTTCAATTGAAAGATCATCGTCTGTCACAATCATATGGAAAAATATCCTTTGACTTCAAAGGACTGTCTCGGCTCATCTTAGAAAAAATCCCTCTGTTTGTCCCGGTATTCATTTCATGCATTTTGACTTTTTTTGCTCAGAAAAGCGAGGGGGCTGTACAAGCATTAGCGAGTTTACCTCTGAAAAGTCGCATCTCAAATGCACTTGTCTCCTATATAAACTATGTTTTAAAAGCAATCTGGCCTAGCAATCTGGCGGTTTTCTATCCGCATCTTGGAGATATTTTGCCTGCTTGGAAGATCTTTGAAGCAGCTTTCCTCATCTTTTTTGTATGTTTTTTTGCCATAAAGGCATCAAAGAAGTATCCATACATCATCACCGGACTGTTCTGGTATCTTGGCACGCTTGTCCCTGTGATCGGACTGGTACAAGTGGGCGAGCAGGCGATGGCGGATCGATACACTTATATTCCTTTAATCGGGATTTTTATGGCGGTTGTATGGGGCTGTTCGGATCTGTTTAGAAAGTGGTACTGTCGGAAAATATATATCGGCGTTTTTGCCGTAATCATTTTATCCGCTTTAGCATCTAGGACTTTTCTCCAGATAAACTATTGGAAAAACGGAGTTACACTCTTTGAACATGCCATTAAAGTGACGCAAAATAACTATAAAGCACACAACAATCTCGCAACTGCATTAGGTGCAACAGATCCTGAGAGGGCCATTTCACACTATAAAGCGGCATTGAGAATTCATCCTAATTATGTCACTGCACTTTGCAATCTGGGATTAATCCTTTATCAAAAAGGAGATTATGAGCAAGCAGCTTCGTACTTTACCAAAGCGCTGAGCTTCGATCCTCGAAAAATAGACACCCGTATGGATCTCTCAAATATCTTTTTTTTACAGGGTAAACCTGAAAGAGCGATTTCACAATATAAAGACATACTCAAAACCAACTACGAAAATGCCGATGCGCACTACAATCTGGCATGCATCCTGTCTGATCAAAAGAAAACAGATCAGGCTGAATTCCACTATATGGAAGCGCTCAGAATCAATCCAAATTATGGGAAAGCACACTACAATCTTGGGAATATCAAACTGAAACAAGGCGATCTGGAAGCTGCTCTGAATCATTTTGCAGAGGCCATTAAAATTAACCCGGATGATGTTCAAGCCTATAATAAACTGGGAATTATACTTCTCCGACAGAGGAAATTTAAACAAGCGAGCATATTTTTTTCAAAGGCCCTCCAACTCGATCCTGATTTTTCAGACGCACGCACCAACCTCGGTGTCTTGTTGAAATACCGGGCTGTCGAAATGGAAGATAATAAAAAGAGATAAAACCTTAAATTATGAATCCACAAAAAAGAAACCTAACAATCTTTCTACTAATTTTTTTACTTGTGTTTGGTGCATACATTACGAACTATCATGCGTCCTGGCATTTTGACGATTATCCGAATATTGTTGATAATTCACGGATCCATATAAAAGATCTCGGATTTAATACTTTAAAAGAAACTTTTTTCCGATCATCCGATTATGGACAGGTTCTAAACGGGAGGTTGTACCGTCCTGTCTCCATGTTAACGTTCGCGCTGAACTGGTATATTTGTGCAGATAATGTCCTTGGATATCATATCGTGAATAATATCATTCATCTCCTGACGACACTTTTCCTATTTTTGACCATTTTAAATCTATTTAAATCACCCCGTCTAAAAGGTAAATACCGGGAAAATGAATTTATCATCGCATGCCTTTCAGCCGTTCTGTGGGCCGCAAACCCCATTCAAACACAAGCCGTTACCTATATTGTTCAACGGATGGCGTCACTTGCCGCCATGTTTTACATCATCGGTATTTATTTCTATCTTAAAACGAGACTAACTCCACCAAGTTCTAAGAGATTGCTATTTATTGCCGGATGTCTGCTCAGTTTCGTTCTTGCACTGGGTTCAAAAGAAAATACGGTGACTTTCCCGATCGGTGTGGCCATTATTGAAATCCTCTTTTTTCAAAATCTCAACGATAGAAATGTAAGAAGAAAGGTGACAGCTGTCGTTATGATTTCAGGCGTTCTGATGGCCGGCTTTTTGACGATTCTATATGTGAAGGGAGATATTGACCATGTTTTGAAGGCATATGAAAACCGTATGTTCACCTTGATGGAGCGTTTGATGACCGAACCCAGGATCATTATCTATTATCTCAGCCAAATATTCTATCCGATTGCTACCAGGTTTTCTTTTGTACATGATATCCATATCTCAACCTCGTTTTTTAAACCATGGACGACGCTTCCAGCAATTATCGCCATTATTTCTCTAATGGGAATTGGATTCTTTCAGGCAAAAAAAAGACCGATTCTAACGCTCGGCATTTTTTTCTTTTTTGTAAACCATATGATTGAATCCACGATAATTCCGTTAGAGCCTATTTTTGAGCATCGAAACTACCTGCCGTCCTTTTTTCTGTTTTGCCCTGTCGCCGTTGGATTGATTTGGCTGGTTGATTATTTTAAAAAGAAGAATGCTTTCATTCATATTCTTTCCGTTGGTTTTATAGCGGGAGTGATTCTTAGCTTTAGTGTCGGTACAATGATAAGAAATAAAGCCTGGGCGACTGAAAAAACCCTGTGGGAAGATTGCATTAAAAAAGCACCCGGCATGGCAAGGCCCTATCACAATCTGGCGAATTATCATTACCAGAAGATGGGAAAAATGAAAGAAGCGATGGCATTCTATGAAAGGGCATTGACAAAAAAATACTTGAGCTCTAAAACAGGACATGCATTGACGCTGAATAATATGGCTATAATATTATATGATTACGGGTATTATCAAAATTCAATCAACCTTTTTAACAAGGCGTTGAAAATTAAACCCGACTACCTAAACGCAATGCAGAACCTTGCTCATGTCTATGTAAGAGTTGGCAGATTTTCTAAGGCGCTCGAAATTGCGGATAATCTGTTGTCAGAACGCGAGAAATCCAGTGATTTTCTACAACTCAAAGGTTTTGTATTGCTAACGGCAGGCCGTTTTGATGAAGCCATATCAATTTTAAAATCAGCACTTGACATTGATCCAAACAATATAAAAGCGAATCTGTATGTGGGGGTGGCGCTGAGTTTAAAAGGGGAATACAGGAAAGCGGATGCGTTTTTAAAACAGGCCCATTTGCTTTCTCCTAAAGAAATTTTCGTATATTTTGCCCGGATTGAAAACAGCGTCAGGAGTGGAAATAGAGAAAATATGGGCCGTCTTTTGGAAAAATTAATCGATTTATTTGACAAGGATACGATAATACGCTCCTTAAAAAGACTGGATAAGAATAATATTATTGCCCCGCTTTCACAAAAACTATTGGTAGAGGCAATTAAAACCAAAATGCCTGTTCTTGCCAATTTAAATCTCGATGCAGGCGGCTATTGAGAAACATTAAAAAATTTCGAGGGGTCTTTGCAAATGGCACCTCGCACACTTGAAATATCCGGTTTGAGGGGTCGTTAAATATGTATAAGGATCAAAAAGTGGTCGTTGTCATGCCGGCATATAATGCGGCAGTAACTTTGCGTAAAACCTGGGAAGAGGTAATGGCTCAGGAAATTGTCGATCTGGTTATAGTGGTTGATGATGGGAGCCGTGATGAAACCGTCTCCATTGCAAAAACACTGCCGAATACCTTGGTACATATTCATGAAATAAATTTAGGATACGGAGGCAACCAGAAAACATGTTACAGGCTTGCTCTCGAAGCTGGTGGCGATATAATAATTATGGTACACCCTGATTATCAATACACTCCAAAACTTATACCGGCCATGGCATCTTTGATCGGAAACGGTCTTTACCATTGTGTTCTAGGATCACGGATTCTCGGCGGTTATGCCATAAAAGGCGGCATGCCGGTGTGGAAATACATCGCCAACCGCTTTCTTACCTTAGTCCAAAATATTCTAATCACTGCCAAACTTTCAGAGTACCATACGGGATACAGGGCCTTTTCCCGCGAGCTTTTGGGACGTTTGCCCCTTGAAGTCAATTCCGATGATTTTGTATTTGATAATCAGATGTTGTCTCAAATCTTATGGTTTGGTTATAGAGTAGCGGAGGTGAGCTGCCCGACAAAGTACTTTGCCGAAGCCTCATCCATAAATTTATTTCGAAGCATAGAATACGGTTTTGGATGTTTGGATACCTCGATAAAATTTCGCCTGACAAAAATGAATCTCATTACTTCCGAATTATTTCCTGAAAAAGCGCAATCGTGAATCATTGCCATGCCAATATGTTATTAAACAAATAAAATTGAAAATCAGGTAGTTGGACAGATTTATTTCCTTGACACAAAAGTTCCTTTTTTTCTATAGTGATTATCAAAAATCGTACGTGTTTGGGAGTGCGCTCTCCTGATTCACTCCAACGTTTGAGTATCTGGCCATTTAAATGACTAAGCAACAAATCAGGTTGCACTTCATACGAATATCGATAAAAAAATGAATGAATTCAAAATATCAATTATTATTCCTGCTTATAATGAAGCATCGACCATTGGAGATATCGTTTCGAAAATCAGAACACTTTATCCTGATTTTGAAATTATCGTTATCAATGATGGCTCAACAGATGAAACAGCTGATGTAGCCAAACATGCCGGCGCCATCGTTTACAGTCACCCTTACAATATCGGCAATGGAGCAGCCATAAAAAGCGGGATTAGAGCGGCATCTGGAGACATCCTGGTGTTTATGGACGCCGATCTGCAGCATAATCCTGAAGATATACAGACCATGCTCAATTATTTTCCGGAATATGACATGGTCGTCGGCGCACGCTCGAAAAAAGGTCAGATTTCTTTAGGGCGGGCGCTCGGAAATAAAATATATAACTGGCTGGCATCTTATGTTGCAAAATTTAATGTCCAGGATCTTACTTCAGGTTTTCGAGTGATAAAATCGGATATTGCAAAACAATTTATATATCTACTTCCTAACAGCTATTCGTATCCCGCGACGCTGACATTGGGCGTTTTAAGAACAGGAAGGGCACTTAAATATATTCCGATTACAGTAAAAGTCCGTAAGGCCGGCAAAAGTAATATAAAAATTTTCAAAGACGGCGTTCGATTTTTTATGATCATCGTCAAAATCTGCACGTTATTTTCTCCTTTCAGAATATTCCTTCCGGTCAGCTTTGTTATGTTTTGCTTAGGGCTGTTTTATTACATGTATACCTATTTGACAGCAGGACGTTTCACGAATATGAGCGCACTTCTATTTACTACTTCTATTATTATATTTATGATGGGGCTGATATCCGAGCAGATTTGTCAGATGAGATTTGAAAGAAGGGAAAGGGGTATAGCCCCAGAAAGAATCTCTGATAGATTTAGGAATGACGGATGAGGCGCTTATCCTTTAGAAGATCGTTTTTGGGCAAGCGTAATAAATCATTTATGTATAAAGCCTGCTTTATTTGATTTCCGGGACTCCGTGTTTTATGAGCATTAATAGCTTATAATGTATTGGGAGGAAAGCTGAAAAGAATCGGGAGGAGGAAATGCGCCGTGATGATTGAATCTTATTGCGCAGATAATACAGGCGTTTGCGTTCGTGCCACAAGGACTTTATACAGAAAATGTAAATGAGACGGAGCAAATTTATATCCCTTTTTACACAACAGAGCAAAACCCCTTCGACGAGCAATAATACAAGATGTAGAGGAAAAATAAGCTGAAAAAATGGGGTAGGGTAGGTCAACGCCATCACAAAACTTTTGTTACGTTCGCTGAAAATCCGCCTTTTTTTGCTGGTGGATAGTCGGTTCGCAACGACCTTGCCTCCCCCAAGGCTGTCTCCTACCCGGTGCCAAAATCCTGAAGTATGGAGTATTCTGACAGGATATCCTCTTAACCTTACCAGGCAACAAAGATACATGTCCTCTCCTAAGGTATTAAACCATTCAGGAAAACCGCCAAGTTCTTCCCACAGAGTTCTGGGAATCCAGAGGCAGGCCCCTATTACCATACCGACATCCACTTTTTTGGTGTTTAAATTTGGAGCCGTATTGATAAAAGGGTCAAACAAAATGCCCCTATCGATCAGTGCACCGGTAAAGAAATTATACTGAGGAAGCCCCAAAACGCCTGGTGGGTCTTGTCGACGAGCTTCTTTATATAATGTGGAAATTGCGTTGGGAAACAGCATGGCATCATTGTTAAGGAGCAGAATATATTCACCCTTAGCCTTTGAAACCATGCGGTTATTACTAACGCAAAAGCCGACATTGATCTTACTTGCAATTAGTTTTACATCAGGAAAGTTTTCTCGGATAAAATCAACGGAACCATCGGTAGATGCATCATCATGAACGATGATCTCAATGGGAAAATCACAATCCTGGGCCATTACGGACTCCAAGGCGGAACCGATAATTCCCATACCATTATAGTTGGCAATACAGATTGAGCAAATCGGATTGTCAGAAGAGTCTATTAGTTCTTTAGCCATTTCCATGTCAATTCAATTCCCTGTTCAAGGGGAGTCGCTGAATGCCATCTGGTTGCTTTACTAAGAAAAGAGCTGT
>Ga0210144_1001364_pt1 | contig 10244 bp, 7 predicted proteins | sample Muzzi_PWA_D2_FD_185532 | JGI IMG/M metagenome (GOLD analysis project Ga0210144, IMG submission 185532) | Wetland microbial communities from San Francisco Bay, California, USA, that impact long-term carbon sequestration - Muzzi_PWA_D2 (SPAdes) | ecosystem: Environmental > Aquatic > Marine >...
GCAACAAACTGCAGGGTATCCTGCTCCCGGAAATCAAGGCCATCAATCAGCCTGCCAGCCTGCTGCTACCCTCATTGCCGTTTCGTACCGGCTGCATATCGACACTGGAAAACCAGGACAGGAAAGAAGCCATCATCCTGACACGGCAACTGGAAAATACCGGGACATTCGCACAGTACAACTTCATGGCTGCCGTGGAGAGCAACATGCCCGGGCCCTGAAGGCAACTCCCGGCATACCGCTCAGTACAGTTCCATAAAAGGCTCCGGATACTCGACGTGTCCGCCCCCGGCAAGATTCCCGGGCACAACCTCCATGACAGTCAGTGCATACTCCGGCGCTGGGAGATTGCAGGTCACATGCAGGTCTTTCGCCAGCACGAATCCGAAACGCTTGTAGTACTCAGGGTGGCCCAGCACCACAATCGCACCGTAGCCTTTCTCCCTTGCCAGCGCGACACTGGCCTGAATGAGTTCCGATCCGATGCCCCGGTGGCTCTGTGAGGGCACCACGGACATCGGTCCCAGCGCCAGCACATGTTTCTCATCGCCAGCCTTGCGGAACGGCACGCGTGTCAACAGCACATGCCCGACGATACGCCCCCCCAGTTCGGCGACCAGTGACAGCTCACGATTGTAGGTGGCCGATTCACGCAGCACGCTGACAAGGTTCGCCTCGGCCTCGCCGCCGAAGGCACTGATATGGACCACGTCAATGGCGCGTATATCTTCGGCGGTTTCGGGTCTGACGGTTATCGAATGCATCATTGTCTCCGTACTTGTTATCAGGCCGGTCCCCCGGCATCTGTATTTCAGCCAAATAGCACTTGTTTTCAGTTAGTTGCATGCTATCAGGAAAGCTCATGACAGGAAACACCGGTGTTGCTGAGATATCGGTGATAGCGGCACAGGCGTCCAGTATATAGGGAGTCCTTCAGACTTCCACGGCGATGCCGAAAAAATTGTAGTCGGGGTCCGTATTGCAGGCAATTCTGCCTGCATTTCGCGGCGGGTTGCGCTAACAGGAATCGAGGTCAGCAGTGACACACGGAGAAAATCTACGCGTCCTCATTTTCGAGGAAAGCGCCTGTGAGGCAGCGTCACTGGCATGCCTGGCGGGCGAATCAGGCCGCCCGTTGCAGACGGGCCTCGCCAGCGGGGCGGGCAAACCCGGGATTGCCCCGATTGCTGCCATTCCGGACATCCGGGTCTGCGGCACAAGGGAAACCTCTTCCGGCTTCGAAGGCGAGACTGCATAACACAACGCCGCCATGAGCCTGATTCCGCACACCACCACCGACATGCCGCGATTGAATGCGGTTACGCAGTACAGCGGCCTGCCGCTATCCCTCAATCACATGCGAGACAAGGCCGTCAGCCAGCTTGGGTTCGAACCAGGTGGATTTCGGCGGCATGACCTCGCCGGCATCGGCGACCGCCATCAGATCTTCCATCCGCGTCGGATGCAGGGAGAACGCCACACTCATCTCGCCACTGTCGACCCGCTTTTCAAGCTCGGCGAGACCGCGAATGCCACCAACAAAGTCTATCCGCCTGTCGCGTCGCGGGTCCTCGATACCCAGGAGCGGCGCCAGCAGGTTGTCGGCAAGCAGGCTGACATCGAGCCGCCCCACCGGGTCATCCGGGATTCGCCCCGCTTGCATGACAAGACGGTACCACTGGCCGGCCAGATACATGCCGAACGTCCCCGGCCTGTCCGGGTGCACGGCAGTGGACTCGGGCAGCACCCGGAAGCGCTCAGCGACCCTCGCCAGCAGTGTCTCTGGAGACATGCCTGCCAAGTCCCTGACAACCCGGTTGTAGTCGAGTATCTGCATCTGGGCATGCGGAAAAATAACGCACAGAAAATAACCCGACCGGGTGTCACCGCGGCGACTGGCGGCAACCCGGGATGCCGCGGCCGAACGATGATGACCGTCAGCGATATACAGCGCATCCATGGCATCGAACGCCGCGGTAATCTTGCTGATCCTGTCCGAATCACGGACGACCCAGAGGCTGTGGGCAATGCCGTCATCCGCCACGAGGTCAACCTCGGGTTCTGCGCGGGTCGCTTCCGCCAGCAGGACATCGACATGCGCCTGCGACCTGTAGGCCAGCAATACCGGACCGGTCTGCGCATGCAGCGCCTCAATCTGGCGCACCCGGTCATCCTCCTTGTCAGGGCGGGTGAATTCATGGCGTCGAATCCGGTTGCTGTCGTAGTCAGCCACGGATGCCACTGCAACCAGCCCGGTCTGGCTGTGATCACCCATCACCAGGCGGTAGATGTAATAGCAGGGTTCCGGGTCCCTCTTCAGGATCCTTTCCTGCAGCATATGCTGCAGATTCGCAGCCGCCTGCGCGTACACCTGATCCGAATATGGATCGGTGCCTTCGGGCAAGTCGATTTCAGCCCTGGAAATATGCAGGAAACTCCAGGGACGCCCCGCAGCACGGGTGCGGGCCTCGTCGCTGCTGAGTACGTCATAGGGTGGCGCAACCACTTCTGCAGCACGGGCATCGACGGGGCGCAGTCCGGTAAATGGTCGAATAAGGGTCATGTGTTTCCTGTTCTGGCAAGTCAGAAAATGCAGTGCGCATTGTACACGGTAAAGCCTGCAGCCGCGATCTATGCAGTGTCGGGGGTGCGCTGATGTCGATGCCAATACCTGACAGCCAAAACAGCAGCGTCGCCGCTGGACCGGGCAGCATTCAGCGGTGCATGTCAATGACAGTCATCGAGGACCGGAACCGCTGGCAGCGAGGTCGCGCCACAGCATACCGCAACTGGGATCGCCTGCGTGACCGTATCCAGCGCATGCCGCTCGCCTACAAGCTGTCATTTTTTATCACCGTGCTGGTCGTCAGTTGCATGTCGCTGCTGGGTATCATCCTGATACAGCAGCAGTCACAGCAAATGCAGGAACAAATCATCGAACAGGGCACCACACTGGCACGCCTGATGGCGCAATCCGTAAAGGAACCGCTTCTCGCGGAAGATGGACTCGCGCTGGACACTACCACCAGCAGCTTTGCGAAAGGCAGCAGCGTACTCGGTGCCGCAATCAGTTCACTGCAGGGCGACATCATCAGCAAGGCAGGAATACTGCACGAGGAAAAGAACCCGGAAACCCGGAATCTCCTGAAGCAGTTCATCAAGTCGGGTGAATCATCACACACCTGGGAATGGCGATCGCTGTTCGGCAATAACCGGCACGGTGTCATGACATTCATCCAGCCGGTTACATATCAGGAAGTGACGGCCGGCTATGCCCAGATCAGTTTCAGCCAGTCCGGTATGCGGGAGTCCGCGACCCGGGCTCTGCAGGCAATCATTGCCGCAACCATACTTATCATCGCACTGGGTATGGCTATGGCTTTTGCGCTCGGCCGGCGGATCACCCAGCCGATAGACAAACTCGTCAATGCCAGTCGTGCAATCGGACAGGGCGACTACAGCTTCAGGTTCAAGGAACGCCGCAAGGACGAGCTTGGCCTGCTTATGGAAGCGTTCAACGAAATGGCGCAGGGAATGCTGGAAAAGACCCAGGTGAAAAGCGCCCTCTCACGCTATGTTTCTGCCGGCGTCGCACGCGAGATCCTTTCGAATCTTGATGACATCGGCCTGAGCGGGAAACGGGTGGAAGGCTCGGTGCTGTTCGCGGATATCAAGGGCTTTACGCAAATCGCGGAGAAAATGAGGCCGGAAGAACTGGTCGCCATTCTGAATCGCTACTTCACGCTGATTACCTGCGCCTGCGAGATCAACCATGGAATGGTCGACAAGTACATGGGAGATGGCGTGATGCTGGTATTCGGCGCACCGGAACCCGACACCGACCATGCCTATCATGCCATCAGCTGCGCCCTGCTGATCCAGAAACTGGTGGCCCATGAGAACGCACTGCGTAGTGAACAGGGCAAGTTCCCGGTCGAGTTCAGGGTCGGAGTCAATACCGGCAGCATGCTGGCCGGCAACATGGGTTCCAGGGAACGCATGGAATATACGGTCGTCGGAGACACCGTCAATCTTGCATCACGCCTTTGCGGTATCACGAATGGCAACGAGATCGTTATTTCCCGGGAAATGTACCTGCGCGACGACATCAGGGAGCGCGTCGTAGCCGGCGAATACCAGTCTATACGCCTGCGCGGCATAAGCCAGCCGGTGAGCACCTACCGGGTCGAGCAACTGAAGACTGAAGGACAGGAGATCATTGCCCTGCAGTTTGAGGATATCCTGTGCAGGGAGACGGAGGATGCCTGCAATGCATAGCCGCCCGGGAATTATACCGGCTGTACTGCTGCTGGCACTGCTCTCCGGCTGCTCTGGCATGAACAATCTGAGAGTCCTGCAGGATTCGCCCGAGGACATCGAACAGCTGCTGCAACAGGATGAGTACGCGCGTATCAGGCAGCTGACCGGCAGATATCCTGAAATCGACACCGCAGTCCTGCAGGACCTGATTAACATGCGTGAAGCGGCCTATGTGGAGTCCGTAATGGCAGAGGCCCGCAGGCAGGAGGCGGAGAATGACCTGCTGGGGGCCGTGCAGAGCCTGTCCGTCGCCCTGCAACGCGTCCCTCACAATGATGCGCTGCGGGAACTGCGCCAGACACTGGAACGGGAACGTGTACAGCAACTGAAACGCAATGAGCGTGAACGCCTGATAACGCGCGCCAACTACATGCTTGACGAGCAGGCACTTTTCCAGGAGCAGGCCAATCTCACGCCACCCAGCCTCGGGCAGCGCTGGGAAATCGCGCGCTACGACAGGGAAGCAGCCGAGCTTTCCGGCCAGCTACTGGAGCACGGTGAATATGCCCTGCTGCAAAACGACCTCGCAAACGCAGAAGCCTGCCTGCAACTTTCGCTGCGGCTGAACCATTCCACCACGGCACAGGAGATGTTGTCACGGCTGCAGTCACTCAGGGCATCCCATCAACAGGTTGAACTCAAAAAGGCCAGCATCAAGCAGGCGAAAAAAGAACAGAACATACAGCGCAGCCAGCAGCAGCAAACGGAAGTATTGCTGGCTGAAGCCCAGCAGGCCCTGGAACAGAACAAGCTGCAGGTGGCGCGCGCGGCGTTTGTCCAGATCCCCGCAGCAACCAGCAACAGCACCGAGGTTATAACGGTCAAGGACAACCTGCGCGAAGCCGTCAACAAGCACGTCACCGAGCTGGTTGCAAGAGGAGATTCATTGTACCGGGCAGACAATGTACACGAGGCATTGCAACACTGGAATGAAGCCCTGTCGCTGGATCCGGAGAACCGTGCGTTGCAGGAACGCATTGACCGAGCCAACAAGGTACTGGCCCGCCTGGAAGAATTGAAGCGCCAGCAACCCTGACCCGTGCCGCGGGAATCCTGCCGGGTCATGATCCGGCATTACATGGCAATCAGGTACACACCGGCAACCATGAATGATGCTGCAGTCAGATTCCTGGCAAGCCCGGTCTCGCCAAACAGCCAGGCGCCGTACAGCATACCGAACAACAGACTGGTGCGCTTGACGGCAATCATGTAGGCCACCTCGACGTGTTCTATGGCATAGAAATGAGCCAGCACCATACCGGCCATGAAGATCCCGACCAGCAGGTGTGCACGCACATTTCTGCCGGCAGCTGGCCAGCTCCGCATCTCGCGTGAAGCAAACAGGGCTGTGGCAACGAGCGCCAGCAGTACAAAGTAGAAGGGACCGAAGAACTTCGGGGATACATACTGCAGTGCTCCCTTGCCGAACACCGAACTGAGACTGTAGATCGCCGCCGTGCCCAGCATCAGCCGCGAACCCTGCTCCCGGGCTATGGCGCGGAACGGCGCCAGCACGTCGAGCCTTCGTCCTGTGCGCGCCGCATCCAGATTCAGCAACCAGGCACCGCAAACCACCAGCAGGATGCCGGCAAATCCGGTCCAGCTGACAGTCTCATCCAGGAAAATATAGCCGGTAACAATATTGAATACGGGAGTAAACGCCAGGTAGGGCAACGTCAGCGAAAGCGGGCTTTCCCGGATAGCGCGCATGTACAGCCACATTGCAAGGATTTCCAGCGGCAACAGGGCTGCGACCCACCCCCAGAACGGCAGCGTCAGTTCCGGCCAGGTCTGCAGAAACAGCAGCGGCAGCAGTATAAGGCCGGTAACACCAAAGCGAACCAGCACCATTTCAGCCGGCCGGTAGTGAGACAGGTAACGTTTGGTGGCGGCATCCGCGGTTGCGAGACAGAATGCGGACAACAGCGTCAGACCCAGCCAGTGCATTTACTTCATCCCTGCCTCGCGCGGCACGCCACCGGTTCGGGTGCTGGCAGCCTGTGGTGTCGCTTGCCCCGGCGGCAGCGCGTGCGCCGTCCGGGCGGGTAAAATCAGGAAAAGATTACTTCTATACGCTCTACTTTCTGGTAGCCACGCGGCAGTTTATGTCCCCGGCGGCCACGCTCGCCGGCAAATTCGTCCACCTCATCCGGCTTCATGGTCTTGTATTTCCTGCCGGCGTGAACTGTCAGTTTCTCGCCATCCTGGATGCAGACGATCGCTGCCACGTATTCCTCCCTGCTCTTCAGCCTGGCAGACGGGATATTGATTATCTTGTTGCCCTTGCCGCGCACCATTTGCGGCAGCTCCGCCAGCGGGAGCACCAGCATGTAGCCCTCGGTAGTCACGGCCACGATCCAGTCATCCTTGAGACTCCGCACCACAACCGGTGGCAGCACCTGGGCTCCTCCCGGAACGGACAGCGTCGCCTTGCCGGCCTTGTTGCGTGAATACATGTCACCGAGCCTTGCAACAAACCCGTATCCGGAATCACTGGCCAGCAGATACAGGCGATCCGGGTCTCCGCTCATCACACCGACGAAACGCGCGCCGTCAGCCGGCTTGAGACGGCCGCTCAGGGGCTCGCCCTGCCCCCTGGCTGTAGGCAGGGAGTGTGCCGGCAAGGCATAGGTCCTGCCGGTGGAGTCGATAAACACCACGAGTTCGTTGCTGCGGCAACGGGCGGCCGCTGCGAACCCGTCACCGGCCTTGTAGTTCATCTCGGCAGGATTGATTTCGTGACCCTTCGCAACCCGCACCCAGCCGTTTTTGGACAGGACGATGGTCACCGGCTCACTCGGCACCAGCGCGGCTTCATCCAGCGCCTGTGCCGGAGCGCGCTCAACCAGCCTGGAACGCCGCTCATCGCCGAACTTTTCAGCATCCGCCATGAGTTCTTTCTTGATCAGCGTCTTCAGGCGCGCCGCCGAGCCAAGAATCTTCTGCAGCATGTCACGCTCCCCGGCCAGCGCCTCCTGCTCACCCTTGATTTTCATTTCCTCGAGACGGGCAAGCTGGCGCAGGCGGGTGTCCAGTATGTAGTCGGCCTGTTCCTCGCTGAGGTCAAAGCGTTTGATCAACGCGGCCTTTGGCTTGTCCTCGGTGCGGATGATGTGTATGACTTCATCGAGATTGAGGAAGGCAATCAGCAAACCATCCAGCAGGTGCAGGCGCCGGTTCACCTTGTCCAGGCGGTACTCAAGACGGCGGCGCACCGTAGCCGTTCTGAATTCGAGCCACTCCTTCAAAATGTCAAGCAGGTTCTTGATCTGCGGCCGGCCATCCAGCCCGATCATGTTCAGGTTGATGCGGATGCTGCGTTCCAGGTCAGTACTGGAAAACAGGTGCAGCATCAGGGCTGCGGTATCCACCCGATTGGAGCGCGGCACGATCACCAGCCGCGTGGGATTCTCGTGGTCTGACTCGTCACGCAGATCCTCGACCATGGGGAGTTTCTTTGCCACCATCTGTGCGGCAATCTGTTCCAGTACCTTGCCGCCGGAAGTCTGGTATGGCAGCGCGGTGATGACAATGTCACCATTCTCGATTTCATAGCAGGCACGCATGCGCACACTGCCATTGCCGTTGCGGTAGGCCTCGACGATTTCGGCCCGCGGCGTGATGATCTCGCCCCCTGTCGGAAAATCCGGACCCTGGATGATTTCACACAGGTCTTCCAGCTTGCCCCCGGGCTTGTCCAGCAGCAGGATTGCAGCCCGGGTGACCTCGCTCAGGTTGTGGGGTGGAATATCGGTGGCCATGCCCACGGCAATGCCGGTCGCGCCGTTCAGCAGCAAATTCGGGAGGCGCGCTGGGAGCAACAGCGGTTCTTCCAGGGTGCCGTCAAAATTGGGCGCCCAGTCAACCGTACCCTGTCCAACTTCCGCGAGCAGCACCTCGGCATAGTGCGCCAGGCGGGCCTCGGTATAGCGCATGGCGGCGAATGATTTCGGATCATCCGGCGAGCCCCAGTTGCCCTGTCCGTCGATCAGCGGATAGCGGCAGGTAAAGGACTGCGCCAGATGCACCATCGCCTCGTAACAGGCAGAATCACCATGCGGATGAAACTTGCCCAGCACGTCGCCGACGGTACGTGCAGATTTCTTGTGTTTCGCAGCTGCCAGCAGGCCGAGTTCAGACATCGCATAGACGATGCGGCGCTGCACCGGCTTGAGACCATCACCGATATGCGGCAGCGCACGGTCGAGAATGACGTACATGGAATAGTCCAGGTATGCCTTCTCCGTAAAGGTCTTCAGCGGCAGTCTCTCGATGCCTTCGTAATCCAGTTCCAGTGTTTCCATTCCGGGTCCTGTCAGTTAACCGGGCCTGCCCGCACACTTGCCCGGAAAGGCAGTGCAGCATGTTTCGACAAACCCAAATCTGTTCTTCGTATCACCAGGGTTGCTGTGCAATACGGTGTGTATTCTGTATGCCGGCCTTTGCAGCCGTGCCTTGCACCCTGCCGTCCCGTTATTGAACTTCCGCGAGATCGCCCTTGCTCTCGAGCCAGGCGCGGCGGTCCGCCGCACGTTTGCGCGCCAGCATCATATCCATCATGGTGTGGGTGCCATCATCGGCGTCTATAGTGAGTTGCACCAGACGCCGCGTCTCCGGGGCAATGGTGGTTTCGCGCAGCTGCATGGGATTCATCTCGCCAAGTCCCTTGAATCGCTGCACCATAACCTTGCCCTTGATCTTCTCCGCCACGATGCGGTCCAGTATGCCCTGCTTTTCTCCGTCATCCAGCGCGTAGAACACCTCCTTGCCGACATCGATGCGATACAGTGGCGGCATTGCGACATAGACATGTCCGGCCTCGACCAGCGCACGAAAATGGCGCAGGAACAATGCACACAGCAGCGTCGCGATATGGGCACCGTCGGAGTCGGCATCGGCAAGTATGCAGATCTTGCTGTAGCGCAGGTTCTTCAGGTCATTGGCACCCGGCTCGACGCCAATTGCTACCGAGATGTCATGGACCTCCTGGGAAGCCAGCACCTCGGAGGAATCCACTTCCCAGGTATTCAGGATCTTGCCGCGCAGCGGCATGATGGCCTGGTAGACACGGTCGCGGGCCTGCTTGGCGGAACCGCCGGCCGAGTCGCCTTCCACCAGAAACAGTTCGGAGCGCTCACTGTCGGCCGAGGTGCAGTCCGCCAGTTTCCCTGGCAGCGCCGGACCGGAAGTCAGCTTCTTGCGCACGACTTTCTTGCCGGCCCGCTGGCGCTTCTGGGCATTGTCAATGGCCAGCCAGGCGATGCGTTCGCCCATCTCGGTATGGTGGTTCAACCAGAGACCGAAGGCATCACGCACCACGCCGGAAACAAATGCGGCACACTCCCGCGAGGACAGCCGTTCCTTGGTCTGGCCGCTGAACTGCGGATCGAGCAGTTTGACGGAAAGAATGTAACTGCAGTTGTCCCAGACATCCTCGGGGCTGAGCTTGACGCCCCGCGGCAGCAGGTTGCGAAACTCGCAGAACTCGCGCACGGCTTCTGTCAGGCCCATGCGCAAACCGTTGATATGGGTACCGCCCTGCGGGGTCGGAATCAGGTTGACGTAACTCTCGGCAACCGGGTCCCCGCTCTCCGGCAGCCAGGCCAGCGCCCATTCCGCGGCCTCGTCGTTGCCCGCCATCTTCCCGGTGAAGGCACTCTCCGGCAGGGTCGGGGTATCCCCGATCTCGCTGGCCAGGTAGTCTTTCAGGCCATCCTCGTAAAACCATTCCAGCTTCTCTTCGCCGGCTTCGTCATGCAGTCGTACCCGCAACCCCGGGCACAGCACGGCCTTGGCACGCAGGACGTGCTTCAGGCGCGACATGGAGTACTTTATGGAATCGAAATACTGCGGATCCGGCCAGAAACGCAGCGTGGTGCCGGTATTCTGCTTGCCCACCTTGCCGATGACTTCCAGCTCCGATG
>Ga0210144_1001366_pt1 | contig 10235 bp, 8 predicted proteins | sample Muzzi_PWA_D2_FD_185532 | JGI IMG/M metagenome (GOLD analysis project Ga0210144, IMG submission 185532) | Wetland microbial communities from San Francisco Bay, California, USA, that impact long-term carbon sequestration - Muzzi_PWA_D2 (SPAdes) | ecosystem: Environmental > Aquatic > Marine >...
CGACGGCCAGCCGATCGGTCACCGCCGTGTAGAAGCCCGACATCGTAAACTGCGCCGAGACCACCATCAGGCCGAAGAGAAGCGCCATGGTGTTGTAGTCGACCGACTGCCAGGCCTTCTCCTCCGTGATGGCACCGGTGACCTGGAGCCCGAATGCCCCGATCAGCGCCGCGCCAGCACGGTCGACCTTGAAGCCGGGCAAGACGCCAAGCGCCATCGCCAGGTAGACGAGGAAGAAGACGATGACAGTGAAGGTCGTCACGCGAGTCCGGCCAGGTGACGGCGGCGCGGTTTCACGCGTCGACGACCGTTCACCCCTTCTTCTCCTCGCGAGCGGCCTCGTGGTACTTCCTGCGGATCTCGGCGAGGTCGACGGTCGCCTCAGGCATCTTCATGTCGAGCTCCTCAAGCGTCTCGACGATGATGCGCGCCACGGCCAGGTTGCGGAACCATTTGTGGTTGGCCGGGATCACGAACCAAGGCGCTTCGGCGGTCGAGCATTTGGACAGCGCCTCCTCGATGGCAGTCCGGTAGTCGTCCCAGCGCTCGCGCTCTGTGTAGTCGGATTCGCTGATCTTCCAGTTCTTCGCCGGGTCGTCGAGGCGCTGCTTGAAGCGCTCCAACTGCTCCTCCTTGCTGATGTGCAGGAAGAATTTCAGGATCGTGGTGTTGTTGGCGGCAAGCCCCGTCTCGAAGGCGTTGATGAGATCATAGCGCCCCGACCACACCGCCTTCGGCACCAGATCGTGGACGCGGACAATCAGCACATCCTCGTAGTGGGAGCGGTTGAAGACAGCGATCCGGCCCTTGCCGGGCGTGTGGGGATGGATGCGCCACAGGAAGTCATGCGCCAGTTCCTCCGGCGTCGGCGCCTTGAAGCTGGCCACCGAGCAGCCCTGCGGGTTCATGGCGGACAGCACGTGGTTGACGGTGCCGTCCTTGCCGCCGGCGTCGAGTGCCTGGAGGACGACGAGCAGCGACTGCCGGTTGGCGGCGTACATCAGGTACTGAAGCTCGGTGAGCCGCGTGCGATCCTTGTCGATCTGGTCGAGCGCCTCCTTGTGCCTGGTGTCGTCGCCGCCGGAGAACCCCGGATCGATCTGGTCGAGGTCGACCTTCGACCCCGGTTTGACGATGAAGCGTTCCCGGTAGTTCATCTCCTGCCCCCGCCGTCTTCGGGATGACTCCGCGTCCGAGCCAGCCTTCGCCGCAATCCCCGAAGCGCATCCCCTTCCCGCTTTTTTCGTACACCCTGCGCTGCAAGTCGAGGTCTCGCCGCCCGAACTGCGGGCCAGCGTTAACCCGGCCGGCGCGAGGAGGCGAACTGATCAAAGGCGACGGCGGCGACCAGGATGATCCCGATGATGATCTGCTGGATGAACGAGGAGACGTTGAGAAGCACAAGCCCGTTGGTGAGCACGCCGATCAGCAGCGCCCCGACCACGGTGCCGAAAACTCCGCCGACGCCGCCGAACAGGCTGGTGCCGCCGATCACCACCGAGGCAATGACGGTGAGCTCCAGGCCGAGGCCGGCCACCGCCTCGGCCGAGCTCAACCGTGCCGAAAGGAGGAACCCGGCAAGGCCGCAGAAGAAGCCGGAGATGGCGTAGACGATCAGCGTCACGCGGCGGGTCGGCACGCCGTTGAGATCGGCAGCCGCGGCGTTGTCGCCGGTGGCGTAGACGTAGCGGCCGAATCGGGTATAGGCGAGCACGAACATGGCAATGGCGGCGGCGACGAGGAAGATGATCACCGGCACCGGGATCGAGCCGATGCGTCCCTGCCCCCACCAGTTGTACTCAGGGGTGAACCCGCTGATCGGCCCGCCTTCAGAAAACCACAGCGCCGCGCCGCGAAACGCCGTCAGCCCGCCGAGGGTGGCGACGAAAGGCGGCACCTTGAGCCGGGTGATGACGACGCCCTGGAGCGCCCCGCCGGCAAGGCCGACTGCAAGGGCGGCGGCAACGGCGAGGAAGACGGGATTGCCCGCCGCCACCCCCGCTCCGACGGCGAAGCGGTCCGCCAGGCCGCCTTTGGCAACGTAGGCGCCGACCAGGCCGGCGAGCGCCAGAAGCGAGCCGACCGAAAGGTCGATGCCGGCAGTCAGAATGACGAAGGTCATGCCGATGGCGATCAGGCCCGAGATCGAGACCTGGCGGAGCACATTCAACAGGTTGAGCGGGTGCAGGAAGCGCGGCTCGAGGAGCGCGAACCCGGCGACCAGGACCAAGAGAAACAGCGGCGCTGCGTATTTCGCGGCGAACTGGACCGGATCAAACGCCGTGGCCACCGGAGCATCGGGGTCGGGCAAGTTGGTACTGCTCATCGATTGCCCGATTGACGCCGCCGGAAGCCCCGGCCGTCCCCCCAGATCAGAAATGTCGGTGGGCCGGGAAATCGCCGGCCCACCGTCAGCCTAATGCCGATTACTGGACTTCGCCAAGCCTCTCGCCTTCGCTGATGTTGTCCTTGGTGATGGCGATCGGCGTGAGCAGGGTAATCTTGTCCGGCTGCGTGCCGTCGCGCAGGTAGCTCACCAGACGATCCATCGCACCGCGGCTTTGACCGCCAGGGAACTGTTCGATAGTGGCGGCGAGCCCGCCATCGCGAACGCTGGCAAGCGCCTCCGGCAGGGCATCGAAGCCGATGATCGGGATATTGAGGCCCTGCTCCTTGGTCACCTGGAGCGCACCAAGCGCCATGTCGTCATTGGCGGCGACGATGACGTCCGGCGGGGTGTCGAGACCGGCGAGGATCGCCTCGGTCACGGAGGCGCCCTCCTCACGGGCGAAGTGGGCCGTCTGTTCGGCGACGAACTTGTACTTGTCGGCCATGCCGTCGAGAACGTTGTGCACGCCCTTGTTGCGGTCGATCGCCGGGCTCGAGCCGGGCTGGCCCTGCAGATTGACGATGGTGGCGCCGTCCGGGAACAGCTTGACGATCAGGTTGCCCTGCGCCTCGCCGCCCTTGACGTTGTCGGCGCCGACATGCGCCAGGATGCCTGGCACGCCCTCGACGCGCCGGTCAATGGTCACCACCGGAATGCCGGCGTCCACCGCCTCCTGCAGAGCCGGGGCCATCGCCACGGCGTCAATCGGGCTGATGATGATGCCGTCGACACCCTGAACGATGGCCGCCTCAACGTCGGCGGTCTGTTTCGGCGTCTGATTTTGCCCGTCGCTCTCGACCAGCGCAATGCCGCCCAGCTTGTCGGCCTCCGCCTCCAATTGCTTCTGCATGTGCACGAAGAACGGAAAGCCGAGGCTCGGCAACGAGGTCGCGATCGTCAGATCCTGGGCCTGCGCCCCGGTGGTCAGCAGCGCCGCCGCGGCGGCGACCGGAATCAACCTCTTCAGAAATACCATTTCCATTTGCTCCTCCCTGAACCGGAAACACGACCGCGCGGTTCGTCGCCCGATCGCCCCGACCGTCAGCCCTTGTGCGCAAAGGCTTTGTAAATGCGCATACGTATGCGCTAGTGTTAAGTGTCGCACCGAGGCGAGAGGCGAGTCAAGCGGAGCAGGCGTGGTGACGGAAAAGCAGGCCGGACGCGCGGAGAGACGGTCGCGGGTCACCGCGTGGCAGGTGGCGCGCGACGCCGCGGTCTCGCAATCGGCCGTCTCCCGGGCCTTCGCCGGCGGCGCCGGCGTCTCGCAGGCCACCCGTGAGCGGATTCTCGCGGTGGCCGAGCGCCTCGGCTACCAGCCGAATGCGCTCGCCCGCGGCCTGATCACCCGAAGATCCGGCATCGTCGGCGTCGTCATCTCCGGATTGGCGAACCCGTTCCTCTCCGCCGCACTTGACCGCCTGTCGATCAAGCTGCGCGATGCTGGCCTGAAGCCGTTCCTGATCACGGCGGGAAACGGCCACGACGTGGGCGCTGCGATCCCGGCGCTGGAGCAGTATCGGGTCGACGGATGCTTCGTGATCTGCCCGCACCTCTCACGCGGCATCGCCAGCAAGTACCGGAATCTTGGCGCCACGGTCCTGCTCTTCAACCGGACGGTGCCGGGTCTCAATGCCTCCTCGGTTTCCATCGACAACGTGGCGGCCGGCCGCCAGGTGGCGGACCTGCTGACGGGCGAAGGCCACCGGCGCATCGGCTATCTTCACGGAATGCGGGGCTCGGCGACGGATCGCGACCGTTTCGCCGGCTTCTCCGAACGGCTCAAAGAGCGTGGCCTCGGGCCGGTGGCGATCGGATGGGGCGCCTACAGCTATGAGGGCGGCGCGCGCGCTCTCACCGAGCTGATGCGCGCCGACCCTCGGGCGAGCGCGATCTTCTGCGCCAACGACATCATGGCGATGGGCGCGATGGACGCGGCGCGGCGCCATCTCGGCCTCAGGATCCCCGACGATCTCGCCATTGTCGGGTTCGACGATGCGCCGCCGGCGGCCTGGCCGGCCTATGACCTCACCACCGTCCGACAACCGGTGGAGGCAATGATCGAGGCCGGCCTCGACGTGCTGCTCGACCAGAGGAACGATCCGGGCGCCAAGCCGACGCGCAGGGTGCTCGACGGCGAGCTCGTCATCCGGCGCTCGACGTTGACGCGACCCGCGAGCTAGTCGTCGGCCGCGAACTCCATGATCACCGCATCGACGGCGAGCACATCGCCGGGACTGACCTTGACGGCGGCGACGGTGGCGTCGCGCTCGGCCCTGAGGATGTTCTCCATCTTCATCGCCTCGACCACGGCGAGCGGCGTGCCGGCGCTCACCGCCTGCCCGGCTTCGACAAGGATCGAGACGACGAGGCCGGGCATCGGGCAGCGCAGGACCTTCGCCGCGTCGGAATCCTTCTCGGCGGGCATCAGCGCGTCGAGCGCAGCGACCTCCGGGGTCATCGTCCGGGCGACGACGTCGACGCCACGCCAGGTGAGACGCACGCCGGCGACGGCCCGGCGCACCTGCACGGTGAACTCGGCCTGGCCGATCGTGCCGACCCACAAGGGATCGCCCGGCCGCCACGCGGAGGCGACGGAGAGCGGCTGATTGGCGCCGGGAAGGAGCACATCGAAGCGGACCGGCGAATTGGTGGCGAGGGCGTCGACCTTAAGCGGCACCTGCTCGTCGCCGACCCGCACCACCCAGTCCCGCCGGGTGGCCTCGTCGCCGTCGAGCCGGCCGGATATCGCCTTCAGCCGCGCCGCCCGAGCGACGGCGATGGCGAGCGTCACGATCGCCAGCCGGTCGCGGGCCGCGGCCGACGGGCGCACCGCGGCAAAGCCGTCCGGAAATTCCTCCGCGACGAATCTGGTCGACAGCCGCCCCTCGCGCCAGCGCGGGTGCTCCATCAGCGCGGCGAGGAAGGCCTGGTTGTGGGCGATCCCGTCGATAAGCAAGTGATCAAGTGCCGACTCCATGGCATCGATGGCCGAGAGCCGGTCCGGCCCGTGGGTGATCAGCTTGGCGATCAACGGGTCGAAGTAGAGCGAAATTTCCGAGCCCTCGACCACGCCCCCGTCGATCCGCACCGTGGTGGCTCCGTGCTCGCCTTCCGGCGGCGGCCGATAGCGGCTGAGACGGCCGATCGACGGCAGGAAGCCGCGATGCGGGTCCTCCGCGTAAAGGCGGCACTCAACCGCCCAGCCGCTGAGACGAACCTCCTCCTGGCGGAGCGTCAGCCGCTCGCCGGCGGCGACCCGGATCATCTGCTCGACGAGATCGATGCCGGTGGTGAGCTCGGTCACCGGGTGCTCGACCTGCAGCCGGGTGTTCATCTCGAGGAAATAGAAGCGCCGGTCGGGATCCATGATGAACTCGACGGTTCCGGCCGAATCGTAGCCGACGGCCGCGGCGAGCGCGGCGGCTTGCCCCCCCATCCCGGCGCGAAGCGTCGCATCGACGGCGGGCGACGGCGCCTCCTCGACGATTTTCTGGTTGCGGCGCTGGATCGAGCATTCCCGCTCGCCCAGATGGATGACATGGCCGTGCCGGTCGCCGAGCACCTGGATTTCCACATGGCGCGGCGACTCGATGTAGCGCTCAATGAAGACGCGATCGTCGCCGAAGGAGGAGCGCGCCTCGGAGCGGGCGCGCCGGAAGCCCTCGACCACCTCGTCCTCGTCACGCGCGATGCGCATGCCCTTGCCGCCGCCGCCGGCCGAGGCCTTGAGCATGACCGGGAAGCCGATGTCGGTTGCGACCGCCACCGCCTCGGCCTCGTTGTCGATGGCACCGATATGGCCAGGGATGGTGGAGACGCCAGCGGCCGCCGCGAGCTTCTTCGATTCGATCTTGTCGCCCATGGCGGCGATCGCATGGGGATTGGGGCCGATGAAGGTGATGCCCGCGTCCCGCAGCGCCAAGGCGAAATCGGCGCGCTCGGACAGGAAGCCGTAGCCGGGATGGACGGCGTCGGCCCCGCTCTTGCGGCACGCCTCGATGATGTTGTCGACAACAAGATAGGAGGTAGACGCCGGCGGCGGCCCGATGTTGACCGCCTCGTCGGCGCATTCGACGTGAAGGGCGTCGGCGTCGGCGTCGCAATAGACGGCAACGGTCGCGATGCCAAGCCGCCGCGCGGTCCTGATCACCCGGACGGCGATCTCACCGCGGTTGGCAATCAGGATCTTGTTGAACAACAAAACGGACGCCCTCCGCCGCACCATTTGTAAGCCGGCTCGACGAGAGGCGGCAACATCAGCAATCCACGTTCCGTAGACTGTTCGGCCTTCTGGACATTTATACGTATTCTTGCTGGTCTCCCTAACGTTCGGCCGGCGGCGGGAAAAAGCGTGCAGCCTTCGCCCGGCAAGCGAGAAGCCGTGACCCGCGACCTTGCAATCCTGCCGCGGCGGAACAGGGATGATCAGGAATGAGCAGTCTCGACAAGATAGACCGCAAGCTTCTCGAGCTGCTCCAGCAGGACGGTCGCACGCCCTATGCCGAGCTCGGCAAGGCCGTGGGCCTCGCCGTGTCGTCGGTGAACGAACGGGTGAGGAAGCTGGGCGAGCGCGGCGTCATCACCGGCGTTCATGCGCGAGTCTCACCGGCAGCGCTTGGTCTCGATCTCCTCGCCATCATCTTCGTCGGCTGGAGCGACGCCGCGGTGGAGGAGCGCTTCCTCGGGCGCATCGCTGACGAGCCCGCCATCCTGGAATGTCATCATGTCACCGGCGGCTGGAACTACCTTCTGAAGGTCCGGGTGCGGAACACCAGTGCGCTCGAGGCCTTCCTCGGCAGCGTGGTGAAGGCCGTCGAGGGCGTCCAGCGCACCGAGACGCTGATCGTACTGTCATCGCCCAAAGAGACCGCGACGCTGGCGACGGAGCGGGCGAAATGGGACGTCGGCACCGCCGACGGCTGAGCCGCCCGTCTCCTGCGTGACAAGAGTCACAGCGCTCCCCGTTGGAGGCGGGTATCCTCCTTCGCACCGTGATTGAGGTCGGCCGGTTGGCATGCGGTGCGGCCGGCGAATCATCAAGGAGGCAGCGCGATGCAAAACCCTGCCATGGCGGATCCTCAGACAGCCCCGAGCGACACGCCCAGCCTGCGCCTGTTCAGGCCGAAGGTGCCGGCGCTGGCTCTCGGGCTGGCGGTCAATCACCTGATGACCAAGCCCGCCTTCGCCCATCTCAGATTCGGAGACTGGTCGCGGATCCTTGCCGGGCAGATCAACCGCGACCACTACTACTTCGTCATCGACGGAAACAACGGCATCGTCGGATTTGTCGGCTGGGCCGAAACGACGCGCGAACGGGCGGAAGGCTGGGTCGAGGGACGGGCCGGCCTCTCTGACGAGCACGCGCGCAGCGGCAACTGCGTGCTGCTCAACGGCTGGGCGGCCAACACCCCGGAGGTGAACCGCTTCCTGGTCGACGCCGCGCGCGTGTTCTGGCGAGACAAGGAGACCATCTATTTCAAGCGCCATTACAAGGACGGCAGCACGCGGGCCTCCCGTCTGAGCGTCAACGCGTTTGTCCGCCGCCACATCGCACGCCGCCAGAAAGAGGACGCCGCCGAGCCGGTTTTGTGATGCGCCTCACTGCGCCGCCGGCGCTTTAGGCATAACAATTCCAGTCACAATGAAGCAGAGCACGCCGCCCGCCCGACAAGAGGCGCAAGGCGGCAAAAGAAGGAGCGAGAGGTCGCTGCAGTCCTGGGGGAGTTCACCGCACCGGCAAAACGCGGGTGTCGCGCAGACTCGAAGGAAAGGGCACGACCATGACCGACATCACCGGAACCGACAACAGCGAACTGCTGATTGGCACCGTCAACGACGATACGATTCTCGGCCTCGGCGGGAACGATACCATCTTCGGAAACAACGGCAACGACCTGCTGAAGGGTGGCGGCGGCGCCGACTACCTGAACGGCGGGTTCGGCATCGACGAGGCCAACTATACCGACTCCCCCGAAGGCGTCATCGTCAGCCTAGCGTCCGGCACCGGAAGCGGCGGCACCGCCGAAGGCGACACGCTCGTCGATATCGAGAACCTCACCGGATCGGAACACAACGACTCGCTGTTCGGTGACAATGGCGTCAACGTCCTCGATGGCTACAACGGCAACGATCATCTCTATGGTAACGGTGGCAACGACACCCTGATCGGGAACAGCGGCAACGACGTCCTCAAGGGTGGCGGCGGCGCCGATATCCTTTCGGGCGGCAGCGGCATCGACACGGCCTCCTATGCCGACTCTTCGGCCGGCGTCGTCGTTTCCCTCATCACCAACACCGGCGCCGGCGGCGACGCCGCAGGCGACACGCTGTTCAGCATCGAGAACCTCGACGGATCGTCCCACAACGACTGGCTGTACGGCAACAACGGCAACAACGCCATCTCGGGCAACGGCGGCGCCGACCACATCTGGGGCTATGGCGGCAACGACAGCCTGACCGGCGGAAGCGGCAGCGACGTCGTCTATGGCGGCAACGGTGCCGATTCGGTGCTGGGCGGCAGCGGCAACGACACGCTGTTCGGGGATGCGGGTGACGATACGGTGCGTGGCGGCAGCGGAAATGACATCCTATACGGCGGAACCGAAAACGATCACCTATTCGGCGATTCCGGCAACGACACCGTGAGCGGTGACGCCGGCGACGACGAGCTCCACGGCGGCACCGGCAACGACGTGCTGATCGGCGGCGACGGAGCCGACGCCTTCGTCTTCGACACCGCCCTCAATGCCGCCACCAATGTCGACACGATCGACGATTTCGAGCACCACGTCGATCAGATCGGGCTAAGCAGCGGCATCTTCTCGGCGGTCGGCAACCACGTCGGCAACGGTGAGTTCGTCAAAGGCGGCAACGCGCAGGATTCCAACGACCATCTCATCTACAAGCAGAACAAGGGCAAGCTGTACTATGATGAGGACGGCCACGGCGGCGCGGACAAGGTGCTGTTCGCCCACCTCGACCCCGGAACCCATCTCAACGCCAGCGACTTCTTCGTGATCTGAGCCACGCAGGCGTCCGGCGCGTCTCGCGCCGGGCGCCTCTTACGGCCACGGCTGGACGATCGCGACAATCGCCCCCACCGCAAGAGCGGCGAGGGTGACGCCGAGATAGGCGGTCCCGAATCGCCTCCCCCCAACCCACAGGGCCAACAGTGACTTCGACAGCGAGTTCGTCGCCGCCGCGATCAGGATCGCGATGACGGCGGGCGACAGCGTGCCCGCCCCTGCCAGCCGTGTCATCGACAGGGTGATCGCATCGACGTCGGCCAGGCCGGCAACCGCAGCGAGCGCAATCCCGCCGGTAACGCCAAACGCTTCGGTCAGCACCCGCGTCAGGACCAGAATCACGGCGAGCAATAACCCGAAGCCCAGGACCTGGCGGAACTCGAACGGGTTCTCGAGGTGGGCGTCGCTGGCGCTTTGCGTTACGATCTCCTGCTTTGCCCAGGGCCGATTGAACATCAGCGCGGCGGCCGCATTGACGATCATGGCAGCGATGAGCGGGCCGATCAGGTGCGGCAGCAGCACTGCACCGAAAAGAGCAACAATCACCCCGATACGGATGAACATGACGGCCGATGCCGCGAGCGCCCCGGAGAGCCGCACCCGCCACAGCGCCGGTGCCGCATGGGCCCGGCGGGCGGCGTCGAGGGTGGTCGCCGTCGACGAGACAAGGCCGCCGGCGGTGCCGGCAATCAACGCGCCGTAACGCTCGCCGGCGATCTTGACCGCCACGTAACCGACGAAAGAGACGCCGGCAATGACCACGGTCATCAGCCAGATTTCGCGCGGGTTGAGGGCCTGGTGCGGACCGAAGCCGCGATCGG
>Ga0210144_1001368_pt1 | contig 10222 bp, 8 predicted proteins | sample Muzzi_PWA_D2_FD_185532 | JGI IMG/M metagenome (GOLD analysis project Ga0210144, IMG submission 185532) | Wetland microbial communities from San Francisco Bay, California, USA, that impact long-term carbon sequestration - Muzzi_PWA_D2 (SPAdes) | ecosystem: Environmental > Aquatic > Marine >...
GGAGGCGCCAGGCGGCGCGATCCAGATCGAACGGCACGGACACGGCGACGGCCGTACTGACAACGTCCATGCCCGCGCCTTCACCCAGCGCTTTCAGCAGCACATTGCCGCCCAGCGAGTAGCCGATGACCGCGAGCGGTTTCGGGCCGATGCGCCTGGCGAGATGGGCAAGAACCGTCTGCAGGTCCGCGGTATCCCCGGAGTGGTAACTGCGTGCAAGGCGGTTGGGCACCCCGCTGCAGCCGCGAAAGTACATCAGCACCGCCCGATAGCCTGTCGCGACCAGCGCCCCGAGGATGCCGCCCGTGTAGTGGGATTCGAGCGAGCCTTCCAGCCCGTGCAGGACCAGCACAAGCGCCCGACCGTCGTTCTGTGTCCAGTCGAGGTCGACGAAATCCCCGTCCGGGAGTTCCAGCCGTTCCCGTTTCAGTTCGGGATGTCGGCGGGGTCGCAACAGGCTCGGATAGATCGTCTGCAGGTGCGGGCCCGGCAGCCACCAGGCCGGGCGGAACGCGCTGCCTGTGATCACCCCGCGCGCCCGGCCGGGCCCCTGGTGCATTAACCTCGATTGCTGATCAGGTCATTGACCACGGACGGATCGGCGAGCGTGGTGGTGTCCCCCAGATTGTCCATGTCCCTGGCGGCAATCTTGCGCAGGATGCGACGCATGATCTTGCCGGAACGGGTCTTCGGCAGCCCCGGCGCCCACTGGATGACATCAGGCGTCGCGATCGGTCCGATCTCGCTGCGCACCAGCTTGACCAGTTCCTTGCGCAGTTCATCGCTCGGTTCCACCCCCTTGATCAGGGTGACGTAGGCATAGATGCCCTGGCCCTTGATGTCGTGCGGATAGCCGACCACCGCGGCCTCGGCCACGGCATCGTGCAGCACCAGCGCGCTTTCCAGTTCCGCGGTGCCGAGACGGTGACCGGAAACGTTGAGCACGTCGTCCACGCGCCCGGTGATCCAGTAAAAGCCGTCTTCGTCGCGGCGCGCGCCGTCGCCGGAGAAGTACATGTCCGGGTAGGTCCTGAAATAGGTGTCGATGAAACGCTGGTGGTCGCCGTAGACGCTGCGCATCATCCCCGGCCAGGGATGGGTGATAACCAGGCTGCCTTCGGCCGGGCCTTCCATGATCTGGCCTTCGGGATTTACCAGGGCAGGGCGCACGCCGAAGAACGGGCGGGTGGCCGATCCCGGCTTCATGAGGGTTGCCCCGGGCAGCGGCGTGATCATGTGGCCGCCGGTCTCGGTTTGCCACCAGGTGTCGACGATCGGGCAGCGGTCGTCACCCACCACGTGGTAGTACCATTCCCAGGCCTCGGGATTGATCGGTTCGCCCACGGTGGCGAGCAGGCGCAGGCTGCTGCGGGAGGTCTTCCTGACAGGCTCCTCGCCCTCTCGCATCAGGGCGCGCAGCGCCGTCGGCGCGGTGTAGAAGATGTTGACCTGGTGCTTGTCACAGACCTGCCACAGGCGGGAAGCGTCCGGATAGGTCGGAACACCCTCGAACATCAGCGAGATGGCGCCGTTGGCGAGCGGACCGTAGACGATGTAGGAATGTCCGGTGATCCAGCCGACATCGGCCGTGCACCAGTAGACTTCGCCCTCGTGATAGTCGAAGACGTACTTGTGGGTGGTTGCGGCGTACAGCAGGTAGCCGCCGGTGGTGTGCAGCACACCCTTGGGCTTGCCGGTGGAGCCGGAGGTGTAGAGGATGAACAGCGGGTCCTCGGCGTCCATGGACTCCACGGGACACTCGCCCGATACCTTCGCTGCTTCTTCCTGATACCAGATGTCACGCCCCTCGACCCAGTTCACGTTGGCACCGGTCACTTTGACCGTGACCACGGTGCTGACGTTGGGACAGGATTTCAGCGCGGTATCCACATTGGCTTTCAGCGGGACATGCTTGCTGCCGCGCAGACCCTCGTCGGCCGTGATGACCGTGTGGCAGTCGGAGTCCAGGATGCGGTCCTTGATGGACTCCGGCGAGAAGCCGCCGAACACCACCGAGTGGACCGCGCCGATGCGCGCGCACGCCAGCATGGCGTAGGCCGCTTCCGGGATCATGGGCATGTAGATGCAGACGCGGTCGCCTTTCTTGACACCGCGTGACTTGAGCACGTTGGCCAGCCTGCAGACATGCTCATACAGTTCCCGGTAGGTGATTTTTGCATCCTTCGCCGGATCGTCGCCTTCCCAGATCAGCGCGGTCTGGTCGCCGCGGGTTTCGAGGTGCCGGTCCACGCAGTTGTAGCAGGCGTTGAGTTTTCCGCCTTCGAACCAGCGGATGTGACCCGTGTGGAAATCCCAGTCGAGCACCGTATCCCAGCGCTTGTCCCAGCTCAGGAAGGCTTCTGCCTGTTCCGCCCAGAATGCCGAGGGATCCTCGACGGAGCGCTGGTACATCGACAGGTACTGCTTCTCGTCGATATGCGCGTTCTTGGCGAAGGATGCCGGGATGTCGTAGGTTTTGGTGTCGGTCATGCAGCTTTCTCCGGTTGAATGGGTTGCCAGCGCGGAATAATCGCCAGGGTCAGCCATTATATATACGTAAAATGCTGACGCCAGCGAGGATTTGCGCCAGGAGCCTGTCGGATTCAGGTGATCGTAGCGAGCATGGTGGGAGAGCGAGCACAGAGGTTCACGATATCGGGGAACTATGGGCCGCTCTCCCGCCTGCGCACGACTGCAGGGAGAAGGTGAGACCGAGTACCGGTCGAGAGACTGGCCTGGGCCATGCAGGAGGTAGAGCACCAAAAGTAGGCGCTCCAGGCGACGCATGGAGCAGTTGCCGAGTAGATCAATCCTGAATCCGACAGGCTCCTAGTCGCTGTACTGCGCGGGTGAGGGCCGGGTGCGACCGGGAGGCAGGGACTGGACATTCCAGCGTGCGCTTGCCCAGCGCAGAAGTTCCTGCGGCGTGGCATCGTCGGCCGACTCGGGAAGTTCCTGGTGCAGGAAGCGCAGCACGTCCCGCAGGATGCGGCCGGTATGCTCAGAACTGACCTCGCGGGCGTGTGTCTGTTTGGCGAGTTTCTCGCCGGTGCCGTTCACGGCTACCGGCAGGTGCAGGTAATCGGGTTCAGGCAATCCCAGCAGTCGCTGCAGGTAGATCTGCCGCGGCGTTGAATCGAGCAGGTCGGCGCCGCGCACGATATGGCTTATCTGCTGCTCGCCATCGTCGACCACGACGGCAAGCTGATAGGCGATGAAGCCGTCCGCGCGGCGTACGACAAAATCACCCACCTCTGCGGGCAGCGACTGGCGGGTGAATCCCTGCAGACGGTCCTGCACGCCGATGCTGCTGTTATCGACGCGTACGCGCAGCGAACGCGCCGTGCGTCCCGGTGGCAGTCCCCCCCGGCAGGTGCCCGGATACACGGCGCCGCCGGCGCCAGGCACGCCATTGTCAGGTATCTCCTTGCGCGTGCAGGCACAGCCGAAGAGAAATCCGAGCCGCTCCAGTTGTTCGAGCGACGCCTCATACCGGTCTGCACGCCGGCTCTGATAGGTCACCGGGCCATCCCATTCCAGGCCGAACGCATCGAGTGTCCTCAGGATGTCGTCGGCAGCGCCGGGCACTTCGCGCGGCGGGTCGATGTCCTCGATGCGCAATTGCCACTCGCCGTGATGATGGCGCGCATCGAGGTAGCTGCCGACCGCAGCGACCAGCGAGCCGAAATGCAGCGGACCGGTCGGGGAGGGTGCGAAGCGGCCGCGATAAAGTTTGTTGTGTGTGTCTGAACAGGACATCGTCTGCTGGTTCGGAATGTCGCTTACCTGATGTTCATATATAAACACCGTATTCACCGCAGAGACGAAAAGTACGCAGAGAAAGTCTATAACGAAAACAATTCAGCGCCTTGCGCTCTTTGTGGCTTTGCGTTGGGGTGTATTAGTTTATGAACGGAGATGGCCTGATCCTGAATGCTAAAGCCGGCATGAGCCGGCTTTAGCGTGGATGACGTCTGGGGACGAAAGGCTTATCCCATCTGTTTTTCCCGGATCTCGTCGAGTATCTTGCAATCGATGCACAGGGTGGCGGTCGGGCGGGCTTCCAGGCGCCTCACGCCGATTTCGACGCCACAGGCTTCGCAGTAGCCGTATTCGTCGTCGTCGAGGTGACCTAGCGCCTCGTCGATTTTCTTGATCAGCTTGCGCTCCCGGTCGCGGGCGCGCAGTTCCATGCTGAATTCCGATTCCTGCGTCGCCCGGTCGTTCGGATCGGGGAAATTCGCCGCGTCATCCTGCATGTGATGTACCGTGCGGTCCACCTCTTCCATCAGTTCCTTTTTCCAGGTCAGCAGAATGTTTCTGAAGTGCGCGACCTGGGCCTCATTCATATATTCCTCGCCCCGGGTTTCAGGATAGGCCTCAATGCCCGGCACCGGTCCCACCTTGCCCCTGCCGAGGATTGCCTTGGTTTTGCGAGGGGCCGGCTTGCGCTTGACTGGCGCTGCCTTGACGGTTTTCGCCGGCGCGGTCTTTTTCTTCGCGGCGGATTTGCTCGCGGTCGTCGCCTTTTTTACCGGAGCCGCCTTTTTTGCGGTTTTAGTGCTGCCGGCTGATTTGCTGCTGCCGGTTTTTTTGGCCGGAGCGCTTCGGCTGGCTGTCTTCTTTGCCACGGGCTTTTTTACGGCAGTCTTCTTTTTTGCCGTAGCCTTGGGTTTCGCTGTTTTCTTTTTGACAGCCATGTAAACTATCTCCTGAAACAGCCGCCTCGGCCAACTGTTTCACATTCAAGTAATTAACGTTTCAAGTCATTGTAAAAATGCCGATTATTGGCGACCATCACGTCACAGGGGCGTTATTTATACGCCTCTTTCGCCATTAGTCAAGAACGGTGGTGCGGCGTCGAACAGCCCCGACGGTCGCAACCCGGCGGCGCCGGCCAACCCTTTAAATACCCAGATTATGTATCACGATGAATTGGCAGTACCCCCGCTGGAAGCCCTGCTGTTCGATGTCGACGGCACGCTCGCGGATACCGAGGAAACCCACCGCCTTGCGTTCAATGCGGCATTCTCCGACGCCGGTCTGGACTGGTACTGGGACGAAGCACTCTATGAGAAGTTGCTGCTGGTCACCGGTGGACGGGAACGCATTCGCTTTTTTATCGACCATCATGCGCCGTCGTTCCGGCCAGCAGGTGATCTCGATGCCTGTATCGCCGGATTGCACCGTGACAAGACCCGCGTTTATGTAGAGACGCTCTCGAAGGGTGATGTCCCGTTGCGTGCGGGTGTCGAGCGGCTGATACGCGAGTCGCGGGAGCAGGGTCTGCGACTGGCCATCGCGACCACTACCACCCCGAAGAATGTGTACAGTCTGCTCGAACACAGTTTCAGTACGGATGCCACGGGCTGGTTCGAGCTGATCGCGGCCGCCGATGCCGCACCCAACAAGAAACCCGCCCCGGATGTCTACCATTACGCGCTCGAACACCTGGGCCTGCCGGCCGAGCGCTGTCTCGCCATCGAGGATTCGGCCAATGGCCTGACCGCTGCGCGCCAGGCGGGCGTGGAGGTGCTGATCACGGTCAACGGGTATACCCGGGGCCAGGATTTCAGCAACGCCGCGGTGGTGCTCGATGGGCTCGGCGAACCCGACAGTCCCTGTCACCGGATCGCCGGCGAGCCCGACCCCGGCGGGATGGTCGACAGCGCCTACCTGCGGCGCGTACACGCCGCCGCCTGGAAGGCGCGTCGCGCAGCCCCTGATTCCGCGTCGTCCGGGTAATGCCCAAATCCGCCCGCCGGATGGCGCACATTCAGCCCTTCCACGTGATGGCGCTGCTGGCCCGCGCGCGGGAGCTGGAAGCCGGCGGGCAATCGATCATTCATATGGAAATCGGCGAACCGGACTTCGTGACGCCACAGCCGGTGATCGAGGCCGGCATCCGCGCGCTGCAGGAGGGCCGGACGCATTACACACCGGCGCTGGGTCTGACGGCCCTGCGCCAGCGTCTGTCAGGGTTTTACCGCGAGTGTTACGGCGTCGAGATCGAAGCGGACCGCTTCGTGATCACGCCCGGCGCCTCGGCCGCCCTGCAGCTGGTGCTGGCGATGCTGGTCGATCCGGGTGACCGGGTATTGATGGCCGACCCCGGCTACCCGTGCAACCGCAATTTCGTGCATCTGCTGAACGGCGTACCGGTCAGCCTGCCGGTCGATGCCGCCACGAATTACCAGCCGGACGCCGCAAGCGTTGACGCCGCCTGGACCGGTTCAGTGGCCGCGTTGCTGGTGGCCTCGCCCTCCAACCCGACCGGTACGCTCCTGAACGATGCAGATATCCGCGCGCTGTTCGCAGTGACGCAGTCGCACGGCGGCCGCCTGGTGGTGGACGAGATCTATCACGGGCTCACCTACGGCGAGGCGGCGAGTACCGCGCTTGCGGTCTCCGATGACATTTTCGTCATCAACAGCTTCTCCAAGTACTTCGGCATGACGGGCTGGCGCCTGGGCTGGCTGGTGGCGCCGCGGGAGGCCATCGCCGGCATCGACAAGCTGGCGCAGAACCTCTATCTTGCGGCGCCGACGCTGGCCCAGTACGCCGCGCTCTCGGCGTTCGACCCCGAAAATATCGCCATCCTGGAGGCGCGCCGGCTGGAGTTTCGCACACGGCGCGACTACCTGCTGCCGGCCTTGCGCGACCTCGGCTTCGACATCGCGGGCACCCCGGAAGGCGCCTTTTATCTCTATGCCGACTGCAGCCGCTTCACCGACGACAGCTACGGCTTCTCGGTACGCCTGCTGGAAGAGGCCGGCGTGGCGATCACCCCGGGGATCGATTTCGGCGAACACCGGCCCGAACGGCACGTGCGCTTCGCCTACACCACGTCGCTGGAAAACCTCAAGGAAGGCGTGCGCCGCCTGAAGGACTACCTGGGGACATGATAAAAAAATGATTAACCGCAGAGACGCAGAGAACGCAAAGAAGAAAATGAATTAACAAAAACCGCATATACATGCATGCCGGAACCCGGGGCTATGTTCAATCGTTGAGATGATCGCTCTGTAGCATTGAAAGCGTGACCTGGCTGTTGCAGCAACTTTTCAATGGTTTTCCTGATTACCCACTGAAACTCAGCTACCGGGCGAATGCACACGGATTGGCGGGTGCGGGGCCCTGCTCCGTCATAACTGAGTTTCAGGGGTAATCAGGGTGGTTTTTACAACAAGAATTCCTCCGCGTTCTCTGCGTCTCTGCGGTGAATTTAATCGTGTAAATCCCTAGCTGCTTTGCTTGAACTCCCTGACCCACATGGCGGTGGCGCCGGCGACGGAGACGGGCATGGCGAGGAAGTTCACCACCGGTATCATGGTCATCAGCAACGAGGCGCCACCGAAACCCCAGGAAAGCAGCTTGCGCCCGCGCAGCCGTTTGCGTTGTTGCGCGAAATGCAGGCGGTGGTTGGCCATCGGGTAATCCACGTATTCGATGGCCATCATCCAGGCGCTGAACAATGCCCACAGGAAGGGCGCGGTGAGATTAACTGCTGGAATCAGAAACAGCAGTCCGAGCGGCAGGGCGCGCAGGGCGAAGTAGAGCAGCTTGCGCAGTTCCGAGAACAGGCTGGGCAGGATGTCCCCGAGCAGCGCCCGCCAGCCGCCCGCGTCTTCCATGGACCGGCCGTCAAGATGGCGCTCCACGGCCTCGGCCAGCAGACCGTTGAAGGGCGCGGCGACCAGGTTGGTGAGCAGGCTGAAGGTATAGAAAACCAGCAGCACCCCGGTGAGCGCGAACAGCGGCCACAGCAGGTAACGCAGCCAGTCGAGCCAGTCCGGCAGCCAGCCCAGCAGCCAGCCCAGCAGGATTTCCAGCCAGTGGACGCCGGCCACGATGGCGGCGCTGAAGATCACCACGCTGATGAGCAGGGGCATGGCCACATAGCGACGCACTCCCGGCTGGCGTATCAGACGCAGGCCTTCCCTGAGATAGCCGATACCCTTGATCGCGTCATTCATAAGTCACCTCTTAACCGCTCGTAAAGAATCAGACTTAACGCAAAGACGCAAAGTCCGCGAAGGCGCTCATGAGCGCCTCGAAATAGGGTGATATTTTCTGTAGGAGCGGGCTTGCCCGCGAAGCCGGTGACTGACAACCAACATCTTCGCGGGCAAGCCCGCTCCTACCATGGAACATATGGAAGGTATTGTCCACGTGTCCTGTTCACACGAATGGTTGTTCCGCTTCGCGGGCTTCGCGTCTTTGCGTTGAAAACGCTGTTTATGGATGACCGCTAGCTTGTTCATGCGCGCCGCGACAGGCGAGCAGGGCGGCGCCGTAGGCGGCATCCTGATGTTCGGCAGTGTCGACCGGGACCCCGAGCAGTGTCTCCCGGATCGCCCGCCAGGCGGCGTTGTCCGCGCCGCCGCCGACGCTGTGGACCCGCAGCGGGTAGGGCGCGCCGAGTTCCTCGAGCAGGCGGTAGCCACGCCGTTCGATGGCGGCCATGCCTTCCAGCAGGCCCTGGAAAAATACCGCATCATCCGCCGGTCTCGGCGCGAGTCGCGGCGGCAGGCGCGGATTGTACTCCGGAAAGCGCTCGCCGGACGCAGGCAGCGGATAGTAGTCCAGACCGGTGGGTTCGCCGGGCTGCACGCGCGCCGAGAGTGTTTCGATCTCCTCGGGCGTGAAGTAGCGGCGCAAGACGGCGCCGCCGCTGTTCGAGGCGCCGCCCACCAGCCAGTGATCGCCCAGCCGGTGACTGTAGACACCGTAATGCGGTGCGTACACCGGACGTCCCGTGCACACCTTCAGCACCAGCGTGCTGCCCAGCGAGGTAACCGCTTCGCCGGGGCCGGCGCCGGTTGCGATGAACCCGGCTGTGCTGTCGGTGGTGCCGCTGACGATGCGGGTCGCGGCAGCGAAGCCCCAGCGTCGGCGCCAGGCGGGGTCGAGCGTGCCGATCGGCTGCCCTGGCGGAACCACCCCGGGGAGCAGGGCGTGCGGAATTTCGAGCTGTTCCAGCCAGGCCGGCCAGGCGCGATTGACCACATCGTAGCCCAGCTTCAGGGCGTTGTTCTCGTCGCTGATGCCCTGACGCCCGGCCAGTCGTCCCGCCAGCCAGTCGGCCTGGTGTACGGCGTGGCGGGCTTCGCGTGTCTGTCCCGCGGCGTGCAGCCAGAGCAGTTTGGCCAGGCTCGAGGTGGGGCCATGGGCGGCACACTCCGGAGGCGCCAGGGTGGCGATCTGTCGCGCCTGTTCGGTGGCGCGCGCATCGTGGTACATCAGCGCCGGGCCGAGGGGCGTGCCGGCGGCGTCGCAGCACAACAGGGTGGCCGAGGTGCCGTCGACGGCCACGGCCTCGACCCCGCCGAGCGGCAGCGTCGCGGCCAGCCGGTCGAGGACCTCGCCCAGCACCGTCCACCAGATCTCCGGATCCTGTTCGAATCCACCGTGGATCTGAACGGGGGCGGGCAGCGGTGCGGAAGCTTCGGCCTGGACGCGCGCCGCCGCATCGATGAGGCAGGCGCGACAGCCCGAGGTGCCGATGTCGATGCCGAGGTAGTGTCCGTGCATGGCAAATTCAATTCACCGCCGAGACGCAGAGCGCGCAGGGTAATTCAATTGTTTTTTACAAAATAACTGCTCTGTGTTCTCCGCGTCTCTGCGGTGAAAATGGCTGGTCAGTCGAGCTCCACCCGGGGCTGCGGGTTCCAGTCGGGCTGGCGGTGTTCCACGACCACGTCGGTATAGATGCCGCCGCGGACATTGAATTCCGCCCGCAGGCGCATGAAGCGCGGTTCGCAGACATCTACCAGGTCGTTGAGAATGCGGTTGGTGACATCCTCGTGGAAAGCGCCCTCGTCACGGAAGGACCAGATGTAGAGCTTGAGGGATTTGAGCTCCACACACAGCAGGTCGGGGACGTATTCCAGCGTCAGGGTGGCGAAATCCGGTTGCCCGGTTTTCGGACACAGGCAGGTGAATTCCGGGATACGGATGCGGATGGTGTAGTCGCGGTCCGGATGGGGGTTGGAGAAGGTCTCCAGGTCCTTGCTTGGCGTCGTCGTCATGGGTGCACACTATAAGCCCGGTGGCGGACCCGTCAACTTGCGATTGCAGCGACAGGAAACACAAGATGATGGGTTTTGGCCCGATGGACCCACAAAAATGTTGTATCCCCGGTCACAAATCTTGTATCTTTCGGGCCCATGCAGCTGTCCAAGATCAAGCTCGCCGGCTTCAAGTCCTTTGTCGACCCGAC
>Ga0210144_1001370_pt1 | contig 10217 bp, 9 predicted proteins | sample Muzzi_PWA_D2_FD_185532 | JGI IMG/M metagenome (GOLD analysis project Ga0210144, IMG submission 185532) | Wetland microbial communities from San Francisco Bay, California, USA, that impact long-term carbon sequestration - Muzzi_PWA_D2 (SPAdes) | ecosystem: Environmental > Aquatic > Marine >...
CTGCCGGGGCTGACAAACGAACAAGAGGCCGAAGCGCGCTTTAAAATGGGATATTGCTGTTTTACACAAAGAGAATTCGACAAAGCTTACGATCAATTCGGTGAACTGAAAAAAACCGATAATAAATTCAAGTACGCTTCCAATTACTACTCAGGATACATCAATTTTCAAAAAGAAGAATATGACAGGGCATATTATGATTTTATGCGCGCTGCCGAAAATGAATATTACGCGCAGGTAGTTCCCGAACTGATCAACAAAACCTTGTACAAACAAAAAAAGTACGATGAAGTTATCAAGTATTCGACTGAGGCATTAAAAGATCGCAATATCAAGTCATCAGATGAATTTTATCTCTACCTCGCGGAAGCCTACTATAAAAAGTCGGATTTTTCAAATTCCAGTAAATATTTTGATAACTATTTAAAAGTCACGAGAAAAAATATATCACCGGAGATCATGTTCAGGATTGCAGATGCCAAACAGCGATCAGGAGACCTTGAAGGTGCAATTGAAGGTTTTAAACAGGCGGCATTGGAATCAAATGCCACAGGTCAAATGGCTTCTTATTATCTCGGTAATCTCTACATCAAAAGCAATAACAAAAATCTGGCGCCTGCCGCATTTAAAACAGCGATGGATATGGATTTCAATAAGGATATCCAGCAAAAATCTCAGTATTTGTATGCTAAAGTAAACTATGAATTAGGCAACTATAGCCTGACTATTTCCACTTTTAACGACTATATAGGAAAATATCCTTCAGAAGTAAATTCTACCGAGCTCAATGAGATACTAACGGACTCATACTTCAGAACAAATAATTACGAAGCGGCCATCCGGCATTTCGACAGAATATCTGTAAAAAGTGAAAAAGTAAAGGCTGCTTATCAGAAGATCACTTTTACCGAAGGATCCAGACAGTTTAATCTCTCTAACTATTTTGACGCCATTAATTTATTTGAGAAGTCACTGGAATATCCGGTAAAAAAGGACCTTCAGCTAAAAGCTTACTTCTGGAAAGGAGAAGCATACTATCTGATCCGGCAATATGATGACGCCAAAAACAGCTATGCAGCCGTTTTTCGCCTCGATCCCGACGGGACGACTGATGAATACCTGAAATCGAGATATGCTATTGGCTATATTTATTACAATGAGAAAAACTATGCCCGTGCGCTAACCCATTTTCAGTATTACGTTGATCACGGAACGGGCAAAACCAATTATCTCGATGCGCTTACCCGATTAGCCGACTGTCAATATACAACCAAAAACTACGATGTCGCTTTGCATTCATACGACCTTCTTATAAAATACAAATCGCAAAATTCTGATTATGCCAATTATCAGAAAGGCTTGATCAATGGGATAAAAGGGAACATCATGGCAGCAAACGCTAGTTTTGATCAGATAATCAACAATCACTCCAGGTCAGTGTATATCGATGACGCCATTTTCCAACGGGCAAAATTTAATTTTGAAAATGGAAAGTACCAGGAAGCAATTTCCGGGTTTAATCAGCTCATCAGTGCCTTCTCCAATAGCGCCTTTATTCCCTATGCATTGCAGAACCGGGCATTAGCAAAGGCCAATTTAGGCGATCACCAGGGTTCTGCAACCGATTACAAAAAGCTCTTAACCGAATATCCTAACCACTCTATTGCCGAAAATGCAATTCTGGGTTTGCAGCAGGAATTGGCTACCCTGGGCCAATCGGATCAATTCAGCTCCTATTTGCAATCCTATAAATCGGCCAATCCGGACAAAAACAACCTGGAAAATGTCGAATTTGAATCTGCTAAATCGCTGTACTTCAATCAGAAATATCCGGAAGCGATAACTTCTTTTCACAATTTTATCAATAATTATCCCGCCAGTAGCTATGCCCAGGAAGCAATTTACTACGAAGCAGACGCTTATTATCGAAATGGTGATTTGCAAAATTCACTGGTTTACTTTATGAAGCTGAAAGGTGCCAGCTCATTTTCCAGGTACGAAAGGGTAATAGAAAGAACGGCGCAGATAGAGTTTCAGCTCAATCAATACAATGAAACTATTCATACCTCCAGAAAACTGGAATCGGTAGCCTCTTCAAAAAAAGCGCTCTACAATGCCTGGAACATGCTAATGGAAAGTTACTATCAGCTTAAAAAATATGACTCAGTAGATTATTATGCCAATACTATTTTAGAGAAAGGACTCATAACTGCTGAAGCTGAAAACAAGGCGCTGTTATACCTTGGAAAGTCAGCTTATGAACGAAAATATTTTGAAGCGGCTACGGACTACTTTTTATCGGCATTGAACACGGCGAAAGACGAATATGGAGCTGAATCGCAATATCTGCTTGCAAAAATTTATTACGAGCAGGGTAAGTATCAAAACTCGCTCGAGACGCTCTTTAACTTCAGTAAGAACTTTCCCATCTATGAATACTGGTTGGGCAAGTCCTTTTTACTCATTGCCGATAACTACATAGCCATGAGTGAAACATTTCAGGCAAAAGCTACCCTGGAATCCATTATTGAAAACGCAACAAAGGAAGAAATTGTAAATGAGGCGCGAAGTAAGTTAGCAAGTTTGGAAAAAAGCCTTCCCAAAACGGAAACCGCACCTGACACTTTAGAAATTGTAAATCCCGAATAGAGAATGAAAAACATAAAGATATTTTTCTTAATTATTTCATTTAGTACCCAGATTGGTTTTGTGTATGCCCAGGACGAGTCGAATGACAATTACGGAGAAATACAAGAAAGACAGGTAGTGATCAACAAGAACCTGGAAATTGAACTGCCACAGGCAGACAGAAATTTTGAAAAAATCCCGCCGCCTTCATTAGACGACAAACCCGATGAAAATTTGCATTACGCCCCTTATTACATTGATAATGAGAAAATACCGGATATTACCCCTACTCTGAGAGTATTAAAGATCAAAACGGAGAAGCCACCTTTATTGTATAATAACTATGCAAAAGTAGGATTTGGTAACTATATAAGTCCGTATCTCGCTCTTCACCTCCACAATTCCAGGAACAAAACAACAAGCCTGGGAGCCTCTTTATTTCATTATTCTTCAGCCAAGGGTTCTGTAGACGGCAAAAATTCCGGTGACGGTCATTCCGAGGCGAGAGTTTATGGAAAGTACATGGGGCAAATGGCCACGGTAGGCGGGTCTCTGTCTTACAATGTGGACACCTACCGGTATTATGGATATAAAAAGGGAATCGAAGTTGACCGCGATACCATAAAACAAACTTTCAACCACTTCAAAGCCGGACTTAACTTAGAAAATTCAAATCCGGACTCAGACCTGACGTTAAAGGGTGAATTAACCTATTCCCATAAAAATGACAAGTTTGATGTCAGTGAAGATAATATCGATGTATTTTTAAATGGATTTTATCCGGTCACCGAAAATGTAGGGGCCGGACTGGACGCCGATCTGGATTTCAGAACTTACAAGGCTTCTTCAACCACGACAAGAAATCTGATATCATTAAAACCCTACTTTACCTATCAGCAAGATCAGTTATTTGTCAAGGCCGGTTTCAGAATAATATCTAACAGTGATAACCTGGATAATGTGAAAACCATTTCAATTTTTCCAGCCATCAACGCAGATTATTACTTATCAGATAATTTGATTGTATTTGGATTTCTGGATGGAGATGTCGAAAAGATCAATTTCACCAATATCACCGATGATAATCCTTATATAAAAACCGACATACCCTTTTACAATTCCATCAAAAACCTGGAGTTGGGGGGAGGGATAAGAGGGACTTTGGCAAATAATCTCGGGTACAAAGCTTCTGCCTCATTCTCAGGATATAGAAACATGTATTTCTTCATCAACGATAGCCTGGAGACAAACAAGTTTGACGTGATCTACGATGAGGATATTACTAATATCCTGAAATTGAAGGGATCATTGAATTACAGCATAGACAAAAAATACGGTGCGGAAATCAGCCTGGCATATTACGGTTATTCAACCGGAGATGTAGGCGAAGCCTGGCATAAACCGAAAACCGATATAAACCTGGCCGGTTGGTACAATATATATGATAAAATCATTATTTCATCTGATGTCAGGTTATTGTCAGGTATCAAAGCTTTTGATCCCATATCTTTAGAGACGATCCGATTGTCGTCGGCAGTAGACTGGAACGCGGAGATAAATTATAAGTTTTCAGAGCAGGCGGGGGCTTTTATTATGCTGAATAACATTTTAAATAAAAAATACGAAATCTTCTATAACTATCCGATAAGGGGCCTGTTGGTTCGTTTAGGGGTAAATCTGTCTTTTTAAATTTTATAATGATTACAACCGTTTTTAAGTTAATTTTGTCTTGTTTAAACAAGCTAATATCCTGTCAAGAACAACTGACAGCACATAAAAATAATTATTTAACGAAAACAATAACGGAATGAAAAATATTTTGAGAGCATTTTTTATTAGCATTTTGGTAGTGACTATTTATTCCTGCAACAACAACGAAAACTCAGACCCTTTCCAACAACAGGTTGACGAAGACTCTAAAACAATTGAAAATTATTTAAGTAGTAATGGATTATCGGGTAATAAAATAGGTGACGGTATTTATGAAGTTAACATTTCCGGTGGAAGTGGGACAAACGTCGGCGTAGATGACATTCTGGAAATTGCCTTTTCTTTGAGGAAATTCGATACGGACGAAGAATTTTATGAAGATACTTCTTATATATTTATACCCAATAAAGGCTTTTTTTTAGAAGATGTAACTGGAAATAATAGCGGGCTAAATGCGTCAGTTCTGGCAATGAGTGCTGGTGATATCTCAGATTTTTACATAGCTTCTCCTTACGCTTTTTATACAAGTTCAGGAACTTTAAATGGAGTTTTCATTAATCAAAACCAAATTGTTATAGCAAATATCGAACTGATTGACAGTAGAACAGAGGAAGAACAAAAAGTATATGAAAATGAAATTATAAAAAATAGCATTTTCCAATCGGCTCTGGAAGCTGATTCTCTGAAATCCGGTGTCTATCGAGTTACTTTGGAAGAAGGTACGGGAGATGATTCGGTTTCTACAAATTCAAGTATAAAGGCCGATTATACGGGATCATTCCTTAATGGAGATGAATTTGATTCTCAAAGTAATATAAGCTTTTCGTTAGGAAATTTAATTGAGGGTTGGCAAATAGGTTTGGAAAATCTAAAAATTGGCGCACACGTAATTATCTTTATCCCCTCGGATGTGGCGTATGGAGCAGACGGTAAGATAAGTAATGATGGAAGTGTTAGCATCCCATCTTTTAGCACATTAGTTTTTGAAATAACTATCAAAGACATTAGTTGATCTTACGAGAGTTATGACTGCTCTCATGAAAAATGAGAAGGCGAAAGTATATTTTTTCCGAAAGAATTGTAAGTAAATAAATCTGAAATCCAGGCGAACTAAAAGTGATCAAATTACAGATCAAAAAAAATTGCTATACGAGATCAGTAATAAGTCATATTGATTCATTTATTAATTCTTCCCCATTTTGCCTTCATAAAACTTTTTTATTTCGGGCATATCTTTTTCAATGTCTCCAGTTGGATGGAAAGAATGAGAAATGGTGATTTCGCGTAGGTTATAATCAATTGAAGCCATAATTATCGGAATGCCGGCTCCAACAGCAATGTAGTAAAAGCCGGTTTTCCATTCTTTCACTTTCTTTCGCGTTCCCTCGGGAGCTACGGCTAACTTAAATTTAGTTTCCCGATTATATATTTCAATTATTCTATCCACCAGGTTAGTACTTTTGGATCTTTCTACCGGGCGCCCTCCCATCGCCCTGAAAATAAAGCCGTACGGTCGCTTGAACAAACCTGACTTACCCAAAAAATTTGCTCGTAATTTTGTGGCGCTTCGCACCAACACACTGATGACAAAATCCCAGTTGCTGGTATGAGGCGCCACGATAATGATGTACTTATTAAGATTAGGAAAACCGCCAACTATTTTCCAACCGAATAATTTCAAAATAAAGTTACTGAGATGGCTTAACATCCGCTCTTCCGTTTACGTGGCGAAAAGCTAAAAATAAATCATATTGCTACTTATTCCAGTATCTGTCTGTAATTAAATTTTCAATTTCCCGTTCCCGTTGTTAGTAAGAGACAATGGAATATAGGATTTTCAATTCCCACCGTCTTCAATTCTTCCAATATTCCATATCTATGTGGAGGCCAAATTGTTGGTTTTACCGCCAATTTTTCAACTGTTCGGACCAATCAGCCAATTAGCTATTCGGACCCTCAAACGCACTGTTACCAACTATCATCCATTGGTTTAGGGGGTCCACCTTTCTTTTTGAGTTGAAAAACCCTGATGATATTGAAACCTATGTGAATATCTCCATCCAAAAATTTGCCATCCGTATCCGCAATAAATTCCTTTTCAATCATGCCCCTGGAATTAGATATATGCAGTTGAAAAACGTGACCACCGGTCTCTATATCAATTCCAAAGCTCAGTGAATTATAATTTTCGCTTTCAGTCGTATTATTAAACTGATAATAATATTCAAACGTCAGTGCTGACCTTCGTGATATCTTTTGCCGGCCAGCGACTCCAAGGGCAAACACATCGTTGACGTCTTGTGGCGTCTGTACGAGATTGCGGTGTACCCAGACCGGCATAAGCTGGGCCGAAAATCCGGGGCTGAATTTCCTCGCAACCAATACCTCACCTACATATGACATGGTGTGCCTGAATTCCAATTCCACACCGCTCGGCGGATCCTGTGTGTCGGTTGACGCACTTAAAAATGCTGTCGCTGAAACGGGCGAGCCACCGTTGGTTTTCTGCTCGAGGAAACTATACTTTGCAAACGTATCATAGATTTTTCTGTGCGAGCTTCTGCCAATTCCTACTGTTAGATGATCTGTGAGAGCAAAATCGAAGCCCAGGCGAATATAGGCCTCATCCAGACCAAAGAAATTTTCTACACCGGAATTAACTCTTCCAAATCTATGCTGAATGACCACTTCCATGACTCCTCCATCCCTCGTTTCAATGGACTGGCCATTTATCACCCTGGCCCCTTTAAAAGTAGCGCTTACGGGTACAGGTTTCTGATCTTCCTGCAACTGATTTAACAGGTCGTCCTGCGAAAATGCTGACCGACTGAAAAGGAGCAATAAACTTACTGTTAAAATTGCCCGAACAGGATTTAATTTAATTCTTTGCATATTCAAAATTTACGGTTACTTCAACAACTTCTGCTATATTGTAAAATACTACTTTCGGTATTTCAATATCATAATCTGCAATTTTAATAGGAAAAACAGATTTAATCGTCACTTTATCCCCATCGACCTTTAACTGGCCTTTGATCTCGACGTTCTTTTCCACGCCATGTATCTTCATTTTACCTGTTGCGTTGGCGTCCTGAAACCCTGTTTCTTTGGGGTCATATCCATTGATCTTGCCTTTGAATGTGGCCGTAGGATATTTTCCCGATTCAAGGTAATTTTCATTGAAATGTTCCTGCATAAGAGATTTCTCAAATTGAAACCCTACAATGGGTATTGAAAAAGCAATTTCACCTGTTTTACCGTTAAATGCACTCACCGCATCTTTGTTAACAGCTTCAATATTTTCTAATGGAGCTTCCGAAAAAAAGCGAATGTAGCTTTCTGTTGACTTGTAGTTTTGAGCGTGGGCCAAAACCGGCAACAATAGCGATAATATAATTATGTTAATTGTTTTCATGTTATCATTTTTAAGTTTTTGAGATAGCTTTAATTATTTGGAGCGCCTGAGCCTACCCAGCATTGTATTTTTTGAACTTGCTCAATGGTCAGGCTCTTTCCGGAAATAGAAGGTGGCATTTCTCCTGCGGCCGTCCGGCTTGCTATTTTTCCGGCGTTGGCAGAAATATTAGCATAGGTTTCCCACGATGGCAATCCCGTGCCGGTAACATGACAACCGGAGACTGCACAATTGGTATCTATGATCGGTTTAATATCACTGCTGAAGGAAATATTTGCCGTTTCACAATCCAACATCTCATAATAATCTTCAAAATTGTCTGAGGTACAGGATATTGCTATGACAACAATCCAAACAATACACAAGAGTTTAAATAGATTTTTCATTTTTATAAGTTTCAAAACAGATTAATATTTTAACTATAGCTTGGCATAATCAAACAGCACGGTCACTTCTACTACTTCTGAAATGTTATAGGTAACAATGCTGGGTATTTTGATATCATAATCGGCCAACGCAATATTGAATTTCGACTTTACTTTCAAGTAGTTATCACCAGGCGTTATCTCCCCCTCCACCGATATATCTCTTTCGACACCATGAATTTTCATTTTCCCAACCGCCTTGATTTTCTGAACAGCCTTTTTGTTCTTATCCAGGCCTATAAACTTACCTGAAAATGTGGCTGTTGGATACTTTTCCGATTCCATGTAGTTTTCATTAAAATGTTCCTGCATAAGAGACTTTTTAAAATGAAAACTTCTTATCGGTATGCTAAAGGCAATAGCTTCTTCTGAAAAATCAACTATACTGGTGCCTTCTATACTAACCGCTTCAATATTTTCAACAGGTGCTTCGGAATAAAAGCGCACATAACCCTTGATCGACCTGTATTGCTGGCCAAAAACGATGGCTGGTAATACGACTGCAAAAAATAATAACCAATACTTTCTCATGTTAATTCTATTAACTCGTCATTAACGTCTCAAAATCTCTTAGCTAGAAGAACAAAAAAGGAAAGACTATTTCATCGTTTAGTTGTTCGGAGCTCCAACATCTACCCAGTTTTGAATAGTCATGATCTCATCATCAGAAAGAGAAAATCCGGAGGTAGAAGGCGGCATCGATTTGCCGGTTACCCTGAATCTGATCCTTTCTGCATTGGCTTTAATAATTGAATAATTTTCCCAGGTAGGAATGCCCCCTGTATCACCATGACAACCGGAAACCCTGCAATTTGCTTCGATGATAGGAAAAACATCATTGCTGAAACTTATTTCCGGAAATTCGAATATTTCCACGGATTCTGTCGCAGTACAAAGGCTATCATCCTGTACGGTTATGGTGTAGTTTCCAGCAGGCAGACTGTCGAATGTATTCTCCGATGAAAAATCCATTCCATCAAACGAATAAACTACTTCCCCATTCCCGCCGCTCACAGATGCCTTGATCAAACCAGTTGACTGACCGGTATATGAGTGAAATATGATGGATACAGATAACTCAGGGCCGTTCTTACACGGATCGTCGTTTTCATTTCCATCATTGGGAGTTGGGTCCTCTTTGCCATCACAAGAAATAATGAGAAGAGAGATGACAAAAAAGATAGCCCGATGGATTGTATTTTTCTTTGTTAGATATTCCATTCTTATGGTGACTAAGGAAAATTACCAAATGACCTTTAAATTCATGCCCAATTAATTATTATTAAAACCATCGTATTCCAATCTACTCAGTAGGGTTGAATCCGAAAGACTCGTACAAATTTTCATACGTTCATCTAAATCTACCAATTCTTTATCGGTAAATTGGATACTGTCTCCTGCGTTTGACGCCTGCACCTGAGTAAGTACTTCAAACTTTACGTCGCTATTTTTTGTGCTACGAAAAGGTGAATTACACAAAGCTGGCTTTTTCAAGTCGTCAAATAAAATTTTCTTTATTTTCGCCACCAAGTGCGAAAATTTGAACGTTTTTATCTTGCTGGTTCCATTATATAGTTCCATATTCTTTCAAGTTGATTATTTAATATTTTATTTTCTCCGGTAGAAATTTCGCTTTATGGTAAAGTAGGTTCCCACGGAATACAAGTCTACTTTTCCCCAGCCAATACCGGTAATGGGAATATTCACAAATGGTTCAACCTGAAACGACCACCCTGGCGCCAAAAAGTGTTCATAACCGGTTGAAAGATTAATTAATCCTAATATATGTGCCGATGTTTTATCTGATTGCCATCCATCCATCGCATTGGGTTGCGGATTGTTATATTGAAATTCATACTTTTCATTTAGCATGATATAAGTCGTTAACCCGCCGGTTAAAAACCAACGATTTCGCTCCCGCTGAAGAATGTCATATCTTAATGAGAACGGTATGTCGATCAACTTACATTCGCCCTCTGCAGATTCTGGTGTGATCCATCCTGAATACGAACCGACATTCGGATTGTACTGCTCTCCCG
>Ga0210144_1001374_pt1 | contig 10213 bp, 10 predicted proteins | sample Muzzi_PWA_D2_FD_185532 | JGI IMG/M metagenome (GOLD analysis project Ga0210144, IMG submission 185532) | Wetland microbial communities from San Francisco Bay, California, USA, that impact long-term carbon sequestration - Muzzi_PWA_D2 (SPAdes) | ecosystem: Environmental > Aquatic > Marine >...
CGAACCGGAGGGCTGAAACCAACGGCATCGCCTCGCGCGCTTGCCCCGCCACATCGGATCGCCGCGTCGCAAATACGCCGACATCGGCATCGGCAGGTCACTTCTGTATGATTGGCCGGATCGCAACGCCCGGCGCGCGACGGTGGGAGCGATGTTCGCGTCGGCGCCGATCAAGAAAATCGACCGGTCCGGAGGGAGCATGGGTCGAACCCCCGCCCTTGTCGTCGCGCTGACGATGGCGGCCGTCTTCGGGGCGGCCCCGGCCGTTGCCGACGAATCGGAGGACCGCGCCAAATGGTTCGACGGGCTTCTGCAGCCGGGCACCCAGGCGCCGTGCTGCTCGCTTTCCGACTGCACGCGCACCGTCGCCGACTGGCATGACGGGCAGTGGTGGGCGATCGTCGTCGGCGAATGGACGCCGATCCCGCCGCGGGCGGTGCTCAACAACACCCACTCGATCGACGGCGACGCCTATGTGTGCGCCACCCACTACCGCAAGATCTACTGCTTCGTGAAGCCGGACATGGGAATGTGAACGGGCGCGACGCCGGTCAGCCGTCGCCGATATGGAAGGTGTCGATGGCGGCGGCGACCGCCCTGCCAAGCGCGGCGTGGCACTCGGGATCGAGATGGAAGCCGTCATGCAGGCTCGACTCGATGACCTTGCCGGCGTCGAGGAAATCGACGCCACGCTCCTCGGCCATGGCGCGGTAGAAGCCGGCCAGGTGCTTCGACTTCTCCTGGGCGCCGATGAACATCTCGGCGTGGAGCGGGATCTTGTCGCGGGTCGGCGGCGGGCAGACGACCAGGATGCGCGGCACGCCGCCGTTGCGGCCGGCCGCCGCCGTCTTGATCATGTCGACCAAGACGCCCACACCCGCGGCGATCTCCCACGGCGACTTGTTGAAGCGGGCCTTGAGGTCGTTGGTGCCGAGCATGATGACGATGACGTCAAGCGGGCGGTGGGTGAGGAGACACGGATAGAGATAGGTCCTGCCGTTCCGCTCGGCGCCCTCGATCGGATCGTCGCTGACCGTGGTGCGGCCGTTGAGCCCCTCCTCGATCACCAGCCAGTCCGCCCCGAGCGTGGCGCGGAGCACCCCCGGCCACCGCTCGTCCGGCCCGTAGCGGTCGTCCGGCCGGGCGACGGTCGCCGCGCCCCAGGTGTTGGAATCGCCGTAGCAAAGAACGGTTCTGGTCATCGATCAGCTCCGGTAGGGATCAAGAGGGTTCGCACCGACATGTATCAGGCATAGGTGGCGGCAAGGTGCATCATCGTCAGCTGGTCCGCGTGCGGCATGCGGCCGTCGAAGGAGCGGAAGCGGATGACGCGATCCTCGCCGGGCAGTAGCAGGAAGCTCGCATCGTCGAAGGCGCCATCATAGTCCGGCGCCTTCGGCTTGACGAAGAAGGCGGGCGCGTCGGCGGCCCCGGCAGCATCGCGAAGAGACCAGATCCCAGCGAGCGAAGTATCGGTCATGGAACGGAAATCCTTATGACGTGCGAGACCTTGCCCGTCAGGGACGCTCCCGCAACGACATCGTCTCGACCAGTTGAAGCGCGCCGGGCAGGGTGCCGCCGATGCGGCGCAGGATGTAGTCGGCGAGCATGGCCCCGGCCCGGTGCAGATCCTGGAAGAAGCCGGACACCGGCGCGTGGAAGAGCGACGGCAGGGTAGAGGTTTCCATCGTGGCGAGATGGGCGTCGCGGCCGATGACGCGACCGGAGCGTTCGAGCGCACGAAGGACGGCAAGGGCGCCGATCTCGCCGCCGCAGATGTAGCCATCCGGCGGCGCGTTCCGGCTCGCCAGCTCGAGCGTCGCTTCCACCAGCGCGATGTCGTTGGCTTCGGTGAGCACGGAAGCCTCGTCAAAGGCGAGGCCGGCTTCCCGGAGAGCGCGCTCGAAGCCGCGCACCCGATGGCGACCGAAGAGGAAGTCGCGGGGCGGCGCGAACATCGCCAGCCGGTGGCAGCCTCGGGCGATCAGGAGACGCGCGGCGCGGTAGGTGAAGTCCTCGTTGTCGACGTCGTAGAAGGCGTGCTCGATGGGGAGCTCGGTGCGTCCAAAGGTGACGAACGGGATGCCGCGGCGGTCGAGGAAGCGGACACGAGGGTCTTCGGGGCGGGTCGCCGAGAAGACGATCCCGTCGAAATTGCCGCGGCGGACCACATCGATCAGCTTGTCGAGGGGGTCGTCGCCGGGCGCGAAGGGAACGAGGCTGAGATCATAGCCGGTGCCGGCGAGGTGCTCGCTGGCGCCGGTCACCAGGCGAAGAGCGCCGATGTCGCCGAGCATATCGCCTGGCCTGGCGATAGGCATGAGCAGGCAAATGGTCTCGGTCCGTCCGGTGCGGATTCCGGCGCCAGCGGGATTTCGCCGGTAGCCGAGTCGCTCGGCTGCCGCGATGACGGCGTCGATGGTTTCGGCGCGGACAGAGGGTGATTCCTGCAGGGCGCGTGAAACGGTGGCAATCGAAAGTCCGGTTTCCCTGGCGATCGATCGGATCGTCACACGGCCCCCGCCATTGCCGTCCAATTCCCGCTCCCCGTCGGTCGGTCAAGAGTGAGGCGAGGCTGCTTAGTGAAGCGTTCCCCTGGTCGAGTCAAGCGCGACCGGCGCGCGAAACAGGTGACAGTTCAAAGGAATAGGCCGCACTATCAGCGACAGCAGGATCGCGATCGCATGGTGCAATACAAAGCGCAGCCAAAAGAGAATTTTTTTCGGCTTTGCTAATTTGCATCAATGCCGCTCGCACTCATTGGCTGTATGGGATTCCGTGAGGCGGGGAGCACTCAACAGGGAGGCTCCTTCCAATGCATGCTCACAATCTCAATCAGGATCAAAGGCGTGATTACGTCCGGCACCGGGCAGCGGGACGGTCGCTTGTTCTTGCAGTGTTTGGCGCAGCTTCGCTCGCGCTCAGCGCGTCAGGTGCCGTCGCCGGCTCTGTCGAGAAGGCATCCTACGGTGCGACCAAGGACGGAGAGCAGGTCGACATCTACACGATGAAGAACGACAACGGGATGGTCGTCAAGTTCCTCTCCTATGGCGGCATCATCACGGAGATGGACGTGCCGGACCGGAGCGGGCAGAACGGTGATGCCGTGCTCGGCTTCAACAACCTCGCCGACTACGAGACCAAGAGCCCCTATTTCGGCGCCATCATCGGCCGCTATGCCAACCGCATCGGCGGTGCGAAATTCACGCTGGACGGCGTCGAGTACAAGCTCCCCGCCAATGATGGGCCGAATTCCCTGCATGGCGGTGACAAGGGCTTCGACAAGCGGGTCTGGACAGTCAAGCCGGTGCAAGCCGGCGACGGGTCGGCCGCCGCCGAACTCACCTATGTGAGCAAGGACGGCGAAGAGGGCTATCCTGGCAACCTCACGGTCCACGTCACCTATACGTTGACCAACGCCAACGAGTTCAGGATGGACTACGAGGCAACCACCGACAAGCCGACCGTCATCAATCTGACGAACCATGCCTATTTCAACCTCGCCGGTAACGGGTCTGGCAGCATCGAGGGTCAGCTCATGATGATCAACGCGGACCGTTACACGCCGATCGATAGCACGCTGATTCCCACCGGAGAGCTGGCGCCGGTCGCCGGCACGCCGTTCGATTTCCGCTATGCCACGCCGATCGGCGCGCGCATCCGCTCGGGCAACGAACAGCTGGTCTATGCGCGGGGCTATGACCACAACTTCGTGCTCAACCGCACCGGCAACGGGCTTGAACTGGCGGCCCGCGCATACGACCCGGAGACCGGTCGAATCCTGGAGGTTCTGACCACCGAGCCGGGCATCCAGTTCTACACCGGCAACTTCCTAGATTCGACGTTGCTGGGCAGCGCCGGCAAGCAGTACCGGCAGACGGACGCCTTCACGCTTGAAACGCAGCACTTCCCCGATTCGCCCAACAAGCCGAACTTCCCGTCGACGGTGCTCAGACCCGGAGAGACGTTCAAGTCGACGACCGTCTACAAGTTCCTGACCGACACACCATCCTGATCGCACACGTTGCTCCGGCCGGCGGCTCCGGCTTGCCGGCCGGGCTCGCTGGCGTGCCATATCGACGCTGGCCGTCTTGCAGCCTCGCAACGTTCGATAGCGATCTGGACGTGCCGCAATGAAGATTGATTTGGCTCAACAATCGCTTGGCCCCGGAGTTGTAGCCTCTCTTGGGCAGTGGCGGAGGGCGACCCAAGAGAAGGATGTAGAAAATGAAAAAGTGGCTAATCGCGGCAGGAGTCTGCGCATTTCTGGCCAGTCCGTCGGCGTACGCCGCTGCCGACATGAGCTGCGCCGGCAAGAACTTCGTGTTCTTCCCGGGCGGTCCCGAGGGTGGTGCCTTCGCCTCGATTGTCTATGCCGGCGCCAAGGCGGCGGCGGATCAGACCGGCTGCCATGTCGACTACGTGTGGTCCGACTGGAACCCGCAGAAGATGATCCAGCAGTTCAGCGAGGCCGTCGCCCGCAAGCCGACCGGCATCTCCATCATGGGCCATCCCGGAGAAGAAGCGTTCGGCCCGCTGATCGATCAGGCTGAGCAGGCTGGCATCATTGTCACGAGTTCAAACGTCGCGCTGCCCAACATAGAGGCGAAATACAAGGCCAACGGCTTCGGATACATCGGTGCGCAGCAGCACCCGGCCGGCATGACGCTCGGGACCGCGGCGGTCAACGTTTGCGGCCTCAAGTCCGGCGACACCGCCTTCGTGTGGGGCCTGCTCGGCCAAGCAGGGCGCGGTCAGCGCACGCAGGGTGTGCTCGACGCCTTGAAGGCGGCTGGCGTAAAGGTCGAGTATCTGGAAATCTCCGATGCCATCAACAGGGATGCCACGCAGGGTATTCCGGTGTTCGCCAGCTTCGTCGCCTCGCATCCTGACCTCAAGGCGGTGATCACCGACCACGGCGCGCTCACCGCGACCATTCCCGCCTACATGCAGGCGGCCGGCAAGAAACCCGGCGAGATCTGCGGGGCTGGCTTCGATCTCTCTGCGCCGATCGTCAAGGGCGTGCAGGACGGTTACATCGCAGTGGTTCTCGATCAACAGCCGTTCCTGCAGGGCTTCCTGCCGATCATGCAGCTCTATCTGACCTCGAAGTTCGGTTTTGCCGGCATGGACGTCGATACCGGTGCGGCGCTGATCACCAAGGACAACATCGCCGCGGTGGCCGACCTGGCCAATGCCGGCATCCGCTAGTCAGACCGCGGCGAATGCGAGATAGTGAGGCGGGGCGCAGGGCGTCCCGCCCCCTTTTTCCCGAGCGACCGTGAGCTTCGATGACTTCCACCGCTCCGCTTCTGCAGATGAAAGGAATCCAGAAGTCGTTCGGTCACGTCCGGGTTCTCAGGGATATCGACCTGGAGATCAACTACGGCGAAATCGTCGCGCTGATCGGCGACAACGGCGCCGGCAAGTCCACCCTGATCAAGATCATCACCGGCGTCTACACGCCGACCGCCGGCGAGATCTATTTCAAGGGCGAGCGTATCACGCCTCGCGACGTGCGTGCCTCGCGGGCTCTCGGCATCGAGGCGGTCTATCAGGAACGTGCCCTGGCCGAGCAGCAGGAGCTCTGGCGCAACGTTTTCGCGGGCCATGAACGCACGACGTTTCTCGGCTTTCTCGACCTGGCTGCGCAAAGGCGCGAAACCGAACAGCTCATGCGCTCGCGCATGGGCCTGACTTCGCAGGCAATCACGGTGGAGAGCGAAGTCGGCTCGCTTTCCGGCGGCGAGAAGCAGGGCGTGGCGATCGCGCGAGCGCTCTATTTCGATGCCGACCTGATCATTCTCGACGAGCCCACCATGGGCCTTTCGATCACCGAAACCGAGCGCGTCCTCAATTTCACCCGCTCGATCCGCGATCAGGGCAAATCGGCGATCTTCATCGACCACAACATCTTTCACGTCTACGACGTGGCCGATCGCTTCATCATTCTCGACCGCGGCCGTATCGCGGAGCGCTTTCTAAAATCCGAGGTCACCCGCGAAAAGCTGATTGAGACCATGGTCGCCCTCCACGAAGCCGGTGAGCTGACGTGACCACCGCAGGGGCCAAACATCCGACTCCTTCGGCAGCACCCGGCCGAGCCTTCTTCCACACCTACCGGTTCCAGATCAGCATCATCGCGCTGCTCGTCGCGCTTTACGTCATCTTCATCATCCGAGCTCCTGGAACCTATCTCAGCTTCAACATCTATCGCTCCTTCATGATCTCGATCCCGTTTTTCGGGCTCATGGCGATGGCTGCGACCTTCATCATTACACTTGGTGAGATCGATCTGAGTTTTCCGTCGGCGGCGGGCTTCTCCGGCTGGGTGTTCACGGCATCATACGCTGCCACCGACAGCTTCATGGTCGCGCTGGTGCTCTGCTTGGCGACTGGGGCGGTTATCGGGCTGATCAATGGCCTGCTCGTCACCAAGATCGGTATCCCGTCGATTGTCGCAACGATCGGGACGATGTTCCTGTGGCGTGGCCTGGTCAACGTGGTGACCGCTGGCCACGGCATCCCGATCTCGCAGATCACCAGCAGTCCGCTTCACGCGCTGTTCGTCGGCCAGGTGTTTGGCAAGATCCCGGCGCAGTTCATCTGGTTCGTCGTCGGGTCGATCATCATGGGCCTCTTTTACAAACGCCACTGGTTCGGCAGCCACGTGCTGTTCATGGGCGACAATGCGGCGAGCGCCCGCATGATGGGCATTCACGTCGATCGCGTAAAAATCATCTGCTTCGTGATCATGGGCGTGTCGGCCGCGTTGTCGGTCGTGTTCATCGTCAACCAGTTGACGTTCTTCTGGGCCTCGACCGGCGACGGCTATCTGCTCACCACGTTGGCCGCTGTGTTCATCGGCGGGACGTCGGTATTCGGCGGCAAGGGCACGATGATCGGTACCTTCGTCGGTGTCTTGATCATCGCTTCGCTGGAGCCGGGCATCATCGCCATCGGTCTCACCGGCTTCTACACGCAGTTCATCTACGGACTGCTGATCACCATCTCTGTGGCGATCTACGCTCTGATGCTGCGTCGGAGCGATTAGCCGCCCTCGGCATAATGCGTCGCCGGGACAGCGCGCAGCCGTTGAGCAGCGCTTTCGGCAGTGATGTCGCGTTGCGGCGAGCCAAGCAGCTCGAAGCCGACCATGAACTTGCGCACCGTCGCAGAGCGCAACAGCGGCGGATAGAAGTGAGCATGCAGTTGCCATTCGGCGTGCGCCTCGCCGTCGGTCGGCCGCTGGTGAAAGCCCATCGAATAAGGGAAGGCAGTCTCGAACAGGTTGTCGTAACGGATAGTGAGCTCGCGCAAAGCTGCCGCCAGCGCAGCCGACTCGTCCGCCGCCAGCTCGTCAATCGCGCCGACGTGGCGATGGGGCAGCACCATCGTCTCGAACGGCCAGATCGCCCAGAACGGCACCAGCACGGTGAAATGGTCGTTCTCGAAGACGATCCGCTCACCCGCCTCCCGCTCCAGCCTCAGGTAGTCGATGAGGAGAGGCGAACCGTGCTCGCGCCAATAGGCGGCCTGCCTCGCAAGCTCCTTGGCCATCTCGTTGGGCAGCGTCCCGGTTGCCCACACCTGGCAGTGCGGATGCGGGTTGCTCGCGCCCATCATGTCACCGCGATTTTCGAAGATCTGCACCGCGTTGATACCGTCGATCGCGCCAAGTGCCCGGTATTGCTCGCCCCATACCTCGATGACCCGACCGACATCCTCGACGCCCATCCGTGCCAGGGTCAGGTCGTGGCGCGGCGAGAAGCAGATCACGCGGCAGATGCCACGCTCCGCCTCGCCGACAAACAACCCGCCACGAGCTATTTTTCCGCCCGGACTCTCCGGCAGGAGCGCCGGAAAATCATTGTCGAAGACGAACGTGTGTTGGTAGTGCGGATTGACCGCGCCATGGGCGCGGCGGTTGCCCGGGCACAGGTAGCAAGCAGGATCGTATGCTGGAACCTCTGCGCCGGCACGCGCTTCCGTCTGACCCATCCACGGCCGCTCGGTTCGGTGCGGCGACACCAGCACCCATTCGCCGGTGAGCGGATTGAGCCGACGGTGCGGCGCAGTCTGGAGAAAGTCCATCGCGCCGCTGCTAGTCGACGGCGCCGACGCCAGCGGCGGGGGGAGAGGTGAAGATCTGCGGCTCAAGTCCGGTCGTCGCGCGATAGCCGCGCGCCACTTTCTCCGTGAACGGCTCTACCGCACTCGCTTCGACCAGGCTTATCGTGCAGCCGCCGAACCCGCCGCCGGTCATGCGCGCGCCATAGACCCCGTCGACAGCCTCATTGACTTCCACCATCGCATCGACCTCCGGACAGCTTATCTCGAAGTCGTCCCGCATGCTCACGTGGGATTCGTGCATGAGTCGCCCGACGAGCACGAGATCGCCGGCCTCCAGCGCATCGGCAGCGCGCACGGTGCGGTCGTTCTCGGTGACCACGTGGCGGCAGCGGCGGTAGATCACCGGCGTCAAGAGATCGGCATGCTCCTCCAGTTGCTCCGGCGTAACGTCGCGAAGCGCCTTGATCCCGGGCAGCACCGCCGCGAGGCGCCTGACGCCCTCCTCGCAATCGCGTCGGCGCAGATTGTATTCGCCGGCGGCGTGCTGATGGTGGACCATGCTGTTGGACATCACCAACCGAACCTTCGCGTCGATCGGCACCAGCCTCCGCTCGAGGCTACGGCAATCGATGAGCAGCGCGCGGCCCGTCGCGCCATAGCAGGCGATGAGCTGGTCCATGATGCCGCAGCGCATGCCGACGAAAGCGTTCTCCGCGCGCTGGCACGCAAGGGCGAGCTGCGTGAGATCGATCGGCAGGCCGCTGTTGCTGAGCAAGGCATAGCCGGTCGCCACCTCGATTGCCGCCGACGACGACAGCCCGGCGCCGAGCGGAACGTCGCCGTCGATCAGCAGGCCGGCGCCAGCAAGCCGGTGACCGGCGTCCTGGAGCACGACGGCGACCCCGCGTACGTAGTCGCTCCAGTCCTTGCGCGGCGTCGGCTTAGCCTCGTCAAGATCGAAGCTGACCGTCTCGCCCATCAGGAGCGAATGCACGCGCAGCGTCCGGTCGCTGCGTGGCGCGATCGCCGCATAGGTTGCGAGCTCGAGCGCCGCCGGCAGCACGAACCCGTCATTGTAATCGGTATGCTCGCCAATCAGGTTGACCCGGCCCGGCGCACGGTAGACCTTCGGCTCGTTGCCAAACCGGCTACGAAATTCCAGCACTGTCCGCTGAAGATCGAACAAAAGTTGCGCCCCCCTGCGCCGCGCATGGATTCGGCAAGCGTGGCTTCATCCCTGTGCCTTCACCCGGCTTGCCGAAGTCGAAACAGATGCGACGGAATAAACCATAGAGCGGATCGTAAGTCTCGCGCGTCTCGGGGGGCAGGCATGCACGCGGTGTGCTTCGGGCACGGCCGCGCCGGCGCTTGCTCGATGCTGTCGACGGCCGGGCCGCCAGGAAAGCGAAGGTCGCCGAGCCAACGCCGGCGACGCCTTTATAAGGCGGGCCGCCGTGCCTCCCTTGTCTCACATCGAGGTGGCGGTATCTTCGCGGGGATCATCGTGCTGACTCATAGCGCTTCCCCAGAGTGATCGACACCGAGCCGAAAGAGCGGCCCATCAAAAGGACCCGCGCATCAGTGAACCATGCCCTCCTCCTTCACGGCGCGCGTGATGCGCGGGTAGCGCCGTTCAGTCTGCGGGACGGCCGTGGCGACGAGGTGCTCATAAAGGTTGCCGCGGCCGGCATCTGCGGAAGCGACCTGCACTATTTCAAGGACGGCGGCATCGGTTCGCTCGCCATTCGCCAGCCCTTCGTCCCCGGTCACGAGTTTGGAGGCTGGCTGGAGACCGACGACACGGCCGATGGACTCAAGCGAGGCACTCTGGTGGCCGTCGATCCCAATCACGCCTGCGGCGTTTGTGACCACTGCCGGGAAGGCCACTCCAACCTTTGTCCCAATGTTGAATTCATCGGCGCGCCGCCTCACGACGGCGCAATGACCAACGAGATCTGGGTGCCGCGGCAACTGCTTGTGCCGCTACCCGAGACCTTTGGCGTCGATCACGCGGCCATGCTCGAGCCGCTTGGCGTCGCGATCCACGCTGTCGGTCTCGCCAAGCCCCGGCTTCTCGAGCGGGTGGCAGTGCTCGGCTGCGGCCCGATCGGACTTCTGATTGTTCAGGTTCTCAAAGCCG
>Ga0210144_1001376_pt1 | contig 10209 bp, 8 predicted proteins | sample Muzzi_PWA_D2_FD_185532 | JGI IMG/M metagenome (GOLD analysis project Ga0210144, IMG submission 185532) | Wetland microbial communities from San Francisco Bay, California, USA, that impact long-term carbon sequestration - Muzzi_PWA_D2 (SPAdes) | ecosystem: Environmental > Aquatic > Marine >...
GCTACACCACCGGCCATCCGCGGGACTTCGGCGACCGGCTCATCGAGACCCTGGGCACCTCGCCGAAGGTCGTGCCGCACCTGCACCTGCCGGTGCAGTCGGGCTCCGACCGCGTGCTGGAGCGAATGGGCCGCGGCTACACGTGGGACGTCTACCGCGACAAGGTCGCCCGCGCCCGGGACGCCGTGCCGGGCCTCGCCGTGACCACGGACGTGATCGTGGGCTTCCCGGGCGAGACCGAGGACGACTTCGCCCGCACCCTGGACGCGGTGCGGGAAACCGGGTTCCTCAACCTGTACGGCTTCAAGTACTCGCGCCGCCCGAACACCCCGGCGCTCGCCTACACGAGCCAAGTGGACGAAGAGGTCAAGTCGGAGCGCCTGTCGCGCCTGCTGGCGCTCCAGCGCCCCATCACCCTGGCGCACCACGAGAAGTTCGTCGGCGGCGGGCACGAGGTGCTGGTGGAGGGGGCGAGCAAGCGCAATGCCGACCGCCTCTCGGGGCGCGTCGGCGCGGGGGTGCTGGTGCACTTCGCGGGACCGCCGGAGTGGGTGGGCACCTTCCGCCGGGTGCGCGTGACCGAGGCGCACATGAGTGCGCTGATCGGGGAGGCCGCCTGATCGCACGCCTGATCTACCTGCTGCCCGCCGCCCTGCACGCGGGGCTGATCTTCTTCCTCTCCAGCCGCCCGTTCCCGCGCATCGGCTTCAGCTTCAGCTACATGGACAAGGTCGCCCACATGGCGATCTTCGCCGTCCTCGCCGTGCTCGCGGCGTGGGGACTGAGGCGCGCGTTCCCGCAATGGCCCTTTGCGCGGGTGCTGCTGCTGGCCCTGTTGGTGAGCGTCACCTACGGCGCCCTGGACGAGATCCACCAGCGCACGGTCCCGGGCCGCACGCCGGACCCGTTCGACATCGCCGCCGACGGCCTGGGCGCCGGGGCGGCGGTGGCGGCCGTCGCCCTGTGGCGCGGCCGGCGCAACGGCCGCTCCACATAGGGCTGCGGGGGCGACGGCCCCGGAGGCACGATGGAAATCCACATCCTATTCCTCCAGCTGACGGTCATCCTCCTGGCCGCGCGCGTGATGGCCGAAGTGGCCGCGCGCCTCGGGGCGCCGCCGGTGATCGGCGAGCTCCTCGCCGGCGTGATCCTGGGGCCGAGCCTGCTCGGCTGGGTCGCGCCGGAGCCGGCCATCAAGCTGCTCGCCGAGATCGGCATCATCCTCCTGCTGTTCGAGGTGGGCCTCGAGACCGACGCGGCGAGCCTGGTGCGCACGGGGCGCGCCTCCCTCGTGGTGGCGCTCTGGGGCCTGGTGCTGCCGTTCGGCCTGGGCTACGGCATCGCCCACCACGCGTTCGGCCTGGGGCTGCTGCCCTCCCTGTTCGTGGGCGGCACCCTCACCGCCACGAGCATCGGCGTGACCGTGCGGGTCCTCTCCGACCTCGGGCGCCAGCAGTCGCGCGAGGGGGGCATCGTGCTGGGGGCCGCGGTGCTGGACGACGTGATGGGGGTGGTGCTGCTGGCGCTGCTCTACGAGTTCTCCATCGGCGGCGGCGTGAGCTTCGCCAACGCGGGCAAGGTGGTGGTCTTCATCGCCCTCTTCTTCGCGCTCGCCACGCCCGCGGCGAAGGCGATCTCGGCCGTGATCGACCGGTTCGACGCCGTGAGCCCGATCCCGGGCCTGATCCCCACCACGATCGTCTCCCTGGTGCTCTTCTTCGCCTGGCTCGCCCACGCCGTGGGGGCGCCGGAGCTGCTGGGGGGGTTCGCGGCGGGGCTCGCGCTGTCGCGCCGGTTCTTCCTGCCGTTCGGCCTCGCGATCCGCACCCGGCCCGAGTTCGCCGAGCGCATCGAGGGGCAGATGAAGCCCGTCATCCACCTGTTCACGCCGATCTTCTTCGTGATGGTGGGGCTCTCCCTCAACCTGCGGCTGGTGGACTGGGGCTCCCCCACGATCTGGCTGCTCTCCGGGGCCCTGTTCGTGGTGGCGGTGGCGGGCAAGATGGTCGGGGCGTTCCTCGTGCGCGCGGCCCCGGTCACGCGCCTGCTGATCGGCCTCGCCATGGTGCCCCGGGGCGAGGTGGGGCTGATCTTCGCCGAGCTGGGCCGCACCGCGGGGATTCTGGGGGACACCCCCTACGCCGCCCTGATCCTGGTGATCGCCCTCACCACGGTGGCGCCGGCGTTCGTCATGAAGTGGGTGTACGGCCGCTACGGGCCGCCGGACTGAAGGGGGATCACCCCTTGCGGTGGCGGGCGAGGCTCGCGAGGACGGCGCCGACCACGATCCCGACGATCAGGACCATGAAGATCATGAGGGAGCGCGACACGGACAGGCGCCAGATCAGGAAGTTCACCGTCACCACCTCCGCGTTCTGCAGGGTGAAGACGACGATCAGCAGCAGGAGCGCGAGCCCGACGTAAGCCTTGACGTGCATGGTCCCTCTCCCCTCGCGGCAGGGCGGCCGAACCCCTTACGTTAGCGACCGCCGGGGCCCGGGTAAAGCGCCCGAGCGGGGCGCCGGACGTGACGGATCGCATCCCCGCCAGGGCCCCGCCGCGTTATAGTGGAGGCGCAGGACACGGACAGGGGAGCCGGACGGGAGAAGGAAGGCATGCAGGTACCGCTGGAGATCACCTTTCGGGGAATGGATCGCTCGGACGCCATCGAGGCGCGCATCCGCGAGAAGGCAACGTGGCTGGAGACCTTTCATGACCGCATCATGTCGTGCCGGGTCGTGGTGGAGGCGCCCCACCGGCACCACCACAAGGGGCGCATCTACACCGTGGCGGTGGACCTGACGGTGCCCGGTGCCGAGCTGGTGGTCAACCGCGACCCGGGCGCCGACCACGCCCACGAGGACGTGTACGTGGCCATCCGCGACGCCTTCGACGCCGCCAAGCGCCAGCTCGAGGCCCACAGCCGCAAGCAGCAGGGCAAGGAAATGGCCCACGCCGAGCACCCCGGCCACCCGGAGGGCACGGTGGGGGAGATCTTCCCCGACGAGGGCTACGGCCGCATCGAGACCGCCGACGGCCGCTCCATCTACTTCCACCGCAACAGCGTGCTGGAGAACGGCTTCGACGCCCTGAAGGTGGGCAGCCGGGTGCAGTTCGTGGAGGAGGCGGGCCTGGAGGGCCCCCAGGCGAGCACCGTCTACCCTTAAGGGCCGGCGTCCTCCGGCGGCCCGGCCGGGCCGTGGGGGACGCGGTAGACGCGGACGACCGGCCCCGTGGTGTGTCCCGGCTCGGGGGCGAACTCGCCCTCCAGCGTGAGGGCCTCGAACAGGGCCCGGTAACGTGCCGCCCGCGCCGGATAGCGCGCCGGGTCCTTCAGGAAACGCCCGTACATCGCGTCGCTGACGAGCACGTAGTCGAAGGCCGCGATCTCCCGCGGGTCCAGGTCGGTGACCGACCACTGCAACGCACGGACGGCGAGGCGCGGCTGTCCCTCGACCGTCAGCAGCTCCACCTCGGGGGTGTGGGGCTCGCGCACCACGCGGGCGCCCGGAGGCACGTTCCGGGACACCCAGCGCAGGGCGTCCCACCGCGTGTCCGGCAGCGTGGCCGTGCGCACCTGGGCCACGGACAGGGCGGCGTGGCGCACGACGTCCACCGCGCCCACGATACCCACGGCCAGCGCCACGGCAATCCACGCCGTCCGGCGCCGTTCCCCCCGGGGCGCCGCCAGGGCGGCCCGGAACGGCGTCGCCAGCCCCGCCGCCGCGAGCAGGGCGAACATCGGGATCACGGGCGCGAGGTTACGCGGGAAGTAAACCGGGAAGCGCCCGATGAACAGCAGGTAGACGAGCGGGAAGGCCAGGACCACCGCCAGCCCGCGCGGGTCGCGCCGGGCGAGCAGGGCGGCGCCGAGGACGACGAGCAAGGTGCCCTCCGGACCCAGGTCGCTCCACAGGACCTTCAGGTACGCGCCACGACTGGTCCCCTCCGCCTCGGCCCCGGCGTGGCCGGTGGCGTAGTGGCTGCCCTCGAAGCCCACGTCGCGGGCGAAGGCCTCCCGGTCGAGCAGGGCGTAGGGGGTGGTGGCGAGGAACACCAGGGGCACCAGGACGATCGCCGCGAGCAGGCGCGGGTCCGCCACGCGCCGCCACGGCGCCGGGCGGGACGGCCACGGCCCCAGAAAGTGCGCGGCCAGGAGGGGCGCGAGGGCGAATGCCGCCGTGTACTTGGTCCCGGCCGCGAGGCCCGTGGCCACGGCCGCCCCCACGTAGTCCGTCCACCGTGGCGGTGCCCCCAGGCGCCGGGCCGCGGCCCACAGGGCGAGGGCCGCGAACAGCCCCGTGGGCACGTCCACCGCCAGCTGGAAGGAATGGGCCACGTGCAGCGGGCTTGCCGCGACGAGCGCCGCCGCCGCGAGGCCCTCGGGACGGCCCCACAGGGTCCGCCCGATCAGGTACGCGGCGAGGACGGTCAGGGCGCCGAGGACCGCCGTCATGATGCGCCCGGCGCGGACCATCAGACGGCCGTCCAGGTCGGTCAGGGCGGTGTAGCCCCCGAACACGCGGCCGGCGCCGTAGAGGGCGGCGTCCAGGCCCGCCTGCATGTAAAGGTAGAGGGACGGGTAGTGGAAGAAGTGCGGGTTCGCATCGCCCGTGGCGAGCATGTCCACCGCGTGGGCCGCGATGGGCGACTCGTCGCTGTTGACCAGGAGCGGCAGGCCGTAGCCCGTGCCCGCCACGCGCAAGGCCAGCGCCGCGACGATGAGCAGCGCGAGCGCCGTGCCGTATGCGGGGATGCGGCGCACGGATGGGGCCTGCGGAAGACGGGGCCGAAGGGGCCCCGAGGGCGCGGCGATTATAGCAGCGCCCGGTTTTGCATTTCCGGGCCGGCCCCCCGAAAATGGCGGCGGTGGGTGCCGGGCGGGAAGGCAGCACAGGGGAATCCGTGTCCGAAAAAGAAGACCAGATCGCAGGCCCGGACGGGCCTGCGGAAGAGGGGCGGGCGGGGGAGGGGATCGAGGCCGCCGCCCGGCTGGGGGCCGAGATGGCGGGCCAGGCGCACCCGGACGACGGCGGACCGGCCGGGCGCGAGCGCCCGTACCTCGAGGTCGTGGGGCCGCGCGCCGACGCGTTCCTGCCGCGTTTCCGCCGGTTCGAGGCCAGCGGCGGGGCATGGGAGCTCACCTGGAACTGGCCGTGCCTGTTCTTCGGCCCCTTGTGGTTCCTCTACCGCAAGATGTACGCCTGGGCGGCCGCCCTGCTCTTCACCGAGATGGTCGTGATGCCGGCCGTGGCGTCCTCGCCGGGCCTGTCGATCCTGGTGAGCGTCGCCTACAAGATCGCGGTCCCGGCCGCCGGCCACTGGCTCTACTACCGGCACGTGGGCAAGATCGTCGCGAGCTCCCGCGAGGCCGCCGCCACGGACGCCGAGCGCGCCGACTGGCGGCGGGCCCGGGGCGGGGTCAGCTGGGTGGGCCCGGTGGTGGTCACGGTGGTGGGGTTCCTGGGCGTCCTGTGGGCCGTATCGGGCTTCACCCCGGCGCCGTGAGGGGCCGTCAGCCCAGGGCGGCGGCGCCTTCGCCGGGTTCGCCGTGGGGCTCGATGAGCGCGCGGATGTGGCGGCTCAACGCCGCCACCGGGAGGGGCTTCTCCAGGACGACCGTGCGCTCCCAGGCGCGGACCTCCTCCAGCACCGGCCGGCGCTCGTAGCCGGTGGCGAGGATCAGGGGCACGTCGGACCTGAGGCCCCGGATGCGCCGCGCCGCCTCCACCCCCGACAGGCCCGGCATCACGGCATCCAGCAGCACCAGGGCCACCTGGTCCGGGTCCGCGCAAAAACGCGCGACGGCCTCGGCCCCGTCGGCGGCGGTGACCACCTCGTAGCCGAGACTGGCGAGGGCCGCGGCCAGGGTCTCGCGCAGGTCGCCCTCGTCGTCGGCCACGAGGAGCGTCTCGCCCCGGCCCGGCACCGCCTCCTCCTTGAGCGCGCGGGAGATGCGCGGCTCCGCCTCGGCCTCGGCCACGGGCAGGTAGACGTGAAACGAGGCTCCCTCGCCCTCGCGGCTCTCCACCTCCAGGGCGCCGCCGTGCATGCGCACCGCCCCGTGGCTCATGGCGAGCCCCAGGCCCGTGCCGCGCCCCACCTCCTTGGTGGTGAAGAACGGCTCGAACACGCGCCCCAGGTCGTCCGGGCGGATGCCGCAGCCGTTGTCGGCCACGGTCAGACGCACGAACCCGCCCTCGTCCAGCCCCGGGTGGGCGGCGTGGAAGCCCGCGTCGGGGGTGTGCCGCTGGACGGTCAGGTGGATGGTCGGGTCGGGCCGACCTTCCAGGGCGTCGCGGGCGTTGGTCAGCAGATTGATGAGCACCTGCTGGAGCTGGCCGGCATCGCCCCGGACGACGAACGGGTCGGCGGGCAGGGCGACCTCGAGGCGGACGTCCTCGGGGATCGAGATGCGGGCCATGGCCAGGGCCTCCTCCACCACCCGCGACAGGCGCAGGCGGCGCACCGCCAGGGGCCGCTGGCGGGCGAAGGCGAGCAGCTGGGTGACGGTTCGGGCGGCGCGCATGCACAGCTGCTCGGCCATGGCGAGCTTCTCGTCGGTGCTCGCCGGGTTGTCCAGCTCGCGCCGGGCCACGTAGAGGCAGTTGAGCTGGGCGTTCAGGATGTTGTTGAAGTTGTGCGCGATGCCCCCCACCAGGGTGCCGAGGGACTCCATCTTCTGCAGCTGGTGAAGGCGCGCCTCGCTGTCGCGCAGGGCCCGCTCGGCGCGCTTGCGCTGGGTGATGTCCTGCCACACGGAGAGCAGATAAGCCCGTTCCCCGAGCGTGATCGGCCGCACGTGCACCAGCACGTCGCGCAGCTCGCCCTGGCGCGTGCGGTGGCGCGTCTCGAACACGCTCTCGCCGGAATCGAGCACGCGCTGGGTGTGGCGGGCCACCTCGGCCGGGGTCTCGCTCGCCTCCACGTCGGGGATGGAGAGGGCGGCGAACTCCTCTCGCGTGTAGCCGAGGTTCAGGTGGGCCTGATCGTTGAACTCCACCAGCCGCAGGGTGGCGGGATCGACCACGGCGATGCCGCCGGCGGCCTGCTCGAAGATGGCGCGGTAGCGCGCCTCGCTCTCGCGCACCGCCGCCTCCAGCCGGCGGCGCTGGAAGGCGGCCCCCAGGTTGTCGGCGGCGGCGGCGAGCACCTCCACCTCGTCCGCGTCCCACAGGCGATCGTGGGCGCAGTCGTCGAAGCCGACGAAGCCCCACCACTCGCCGTCGGCGCGGATCGGCATGACCAGGATGGAGCGGATGTCCTGGGGCTCGAGCAGGGCGCGCTCCGCCTCGGGGAAGTCCCGCACCAGGCCCTGGACCGGTCGGCCCTGGCGCAACGCCTCGTGCCATCGCTCGAAGCCGATGGCGCGGTAGTCGATGTCCTGCAGCTCCGGGGCCTCGATCTGGGGGGTGATCCCCCCTGCGGTCCACTCGAAGCGCTGGCTGCTGAGCAGGGAGCCGTCGGGTCCCGGGTGGTTCTCGAACACGTACACGCGGCTGACCTGGGCCGCCTCCCCCAAGCGCGCGAGGATCTCGGGCACGGCCCGCTCCACCTCCGGGTGCTTCAACAAGGCGGCGGCGATGGACGCGACCACCCGCAGGAGGCGCTCGCGCCGCGGCGAGAGCCTCTGGGTCCCGGTCCGGGGAATGGCGTCTTCGTCGGGCGGAGGCCCGGCGGGCATCCAGGCGGCTTCCATCCCTCCCCCTCGGTCTTGCGGGCGCGGCCACCCTCCCCACGCCGAGGGCGGAACCCGTGCAGGACCGCATCCTGACACAACCTTCGGTCCTTATACGGGCGCCCCGCGTCCGCTGTCAAACCGGGTACGGAGGCGCTTGTCGGCCCCGAATGCATGTGCTAGCGTGGAAAGCTTTCGGTCCGAACCGGGCATTTCGATCCGCCCGCGGGCATTGTGTAGGGAGGCCCATGGCCAACGTCGAGCGCTGGTTCGCCGATGCCCTCCGCTATATGCGGACGGGCGACCCCGACGCGGCCTACCGCGTGGGCCGCAAGGTGATCGACGCCGCCCCCGACCACGCGGGCGCCCTGGGGCTGTGCGGCGCCTACCTGCTGGCGCACGGCAACACCGAGGGGGCGCTGTCCCTGCTCGAGCGCGCCGCCGCGGCGAACCCGGACGCCGCCGGTCCGCAGGTGGACCTGGCCCGGGCCCTCAAGGCCGCGGGGCGCACCGAGGAGGCCCTCGCGGCGGCGCGCAGGGCGATCGCCGCCACGCCGGACCTGGCCGCCGCCCACAAGGACCTGGGCGACCTGCTGCGCGACCTGGGGGCCTTCTCCGAGTCCATCGACGCCTACCGCGAGGCCATGCGCCTCGCCCCCGACGACCCGGCGCCGGACCTGGCCATCGGGTCGGTCCTGCGCGAGCTGGGCGACGTGGCCGGGGCCCGGGAGCACCTGCAGGGCATGGTCCTCCGCCATCCGGACCACCCCACGGCGCGGGACAACGCCGCGTTCATCGAGTGCTACGACCCGGACCGCACCCCCGAGGCGCTGCGCGTCGTGCACGAGGCATGGGGCAAGGCCGCGGCGGAGCAGGCCGGCGGGCGCGCGGCGCCGACCCATCGCAACGACCCCGATCCCGACCGGCCCCTGAAGGTGGGCTACCTCTCGCCCGACTTCCGCCGCCACCCGGTGGGCATGTTCGTGGCGTCGATCCTGGGCTTCCACGACCCCAAGGCGGTGGTGCCTTACGTCTACGCCAGCGTCCTCAAGCCCGACGACATCACGGCCGCCTTCCGCCGCGTCTGCCCGCGCTGGCGCGACGTGGTCGCCGTTTCCGACGCCGAGGCGGCGGCGCAGGTGCGCCGCGACGGCATCGACATCCTGGTGGACCTGGCCGGCCTGACCGCCGACAACCGCCTGCGGGTGCTCGCGTACCGCGCGGCCCCGGTGCAGGCGACGTACCTGGGCTACCCGGCGACGACGGGCCTCGCCACGGTGGACTGGCGCCTGACCGATGCCGTGGCCAACCCGCCCGGCACGGAATCCCTCTTCACCGAGGGGCTGGCGCGGGTCGAGGGCGGCTTCTGCTGCTACATGCCGCGCCCCGACAGCCCGCCGGTGGTGCCGCCCCCGGCGCTTACGAACGGCTACGTCACCTTCGGCAGCGTGACCAACACGGTCAAGGTCAACCCCCGGGTGGTCGCCGTCTGGGCGAAGGTCCTCCAGGCCGTGCCGGGCTCCCGCCTGCTCCTGGTGCGCGGGAGCTTCCGCTCGGCGGAGCTGCGGGAGCGCTTCCACCAAGCATTCGCCGTCCACGGCATCGAATCGCAGCGGGTGGTGCTGGAAGGCACCGCGACCCTGGACACCCCGGACGCCCTGGCGGCCTACAACCGCATGGACGTCGCCCTGGACACCTTCCCCTACAACGGCCACACGACCACCTGCGAGGCCCTGTGGATGGGCCTGCCGGTGATCGTCCTCGCGGGCCGGAGCTTCATCGACCGGGTGGGGGTGAGCCTGCTCGCGATGGCGGGAATCGACGACATGGCGGCCGGCACCGATGACGCCTACGTGGCCCTGGCGGCCAGGTGGGCGTCCGACCCGGAGCGCCTCGCCGAGGTCCGCGCGGCGCAGCGCGGGAAGCTGGAGCGGAGCCGCCTGCTGGACGCCGCGGCCTGCACCCGCGCCGTGGAGGCGGCCTACCGCGGCATGTGGCGCGCCTGGTGCGAACGGCGCGGGGGCGAGGGCGGGCCGGGCTAGGTCTTCCGCCTTTTCAGGAGCCGCCGGAGGGCGGTGCCCGCGAGCACCAGCCCATAGGGCGCCATGAGGACGAGGGGGATCACCCAGCAGAGGGTGTAGCTGATCACCTCCCGCCGGTGCCGGACGGCGGTGTAGTTGGCGGCCCCGGACGGGTCCAGGAAGTTGCCCTTCGGCCCGTAGATGCCCACCAGCTGGTCCACCTTGGCGGGCGGGTACTTGGCCGCGTAGTAGGGCCGCACGAGGTCCGGGTTCGCGCTCACCTCGGTCAGGCCGAAGGGCACCACGACGCCGTAGTCCGCGTCCAGCAGAATCCGCTTGCCGGGCGCCACGGCCGCCATCGCGACCACGTGGCCGTCCAGCCCGACGATCACCGCCGGCACGCCGTTGTTCCGGAGCGCGTGCACCAGGACGATGGCCGCCTGGGAGCAGAGCCCCACGCCGCGCTCCAGCGCCCGGTCGGGGTCGGCGAACTCCCACTTCCGGTACATG
>Ga0210144_1001378_pt1 | contig 10205 bp, 7 predicted proteins | sample Muzzi_PWA_D2_FD_185532 | JGI IMG/M metagenome (GOLD analysis project Ga0210144, IMG submission 185532) | Wetland microbial communities from San Francisco Bay, California, USA, that impact long-term carbon sequestration - Muzzi_PWA_D2 (SPAdes) | ecosystem: Environmental > Aquatic > Marine >...
GCTCGACTAAGCGGTGTCAGGCGGGCATTCTTGTGGATGTTCATCCGGTCCTCCGCGGAATCGCTGTAGCTTCGCAACTCCAGCTTCCTCGCTCGGGACCGGATGGACAACCTAATGAAAGCTCACATCTAGCGTGCCGACGACCGGAGCCCTTCTGGCGAAACAAGAGCGACATGGACACATTCAAGACGGCGCGCGACGCGGCCTTCGCCCTGCGGCCGGATCAGCCGGTCTATTGCTTCCGGCCGGCGGTCCTTACCGCCGATGCGCTGGCTTTCAAGGCGGCGTTTCCCGGCAAGACCGCCTATGCTGTCAAGACGAACGGCGAGCCGATGGTGCTGCAGACCCTGGCAAACGCCGGAATCGACTGTTTCGACGTCGCCTCGCCGGCGGAATTCGCCGCGGTGCGGGCGGTGGCGCCGAAGGCCGAGCTCCTCTACACCCATCCGGTCAAGGCCCAGTCCGACATCCGCCTGGCGCTGGAAACCTACGGAATCCGGGTCCTTGCCCTCGACCACGAGGACGAGGTGGCGAAGATCCTCCGTGCCGTGCACGGCCTCGACCTCGATCCGGAAGAGATCACGCTGCTCGTGCGGCTCGCCGTTCGCGGCCACGCCGCCTATGAATTGTCGAAGAAGTTCGGCGCAGCGCCCGGCCATGCGGTCGAACTGGTCCAGCGAATCGCCCGAATCGGCTTCCGGGTCGGGCTCTGCTTCCATGTCGGCAGCCAGGTGGAGGACACCGACACCTACGAGCGGGCGCTCGCCTCGGCGGCCTGGGTGCGGTCGCGCTCGGCGGCGCCGATCGCGCTCCTCGACATCGGCGGCGGCTTTCCGGCGCCCTACGGTCACGATCCGCGGCAGAAGGCACCGGCCCCGCCCGACACGGCGGCGCTGATCGCCGAGGTGGTGGCGGAAGCGCGGGAATGGGGCTTCGACGACGTGCCGATGGTAGCCGAGCCCGGCCGGGTGATCGCGGCGCGATGCTTCTCGCTGATTGTCCGCGTGCTCCTCAAGAAAGGACGGCGGATCTACATCAACGACGGGATCTGGGCATCGCTGTCGGATTCGTGGACGGGCAAGATCACGCTGCCGGCGCGGCTGTTGCCCGACCCGGCGCGGCGGAGACGCAATGGGGATCCGCACAAGGTGGTGCCGTTCAAGGTGTGCGGGGCGACCTGCGACTCGGTTGACATCCTGTCGCGGCCGTTCTTTCTGCCGGAGACGGTCGACACCGGCGACTGGATCGAGATCGGTCACATCGGCGCCTACTCGCTGGCGCTCAGGACCCGCTTCAACGGCTTCTACCCGGACACCTTCGTCGAGGTGACGACGCCGTTCGAGGCGGCAGGGCCGGCGGAGAGCTTCGCCTCGGTCGAAACCATGGCGGACTAGGCGAATGATGGCGCATGCCGACCTGCGCAGGCAAAGCATCGGAACCATCGCAAGCCTGAGCGTTGCGGTCGGGGTCGGCGTGCTGGCGCTGAAGTTCTTCGCCTACCTGATCACCGGCAGCGTGGCGCTCTATTCCGACGCGCTGGAAAGCATCGTCAATGTCGCCGCCTCCGGCGCCGCGCTGCTGGCGATCCGCTACGGCGCCCGGCCGCCCGACGCCAACCATCCCTATGGCCACCACAAGGCGGAGTACCTTTCGGTGGTGCTGGAAGGCGTGCTGATCATCATCGCGGCGCTGTCGATCCTGCGCGAGGCCTACTTCGCCTTTCTCACGCCGCGCATGTTCACGGCGCCGGTCGAGGGCCTGCTGGTCAACGGCCTCGCCTCGGTGATCAACGGCGGATGGTGCTGGTTCCTGATCAGCGAGGGGCGAAAGCGGCGCTCCCCGGCGCTGGTCGCCGACGGCCGGCACCTCTTCACCGACGTCATCACCTCGGTCGGCGTGCTGGTCGGGCTGGTGCTGTCGGTGCTGACCGGCATCGCGTTGCTCGACTCGGCGCTCGCCGCGCTGGTCGCGCTCAACATCCTGTGGTCGGGCTGGCGGCTGATCCGCCAGTCGCTCGGCGGGCTGATGGACGAGGCGGTGCCGGGGGACGAGCTCGACGAAATCCGCAAGATCATCTCGGCCAATGCCGAGGGCGCGATCGAGGCTCATGACGTGCGCACCCGCAATGCCGGACGGGTGACCTTCATCGAGTTCCATCTGGTGGTGCCGGGCTCGATGGCGGTCTCCGATGCCCACGGCATTTGCGACCGGATCGAGGCGGCGCTGCGGGCGGAGTTCCCCGACGCGGTGATCACCATCCACGTCGAGCCGGAAGAGAAGGCCAAGCATCAGGGCGTCGTCGTGCTATAGCCGTGCCAACGTGCGGCGCCACCGAACGAGTTGAAAACCCCTAGCGGGGGAAGGCGACAAGCGCGGACGGATCGGTTGGCCGTGTGATGCCGAGCTCCCTCAGCTTGTTGACGATCTGCATGTATTTGAAGATCGGTATGTTGTTGGCTCCGCTCGGCGCGTTGGCCATTTCGGGCGCACCGGCCACCGCTGACACCAGGTCGGCGACCGTGATTCCGTCGGCGTGCTCGTTGAGAACGCGCGTCACGGCCGTGTCGTAGGCGATCGCGCCGTTTATCATGCTGGTGAGATACGCGACCGCCTCGTCTCCGCGATGGAGCGAGAACGAGTGGCCGTCGGTGAGGGCGTCGACTGCGCCGTTTCTGACGGCGTGGGCGGCGCGCTGAAGAGTCAGAAGGTTGGCGGCGGGGTCGGCGTCGCGGAAGGTCTGGTAGTAGCCCGTCGTCTCGTCGGCCAGGTGCAGGACCTTCGGACCGGGCAGGTATACGGCAACGTGGCCGGCGGTATGGCCGGATGTCCGCAGCACGAGAACATTGCCGTCGAGCAAGCTCCAGCCGTCCCAGGAGGTTCCGCCGATGTCGATGGGGGCAAGCGGCAGCGACTCCAGGAGCGTCAGGCTCCTGGTCTCGGTGTCGAGCCCGCCGAACAGATCGATCAGCTGCTGGGCGAAGACCCTGCCCGGCGGCGCGTCGGGAAGGTAGGGGCCGACTTCATCAAAGGCGTCGCTGAAATAGCCGACCTGATCGCGCATGAGAGTCAGGTCGTGGGCCGAGATGAAGTGCTCGGCCGGAACCCCCAGCGTATCGATCCAGGTGTTGTTGCCGACATGGTCGGCGTGACCATGGGTGTTGATGAGCACAGCCCGATCGAACGGCATCAGCCGCTTCGCAGCCGCGTTGAGGTACTGGATGAATCCGGCCGTGCCCCCGCTGTCGATAACGACGAGCGTCGAGCCGCTCTTGTAGAGCAGGGCGTTGGCTACATCGATCTCGCCCTTCTGGATATCGAGCGGCCGCCCGCCGACAAGTTCAACGTTCGGCGCTACCTCGATGATATCTCCGTAGGAGATCGGATCACTGTGGGCGGCTGCGACCGGCAGCAGCAACGCTGCGGCGCAGACAAAGAAGTGCCGGATGTGCATGGCTTCCTCCAGTCGATGCAATCGCCGAAGACAGGTTGAGGACCCTTGAGATGATTATGCGCTGTTAGCGCCGATTGCGCTATCCAGGGAGCTGCAGCTTAGGCCGTGAACCCACAAATCTGCCGGGCGGGCGGCTGGCCAGAGTCCGCTACGCCCCGATAGCGGACCAAATTCCGCATCGCAGCAAAACGACGCGATGCGCCAGTACCGGAAGTGGTGAATGCCCTGCAACCACTCCAGCCAAGGGAAGGTGTCGGCAGCCTCTGGCCTAACCGTGGATGTACTCAACGAGTCGGTCGATAGCGAACTTCTGATTACCAATGGTGTGCTTCAGGAGATCTCCAATCGATACGATCCCGACGACGTTGTCTCCATCAAGCACGGGCAAGTGGCGCACACGGCACTGCGTCATCACGGCCATGCATTCCTCGATAAGTTGGTCGGGCCGCGTCACGATGACCTGGTCCCTCATGATGTCGCGCACGCGTATCGTCGAAGGTGCAACGTCGTTGCGCGCAGCGTTGCGTGCGTAGTGCCTTTCGGTGAAGATTCCAACGAGCTTTCCCGCATCCATAACGAGCAGTGATCCGATATTCTCGTCAGCCATCTTGGCTAATGCGTCGGCTACAGGGCTATCTGGATCAATTGTCGAGATGTCGTGCCCTTTTGCAGACAGTAGTGTGTTGACGGTGGTCATTGGGGCGCCCTCCTCTGCGTTCGAGCGGACACCGTGGGCTTTGCTGGCTTGGCACTCAGCTTCTCAATGCCCCTCAATCTGGTTCGCGCCTGATTCGACCAAGGAACCGACTCAGTTACGGCAGCCGGGGTCGAGCGCATCCCGAAGCCTGCCCCCTTGCTGCCGCTACGTTCGCAGGGTCGTCGCGCTCGAAAGATTTTTTTTAGCTCTCTGGAGGCCGCACGCTTTGAGCTGAATCAATCCCGCGCGATCGCGGCGCACCTGATGATGAGCTCCGCCCACTTCGCGAGCCGGTCGGGGCTCGTCCCCAAAAGAGCGGACTGTGGGGGCGCAATGCTCCGGCAGCCCGAAGGGCTTCCGGATTGGGTCAATCGCAACCGGGGGCGAGCTAGCAACAAGTCCGGCTATGTCCGCTGTGCCCCGAAAGCGGAAAATCAGACCATTGGCATCGGCCGCAACGGGCCACTGCGGGTTGATGATGCCGCCCCGTCCGTGATTCAAGCTCCGAAACTGGAGCCTCGGATCATGCGCTACGAACTCAGCGATTATGAATGGACCACCATCAGGCCGATGCTGCCGAACAAGCCGCGTGGCGTTCGGCGTGTAGATGACCGTCGCGTCCTCAACGGCATCTTCTGGGTCCTGCGTTCTGGTGCGCCATGGCGCGATCTGCCGGAGACCTACGGTCCCCGCACCACTTGCTACAATCGCTTCGTGCGCTGGCGGCAGGCTGGCGTTTGGGACCAGATCATGGAAAAGCTCGCTGCCGGTCATGATGAGGCGGCGCAGATGATCGATACTCCCGTCGTACGCGTGCACCAGCACAGAGCCTGCATCGCGGACAACAATCACCAAGATATTGGTCGCTCGCGAGGGGGCCTGACGAGCAAAATTCACGCGGTCGTGGACACCAATGGCCTACCGGTCCATCTCGCTCTCACGCCCGGTGAGGCGCATGACAACCGGCTGTGTTCGGTTCTCCTCAGTGCCTTGCTTCCACAAACGATGCTACTCGCGGATCGTGGATACGACGCGGACTGGATCAGAGAGCTTGCCCGCCAGCAAGGAGCATGGGCGAACATCCCGCCGAAACGAAATCGCAAAGACCCGATCTGCTTCAGCCCGCATCTGTATCGTGCGCGCAACTTGATCGAACGGTTCTTCAACAAGATCAAGCAATGTCGGCGCGTCGCGACCCGATACGACAAACTCGCGGCCAATTATCTCGCCTTCATCAAGCTCGCATCAATCCGCATTTGGCTACGCGCCAATGAGTCCGCGCTCTAGTTAAAGCTTCGAACTGAAATCATCGATCAAGCGGGAAGCACCGACGGAGAGTGGCGCACCCAGCGAGCGCCATCCGGCGGGAGCCCCACGTCGTTGCGCCGATGCGGTCAGGTGACTGTCCCGGCGATTCGCGGCGGGTCAGATCGGCGTCATCCTTGACTCTTCATTAATGGAATGGCCGGCATTTTGGCGGCCATGCTCCGTCGCGTTGCGTATCTGACGGTGGCCGCCGGCTTGTGCATGCTGGTAACCGGCTGCGCGTTCAATTTCCTCGGCTTCGAGCGCCGCGATGCGTGGCGCGTGCAGGCCGACCGCGCCTGCATGGCGCAGCACCCGCAGTCCTATTTCATCCGCCAGGCGAGTGCGATCAACGGCAAGGGCGCGTGCGGCATGCAGTATCCCCTCAAGGTGCAGGCGCTGGAGGACGGCACCATCGGCGTCGGCCCGGACGCCATGCTCAACTGCCCGATGACGGAGATGCTGTCGGCGTGGATGCGCGATGCGGTGCAACCGGCGGCGTTCGCCTATTTCGGCATGCCGATCGTCGAAATCACGCAGATCTCGAGCTACAGCTGCCGCACGCGAAACAACAAACGGGGCGCCGAGATCTCCGAGCATGCCTTCGGCAACGCTCTCGACATCGCTGGCTTCAAGCTTGCCAACGGCCGCGTGATCGCCGTGAAATCAGGATGGTACGGGCGCTCCGACGAGCGGCAGTTCCTCCGCGAGGTGATCTCGACCGCCTGCAAGACCTTCAAGACGACGCTCGGCCCCGGCGCCGCCTATCACAGCGACCATTTCCACGTCGACCTCGCCCATCACGGCAAGAGCGGAACCTATACCTACTGCAATCCGAAGCCGCCGATGACGCCGCCGCTGCGGCCGCCCTATGACGGCTCGAAGTACGCCGCGATTCCGGGCCAGCCCCGCTACGACCTGTCGATCGCCTACACCGGGTCGATCAGCCGGCAGGAGGGCCCCGCCAGCCCGGCACCGCTGCCGATGCCGCCGATCACGGCGCCGGTGCAGTTCCCCGCCGCCGATTGAGCCTTCAGTCCAGCGGGATCGTCGCCTTCACCGTCGCCTGCGCCATCCACATGTCGTCGGTGGTCAGGTGCGCGGCCTGGAAGTTCTTGCTCCCCGCGTTAATCCCCTTGCCCGAACGTGGATTGACGATCTGCGGCACCGCCGACCACCAGATCACCGATCCGTCGAGGCTGAGGAGCATCTTGCTGTTGGGGACCGGCACGGTGATGCCCGTGCCAAGCTCGACCCGGCCGCTGAAGGTATTCTCAGTGTCCTTCGAGGCGAGGTGGAAAGCCGAGTTGCCGCCGACCAGCACGTCCTGCCTCGCGTTGAGGTTCGAATCGAGATAGAGCGCCGCGGCGCGGGCGACTAGGTGATAACTGGCGCCGCCGCCGAGCGCGCCGACCTTCCGGACGCCGATGTCGGGGCCGACGTAGTAGGCCGCGACGTCCTCCTTGATGCGGAAGTCGAAGGGTTCCAGCGAGCTCGACGTGGTGACCTTGTACTTCTGCGACTGATAGGCAAAGCGGGGGCCGAACAGGAAGTAGACGCCACTGTTGGCGTCGCCGTTGGCCATGTGCTCGAGGGTCAAGGCGACATCGACGCCGTCGAAATTCGCGTTGCCCTTGGATTTGATGTTGGCCACCGGATCGAAGAAGAGGCCGTCGAACGTCGGGCCGCCGTTGACTGGCAACAGGTCGAGGAACTGAGCGTCACAATCGCATGTGGCCGACAAATGTGTGCTGGCCGACAGGTTGTTCATCACCCAGAAGACATCGGCGTCGATATTCAGCTTGCTGTCGCCGAACCAGCCGCGACCGCCAAGGTCGGGGATGCCGAGATGCGCCGACACCGACGGACCAAAGCCTTCGATCGACGTCGGGTGGTCGTACTGACGAAGAAAGTTGTAGTCGATGTCGTCGACGGCGTAGGCAAAGCCGTTGACCGAGGGCAACCGGACATAGACCACGCCGACATCGAGACCGAGCTCGTAGGGTGAATCAGGAACGACGAAGCCGTCCTGAGCCGCTGCCGATGAGACCGCCCCGGCGGAAACCGTCAAGCCGGCCGCGAGAATCGCAAGAAGTCGTCGCATTTCCCCCTCCCGCCCGAGTAGAGATGCAAACATTCTACTCCTTTATGAGCGGGGAGTCGGGTCGCGGACGGCCATATCGACAATCGATCCGGGTCTGTTGCGATGAGGTCACAGTGACGCTCAACCCGATCACACCTTGCCGTAGCCGCCACCGGTCGGGGTGATGACGATCACCGCATCGCCCGGCATCACGCGGGTCTGGTCGCAGCCTTCCAGCTCCTCGATCGACCCGTCCTTGCGGCGGACCCGCGTCGCCCCGACCTGGCCGGGCTCGCCGCCCTCCAGCCCGTGCGGGCGGACCTTGCGATGCGAGGAGAGGATGGCGCAGTCCATTTCCTCGAGGAAGCGGATGGTGCGCTGGGTGCCGGCGCCGGCCGACCATTTGCCGCGGCCGCCGGATCCCTTGCGGATGTGGAAATCCTCGAGCAGCACCGGGAAGCGGAACTCGAGCACCTCGGGATCGGTGAGGCGCGAGTTGGTCATGTGGGTGTGGACGGCATCGGCGCCGTTGAATCCCGGCCCGGCCGGGGCGCCGGAACAGATCGTCTCGTAGTACTGCACCCGGTCGTTGCCGAAGGTGAGGTTGTTCATGGTGCCCTGCGCGGCAGCCATCGCCTTCAGCGCTCCGAACAGGCAGTTGGTCACCTGCTGGCTGGTTTCGACATTGCCGGCGACCACCGCGGCGGGATAGCGCGGCGACAGCATCGAGCCCTCGGGGATGACGATATTGAGCGGGCGCAGGCAGCCGGCGTTCATCGGGATCGGGTCGTCGACCATGACGCGAAAGCAGTAGAGCACGGCGGCGCGGGTCACCGGCTCGGGCGCGTTGAAGTTGGTCTTCTGCTCGGGACTGGTGCCGGTGAAGTCGACGCTCGCCTCGCGTTTGTCGCGGTCGACGGTGATCTTCACCTTGATAACCGCGCCCTGGTCGGTTTCCACCGCAAAGGAGGAATCGTGCAGGGCGTCGATCACCCGGCGCACGCTCTCGGCGGCGTTGTCCTGGACGTGGCTCATATAGGCACGGACGACGTCGAGGCTGTAATGGTCGACCATGCGGAGGAGCTCGTGGACGCCCTTCTCGTTGGCGGCGATCTGCGCCTTCAGGTCGGCGATGTTCTGGGCGACGTTGCGCACCGGCCAGGGGTGGTCGGTAAGCAGTGCCGTCAGCTCGGTTTCGCGGAAGCGCCCGCGCTCGACCAGCCGGAAGTTGTCGATCAGGACGCCTTCCTCCTCGACGCTGGTGGCGCGCGGCGTCATCGATCCCGGCGCCGAGCCGCCGACGTCGGCGTGATGGCCGCGGGAGGCGACCCAGAAGAGGATCGGCGGCATTTCCTCGCCGTGCCCGGCGGCGAAGACCGGCGTGCACACCGTGATGTCGGGGAGGTGGGTGCCGCCGTTGTAGGGCGCGTTGAGGGCAAAGACGTCGCCGGGGCGGATGGCGCCGGCGTTGAGGCGGATGATCGTCTCCACCGAGCGGTCCATCGAGCCGAGATGGACCGGCATGTGCGGCGCGTTGGCGACCAGGCGGCCGTCGCCGTCGAACACCGCGCAGGAGAAATCGAGACGCTCCTTGATGTTCACCGAGTAGGCGGTGTTCTGCAGCGTCACCCCCATCTGCTCGGCGATCGACATGAACAGGTTGTTGAACACTTCGAGCATCACCGGGTCGGCGTCGGTGCCGATCGCCGTGCGCTTCGGCAAAGGCACCGCCCGGCTCATGACGACGTGATTGCGCGCCGTCACGTCCGCCTGCCATCCCGGCTCGACGACAATGGTCTGATGCGGCTCGATGACCAGCGCCGGGCCGAGGAGTTTGGCGCCGGGCAGAAGGGCCTCGCGCAGGAAGACGTCGGCGTCATGCCAGGCGCCATCGGAATAGAAGCGCGTGCGCTCGGCCGGCTCCGGGGTGGCCGCCGACAGCGGCAGGCTCGGCTCGTCGATATCGGCGCCGCCGCCCACTGCCTCGACTTCCAGCGACTCGACGACCAGCGGCTTGCCTTCGGAGACGAAGCCGAACTGCTTGCTGTGCGCCGCCTCGAAGGCCTTGGCGATTTCGGCGGCCGGTGCCAGGCTCGACGGGCTGGCGCCGCATTGCTTCTCCAGGATCGCGACCGGCAGTGACGTGTCGGTGCCGTCGTAGCGGACATGGGCGCGGGCGACGATGGCGATGTCGCTGGGGTCGACGCCCTGCTTGCGGAGTTCGGCGACCACCTCGCGCTCCAGCTCCGATTCAACCTCGCCGAGCGCCGAAGCTTCGTCGAGCGGCTTCATCACCGCGCGGTTGCGGGTGGCGCGAATGTCGGCAAGCCCCATGCCGTAGGCGGACAGGACGCCGGAATAGGGATGGATCAGCACCGTCTTGATGCCGAGCGTGTCGGCAACCAGGCAGGCGTGCTGACCGCCGGCGCCGCCGAAGCAGTTGAGGACATAATCGGTGACGTCGTAGCCGCGCTCGACCGAGATCTTCTTGATGGCGTTCGCCATGTTGGCGACGGCGATCTTGAGAAAGCCGTCGGCGATCTCCTCCGGCGCCTGGCCGCTGCCGATCTCCTTCGACAGGACGGCGACCTTTGCGGCGACGATGGCGTCGTCGGGCGGCTGGTCCCGGTGCGCGCCGAAGATGTGCGGGAAATATCGCGGCAGCAGCT
>Ga0210144_1001383_pt1 | contig 10180 bp, 7 predicted proteins | sample Muzzi_PWA_D2_FD_185532 | JGI IMG/M metagenome (GOLD analysis project Ga0210144, IMG submission 185532) | Wetland microbial communities from San Francisco Bay, California, USA, that impact long-term carbon sequestration - Muzzi_PWA_D2 (SPAdes) | ecosystem: Environmental > Aquatic > Marine >...
CAGCGGCTATTTAGAAAAAACCCGACCCCTCACTTAAATAGAAACCTAAAGGTGTTTTGACGATCTTCAGGGGATTTTATTTTTGAAGCGGGGTCAATGATGCAGATTTGATCTATTGCCAGCCGATGGTTTCGTATTATATACTATTGCTAAAAAAATTAGACAACAGACATTTTTCAAGGACATGTTTTTCACGGGACAGAAAGATCCAGTGGACTTTTTTAATATTTTTTTCATAAGGCTTAATTTTTTCGTGACATAGGTCGATAGATATGCTACACACTCAAAAAAATGAAAGGAATCCCATGATATCAGCTTCCGTAACCAGGACTTTCTGTGCACGTCGAGCGATCAGCGCTGCCGCGGCGGCTGCCGCCGGGCAGCCTGTGGTCCTGAAGGGGAGCGGATAGCCGGATTCTCCTAAAAAACATTCAGGGCTGCGGGCATTCAACCCGCAGCCCATTTAATTTAAAAGGGCTGCAAACCTTAAGCAGCCCTTTTATTTTGTTTATAATTGCAAACATAATGTGAACATGTCCTCATGCATTTTTACAAGGAGGAGGAATTACAATGCGAACCCATATTATCCACATCGGGGCAGAAGAACTAACATACGAAATTCGCAACATCATACGCGTTGCTGAAAAGCTTCAGGAACTGGGCGTACCCGTCTACCTGGAAAATATCGGCGATCCTGTTGCAAAAGGTGAAAAAATCCCGGTTTGGATGAAAGAAATTGTTGCCGAACTGGTCAGGGAGGATATGTGTTACGGTTACTGTCCGACCCAGGGTCTTCTTGAAACCCGGGAGTTTCTTGTATCTTTGAATAACAACAACGGCAACTGCCGCATCACGCCGGAAGATATCATTTTTTTTAACGGCCTCGGGGATGCCATTACCAAGACCTACGGGTTCCTAAATCGCACCGCCCGGGTCATTACGCCGTCCCCGACCTATACCACCCATTCTTCATCAGAAGCCGCCCATGCCGGACAGCCGCCGGTTAGCTATCCCTTGGACCCTCACAATCACTGGTTCCCGGACATCGATGAACTGCGGCGTCGGGTCAAATACAACCCTGCGGTGGCCGGTATTTTGTTGATCAACCCTGACAATCCCACCGGTGCGGTCTATCCGGTCAACTTGGTCAAGGAGATTGTCGAGATCGCAAGAGAATTTGACCTCTTCATCATTGCCGACGAGATTTACCAGAACCTTGTGTTCAACGGCAACAAAACCGAGCCGATAGGGGCGGTCATCGGCGATGTTCCCGGAATATCGATGAAAGGGATATCAAAAGAGCTCCCCTGGCCCGGATCCCGCTGCGGTTGGATCGAGGTGTACAATGCCAACCGGGATTCGGAGTTTAAATCCTACATTCAGAGCATTCTCAATGCTAAAATGGTGGAAGTCTGCTCCACCACATTGCCTCAAAAGGCACTGCCCCATATCTTTAGTCACCCGCTGTATCAGGACTATCTGGAACAGCGTCGCCAGCGGTATCAACGATTCTCAAAAATTGCGTATGACCGGCTCAAAGATATACCCGGGGTGATCGTCAACCCCACCAATGGCGCATTTTATATGAGTGTGGCCTTTGAAGAGGGTGTGTTGAATCAGCTTCAGACCCTTCCCATTTCCAACGGTGCGGTGGGTGAACTGGTGAATGAAATTACCGGCGATCCGAATATTCAACCGGACAAGCGGTTCGTCTACTATCTTCTGGCTGCAACAGGAATCTGTGTGGTTCCATTGACGTCTTTTAACACACCGATGCAGGGATTTCGCATCACCCTGTTAGAACCGGATGAAACAAGGTTCAGCCAGATGCTTGACAAGTTGAAAGAGGGAATCGAACAGTATATAACCTGAATCTTGCATGAAAATTGATGAGAATCTTTATAATCCTTAATAATTAAGTAGGTATGTAAAATGTCAAAATGAAGCATCGGCTGAAATTTTAAACCACAAGTTTAGCTTATAGAGGCTACTTTTGGGTCTCGACGCGGGAAGCAGAAAAGAAATGACAAAATTCACAAAAGACGAGGAATTCTTTACAGAGGGCTATCGGCAAGCATGCGGCTTGCTCTCTGAATGCAGCCGACCGGAAGGTTTTCTGGCCAGCTCTACCGACAAAACCAATTATCGAAGGATCTGGGCACGCGACGGCATCATCATCGGCCTGGCTGCGTTGATGACAGATGACGCCGATTTAATCGATACTTTCCGCCACACACTCGAAACGTTAGCGGAACACCAGGGACCTCACGGAGAAATACCCAGCAATGTTGATCCAAACAGCGAACGTATCAGTTACGGCGGCATGGCCGGCCGGGTGGATGCAGACCTGTGGTTTATGATCGGATGCGGAGAATACTGGAAGGCTACCGGAGACGATGCCTTTTTGGACGATATGATTCCGGTTCTCGAGAAGGTACGTTTTTTGCTGGGTGCCTGGGAGTTTAATAACCGTGGCCTTTTATACATACCGGCCACAGGAGACTGGGCTGATGAATACATTCACAATGGCTATATTCTTTATGATCAACTGCTTTACCTCCAAGCCTTACGCACGCTGTTCGTCATCCGTAACCATGCTCATGGATCCCGCGACCATGAACTTTACAGACGTGTCAGTCAGCTGAAGCGTCTCATCCGGGATAATTACTGGTTTGATGAAAACGGCACCGTTCCGGACGACGCCTATCATGAAATTCTTTACGAAAAGGGGCAAAAGGCTGCCACAAAACCTAAAAACCATCACTGGCTGCCGTTTTTTTCGCCTCATGGTTATGGATACCGTTTCGACGGTCTGGCCAATGTGTTGGCGTCTTTGTTAGATGTAGCCGACGAAAGCCGCCGGGAAAAGGTCGACACATATATCGCAGATTTGACCGAAAATTTTCGTATGCGCCTGCTACCGGCCTTTCATCCGGTCATCACTCCGGTTGACAAAGACTGGGAAGAACTGCATATTACGTTTTCATATACGTTTAAAAACAAGCCTTATGAATATCACAACGGTGGTCTATGGCCTATGATCACAGGGTTTTACATCGCAGACCTTGCCCGACGTAATAAAAGAGACGCCGCCCGGAACTTCCTTGAAGGTGTTCATACCGCCAACGCCGCTGAAATGAATTCCAAAGATTGGAGTTTTCCGGAATACATCAACGGTAAAAACTTCATTCCAGAGGGTACCCGCAACCAGTGCTGGAGTGCCGCCGGCGCCATTATCGGGCATCAGGCTTTGAATGGGAAAAAGGTGTTTAGAATCAACGATCATGAACAATAATATTTTGCTATGCAGTGATATGGATCGCACGATCTTGCCGAACGGCGATCAGGATGAATCGACACAGGTCCGCTCTGTCCTGCGTCTACTGGTTGAACGTCCGGAAATACACCTGGCCTATGTGAGCGGTCGCGACAAACGCTTAATTCAGGAAGCCATTGAAGAATACGGCCTCCCTCTTCCAGATTATGCTGTTGGCGACGTTGGGACGACTATTTATGAATTGATCGGCAGCAATTGGAACCCGTGGGAGGCCTGGTTCGAAGAAATTTCCAAAGACTGGAATGAATTGGGCCGCGAAGACCTGTCCGGATTCCTGAAAGAATTTGATGATTTGACACTCCAGGAGCCGGAAAAACAAAATCGCTTTAAACTGAGCTATTACACGGATGAGAATATCGATGGCCGGCGGTTGGTCGATGAAATGAAACAACAGCTGTCAAGACAAGGCCTGCGCTGCCGCATCATATGGAGCGTAGATGATCAGCGCGGTTTGGGTTTGGTGGATGTGCTGCCTCAAAGGGCCTCTAAACTGCACGCGATTCGTTATTTGATCGACCAGAAAGGATACCAGAAATCTCGGGTCGTTTTTTGCGGCGACAGCGGCAACGATCTTAACGTCTTGACCAGCGATATCCAGGCCGTTCTGGTGAAAAACGCATCCGAAGAGGTGCGCCGAGAAGCGCTGGAAAGCGTTGCCAAAAATGGACGAGCGGAGACGCTCTATGTTGCACAGGGGAATTTTCTGGGCATGAACGGCAATTACACGGCCGGTGTTCTCGAAGGGTTGGCTCATTTCGAGCCCGATGTTCGTCCATGGATAGAAGCAGCTGTCTCTCGCCTGGGCATTTCATGAAAACTTTTTAGTAAGAATAAATTGGTATAAAGAAATTTAACCTCATATTAGTTGCACTCAACCAGTATCGTCAGATATTGTTCTAGTCTGGATGGCACTGCTTGCATGTTCTTGGTGCGGCACCCTCGTCTTTGGATCTCATATTTATATTTTTATTATACAGCTTATGGCAACCCTTACAATTGTGATGGATGGCATTGGCGTGGTATTCGATCTTTGGATCCTTGGTCATTCCCCTCGCTTCTTTACCTCGCATAGAGGCCGGTTCTTGATGGCATTCGATACAGTTTTATACTTCATCACCTTCCTTCTTGAAAAATATAGAGTTATATACACTGTTGACTGTATTATTGATCGGATTATGGTGTACCCATGATCCTTATAAGTTTATTGCATAGTGCCCTTACATGAGAAAATTCGATCAAATGAGATGGATAATCCATTGTTATATCATCAAATTCAAAAATACATGTCCTTTGGCTAAAAATCGGGTGGATTGATTATTTTTTTTAAATTCAAATGATCTTAAATAAAAAATAGTAAGGACAAACTACTGAACGTTGAGTTCAAAGAATAATGTTGAGTAGAAATTCACTGCTTTATCAAAAAAAGGGGCATAAAATCATGACCAATAACCCACAAATCGAGACGCTTTCCAAAATCGCCAAATTGATACGGTACTATGTCCTGACCGCTACCACAAAGGCCGGTTCCGGGCATCCTACATCAGCCCTGTCAGCGACGGATCTCATGACCTGCCTCTTTTTCGGGGACGTTTTTCGCTATGATGTGAAAAACCCCGGCTATCCCAACAACGATCGCATCATCTTCTCCAAAGGCCATGCCTCCCCGCTTTTCTACGCACTCTGGGCGGCAACCGGACAAATAACGGAAGAAGAGATGTGCACATACCGCAATTTCGGCAGTCCCCTGGAAGGACATCCAACGCCTATATTTCGATACGTGGACGCGTCAACCGGATCGCTGGGCCAGGGACTTTCCATTGGCCTGGGTATGGCCGTCAATGCAAAATATCTCGATAATCTGCCATATAGAACCTATGTGCTGTTGGGCGACAGTGAGATGGCGGAAGGTTCCCAGTGGGAAGCCATCCAGCTCGCGGCCCATTACAAGCTGGACAATCTTGTCGGAATTATTGATGTCAACCGGCATCACACGAATTATGTTATCCTTTTGAAAATATTTCTGATGAGGTTTTCCGTGATTAAAATACAGTAAAACGCCTCAATTTCATCATATCTGTTTTATACAGAAATGAAATACCATGAATAGGATATTTTTTAAGACAACCCTACATGCAAAAGACGGTCCCATAGATTATCTTTTATCGTCAAGGTTTAAGCCGGCTGAAATTTAATATTGACCATCTTTCATGTTAACCCTGCCGGCAATGTATTATGAGGCCAGAGGGTAAGATTGCTAAGTAAGCTTGACCTGAAACGTCTGTAAGCGGGACCGTAGAAATTTTATGTCGACGAAAGATGTCGAAAAACACGTTTGTGAAGACGTTCTTTGATGGATTCGTGGATATTTCCGTTCTGCTGTTGATAGGAACGAGCCTCTTCCATGAAATAGGCCAAAATATTCATGTCTTCTGATAGATCGCTTCGCTCTTTTTGTTTCGATGAAAGGCGTGCCGTTACGGCCAAAAGGCCGTAAAGATAAAAACTTAGAAAAGTGATCCGACGCAGATAAAATTGCTTTTCTGTCACTTTAGAGCCGTGAATCATGATCCCCATAAGAATTAATAAACGGATCCGTCGAGCAAGGGATCTTGCCAGCCGAACGGCACGGTTCAGGCGGCGGTGTCTGAATTTTATCTTCCAGGAGCTTCGACGGAAAAGCATTTTTAACAGTTGGTGAAACTGAGCGATTTTACCGGGATATGCTTTTTGGATTTGTTTGGTCAAAGTCCGAATAACAAACAACGCTGGATAAATGGAATGAATTTCTGTGGTCCCTTCAAAGATGGTGGTTACCCGAAAATCGCGCATGCGCATTTCATGAGGCTGGGTACTCAGATAACCGGATCCTCCGGCCACCTGAAGGGCGTCATAAAGCGAGTTCCAGGCTCGGGTGGTGCCGAACAGCTTACAATGCGAGCTTTCAATAGCCGCCGGAGCTAAAGGGTTTTTTTCAAGCATTTCCGCTGTAAATGTCGTTATCGCCGAGACTACCAATGCATTGACGCGGGCTGTCACTATTTTTTCCTGAATAAGTTCGTAGTTCTGAATGGGCTTACCGAACTGGATCCGGTTTTTGGAACGCTTGAGCATGTCTTCCACTGACTGTTTAATAATCCCGACCGAGGCAGCCCCAAGTGCCAGTCGTCCGTAATTTAGAATGGTCATGGCGATTTTAAAGCCGTCTCCCGGGGACCCAAGTAGATTTTCTTTGGGAACACGGACATCCTTAAAATGAACGGCAGCTGTAGAACTGGCTTTTAGCCCCATCTTTGGAATCTCTTCTCCGACCTTGACCCCTTCCCATCCGGTTTCAACGATAAAGGCCCCCATAAAACCGGGTCTTAGGGGATCCATTTGTGCAAAGACGGTCATAGCCTGGGCATAATTGGCGTTGGTGATATATGTTTTGCTGCCGTTTAGAACATAGTATTCACCGTTATCAGACAGCGATGCCGTGGTCTCGATGTGTTTGGCGTCGGACCCTTGTCTTGGTTCGGTCAAGGCAAAACAAAAGATCATCTCCCCTGTGGCTGCTTTTGTCAGATAATGATGTTTCTGTTCCTTGTTTCCGAACAGTACAATCCCTTTTACTCCGATGGAGAGATGAGCAAGGGAGGTAAATCCCATGGCCAGACTATCGCTGGCGACCACTTCCACGACTTTTAAATATTGGCGCAGACTCAACCCGGCTCCGCCATAAGTTGAGGAAATATTTAGACCGAAGAAACCGATGCTTTTCAATTTTTCCAGAACTTCCGAGGTCAAACGGCCTTCTGTTTCCAGTTGTCGAGGTGGATACTGCCGACTGATTTTAAGATACTGTTCAACAAAATTGCGTGTGAGGTCGTTGTCTTTAGAGTCTTTATATCCATAAAATATATCTTTGTTTAAATGCCCGAAATAAATATTGGCCAAAAAACTATCGAACTGTATCATTGATTTCTCCAGAACAGATATCTCCTTTGAATTTACCGTCACCTGTATAACTGCAAAGGTTGCACGCATATTCTTCTTGTTTGGTCTCCATTTTTTTAAACGCCTGTAATAATTGATTTTCAAGCAAATAGCACAATATTTTCCACAGAGTTTTCCACGCAGAATGGAAAACATAAGGAGAACCTTATCTTATATGTGGCGAACTCCGGATCAGTTATATGCATAATAATCCCAAGGTTTCGTCTATTGCAATTTTTTCAGCGAAGCTTCTATGAATGCCGGTAAATCTCCCGGGTGACGGCTGGAAACCAAGTTTTCATCCTCAACTACCTCCTGGTCGAAATATTCGGCACCGGCGTTTTTGATGTCTTGAACGATGGACTTCCATCCTGTGACTTTCCGTCCTCTGAGCACATCAGCCGTTATTAACAGCTGTGCAGCGTGGCAGATTAAAAAAACCGGCTTATTGCTCCGGACGAATTCTTTTGTGAAATTTACAGCATCTTCGTCAACTCTTATTTTGTCTGGAGAATAGCCACCTGGAATCAAAAGTGCATCAAAATCCTCCACGGATACGTTTTTCACAGCCTTGTCGATCTGAACAGGTGTTTCCTTTTTTTTACCTTTTACCGTCTTTCCTTCTTCCAGTCCCACGTGAATCAATTCGTGTCCGGCCTTTTTGAACGCTTCAGCCGGCTCGGTATATTCCGAATCTTCAAAAAAATCCGTAATGATGACAGCGATGTTACTCATTTTGTAACCTCCTTTTTTTTCTTGGGTTTTCTCAATTGCCGTATTTTAAACACATACAGTATAGCGCTGCTCACATTATAAATGAATCAGGTGAATACTTTATTTTATTAAATGACAATATGTAATCTCTTGCACAAGTTTCGAATGGTCACATCGGATCAATATCTGCCGGCTGGATGTGATGGATCAGCATATCGATATTTTAGAATTTTTCATGATCGGGAACAAATCCGGCGACAGTTGGATGACGATACCAAGCGAGATTCCCGTCAGCAGTTCACCGACAAGGGGATGAATCCAAAATACGGTAATGTTTTATCAGGTATACAGGATTTACGTTATTTACGGATTGATGATTTTGGACTAGGCTTCAAATATCAGACGAAGAGATGAACACGCTAACAACTTGGCAATACATAAAAGGTCAACAAAGGTCAACATGCTTGAATTTGAAATAAAAAATGATTCGGTAAATGAAATCCGGTTACAGAATAGACCGCCGGTCGAAGAGCCGCCCAACCGACCGAAAAAGCCCCCGGTTAAGGAGCCTGAAGACCCGCCGGCACCTCCGCCGCCTCCGGGGACGCCGCCTATGGAAGAACCGCCCGACATTCCTGAAAAACCACCGGTAAAAGAGCCGCCGCCCAAAGATCCTGATCGTCTGCCGCCTCAAAAGCCGCCGGTTAAAGTCTGTTCGTGCAAATGTGGTCCATGGCGGAATGAAAGTCAAGTATATGCCGAATCGTCCAATTTAAAGACCAATTATTTATTATGAAATAAAGGATAACCCATGATAATTGCGATTAACCCCACAACCGGAAAAATGCTCGAAAAATATGAAAAGACGTCTTCTGATGAAATCGTGGAAAGACTGGCAAAAACTCACCAGGCGTTTCAGACCTGGAGACGGACGAGCTTTTCAGAGAGAGCGCCAATGATGAAAAAGGTTTCCGTCGTTCTAACTGAAAATAAAAGTGAATATGCCCGGACGATGGCCCTGGAGATGGGAAAGCCACTAGCAGCGGGACGAGCCGAGATCGAAAAATGCGCGTGGGTCTGCGAATACTATGCCGAGCATGCTGAAAAAATGCTGCAACCTGAAATCATCAAAACCGACGCACAAAAGAGTTATGCGGCCTTTAATCCGTTGGGGGTCATACTGGCCGTTATGCCGTGGAATTATCCATTCTGGCAGGTGTTTCGGCATGCTGCTCCGGGATTAATGGCGGGCAATGGAGTGATTTTAAAGCATGCATCCAATGTGCCGGGCTGTGCAGCGGCCATTGAGGGTATTTTTAGAAAGGCCGGGTTTCCGGAAGACCTGTTTCAAAATTTTTTTATTTCAAGTCATCAGGTGGGCGATCTCATTGAACATCCGACAATTTCCGCCGTAACCCTGACCGGCAGCAAAACCGCAGGCCGTGAAGTGGCCGAGAAAGCCGGTAAGATGCTCAAAAAAACGTTGCTGGAGCTCGGCGGCAGCGATCCTTACATCATTTTGGAAGACGCGGATTTGGATAAAACCGTTGAAGCCTGTGTAACCAGTCGGCTTTTGAATTCCGGCCAAAGCTGCATTGCCGCCAAACGTTTTGTGGTCGTTGAAGTAGTGCGACGGCAGTTTGAACAGATGCTTGTTGAACAAATGAAGAACAAACGAATGGGAGATCCTCTTGATGAAGCAGTTGAGATCGGACCGCAAGCCCGCTTTGATCTCAGAGACGATCTGCATCGACAGGTTAGCCAAAGCATCACCAAAGGCGCTGTATGTTTGTTGGGCGGTGAAATACCCGAAGGTCCTGGTGCGTTTTACCCGGCGACTGTACTCGGAGACGTTGGAAAAGGAATGCCTGCCTATGAAGAAGAGATTTTCGGACCTGTCGCGGCCGTCATTCCGGTCAAAAATGAAAAAGAAGCCGTCTATGTGGCAAATGATTCATCTTTTGGTCTGGGTGCTGCCGTGTTTACCCGAGACACAAAACGAGGTGAACACATCGCCGCGAATCATTTGGAGGCCGGAAACTGTTTCGTCAATGCATTCGTCAAATCGGATCCGCGTCTTCCTTTCGGGGGTATCAAGGAAAGCGGATACGGGAGAGAACTCTCCCACTATGGTCTTAAGGAATTTGTTAATAT
>Ga0210144_1001387_pt1 | contig 10145 bp, 3 predicted proteins | sample Muzzi_PWA_D2_FD_185532 | JGI IMG/M metagenome (GOLD analysis project Ga0210144, IMG submission 185532) | Wetland microbial communities from San Francisco Bay, California, USA, that impact long-term carbon sequestration - Muzzi_PWA_D2 (SPAdes) | ecosystem: Environmental > Aquatic > Marine >...
GCTGAAGGTCAAGGTCCGCCTGGTGATCTACGATAAGGAAGCACCTGCCAACTCCAAGACCGTCAAGGACATCAAGGAGCAGGTGGTGTATATGGGCGAGATCCCGCTCATGACCCAGAACGGTACCTTCATCATCAATGGTACGGAGCGCGTCGTGGTCTCGCAGCTGCACCGCTCCCCCGGCGTCTTCTACGACCACGACAAAGGTAAGACGCATTCCTCCGGCAAAGTGCTTTACTCCGCGCGAATCATTCCCTATCGGGGTTCGTGGCTGGATTTCGAATTCGATCCCATGGACTGCGTATTTGTACGAATCGACCGGCGCCGCAAGCTGCCGGCGACCGTGCTGCTGCGCGCGCTCGGTTTCAACGACGAGCAGATCCTGGGTATGTTTTTCGACACCAATACATTCACCCTCGGCAAGGACGAGATCAAGCTGGCCCTGGCTCCGGAACGCCTGCGGGGCGACGTCCTCGGTTTCGATATCGAAGTCGGCAAGGGCAAGGTGGTTGTGGAAGCCGGCCGCCGCGTGACGGCGCGCCACGTGCGCGAGCTCGAGAGCAGTGGCGCCAAGGCGATTCGGGTGCCACGCGAGTATCTGTTCGGGAAGATCCTGGCACACGACGTGGTCGATCACGCGAGCGGTGAAATCATCGCCGCCGCCAACAGTGAGATCAACGAGGCCCTGCTGGAGAAGCTGGTCGAGAGCGGTGCCAAGGAGGTCCGTACGCTCTACACCAACGACCTGGACCGCGGTCCGTATATCTCCGAAACCCTGCGCATCGACGCCACCCGCACTGAGTTGGAGGCATTGGTGGAGATCTATCGAATGATGCGTCCCGGCGAGCCGCCCACTAAGGAAGCCGCCGAGGCCTTGTTCGCGAACCTGTTCTTCAGCGCCGACCGCTACGACCTCTCCGCGGTGGGGCGCATGAAATTCAATCGCCGCATGGCGCGCGCGGAGATTACCGGCCCCGGTGTGTTGACGCAGGAGGACATCATCGATGCCCTGCGCCTGCTGATCAACATCAAGAACGGAAACGGGACGGTCGACGATATCGACCACCTGGGTAACCGCCGCATTCGTTGCGTCGGTGAGATGGTGGAGAACCAGTTCCGCATCGGTCTGGTCCGCGTCGAGCGCGCAGTGCGCGAACGTTTGGCGCTGGCGGAGTCCGAGGGTTTGATGCCGCAGGAGATGATCAATGCCAAGCCGGTGACGGCGGTTATCAAGGAGTTTTTCGGCTCGAGCCAGCTCTCGCAGTTCATGGACCAGAATAATCCGCTCTCCGAGGTGACGCACAAGCGCCGCGTCTCGGCGCTTGGGCCCGGCGGGCTTACCCGCGAGCGCGCCGGTTTCGAGGTGCGAGACGTACACCCCACGCACTACGGTCGCGTGTGTCCGATCGAGACCCCTGAAGGTCCGAACATCGGCCTCATCAATTCGATGGCGGTCTATGCGCGCACCAACGAGTACGGCTTTCTGGAGACCCCCTATCGTAAGGTCGAGAACGGGCGCGTCACCGACAAGATCGAGTATCTGTCGGCGATCGAGGAGGGTCGCTATGTAATCGCGCAGGCAAGTGCCACGCTCGACGCCAAGGGCAATCTGATCGAAGGCCTGGTCTCCTGCCGCCACGAAGACGAGTTCACCATGTTGACGCCCGACCGGGTAGAGTACATGGACGTCTCACCGAAGCAGATTGTCTCCGTCGCCGCCTCGCTGATTCCGTTTCTCGAGCACGACGACGCCAACCGCGCCCTGATGGGTTCTAACATGCAACGCCAAGCCGTACCGGCGCTGCGGGCCGAGAAGCCTCTGGTCGGTACCGGTATGGAGAGCACCGTGGCGATCGACTCGGGTACCACCGTGGTGGCCGAACGCGGCGGTGTTGTCGATGCCGTGGATGCGGGTCGCATCGTCGTACGTGTACACGACGAGGAGACCGCAACCGGCGAGCCGGGTGTCGATATCTACAATCTCACCAAATACACCCGTTCCAATCAGAACACCTGCATCAACCAGCGTCCGCTGGTCAATCCCGGTGACGTGATCGCGGCCCGAGACGTGCTGGCCGACAGCTCTTCGACCGACATGGGCGACCTGGCGCTCGGCCAGAATCTGCTGGTGGCGTTCATGCCGTGGAACGGCTACAACTTTGAGGACTCGATCCTGATCTCCGAGCGGGTTGTCGATGAGGACCGCTACACCTCGATCCATATCGAGGAGATCACCTGCGTGGCGCGAGACACCAAGCTCGGTCCCGAGGAGATCACCTGCGACATTCCAAATGTAGGCGAGTCGGCACTCGCTAAGCTCGACGAGTCCGGCATCGTCTACATCGGCGCCGAAGTGGCCTCCGGCGATATCCTGGTGGGCAAGGTGACTCCCAAGGGCGAGACCCAGCTGACTCCGGAGGAAAAGCTGCTGCGCGCCATCTTTGGTGAGAAGGCCTCGGACGTGAAGGATACCTCCTCGCGCGTGCCCTCCGGAATGGCGGGTACCGTGATCGACGTGCGCGTGTTCACGCGCGACGGCGTCGAGAAGGACAAGCGCGCGCTGCAGATCGAGAAGACCGAGCTCGACCGCATCAAAAAGGACCTCAACGACGAATATCGTATTCTTGAAGAGGACATCTACCTGCGCGTCGAAAAGTTACTCTCCGGAAAAACCGCCGAGGGTGGGCCCAAGGGCATCAAGGCCGGCACCAAGCTTGGCAAGACGGTGCTCGCCGAGGTCCCGCGCGAGAAGTGGTTCGAGGTTCGGCTCAAGGCCGAGGCCGTTTCCAGGGAGCTCGAGCAACTCAACGAACAGCGCAAGCGTATGCGCAAGGTATTCGATGAGAAGTTCGAAGAGAAGCGAGGCAAGCTCACCGCCGGGGACGACCTGGCGCCCGGCGTACTGAAGATGGTGAAGGTCTACCTGGCCGTCAAGCGCCGCGTCCAGCCCGGCGACAAGATGGCGGGCCGCCATGGTAACAAGGGCGTGATCTCGATGATCGTACCGGTCGAGGACATGCCCTACATGGCCGACGGTACCCCGGTCGACGTGGTGCTCAATCCGCTCGGCGTGCCCTCGCGCATGAACGTGGGCCAGGTCCTGGAGACGCATCTCGGCTGGGCCGCCAAGGGGCTCGGCGCCCGCATCGGCCGGATGATCGACGAGCAACGCAAGGCAACGGAATTGCGTGGTTTCCTCGAGAAGATTTACAACCATAGCGGCAAGAAGGAGGAACTCGGGTCCCTCACGGAAGAGGAGGTGTCGACGCTGGCGCATAATCTGCGCAAGGGCGTGCCGATGGCGACCCCGGTGTTCGACGGCGCGACCGAGGACGAGATCAAGGCAATGCTGGAACTTGCCGGACTGCCGACGTCCGGCCAGACGACCCTGCACGACGGGCGAACCGGCGAGGCCTTCGAGCGTCCGGTCACGGTGGGTTACATGTACATGCTCAAGCTCAACCATCTGGTCGATGACAAGATGCATGCGCGTTCCACCGGTCCCTACAGTCTGGTGACGCAGCAGCCGCTCGGCGGCAAGGCGCAGTTCGGCGGTCAGCGCTTCGGCGAGATGGAGGTCTGGGCGCTCGAGGCCTACGGTGCGGCGTATACGCTGCAGGAAATGCTCACCGTGAAGTCGGACGACGTCCACGGCCGCACCACCATGTACAAGAATATCGTCGACGGCGACCACCGCATGGAGCCAGGCATGCCGGAGTCCTTCAACGTGTTGATGAAGGAGATCCGTGCGCTTGGCATCGACGTGGAGCTCGAATGATCAGGCGTGTGCCGAACACTGGGCTGAATAGCGGTCAAAATTTCGATCAGGAGATACAGCGTTGAAAAATCTACTGAATCTTTTAAAACAGCAGGGCCAGGTCGACGAGTTCGATGCCATCCGTATCGGCCTTGCCTCACCGGCCAAGATCCGATCATGGTCCTACGGCGAGGTGAAGAAGCCGGAGACCATCAATTACCGCACCTTCAAGCCGGAGCGGGATGGTCTGTTTTGCGCCAAGATTTTCGGTCCCGTGAAGGATTACGAGTGTCTGTGCGGCAAATACAAGCGCCTCAAGCATCGCGGTGTAATCTGCGAGAAATGCGGCGTCGAGGTCACCGTGACCAAGGTGCGACGCGAACGCATGGGGCACATCGAACTGGCGAGCCCGGTGGCGCACATCTGGTTCCTGAAGTCGCTGCCCTCACGTATGGGCCTGCTACTGGACATGACGCTGCGCGATATCGAGCGCGTGTTGTATTTCGAGGCCTTCGTGGTCATCGACCCCGGTATGACCCAGCTCGAGCGCGGTCAGTTGCTGACCGACGAGGCCTACCTCGACGCCATCGAGGAGTACGGTGATGAGTTCGACGCGCGCATGGGTGCCGAGGCGGTACAGGAACTGCTGCGCAGCATTGACCTGAAGACCGAGGTTCCGCGACTGCGTGCCGAGATCGTCGAGGTCACTTCGGACACCAAGGTCAAGAAGCTCAGCAAGCGTTTGAAGCTGATGGAGGCCTTTCTGTCTTCCGGTAACCACCCCGAGTGGATGGTGATGTCGGTGCTGCCGGTGCTGCCGCCGGAATTGCGTCCGCTGGTACCGCTGGACGGCGGCCGGTTCGCGACCTCCGATCTCAACGACCTCTACCGCCGCGTCATCAACCGAAACAACCGCTTGAAGCGGCTGCTCGACCTGAATGCCCCGGACATCATCGTGCGCAACGAGAAGCGCATGCTGCAGGAGGCGGTCGATGCGCTGCTCGACAACGGCCGCCGTGGCAAGGCCATCACCGGCACCAGCAAGCGACCATTGAAGTCGCTCGCCGACATGATCAAGGGCAAGCAAGGGCGCTTCCGCCAGAACCTGCTCGGCAAGCGCGTCGATTACTCGGGTCGTTCGGTGATCGTCGTAGGTCCGACGCTGCGCCTGCATCAGTGCGGCCTGCCGAAAAAGATGGCATTGGAGTTGTTCAAGCCATTCATCTTCAGCAAGGTCGAGCGCCGCGGGCTCGCCACGACCATCAAGGCGGCCAAGAAGATCGTGGAACGCGAAGGACCGGAGGTCTGGGACATCCTCGAGGAGGTGATCCGCGAGCATCCTATCCTGCTCAACCGCGCCCCGACGCTGCATCGCCTGGGCATCCAGGCCTTCGAGCCGGTGCTGATCGAGGGCAAGGCAATACAGCTGCATCCGCTGGTGTGTACTGCCTTCAACGCGGACTTCGACGGCGACCAGATGGCGGTTCACGTGCCGTTGTCGCTCGAGGCGCAACTCGAGGCGCGTGCCTTGATGATGTCGACCAACAATATCCTTTCGCCCGCCAACGGCGACCCGATCATTGTGCCCTCCCAGGACGTGGTGCTCGGGCTCTATTACATGACACGCGAGCGCGTCAATGTGCGCGGCGAGGGGATGTTGTTCTCCGACGTCGCCGAGGTTCACCGCGCCTACGAATCGCGCCAGGTCGATCTGCACGCGCGCATTACCACACGTATCCGCGAGGTGCAGCTTGGCCGCGACGGCGAACGCAGCGAGATCCATCGCCGCGTCGAGACCACGGTGGGCCGCGCGCTGCTCTCCGAGATCGTGCCGGATGGCCTGTCGTTTGACCTCATCAACCGAGATATGAACAAGAAGTCCATCTCCGCGCTTGTCAATGCCTGCTATCGCCAGGTCGGCCTCAAGGAGACGGTGATCTTCGCGGACAAGTTGATGTACACAGGCTTCAGTTTCGCGACCCGTGCCGGCATCTCGATCGGGGTCAACGACATGATTATCCCGGACGAGAAGGCGAACATCATCTCGGCGGCCGAGCAGGAGGTCAAGGACATTGAGAACCAGTACACCTCGGGTTTGGTGACTAACGGCGAGCGCTACAATAAGGTGGTCGACATCTGGTCGCACACCAACGACCAGGTTGCCAAGGCGATGATGGACAAGCTCGGCACCGAGGCGGCGCGCGACGCCGAAGGCAAGGACGTCAAGCAGCGTTCGTTCAATTCCATCTTCATGATGGCCGACTCCGGGGCGCGCGGCAGCGCGGCGCAGATTCGCCAGCTCGCAGGCATGCGCGGCCTGATGGCCAAGCCGGACGGATCGATCATCGAGACGCCCATTACGGCGAATTTCCGTGAGGGTCTGGACGTATTGCAGTACTTTATTTCCACCCATGGTGCGCGCAAGGGCCTTGCCGACACTGCGCTCAAGACCGCCAACTCCGGTTATCTGACGCGCCGTCTGGTCGACGTCGCCCAGGATCTGGTGATCACCGAGGAAGATTGCGGTACGCATCACGGTATCACCATGACCCATCTCATCGAGGGTGGCGACGTGGTCGAGCCGCTATCGGCGCTGGTGCTCGGCCGCGTATTGGCCGAGGACCTCTTCGTCCCGGGCAAGGACGAAGAGGTGTTAATGCCCGCCGGTACCCTGCTCGACGAGGCGCGCGTCAAGCAGCTCGAAGACGAGGCCATTGAACAGGTCAGGGTGCGTTCGGCCATTACCTGCGAGAACCGCTATGGGATTTGCGGCATGTGTTACGGGCGCGATCTTGCTCGCGGCCACACGGTCAACATCGGTGAATCGGTCGGGGTGATCGCCGCTCAATCGATCGGCGAGCCGGGTACGCAGCTGACGATGCGCACCTTCCACATCGGCGGCGCCGCCTCACGTTCAGTGACGGTCAACAGTGTCGAGACGAAGATTACCGGTGCCGCGCGTCTGCAGAACATCAAGACGATCCAAAACACCGCCGGCAACAACATCGCGACATCGCGGTCCGGTGAGTTGGTGGTCTCGGATGCGTCGGGCCGCGAGCGTGAGCGCTACAAGATTCCCTACGGAGCAAGCATCACGGTCAACGACGGTGATCCGGTCGAGGCCGGTCAGGTACTTGCCAACTGGGACCCGCACACCCATCCGGTAGTCACCGAGGTGGCCGGGCAACTGAGCTTCAGTGACATCATCGAGGGCGTCACCGTGCAACGGCACACCGACGAGGTGACGGGTCTCGCGAGCCTGGTTGTGACCGATCCGAAAACCCGCGGTATGGGTTCCAAGGATCTGCGTCCGATGGTTAAGATCATCGACGAGAAGGGCGACGAGTTGTGCTTCGTTGGGACCGACATCCCGGCAGTTTACTATTTACCTGCCGGCGCGATCCTCAACATGGAGGACGGTGCCGAGGTCAACGCCGGCGACATCATCGCCCGTATCCCGCAGGAATCGTCCAAGACGCGTGATATCACTGGCGGTCTGCCGCGAGTGGCGGACCTGTTCGAGGCGCGCAAGCCCAAGGATCCGGCCATACTCGCGGAGATCTCGGGTACCGTGGCCTTTGGTAAGGATACCAAGGGCAAGCAGCGCCTGTTGATCGTAGGCGAGGAGGGCGAGCGTTACGAGGGGCTGATTCCCAAATGGCGCCATATCAATGTCTTCGAGGGCGAGCATGTAGAAAAGGGCGAGGTGATCGCCGACGGCCCGCCGGCACCGCACGACATCCTGCGGCTGAAAGGTACCGCGGCGCTGGCGGAGTACATCGTCCATGAGGTTCAGGAGGTCTACCGTCTGCAGGGCGTGAAGATCAACGACAAGCACATCGAGGTGATCATCCGTCAGATGTTGCGCAAGGTGGAAATCACCGAGTCGGGCGAGACGAGCTTCCTCAAGGGAGAGCAGGTGGAGCGAGCCCGCGTGCTCGAGGACAATGACCTCACCATTGCCGCCGGCAAGCGACCGGCGGAGTACGTGCCGGTCCTGCTCGGTATCACCAAGGCCTCGCTGGCGACCGAGTCGTTCATCTCCGCGGCTTCCTTCCAGGAGACCACGCGGGTCCTGACTGAGGCGGCCGTGAGCGGTAAGGTGGATCGCCTGCGCGGCCTGAAGGAGAACGTAATCGTGGGTCGCCTCATCCCGGCCGGAACTGGCCTGGCCTATCACCTGGAGCGTCAGCGCAAGGCGGTTGCAGCAATGGAGGAACCGGTGACGGAGAAGGGGCCGACGACAAGTGAGGTCGAAGAGGCCCTGCGCCAAGCCCTCAACGTGACCTGATTCGTCGATCATCCGGCGACCCCCGCCATTATTAGGCGGGGGCCGCCGCGGTGGCCGTTCGCAGCCACCGTCCTGCACTGATTCCGGCGTCGGTACAGAGTCTTGACAGCCGGTCGCGATCCCCCTACACTTTCGCGTCTTTGCAGAGACAAAGCAGTCTCTCTCGCAAAAAGATCAGACAGCCCAGTTAAGCGTTCAACCGTTGGCGGGCAGCGCCCAGGTGCGGTGCCTCGGAAACGGTGAGCGCTTAACTTGTTTATTTGCTTTGGAGTTTGGTAACTAATGGCAACAGTCAATCAATTGGTGCGCAAGCCGCGTAGCCGCAAGAAGGCCAAGAGTGCGGTGCCGGCGCTGGGGGCGAGTCCGCAGAAGCGGGGCGTATGTACCCGGGTGTATACCACGACTCCAAAGAAGCCCAACTCCGCGCTTCGCAAGGTGGCCCGCGTGCGGCTCACCAATGGGATGGAAGTGACCACATATATCGGTGGCGAGGGGCACAACCTGCAGGAGCACTCCGTGGTCCTGATCCGCGGCGGCCGCGTAAAGGATCTGCCGGGTGTGCGCTACCACACGGTACGTGGGAGTCTCGATACCTCAGGGGTGGATAGCCGTCGCCAGGGGCGTTCGAAGTACGGCGCCAAGCGGCCAAAAGCTTAATTACGACTTTTTTATTAGGTAACGATCATGCCGAGAAAACGATTTGTCGCCAAGCGCGAGGTGCTGCCGGATCCGAAGTACGGGAACCGCGAGCTCGCGAAATTCATCAATATGGTGATGTCGAGCGGCAAGAAGTCGATCGCCGAGCGCATTGTATACGGGGCGCTCGACCAGGTGGCCCAGAAGGGCAAGAGCGACAAGCCGCTGGAGATGTTCTCGCGCGCGCTGGAGAACATTCGCCCGCTGGTGGAGGTCAAATCTCGACGTGTCGGCGGTGCCACCTATCAGGTGCCGATGGAGGTGCGCGGTGAGCGCGGCCACGCGCTGGCGATGCGCTGGCTGGTCGATGCGGCGCGAGCGCGTAGCGAGAAGGCGATGGGTCTGCGTCTTGCCGGGGAGATTCTCGACGCCTTCGAGAACCGCGGTACCGCGATCAAGAAGCGTGAAGATACCCATCGCATGGCGGAGGCGAACAAGGCCTTTTCCCATTACCGCTGGTAGGCCCTCCGGGCGATTCTCCCACATTTACAGGAATATAGACCTAGGTAAACTGACGTGGCACGTAAAACACCCATTTCCCGTTATCGCAATATCGGCATCATGGCCCACATCGATGCCGGTAAGACGACGACGACTGAGCGCGTCCTCTACTACACCGGCGTGTCGCACAAGATCGGCGAGGTGCACGACGGCGCCGCCGTGATGGACTGGATGGAGCAGGAGCAGGAGCGCGGCATCACCATCACCTCCGCGGCAACGACGTGCTTCTGGTCGGGCATGGACAAGCAGTTCCCGGAGCACCGCATCAACATCATCGATACACCGGGCCACGTCGACTTCACCATCGAGGTGGAACGTTCGCTGCGCGTGCTCGATGGCGCCTGCGCGGTGTTCTGCGCCGTCGGCGGCGTCGAGCCCCAGTCCGAGACGGTCTGGCGTCAGGCCAACAAGTACGGCGTACCGCGTCTCGCGTTCGTGAACAAGATGGATCGCGCGGGCGCCAACTTCCTGCGGGTGGTCAAGCAGATCCGCGAGCGTCTGGGCGCCAATCCCATTGCCCTGCATATTCCGATCGGCGCCGAGGAAAAATTCGAGGGCGTGGTCGACCTGATCAAGATGAAGGCAATCTACTGGCAGGACGCCACCCAGGGCATGACTTTCGAGGAGCGCGACATCCCCGCCGACCTTCAGTCGCTGTGCGACGAATGGCGCGAGAAGCTCGTCGAGGCCGCCGCCGAGGCCAACGAGGAGTACATGGAGAAGTACCTCGAGGGCGAGGCGCTGACCACCGAGGAGATCAAGAAGGGCCTGCGCGAGCGCACCCTGAAGAACGAGATCGTGCTCGCGCTGTGCGGTTCGGCCTTCAAGAACAAGGGTGTGCAGGCGATGCTCGATGCCGTCATCGAGTTTCTGCCGTCGCCCGCCGACGTGCCGGCGATC
>Ga0210144_1001389_pt1 | contig 10124 bp, 11 predicted proteins | sample Muzzi_PWA_D2_FD_185532 | JGI IMG/M metagenome (GOLD analysis project Ga0210144, IMG submission 185532) | Wetland microbial communities from San Francisco Bay, California, USA, that impact long-term carbon sequestration - Muzzi_PWA_D2 (SPAdes) | ecosystem: Environmental > Aquatic > Marine >...
CAGGCGCAGGCGGTCGATCCGACCGGCGATGAGTCCCTGGACGATGCGATCACCTGTCTTGCCCGCAGCATCTACTGGGAGGCCAGAGGTGAGGGGGATGCCGGCATGGAAGCCATTGCCAACGTCATTATGAACCGGACCGGGCTTGAGGGGTTCCCAAACACCATTTGTGGAGTCGTCAAGCAAGGCCAAGAGCAAGGCGCCTGCCAGTTCTCGTGGTGGTGTGATGGCCGTTCAGATGACGCAACGGAGGAAGAGCCCTACTCGCACGCCAAGGAAATCGCCCGCAAGGCCCTCAACCGCCAGCTTAGGGACAGAACCGGTGGTGCCTTGTATTTCCACAATCGGAAACAAGCACCCAAATGGTCCAGGAAATATATAAGAACGGTCGGGATCGGCGAGCATGTCTTCTACAAACCGGCTGGCGACGATGCCAGATAGGCTTAACCCCGCCTCATTCACCCTACGAGCGTATTAGCCGCTCACCAGTCCCGGATTCCGGCATTTGCCAACGGATATCGGGCAAACTCCTTCCCGAAGGGAACATAGTCCTGACGTGAAGAAAAAAATGCCGTTCTCCCTGTACATGAAATAGGTGACAAAGCCCTTCAAGGGGAGCGAGTTACTGTACGTAGTGGGCTGGAATGAAGATCGCGTCAGGGTAGTTATTAAAAGCACGTAGCCCGTGATGGCACGCCCGGCCTCATTACATTCCTTCGTCAAGTGCACTTCTAATACTGTCGGCTACCTGGGCTGCCATTACCTTATAGCCGGCCTGCGTGAAGTGAACGTCTCCAGGTCCATCAAATATGGCCTGGAGGAAATCCTTTGGTCAGCTTATAGAGATCGTCGACCTTGATGCCGTGCGCCTTCATAACGCGGGCTGCCGCCTCATTGTATTTCCAATCGTCACCTACAAAGCGGCACGATTCTCCTTCCGGCACAACCGTCGTACTGGCCCATATCAGCTTCGCGCCGGTTTTCTCAAGACGCCTGACCAGTTGTTCGAGGTTTATCTCGTATTGCTTCAGAGGGGTAGAGATTGAGCCGTGAATCTTATCTGTTTTTCCCGGAGCCCTGGTTTCCGGAGACCGGTAGCAGAAATCCCATAGCCCCCAATTAAAGTGAATCACGTCCCACTTCGTATCGCCGAGCCATTGATTGATATTTTTCTATCCTGTTCCCGTATGCTGTGCGTTACCCTGGTTGTGCTTGACAACAGCATCCAGTTTCATCATTTGGGTAACATAGGGCGCATAGCCGATTGATATTGAATCTCCAATGATAAGTACCTTGGGCAGTAGATCTTCCGTCGTTGCGCCATGCGCCAGTACTATCTGAAGATCAAGTAATGCAAAAATGAATGCGCCGAATAGTAGTCTTTTCATTTCATGTATTCATAACGCGTGGATCGGGGACTGATAAAGTATCACGTCCCTTTGTTCCTTTTGAACGAGTCATTCCAGACTGCTTCATAAGCCTTTCAACAAGAACGCACCCAGGCCGACGAGCAATAGCGCGATAAACAACAATGCAATTATCCGTTTTGGTCCTATTCCTTCGTCCATCTCGTGATCCATGCCGGTCTGCGCTTCGCGACAGTCGCCGTTTGTGTAGCCATACGAGACCAGCCGCCAGGCAAACAAACACAACGTTCAGTAAAAAAGTGTAATCCAGGGAAAACTGCGCGACGTTCTGAACACGGCGGCTGCTATCCGGCGTGATTCCAATCGCCACAAACAAATAGTGCATCGCCAGGGCAGTTATTACGATGCTCACATACATTACCGCGGTGATGAGAATTCCAAGCTCAATGACCAGATTGGTGGAAGCGAACATGAAGGCGACTGCTGCCATGAAATGGGCGCCTTTCAGGACCAGCGCACGGGCGGCGGCAAGCGCCGCGAACGAACATGAAGACGAGGCCGCGGCAAAGACCGTCGCAAGCGACACGCTTTTAAGGCCAGCCTTGCCCATGTAGGGTGTCAACCGCCCCTTCGGTACGAACGCCTGAATCATCGCGCTGACCCAGTAACCCAATACAAAAGCCCAGCCTGCTTTCCAGAAGAACCCGACTGCAGTCTTGGCGGCTTCACCGTAAAGTTCCCATAAACTCATATCATATTTCCAGTTTATTGGTCGTACGTGCTCCTGCCCAAGGGTATAGCACTACGGGTCTGATATCGCACTTCAGGCGCGAGGCTCTTGCTGCGTCGCCCTGGAGGAGAATCCGTACAGCATGCAGGTAATATACGGACGGAGCTATATTGGTCGAAAAATATGATTTTGGGTCAAACGATTGACAACTTCCAGTACAGGCATGACATGCTCTTGATCACAGATCATGCCTGATATGCAACTCCGGACGTTTCCACTGCGCAATCAGTACTTCCGAGAACGGCCAACTGCAGTTCTACGCGGACGACCGGTAATGGGCACCAATGCCGCAAATAGTTGCCGTTACTGGCACGAAAAAAAAGCGGCCCGGGGGTCGCTTACATTATGACGAAAAGCAATTAAGCTGCTTTATTTCTTCTGGCTGTCACGCTCAGTCCGAGTAAACCAGAAACCAGCAGCCATACGGCGGAGGGGATAGATACTGGTGAGTTGCCAAACATGGCATCAGGAACGTAGTTTGTGATCCAGTCCTCGTAATATGCCGTGGATGTCCCAACTGTCCAGTACCCATTGGTCCAGTCAGGCGTCAGGGGCGGGTTAAGTAGATCATTCTCGTCGAAAATAAACGAGTTGATGCCGGCCACCACCTTACCGCCGCCATAATTGAGCCACATGGCACCCCCGCTGTCCCCCGGTGCGCCGCCCGTCGTGCCGTAGGTACACAGGAACATCGCCAGGGAGCAATCGTAAGGAAATCCAGGATCAACAACAGGTGGAGTTGGTCCAAAGGGATCCGTAGCGGCATCACCATAACGTCGAAGTATCGGTTCACTCGGATCAAAGGGGCCATCGATTGAGGTTAAGCCGTAACCTGTCAGCGTCGCCGTTGTCGGCAGACCTCCGCTGAGACTGACATTTGATAATGTGGCGAAGGAAGCGTCGACGACTCCCGGTATCGGGACAATCGGATCGACTTCGGACAGGTGGATCAAGGCCAGATCGTCGTGGAACTCACCAGTAACGTAGCCTGGGTGAAGAATAACTTGATCGATATAGATATAGATACCTTCCGCATTAGTATCAGGGTTAGGGTCGCCCATGATCAAGACTGCTGGAGGGCTCTCGGGGTCATCGACTACATGTGCGGCTGTCAACACCCACCTCGGATCAAGGGCAACAACGCTACCTAATGCACCGCCACTAGTAAGTGTGTAACCCACAGAGGAGTAGGTATTGAGGACATCGTCCGTTCCCAACACGATCGCGTTGACGTTGGAGGCGAATGCCAAGAGTAGTAAGCAGGAGCCGACAATTGCTCTCATCGTATCTCTCTAGTTTTCTACGCTTAACCGCACCCTGTTCCACGTGCATGCCAGGAGATCTTAGCTTGCCCTGAGCGTCAATTAGCTGGGCACGAATTCCATTACGACCAATCTGGTCTGGCTGTCATAATCGACTACAGGGAAACTTGACTGATTCTTTAGTTTGCTGAATAAGTCTTGTTCAAAGAGATGGTTAGCTTGCGCTGGCGTTTTCTCATCCATCTCCACCACAAGACACTATTGGCTAATAATTGGACGCGGGGCTTTTCTATGTAAAAAGTATACAAGGAACGATTATGCATTATATCCCTCCATATAACGGCGATTTTAACCAGAGTAATTATCGGCATCAGCAGAAATTCCTTTAGAAATTCTGGTGCGCAATAGTATTAAACAGCAACACTTAATCCGCCATGATCACGAGGCTGTCATTCATCTTGTACCTGAATGGCTGGTTGGGGCAGGAAAAGCGAAATGCGATAGCAGAACAGGACGTCTGAAAACAGTACAAACGCGACCTCATCTGGATCAGGGATTATGTCTGAGGTGCAGCGACACTCCCGCGCTGCTCCGGGTATATCGAGGCGCAACCTCATTCTGACCCTTGGAAGGGCGTGGAGTTGTAGTAGCCGCATTACCGCACAATTAAAAGCCCGCTAACATTCAGTGGCACGGCGCGTAGACTATGTTGTACAACCCATTCAGCGATTGTCTATGAAATAGTGTTTTTCCATCATGGACAGGACCATATCGGGAATCTGACAAGGGTCAACCACAGGGGTCTGTCAGCCAGTATTGCCAGCTCATGTACGTATTTCTCCGTATAGGGGAATCGCACTATCTTGAGTAATATAAAAACTCAGTCAGCACATCGAGGAACTTCAATGATGCAATTACGACTGTGGATAGATATCGCAGGACCAGTTCCACACACTCTTCGGCTATTTGCCTCCGGTCTGTTTGAGCTGATTGAAGTGGCCGGAAAAAGGAAAGCGAGTTCAACATGAGCTTCATTACCCGACAGAAAGGATCACGTCGTTATGATCTGCCGGCTGAATTCCCCTTGGTGGATAGTAACGGAGTATTGGTCCTTGAAGATCGCAGGCAGATTCCCGATCGCCGACAGCCCATACATGACCTTGCTGATCTGAAGGCTATCCTTCCGAAATACTTCGATGAATAACAAAAAAGTCAGCTCTGATATGACGTCTGGAATCTCGTCTATTTATCGAGGTCGTCGCCAGAACAGCGCCACCCCAACGAACTTAATTTTTCAATAAACGCCGCGGCCTTGTGTTCGCAATAATTCTGCGTATTTTTTGCTTCCCACAATGCACGGGGCAGGACATTCTCCTTTGGCCTGGCATAAAACACCTTGCACGGCAATCGCTCAGGCGCTTCCGGATAGACAACAACCACTTGCCGGGTAAGCTCGGCTTTCTGGCATGTCCATGAACTTGCTGAAACTTCTGAAGCCAGCCCAGGAAAGACCAGCAGACACACTGGGGATAGCAATTTCAGATACTTCACTGCGCCTGTTTTCACTCTTCAAGAGTCTGCATCATGTGGCAAGACAATCTCAGGGCAGCTGTGCTACTGCCACCGGAACCGACATGGACTGCATGGCCAGGAGATCGTCTGATAACTCCTCGATGTCGGCACTGACGTGTGATAGTTCGTTCGCCGCCTGTTCATAACGAACTTTTTTGTAACCGGCATAAAGCAGTCCGCCTGGCATGAAGATCGTAATGAGTGCATCGCTGCCATCCAGCTTCTTGTCCGCGACAATCTGTACAAGGGCTTGTTTGCGCTGTATCAGCTGACTTCGCAGTATTTCAACGTGTGCAATCAGCGTCTCGCGATCAACGCCTGGTAACTGAACGATGAATCGATCCGTGGCGTTTACTGGCACAAGCGCCTGCTCAGCGTGTGACGTGTTCAACAGGAATGCACTACAAAGGATTGCTATCAACATAAACAGTCGGTTCGATGTCTTCGTCATAGGGACTCCGCCGGGGCTGGCCTTGATTCGGCCGCTGCGATAAATTCAGTAAATAATAACATATTTCCATAAGTCTCATTTATAGGTTCTATAAATACAGTCATAAAATCCTATTCATATGTGCGAATCAAAACAGTAATCGATCTACAAATACAGGGTGTTACGATGTTTTTTCATAACAGGTGGAGTTGGTGGCTGAATATGATGCGTGAGGCATTGCAACCGTGGTTTTCGGTGTTTGCCACACACCAATCGCTGCAAGGCGGTCGCAGCGCAGGTGCCGCAGTGGAGGAAAGGACCTTCTGTCGGCCGGTGACTGGTGTAACCGGAGGGTTAATGACAAACCAGGGTGTCGTCTTGCGGCTTACAGAACTTCGGCCGCCGCATTGACTGAAGGTCTTGTTTCGATAACGGTCATTCCCGTCTGAAATTCGCCGACGCTTTTGCAGTCTGCCTGATATGCCTTGCGTGTGCCCAGCATGGGCGAATACTTACGTGGAAGACCTAGGTAGCCAACCGCCACCGTTGAAGGCCGGTACTGATCAGGGCGACTCCCAGGACCATCCCGAGCAGAATGGCGGAACCTGTGCCCCCCAGAACAATTAGCAGCGCACCGAGTACGATGCTCAACCATAGTTCGATCTTGCGAAGTACGGGCGGGTTGACAACACCTGAGTCGCGCAGGGCCGTCAGGCCGGTGATACCGCTGAGTATAAGACCCCCTCCAAGAATGACGGCCACTATCCATAAGGCCAGTCCTGGCCAGATCAGAATAACCGCGCCGGCGATCACCTGTACCCAAGGGGAGAATACGCTGACAGGTATCCCCTCCTTGCGTGCGGCACTGACGTAGATCAGCGCCACAATGCCGCTGGCCAACATCACGCCGCCGAGCATCATCACCGCCAGGGTTCCCACAAGGTAGGGCAGAATGATCGCTGCTACACCAAGCAGGATGCTGGTGACAGCACTGAATTTCGTGGAACTCACATAAACTCCTGGACATATATATGAAATTGATTCGTATGAATATTATGCTAATCGAACCTGGGACTGATGTCACGTGCAATTGCCGCAGCCTCGCACCCCGGCGGACTGACCGCGGCTGTTCGGCCAGGTTCGGCAGGTTCGGATTCGCAACCTGATATACCCGCGCAACTTTTCAGCAAGACCATCCGGATAGACGTCTCGACAGTTGATTCGTCGTTTCGCTTAAAGGAAAGGCCGGGATAAATGATAGTCACTGACATGAATGGCGCTCACTTAAGGGATATCGTTCCTATATTTAAGGAACCAATGGCCACGGAAGCAGACGGAAAACATCTCATTCAACATCACGAAACGGCCCGGATCCCTGGAATTTGGCGACCTGTTCGAACAAAACCACTCTGTCACCTGCACAGGCATCGGCCTTGCCGGATTCCAGGGCCGCCATTCCCTCTTTTGCATCCTTGATCTTCACCAGTTACGCCGTGATGCGCTTGCGTTCCAGCGCTTTAAGCAGGCACTGCTCGGTGGTGGTTCCGGCGATGACTGCTACCTTGTGGTCCGCGAGACTGATTAGTCCCTGAATGGCGGACTTCTCGAGCACCCGTACCCCGCCGGATGCCACGAAGACCGGGTTGCCGAAATCGGCTTTTTACCGGCGTCCCGGGATAATCGATGTTGTACCACAATCGATATCCGCATCTCCCTTCTCCACCATGCTCAGGGTTCAGGGGTGTTGCCAGCCCGCCATTCTGTCTTGATATCGTCAATGTCGAGTTGCTTTTCCAGGCTTACGATTTCCTGACAAAGTTCGATGGAGTAGCCTGTGGGTTTGCCGTCTTTGGAGACGCTGAAGGGCGAGCCGGCACATCCCGGTTCAGCAGACTACTTCCTGTGCTCCACAGGATGGTGGGTCCGGAATTTATCCGCAAGATGCTTCACATCCTCCTTTGCCTTTGTGAACAGATTGTCGACGTCGCTGTTGCCGCCAATGGCACTGCGCAAGTTCTCGATGTGCTGCAATGCAGTCTTATAGTCTTCCGTGTCACCGTAGAAATAGCCAAGACGTTCGGCCGTCAGCATTTGCTCATGCGCATAATCAAGATCCCACAGCGCCTGCTCTTTGTCCGTAGAGCGTTTTGCTTCCGCATCGAGTATGGCATCGTTCGCCAGTGACACCGGAAGGGGCATTACCTCGACTTCCTGCACCAGGGAGTTCATCGCAGTATCAATGGTTGCTTCTGCCTGTGAATACTGCTTTTCCCCGATTTCCTTGACGGCTTGCTTGATTGCGGCGGGATAGATTTCGACAGGCAGGTAGACATAATTGGTGATTAACTCGCTCCGCAGTTGATCCAGGCGTACACGGGCCTCCTGCACGTTACCGGATTCGAGTTCCTTGCTGATTGCATTCACTTCGTCTTTTACTGCTTTTGGCGATGCAACCAGATCATAGGTGCTAACGTCCTGAACTACGGGAATCAGCTTGAGTGACGGATCCGCGGCAATCGCGACTTCGAGGCTCTTGTCTGCCGAGTTCAGCTGGTTCAGTGCTTCTTCGTACTTCTCGAGTTTCAGCAATCCGGCGGCCTGTTCAACCTGTTTGATTGCTGCAACTGCATCTGCATTGAAGTTCTGGCTTTTCTGTCGCGCGTCTTGCGTTGCCTTCGCTGTTATGGCTTGCCTGATTTGCTGCGCATGGGTCGATCCAGATGCCGTTGTTGCGGCGAGAATCGGATTGACCGTCACTATGGTGCCGATGAGCAACAAGCCAGAAGTATATGACAACAGTCTTCGCGTTTTGTGTTCCATAATATCCGCTCCTTGTTCTCGAACTTGACCTCGCAAGATCCTCGCACGTTGCGACAAAGGGTGTATGGATTAGTTCGATTACAAATAATTAATCTACGTTGTTGTTGTCGCCGCCGCGCTCGCGCCGGTCTCCATGCCCTGGATCGCCGAACAGTTCGACGCCTGGCGCACTCTCCGTGACGGTCCCGATACCGTCCCTCCCCGCGGCGACCTCCGGGTTGCCGTATTTTTATTACCGTTACGGAAGAACCTGCGCTGAATTTCCGATAGTATGTCCCGTCATGTGCGGACGCTTCACACTACACACGCCGGAGTCCCGGTTGAGGGAAGTATTCAAACCTGGATCAGTCGCAGTCGCTCGGCCTCGAGCCGCGCTACATCATCGCACCCTCGCAGCTGGTCCCGATGATCCGCGACACTGATGCAGGACGTGAAATGGTGATGACAAAATGGGGACTGGTTCCCCATTAGTCCAGAGGGTCGAACACCAGGTACTCAACGATCAATGCCCGGATCGAGTCAGTGGCCGAGAAACCGGCCTATCGCGCTCCCTTCAAACACCGGCGTTGCCTCATCCCGGCGGACGGCTTCTACGAGTGGAAGGTCATCGACGGCAGGAAGGTGCCCCATCACATCCGCTTGCGTGACGGCGGCGTGTTCGCCCTTGCCGGCCTGTGGGATCACTGGGAAGGTGACGGTGAAAGCCTGGATAGCTGCTGCATCATCGTGATGCCCGCCAACGACGTCATGAAGACGCTGCACGAGCGCATGCCTGCCATCATTGCCCCGGCGAATTATGATCTCTGGCTGGACCGGAGAGTCTCGGACAAGAATAAGATCATGGGCTGTCTCAACTCCTCTCCCTCATCACGGCTTGAGACCTACCCGGTCAGTTCCCGGGTAAACTCAACGATGCACGATGATAAACACTGTATGGAGCCGGCAGCCAATCTTTCCGATTGAATGCAGCCACGTCGAATGGCGTTCAAGATCGCTGATGTGCCAATGCCTGTGCGCAACGCGCAGGCGACTTATGCTATGCTTTGCGCGCCATGAGACACAGCGCGTGACGACAAATACTGAATGGTTGAGCGAGTACGGGGGTGATTTATTCAGCTTCACCCTTTGCAGCGTGCTGCTGATCATCTATCACGTGCACCTGGGAATCAAACTGCGCAAGCACCATGAATACACTATTCAGGCGGTAAACTGGGCGGCTCGCCGGGCATGGGTCGAGGGTATCATGGGTGATCCGGAACGCAGTGTGCTGGCGGTGCAGACCCTGCGCAACTCCACCATGGCGGCGACGTTTCTGGCCTCGACCTCGGTGCTGCTGATTATCGGCACACTTACCCTGAGCGGTCAATCCGAGAAGCTGGCGACCGCCATTCATACACTGAACTTCATCGGCTCGCACCATCCGGAGCTGTGGATTTTCAAGCTTATCCTTCTGGTATCCGATTTCTTCGTTGCATTTTTCGCCTTTTCCATGGCGATCCGCTTGTTCAACCACGTCGGTTATCAGATCAATGTGCCTGCCGCGATACGACCGAAAAACGTCAACCCGGCGAAAGTGGCGATCCATCTGAACCGCGCGGGCAACTATTACAGTATCGGTATGCGTGCATACTACTTCGCCGTCCCGCTGGTGTTCTGGTTGTTCGGACCCCAGTTCATGGTGCTTGCGACGCTTGTGCTGATCGCTGTCCTGTATCACGTTGATCGCGTGCCAAAGTCCGGCTAGATTGCCTCGTCGCAAGGCTTTAGTGTCTTGTGCAAGGGGCTCGTCGCAATGTCATCCTTGCGGCCGCTGGTATAGCCTTGTATTCGACAGCAAATCAGCAACGCGATATCGGCTGGAATGGCCATACCCCAGTGAGGTC
>Ga0210144_1001390_pt1 | contig 10120 bp, 7 predicted proteins | sample Muzzi_PWA_D2_FD_185532 | JGI IMG/M metagenome (GOLD analysis project Ga0210144, IMG submission 185532) | Wetland microbial communities from San Francisco Bay, California, USA, that impact long-term carbon sequestration - Muzzi_PWA_D2 (SPAdes) | ecosystem: Environmental > Aquatic > Marine >...
GCGAGGGTTGCCTCCATCTGGCCGCGGGTGGCCACCTTGCCGAGGATGGCGGTGTCGGGGCAGTTGTTGACGCAGTCCATGCACCCGACGCAGTTCTCCGCGGTCAGCTCCGGCAGGTCGGGGGCGATGTAGGAGAAGTCGCGCATCGACCCGGTGGCGGCGGGGATCACCGACTCGGCCACGAACGGGTCGGCCGGCTGGCCCGATCCGCCGCCGGTGTTATAGGCGTCGACCACCTCCTGCGCCCGCTTGGCGTCGTACCAGTCCGGCGTGGGCTTGGTGATCTTGACGTAGTTGACGTCGCTCATCGAAGAGTCCCTTTGCTCCTTACGGGGCGCCGCCGCACGCGGCGCCGTTGGCCCGGCCCGGGGGCGCCGAAATCAGATGAAGAAGGCGTTGACGTCCTTGCCCTTGGCGTCCCATTCGGCCTTGCCGTCGGCCAGGACGTGCTCGGGGGTGGCGTCCATGATCGCGCGCGGCACCTCGAACACCCGCTCGTAGGCGCGCTTGACCGCCTGCAGGTTGTCCTGGACCACGGCCTCGCCCTTCTTCCCGAAGAACTTGCGCAGGGGCGCCTCCACCTGCTTGAACAGAGATTCGTCGCTCAGGCCCGCCTGCTCCTTGAACGGCGTGATCTTGAGGAACACGCCGAGCAGCACCACGCCCTGGAAGCGCTGGATCAGGGACGGGTCGTTCTTGCACGACTCGCGGGCGATGGCTACCGTGTCCACGCCGTAGAACCGGATGTTGTGGTTCTTCATGTAGTACTTGGCGTAGCCCGGCAGGCTGTCCCACAGCTCCTGGGGCCCGGTGGTGTCGGTGTGCTGGAAGACGATGCCGCCCTCCTGCATGCCGACGAGGGGGTTGCCCATGTACCAGGTGGTCGGGTCCATGAGGGGCACGAAATCCACCTGCTGCAGCTCGCAGTGGGTGAGGATCTTGCCCGCCGGCACCACCGACAGGTACGTATTCGTGGGCAGGCCCTTCTTCTCGGAGCCGTACTTGGGGGCGGCCTGCACGCGGAAGCCGAAGATCTCGCCCATCATCGTGGCGATGACCTTGTTGGTGGTCACCGAGCCGTATCCGCCCACCGAGTGCCCGCGGATCGAGAACGAGCCCGTGGGCCGCACGTCCGGCTCGGCCTCGGGGGCCAGGGCCGACTCGTGCTCGATGCCCACGGTGAAGTAGCGCTTGCCGTCCCCCTCCGGGGTCATGTTCCTGGCCACGGCGATGACGTGGCCGGGGGTCACGTCGCGGCTCCCCAGGCCCGCGGCGCCGGAGTAGCAGACCGGCAGCCTGGCGATCTCGGGGTAGCCCGGGGTGCCCATCTGGGCGTGGGCCAGGGCCGCCAGGATGTCGGTGGTCAGGGGGTTCGCCTCGCCCGCCGGCACGTCGCACCGCTCCATGACCGCGAACGCCTTGACCCCTTTCAGGGCCTCGGCGATGTCGCGGCCCGGGAAGGGGCGGAAGGTGGTCACGTTGATGCCGCCCACCTTGAGGCCCTGGGCGCGCAGCACCGGCAGGGCCGAAACCACCGTCTCCGAGGTCGTGCCCATGGAGATGATGGCGTACTCGGCGTCCTCCATCATCGTGCAGTTCAGGTTGTTGTAGCGGCGCCCGGTCAGGCGGTGGAACTCGTCGAAGGCCTCCTGGATGGTCGCCGGAAGCAGGTCGTAGTAGTGGCGCTGGGCGACCTTGCCCTGCATGTAGGCGTCCTGGTTCTGCACCACGCCGGTCATGAGGGGGAACTCGGGGTCGAAGAGCTTGCGCACGTGCTGTTCGCGGGGCCCCAGGTACTCCCGGATCAGGTCGTCCTCGGGGAACAGGAGGTTCTCGATCGTGTGGGAGATCAGGAACCCGTCCTGGACCGCCATGAACGGGGTGCGGGAGCGCTCGGCGGCGCGGCGCGCGATCAGGGCCAGGTCGCCCGACTCCTGCACGTTGCGGCCGAACAGGATCGCCCACCCCACGTCGGACACGCCCATCACGTCGTCGTGGCCCGCGTGGACGTTGAGGGACTGGCTGGTCAGGGCGCGGGAGGCCACGTGCAGCACCACCGGCAGGCGCTTGCCCGAGGTGGTGTAGAGAACCTCCTTCATGAGAATCAGGCCCTGACCGGAGGTGAAGTTCACCACCCGGCCGCCGGCCACGGCGTAGCCCTCGCAGGCGGAGGCGGAGGAGTGCTCGCTCTCGAGCTCCATCCAGCCGATCTCCTTGCCCCACACGTTCTTGAAGCCGTTGGCCACCATAATCTGGTAGTTCTGGCCCATGATGGTCGAGGACGTGATCGGGTAGGCCGCGGCGGCGTCGGAGGCGCGCCCCTCGACGTAGGCCACGGCGGCCGAGCCGTCACCGGTCCCCTCGATCCCGGGGTAGGGAAACTGGCCCTTGGTCTGGTCGGTCATGGACGTCTCCTCCGCAGGTCTACAATAACGCCGCTCCGCCTCCTGCGCCGCGGCCCCTCCAACGGGCGCGCGCGGCCGCCTTCCGCCAAGGCCTTGCATCCCCCACGGGCCGGCGCCGGGGCGACCGCCCCGAACCTGTTGACGTTCTGGTTGCTTCGGGCCGGCCTTAAGGGCGGGTCGCGGGCACCCCTCTCGGGCGCCGCGCGGGCGGCCCGCAGCCTTGCTGAAGAATAGGGGACGCGCCCTTGGAACGTCAATGTGAAGTTGGTATTATAACCGCCTTTCACCAAGCGGGTGCGCGCGTTTTTGGGAGGCCGGCGGGGGGCCGCCCGGCGGGCCGCCGGAAACGCCCCGTGGACGCCGGCCGCCACAGGGCGACGGGGAAGGTCCCGACTTTGTGTGGCCTGGCGGCCTCCGTGGCCTTATACTGGGCACCCGTTTCGGGCGTGAGCGCGCGCCGCCGCCGGGGAGGGCGGCACGGGGCTCCCGGGGGCCGGATCAGCGGCCCGGAGGGCCCGCCGCGGACAGGGGATATGGACAGAGAGACGAGGAGGTTTTCGTGGCGATCGATCTGACGATTAAGGTGGCCGGAGAGGGCGGAGAGGGCGTGATCAGCTCCGGCGACTTCATCATGCAGGCCGCCACCCGCGCCGGGATGGAGGTCGTCACCTTCAAGAGCTTCCCGGCCGAGATCAAGGGCGGCTACGCCCTCTCGCAGGTGCGCATCTCCGACCAGAAGATCCTCTCCCAGGGGGACGGCTTCGACATCCTGGTCGCCTTCAACGGCGAGGCCTACGAGGTCAACAAGCCCCTCCTGACCCCCGGCACGATCATGGTGTGGGACGGCCCCAAGGGCGGCGACTTCGAGCCCGAGGAGCACGACGGGGTGCAGATGTTCGCCGTGCCGATGAGCGACATCGCCAAGAACCAGCTCAAGAACTACATCGCCAAGAACATGGTGGCCATGGGGGCGGTGGTCGAGCTGTTCGGCCTGCCGGAGGACTCGCTCAAGAGCTCGATCCACGACAAGTTCATCAAGAAGGGCCAGGAGGTCGTGGACTTCAACTACCAGGCCATCGAGCTGGGCCGGCAGTGGATCCGCGACAACTACCCCGAGCGCAAGGTGGCCCAGGCCTTCCCGGCGTCCAAGCCGCAGAAGGACGTCGTCATCCTGGAGGGCAACCAGGCGATCGCGGTGGGCGCGGTGATGGCCGGATGCCGCTTCTACGGCGCCTACCCCATCACCCCCGCGACCAGCGTGGGCAACCACCTCGTGAGCCTGATGCACCACGTGAACGGCACCGTGTACCAGGCCGAGGACGAGATCTCGGCCCTCGCCACGGTGATCGGGGCCTCCTTCACCGGCACCAAGTCGTTCACCGCGACGGCCGGCCCCGGCATCAGCCTGATGCAGGAGCTCATCGGCCTCGCGATCATGTCCGAGGTTCCGGTCGTCATCGCCGACATTCAGCGCGGCGGCCCCTCCACCGGCATGCCCACCAAGCACGACCAGGGCGACCTGTTCGCCTGCAGCCTCGGGTCCCACGGCGACGCCCCGCGCATCGTGCTGGCGGTGGCCGACGTGTCGGACTGCGTCTACCTGACCATTCAGGCCTTCAACCTGGCCGAGAGGTACCAGACGCCGGTGATGCTGCTGTCCGATGCCTCCCTGTCGATCCAGACGGAGCCGATTCCGCGCCCCGACATCTCCAAGGTCAAGCGCGTGGAGCGGGAGTTCGCCAAGGCCCCGGCCGAGGGTGAGCATTTCAACCGGTACAGGATCACCGACTCCGGCGTGTCGCCGATGGGTGCCCCGGGCATTCCGGGCACCAACTACGCCGCCACCGGCCTGGAGCACGCCGAGGACTCCGGCCCGCGCACCAACATCGAGACCCGCAACGCCATGACCGAGAAGCGGTGGCGCAAGTTCGAGGGCATCGAGGACGCATTCACCCCCATCGAGCGCGAGGGCGAGGACGGGGACGACCTGGGCATCATCAGCTGGGGCATGACCCAGTCGGTGACCCGCGAGGCGGTGGCCCGCCTGCGGGCCCAGGGCCACAAGGTGAGCGCCCTCTACCCCAAGATGCTTTGGCCCATGCCGAAGAAGCAGATCGAGGCGTTCGCGGGGTCGGTCAAGAAGGTGGTGGTCCCGGAAGCCAACTTCCAGGGCCAGTTCGCCGACCTGATCAAGATGCGCACCAACGTGGTGCCCATCAAGTTCAACGCCTACCGGGGCGAGCCGCTCATCCCGAAGGAAATCGAGAACATGGCGCTGGACCTGCTGGGGCAGACGGCCGGCGCCGCCCCCAAGGCGCGGTTGGCGATCCACTGATATATTCGGACCACTACACCTGCCCGGAACGGTAAGGGAGACATAAAGCATGGCACTGCCAGCGACCTTGAACATCCACGTCGAAGAGCCGCTCAAGCCCAAGGACTACCGCAGCGACATCACCCCCACCTGGTGCCCCGGGTGCGGCGATTTCGGCGTGGTGGGCTCCCTGGCCAAGGCCTACGCGGACCAGAAGTACGATCCCAGCTCGGTGACCACCGTGTCGGGGATCGGTTGCAGCAGCCGCCTGCCCCTGTGGATGAACTCGTTCGGCATCCACTCCTGCCACGGCCGCGCGGTGCCGGTGGCGGTCGGTGCGCATTTGGCGCGCCCGGAGATGCCCGTGGTGGTCACCATCGGCGACGGCGACTGCTTCTCCATCGGTGGCGGCCACATCGGGCCCCCGGCCCGACGCAACATGAACATGACGGTGATCGTCATGGACAACGGCACCTTCGCCCTCACCAAGAACCAGAACTCCCCCACCAGCCGCATCGGGCTGCCGGGGTCGCTGGCTTCCGGCATGGGCAACCTGGACGAGCCGATGAACCCGATCGAGCTGATGATCACTTACGGGGCGACCTTCGTGGCCCAGACCTACTCGGCCAACGCCAAGCACATGGGGCTCACCATCAACCAGGCGCTGTCCCACAAGGGCTTCTCGTTCGTGAACGTCCTCTCGCCCTGCCCGACCTACAACAAGGTCGACACCTTCGCCTACTTCAAGCCGCGGATCCACAACATCAACGAGGAGGGCGAGCACACGGACCTGGGCAACCGCGCCGCCGCCCTCATCAAGGCCGGGGAGCTGTACGAGCACCACAAGCGTGAGGACGCCCCGGTGCCCGTCGGCGTCTACTACGAGGTGGACAAGCCGATCTACAGCGAGAAGGTGGCCAAGGTGCGGGAGTTCTACAAGGCGACCGACAGCCCCCGGTGGGACGACATCTTCGACCAGTTCAAGCCGTAGCCGAACCGGTCCAAGCCGAACCAAGCGGCCCATGGTCCTCGAGATCGAGGGTCATGGGCCGCTTCTCTTTGTTGAGGGACGCATGGCGGCACTGACCCGCGACCAGGTGATCGAACGGCTCAAGGGGGAGGCGGACTTCGTGGAGGAGGACCTCTCCTTCACCGACCTGTCCGGGCTGGACCTGTCCGGGCGGGACTTCAGCCACGCCACGTTGACCCGTGCCAATTTCACCGGGGCCAACCTCACCGGGGCCGACCTGAGCGAGGCCTACATGGTGGAGGTGGAGGCCAACGGGGCCGACTTTTCCCGCGCCACCATGCACCGCACCTTCCTCCAGCGCGCGTTCGTGGAGGGGGCGCGCTTCCATGACGCCGACTTATCCAACGCCCAGTTCATGATCTGCCGGTGCCGGGGCGCGGACTTCACCGGTGCCCGGATGTGGGGGGCGGTGCTGCTGGATTCCATCCTCGACGAGGTGGACCTCACCCGCGCCGACTGCACCGGCGCCAACTTCCGTGGCGCCACCATGGAGCGGGCGCGCCTGAACGGAACCGTGCTCACGGGCGCCGACCTGCGCAAGGTGAAGTTCCTGGACGCCACCTTCACCGACGTGGCGGACGAGGGGGCGCTGTTTTACGGCAAGAAGCCCTGGGGCGGAAAGACCGCGGACGTGGACTACGGCAAGATCCTGCCTTATTTCCAGGACGACTAGGCAGGACGACCGGGCCCGGCGCCGGGCGCCGGGCGGCGCGGCTACTCCTCCATGAAGTCGTTGTCGTAGCCGTACTCGTGCGTGGCCGTCACGCGCACCCGCTCCTCCCAGCACGGCGCGCAGAACCAGACCTCCTCGATCTCCGGGTCCGGCTGCAGCGGCCGTTCCGTGGCCCTGGCGCCGCACTTGGCGCACTCCGCGTCCGGCGGGGGTGCCGGGTCGTTCGCTTTCTTTTCAGTATCTTCACTCACGGCGAGGGGTTCGGGGAGCGGCGGTGGATCGCCTCGATCCCCTCCAGCACCGCCGGGGCCAGCTTGAGGTCGGCGGTGGCGATGTTGGCCTTCAGCTGCTCGAGGTTCGTGGCCCCCACGATGGTGCTGGCGAGGAACGGCTGGCGGTGCACCCAGGCGAGGGCCATGGCGGCCGGGTCCAGGCCGTGCTCCTTTCCCAGGGCCACGTAGGCCGAGGTCGCCACCTCGGCGGCGGGGGCGCTGTAGCGCTTGAAGCGGTCGAACCGGGTCAGGCGCGCCCCTTGCGGCCGCCTGCCGTCCAGGTACTTGCCCGTCAGGACGCCGAAGCCCAGGGGGGAGTAGGCCATCAGGCCCACCCGCTCGCGCAGGGCCGCCTCGGCCAGGCCGACCTCGAAGGTCCGATTGAGCAGGCTGTAGGGGTTCTGGATCGACACGGGGCGCGGCAGGTCCAGCTTCTCGGCGGCCCGGAGGAAGGCCATGAGGCCCCAGGGGGTCTCGTTCGACAGGCCGATGTGGCGCACCTTGCCGGCCCGCACGAAGTCGCCCAGCACCTGAAGCTGCTCCTCGATCGGCACGGGCCGGTCGGCCGGGTCGTGGGTGTAGCCCAAGGCACCGAAATAATTGGTGTTCCGGTCGGGCCAGTGGAGCTGGTAGAGGTCGATCCGGTCGGTCCGGAGGCGTTTCAGGCTGGCATCCAGCGCCGCCTCCATCTGGGCCCGGGTGAGGTCCGGCCCGCCCCGGATGTAGGGCAGCCAGGCGGCCCGGCCGGCCACCTTGGTGGCCAGGACCACCCGGTCGCGGGTGCCCCGATCCGCAAGCCACCGGCCGACGATTTCCTCCGTGGCGCCGTAGGTTTCGGCCCGTGGCGGCACGGGGTACATCTCGGCGGTGTCGATGAAGTTGACCCCCGCCTCCAGGGCGGCGTCGAGCTGGGCGAAGGCCTCCTCCGGGGTGTTCTGCTCCCCGTAGGTCATGGTCCCCAGGCAGATCACGCTCACCCGGAGGTCGGAATCACCCAGCTGGCGGTACTCCATGGTCCCCGTTCTCCCCATCCTTGTAAAAGTCCTCCGGCGATTGTAACAGCGGCCCTGGGGCGCGGGCACGGGCCTAAAGCCGGGCCCGGAACCGGCCGATAAGCGGGTGAGGCGGACCCGAGGTGCCGGGGTCGTGCGCCCCCGTGCGCGCGGCCGGCCGGGTCTCCGGGCGACGGGACTTGAACGGGCGCCCCCACCTCGAGCGGAGCACCCCCGGACGGAGCATGACCTCATGAAGCGCGCTGCACTCCCCTTGGCCCTTTTTGCCAGCATCTTGGGCGGCACCTTGGCCGGCACCCTGCTGGCGACCCCGGCGCTGGCCGGATCGCCCACCCAGGGCGACGTGCTCAAGATCCCGGACACCGCCGACGTCCACGTCGTGATCCAGGGCGACACCCTGTGGGATATCGCCACGGCCTACCTGGAGGACCCCTTCATGTGGCCCAAGATCTGGCGGGACAACGAGCAGGTGCTCAACCCCGACCTGATCTACCCCGGCGGCCACATCCGCATCCCGGTGGCCCTGCTCAAGCCCGAAATCCGCGAGAAGATCGCGCCGGCCCAGAAGGAGGTCGAGGTGCCCGTGCCGTCCGGCACCCTGAACCCGATCCTGGTGGAGTCGGCCGGCTACATCGTGGACGACCTGGACGACGTCGGGAAGGTGGTGGGCACCTACGAGAGCCACTTCCTGATGGGCGAGGGCGACCCGATCTTCCTGAAGATGCGCGGCGACGCCGCGCCGGGCGACCAGTTCTTCGTCGTGCGGGACGTGCGCAAGGTGCGCTACCCCCACTCCCTGCGCAGCGTCGGCCGGCTGGTGCACGTGCTGGGCGTGGTGCGGGTGGTGTCCGTGGAGGGCAAGACCGTCCAGGGCCGGGTGGACCGCTTCTACGACGCGATCATCGCGGGCGACCGCCTGGTGCCCTACGAGCGGCCCCAGGTGGACTTCACCGAGGGCACGCCCCCGGTCGAGGGCATGGTGGTGGCCTCGTACGACGAGCGCACCATCATCGGCGCGGGCGATGTGCTCTACCTCGACCGAGGCGCCGCGGACGGCCTCCGGCCCGGCATGGTGTTGGCGGTGAACGAGGGCGAGCAGCACATCAAGACCGACGGCTTGTTCGGCGGCATCGACGTGCCCGGCCGCACGGTGGCGCGCCTGCGCATCCTCTCGGTGCGCGAGGGCAACGCCACGGCCTGGGTGGAGCAGTCCGACACCTCGCTCCGGGTGGGGGACGCCTTCCACGCCCCGGAGTCCGGCCCGGCCACCGCCAAGGGCGCCGACGCGGAGCCGGCCTCTTAAGGCCGCATCCGCCGCCCCTCGACCCGGCAGTCCAGCTCGCCGCGGTGCAGGCGCACCGCGACCTTGTCGCCGACCTGCGCTTCGTCGGCGGCGCGCAGCATCGCCTTCCCCTTACGCGCCACGGCGTAGCCCCGGGCGAGCACGGACACCGGCGACAGCTCCTCCAACTGCCCCGACAACCCCCCGAGCCGGGCCCGGTCCCGCGCCACGGTGGCGATCAGCGCCCTACCCGCCCGGTGAGCCAGGGTCTGCGTCCGGTCGCGCAGGCGCGGCACCGGGGCGGAGGGGGCGGCGCCCGCCAGGCGCACCCGCAACGTCGCCAGGGCGTGCGCCCCGGCGGTCAGGCGCCGCTGGACCCGGGCGGCGAGGGTCAGGCGCAGGTCGTCCACCCGCTGGATCAGGCGCCGCAGGCGCTCGGCCGGGTCGATCAGCCCCGCCCGGGCCCGCTCCAGGCGCAGGTGCCCGGTGGTGAGGCGGGCGCGGGTGCCCGCCGCCATGCGGCCGGCCAGTTCCGTCACCTTCGCGCGGGCTTCGGCCCAGGGGGTGCTGATGACCTCCGCGGCCGCGCTGGGCGTGGGCGCGCGCAGGTCGGCCACCAGGTCGGCGATGGTAATGTCGGTTTCGTGCCCCACCCCGGCCACGACGGGCACCGGGCAGGCGGCGACGGCCCGCGCCACGGCCTCGTCGTTGAAGGCCATCAGGTCCTCGATGCTGCCTCCCCCCCGGGCCAAAATGACGGCGTCCGGGGGTCCGTCCGGCCCCTGTACGGCGGCCGCGAGGGCGGCGACGATCTGGGCCGGCGCCCCCGGACCCTGCACCAGGGTCGGCACCACCAGGACGGCCATGGCGGGGGCCCGGCGCCCGAGCACCTGGAGCACGTCGCGCACCGCCGCGCCCGTGGGGGAGGTGACCACCGCCACGCGCCGGACGATGGCAGGCAGGGGGCGCTTGCGGGCCGGATCGAGGAGCCCGTCGGCGAGGAGCCGCGCCTTGACCTCCTCGATGCGCCGGTAGAGGGCCCCCACCCCGGCGGGCTCCAGGTAGTCCACCACGATCTGGTACTCGCCCCGGGCCTCGTACACGGTCAGGCGGCCGCGGCACAGCACCTGC